>OGZA01001336.1_pt1 | contig 16886 bp, 17 predicted proteins | sample 1576591 | NCBI WGS metagenome assembly OGZA01 (sample SAMEA3541565, study PRJEB24748) | human gut metagenome | biome: human gut; feature: human-associated habitat; material: faeces | place: China | collected 2012
GTCCTCCACAAATTCCCGGGTGGTGTCGGCGTTCATGTCCTCCGTCTGGAGGATGGAGTCCGTCAGCAGACGGATACCGGCCAGGGGCGTTTTCAGCTCGTGGCTGGCGTCGGACACAAAGCGGCGGCGGGCGGCCTCGGTGGTTTGCAGGCGGTCCGTCAGGCTGTTGAACTCCGTGGCCAGCTGGGCGATCTCGTCATTTCCCCGGACGGAGGCCCGATGGCTGTAGGCTCCCTCCCGGACCTGGCGGATGGCCTGGAGCAGCTCCCGGATCTTCCGGGTGAAGGCCCGGGACAGCAGAGCGCTGAGGGCAACCACCAGAACGCCAATCAGCAGGGAGATGCGGGTCAGGTTGGTCTGGAAGCTCTGCAGCAGCTCCGCCTGCTGGGTGTCGTATTCATAGGCGTACACCGCGCCGATGATGCGGTTGCGGTATACCACCGGGGAAGCGCCCCGGCTTAAAAAAGCATGGCTGTCATACCGGCAGTAGAAGGCGTCGCTGCCGTCCAGAGCCTGGACGATCTCGGTATACATGGCGTACATGCCCTTGGCGCTGCCGCCCTCCCGGGTGTCGAACAGGATGCGGCCGGAGGTGTCCGTCACCAGCAGGCGGGACACGCCGGTCTCCTCCACCGAGGCCAGGGCCTGGCCCACGTTTTCCTCCGTCAGCTCCGGCAGGCCCGACAGGGCCGATTCCACCATCTTGACGCTGCTTTTCATGGCCGTCTCCTTGGTCCGGAACACCAGACTCTGGGACACCAGCAGCGGATAGGTATTCAGCAGCACCAGCACCGCCAGGATGATGAGGATATAGCTCATGCCGAACTTAAACTGTAGGCTGGTTTTCCCCCGCAAAATAATAACCCACTCCCCACTTTGTCATGATGTACTCCGGCTCCGCCGGTTTTTTCTCCAGCTTTTCCCGCAGACGGCGGATGTGCACATCCACCGTGCGGTAGTCCCCGGCGTAGGAATAGCCCCACACCAGGTTCATCAGGCTCTCCCGGCTGTAGACCCGCCGGGGATTTTTCATCAGCAGCTCGATCAGGTCGTATTCCTTGGCCGTCAGGTCGATGGTGCGGCCGTCCCGGATGGCCACCCGCTGCTCGGTATCCAGGCTCAGGTCCCCCGCCGTCAGCAGGGCGGGATTGCGGCCCGGCCGGGCGGGACCCTTGGCCCGGCGCAGCAGGGCCTTGATCCGGGCCTTCAGCTCCAGGATGTTGAAGGGCTTGGTGACATAGTCGTCGGCCCCGCAGGCAAAGCCCATGAGCTTGTCCGCGTCCTCGCTGCGGGCGGTGAGCATGATGATGGGCACGTCGGAAAACTCCCGGATCTTCATGCAGGCCTCGCTGCCGGACAGCTGGGGCATCATCAGATCCAGGATGATCAGGTCCAGGCTCTCCCGCCGGGCCAGCTCCACGGCTGCGGCCCCGTCATAGGCGGTGAGCACCTGATAGCCCTCGTTTTCCAGGTTGAACTTGATGCCCTTGACCAGCAGCTGCTCGTCGTCTACTACTAAAATTTTCATGGTTCCTCCTCTGCGGTGATCTGGGGGCGGATGGCTTCCAATATGCCGGGTCCCAGGCCCTTGACCTCCAGGAGTCCCTCCACGGAGGCGAAGGGGCCGTTGGTCTCGCGGTATTCCACGATGCGCTGGGCCAGCACCGGGCCGATGCCGTCCAGGGTCTCCAGCTGGGCGGCGGTGGCCGTGTTGATGTTCAGGGGGCCGGACTGGGGCTCCTGGGGGCCGGCGTCGTCCCGCTGGGTGGTGACGGTGTACCCCTCGGACCGGGGGCGGCCGGTGAAGAACAGCGCCGCTGCCGCCGCCGCAAACAGAAGCGTCAGGACCAGCAAAAATATTTCCGTTTTTGTAACTTTTCCCATAGGCTCTGTTGTTGACTCCCTGTTGGATTTTGCTTATAATGAGAGGTGATAAGCAGGGATCGGGCACGCTGTCCCTTATCCCACCACCATTATAGCATAGATGGAGAAAAAGAAAATGAAAATTCGCCGGTTTTTATCTGTTTTTTTGCTGACGCTTCTGCTGACGGGCCTGTTCTGCGTGCCCCAGGCCAGTGCGGTGGACCTGCCCCAGGTGAACGCCAAGGCGGCCCTGCTGATGGACTATGAGTCCGGGCGGATGCTGTACGGCCTCAACGAGCGGGACACCGAGTATCCCGCCAGCATCACCAAGGTCATGACCGCCCTGCTGACCCTGGAGGCCGTGGACCAGGGGGTGCTGACCCTGGACCAGCAGGTGGCGGCGCCGTCCCTGGTCAATGACATGGACCCCACCGGCAGCTCCGCCGACATCAAGGAGGGCGAGGTGCTGACGGTGGAGCAGCTGCTGTACTGCATGATGCTGGTGTCCGCCAACGAGGCGGCCTGCATCCTGGCGGAGACGGTGGCCGGATCCCAGGACGCCTTTGTGGCCCTGATGAATCAGCGGGCCCAGGAGCTGGGCTGTACCGGCACCCACTTCGTCAACCCCAACGGTCTGCATGACCCCAACCATTATTCCACCGCCTGGGACATCTATCTGTTCACCCGGGAGGCCATGAAAAACGAGACCTTCATGAAGATCTGCGGCACCGCCTCCTATGTGGTGCCCGCCACCAACATGTCCGAGGAGCGGGAACTATACACCACCAATTCCCTGATCTCCAATTGGCGGATCATGGGCTATCAGTACGACGGAGCCGACGGCATCAAGACCGGCTCCACCGAGGAGTCCGGCTATTGCCTGGTGTCCTCCGCCAAGCGCAGCGGCCGCCGTCTGGTGGCGGTGGTGCTGGGCTGCAAGGGAAACGGCGCCACCGTGGAGAGCTTCTCCGAGTCCGCCAAGCTGTATAACTGGGCATACAACAGCTTCTCTATGCGCCAGGTGGCGGCCACCGACGAGCTGTACCGCCAGCCGGTGGCCCTGTCCAAGCAGACGGACACGGTGATGCTGTATCCGGCCCAGAGCGTGGAGGCCTTCCTGCCCAAGGACGCCAAGGATGAGGACATCCGCAAGAGCGTCACCCTGAAGGAGGACGTGGTCAACGCCCCCGTCACCGCCGGGCAGGAGCTGGGCACCCTGACTATCACCTATAACGACCAGGTGTGCGCCGAGGTGCCGCTGCTGGCCCAGGCGGACGTGTCCGCGTCCCGTTTCCTGGTGGCCAAGGCCGCCGTGGAGGCGTTTTTCGCCAAGACCTGGGTGAAGCTGGCTCTGGTGGCCGTTGTGGTGCTGGTGATCGTGTTCATTCTGTGGCTGAAGCTGGGCCGCCGCAGCCGGCGGTACGGCAGCCGGGGCGGGAAGCGCCGCCAGCGCCGGGCCTATCGGGGCCGCCGCCGCTGGTGAGCCATGGAGCCGCTGAAGATCCTGTATGAGGACGCCCACCTGGTGATCTGCTGCAAGCCCGTGGGGGTGCTGTCGGAGGACAGCGAAAGCGGCCGGTGTATGCCGCAGCTGCTGCGGGAGCACTACCTGGCCCAGGGGCAGAAGAACCCCTATATCGCCACGGTGCACCGGCTGGACAAGATCACCGGCGGGGTCATGGTGTTCTCCCGGCGGCGGGAGGTCACCGGAAAGCTCACCGCCGCCGTGCAGGCCCATGAGCTGGTGAAGGAATATCTGGCGGTGCTGCGGGGCCATCCGCAGGAGCCTGCCGCCACCCTGACGGACCTTCTGTTCCGGGACGCCGGGCGCAACAAAAGCTATGTGGTCCAGCGGCCCCGGAAGGGCGTCCGGGAGGCCAGCCTGGAATACCAGGAGCTGTCCCGGACGGAGGATCTGTCTCTGGTGCGGGTGCGGCTGCACACCGGACGCACCCACCAGATCCGGGTGCAGTTTTCCTCCCGGGGGCTGCCGCTGCTGGGGGATATCCGATACGGCAGCAAGGACCCCAACTGCACGGCGGCCCTGTGGTCCTGCCGCCTGGCCTTCCGCCATCCGGTCACCGGCAGAGCGGTGGACGTATTCTGCTCGCCGCCCCGGACCTACCCCTGGAACCTGTTCCCGGCGGTGGAGGGCTGATAGGAAAGCGAACCAACGGAATGGAGGATTTTTATGGCCTATACGGTGGGTGAAATGGCAAAACGGCTGGGGGTGCCTGCCTCCACGCTGCGGTATTATGACAAGGAGGGGCTGCTGCCCCAGGTGGAGCGCTCCCCCGGGGGGATCCGGATGTTTCAGGAGTCGGACTATGAGTGGCTGCGGATGATCGGCTGCATGAAAAAGGCGGGAATGTCCATTCGGGACATCCGGCATTACATCCAGCTGTCCGCCCAGGGGGACGACACCATCGGCGACCGGCTGGAGATGTTCCGGAACCAGCGGGAGGTGCTGCGCCGCCGGATCGAGGAGATGCAACACACCCTGGAAACCGTGGAGTACAAATGCTGGTTTTATGAGACGGCCAGAGAGGCCGGAACCGTGCAGGCTCCCAAGAGCATGACGGAGCAGGAGATCCCGGAGCGCTTCCGGACCATCCGGCGGGAGCTTAAGGGAGAATAACAGAAAAAATAGCGAGCGCCTCCGGCCTTTTCGGCCAGAGGCGCTTTATTATGTGCGCAGCTTGAAGGTTCTGGGGGCCAGGCGATAGGTCAGCAGCAGGGCCGCGGCCACATACACGGCGGCAAAGACGATCATGCCGATGCCGAAGGCCATCGTTGCCCCGTGGACGTTGGCGTAGATCATGTAGCAGATAAAATAGGTCAGACCTGTGATCAGGCGATAGCCGAAGCTGGTGTTCTCCAGCCCGGCGGTGTAGGGCTGCAGCAGGTAGTACAGCACCAGGTAGTGCACCGAGAAAAACACGGACATGGCCAGAATGGCCAGGGGCAGCACCAGATAATCCGTGGGGGTGTCCGTGCCGCCGCTGCACAGCAGAAGCAGGGGAAGACCCAGGGCGATGACGGCGGTGGGCAGCAGGTTGATGGCCGTCAGGGATTTCAGCCGGGCGGTGAAAATGCCCAGGATGACCCGGGGCTGCCGGTAAAACCGGTAGGACAGCATACTGCTGTCGCAGTTGAAGAACAGGACCTGGGTCACGGTGTTGCCCCGGTTGATGAAGTACATCAGAAGCAGCATCATCGGCAGCGCCGGAACCAGTGCGCCGTTGATGGCGGCGGCTATCTCCGGCAGCGCCAGACAGGCGGCGCAGCCCAGGGCCAGCGCGGCCCCGGCAATAACGGCGGTGCGCCGGGCCGGACGCATCAGAAGCCGGTAATTGCGGCGCACAAACAGCTCGTTGAACCGGGCGCAGCCGGTTTTCCGGCTGTCCGGGCCTGCGTCCAGGGTCAGCTTGCTCTGATACTGGGCCTGGGTCTCCCGGGCTGTCGCCTGGGGGTCGTTGCCGCTGAGCAGGGATACGTCCGCCGTGAACAGGTGCCGGTATACCCGGCGATAGCCGGAAAAGTGCAGCAGATATGCGGCGCCCCACGCGCCGCCAGCCGCCGCCAGCCCGCAGACAGCGTATACGGCGGCGGAGGGCAGGGCCCGGTTCAGCAGGAGAGGGGGCAGATACGCCGCCGCCAGCAGAAGAACGGAGGCACCCTGCAGCAGGGAGAACCTCTTTTCGTCCCGGGGCAGGATACCCCGTCGGTGGAAGTGCCGCAGCTCCAGTCCCGCAGAGAGGAGCTTGACGCCGCACACCAGCACCGGGGTCAGCAGACACAGGGCCAGCCCCTGGCCCAGGATCAGATGCCCCACCAACAGTGCCGCCGCCAGGAAGCCCACGGCGGTTTTCAGCAGATAGTACCCATACGCTGACAGGGTGTAACGCCGGGCGTCCATCCGCAGGAGGATCACGGCGTAATAGGCGTCCTGACCGCCATTCAGCAGATTGTTGTTGAAAATACCGCCGATCAGCGTCAGAAACACCAGCAGATGGCCGTACAGCTCCGGCGGCAGCTCCCGATGGATCAGCAGCCGGGGAGCGGCGAAAAACACAGCCATATACAGGAGCTTTCCCAGCAGCATACCGAAAATCTCCCGCAGGACGGCCAGCACCAGCCCCAGGGTCTTGGCAAAGCTGTTTTCATAGGGCAGGCGCAGAAACCGCAGACGGTATAAAATCCCATTGACCCGGTAGGCCATGTGCAGCCGCAGCTGGAGGATCAGGGTGTCAAACCACATCCGGCTCCTCCTTCAGGGCGGCGATGATGCGGTCCTTGTACGCCTCATCGGCCAGGTCCTCCCGCCGCACCTCCTGCAGGACCCCGTGGTGCAGGATGACGATGTCGTCGCACAGGTCCAGGGCCAGGTCCATGATATGGGTGGACAGCAGGATGATGTGCTGACCCTTGATCCGCCGCAGCAGGGCCTTCATCTCGTCGGCCACCACCACGTCAAAGGAGGTCAGCGGCTCGTCCAGCAGCAGCACGGCGGGGTCCGCCATGATGTTCACCAGCATCTGCATCTTGTTTTTCATGCCGTGGGAGAAATCCTTCAGCAGCTTTCCCCGGTCGGCCGGGTCGATGCACATATAGTCCAGATACACGTCCGGGGCCTTGGGGTAGGGAATTTTGCCCCGGTTGATCTCCAGGAAGAATTGCAGAAATTCCCGGGCGGTGAGAAACTCCGGCACCACCGGGGTGGAGAGCACATAGCCCATGTCATCGGCGGTGACGGGCCGGGCGGCACCGGTGTCGTCCTCCAGGTGGAAGGATCCGCCGTCGGCGGCGAGGTCCTCATTGATGCAGTTGAAGAACGTGGTCTTGCCTGCGCCGTTGCGGCCGATGAGACCGTAGATCTTCCCCTGTTCAAAGGTGAAGGACGCGCCCCGCAGCACCTCCTGGGTCCCGAAGTGCTTTTGCAGTTGGTCGACAACCAGCTTCATGGCCGTCAATCCACCACGCCGGTCAGGTCCAGGGGCTTGCCGTCGCGCCACAGGCGCTCCAGGCCGTAAAACTCCCGGGCCTCGGCGTTGAAGACGTGGATGGCGATGCAGCCGTAGTCCAGCAGCACCCAGGTGCCGGCCCGATAGCCCTCCCGGTGCAGTGGCTCCTCCTGGGCCTCCTCCCGGAGGACCTTTTCCACGTTGTCCACCAGGGCGTTGATCTGGGTATTGGAGGAGCCGGTGGCGATGACGAAATAGTCCGCCAGGGTGGTCAGATCGCCGATCTCCAGCACCTGGATCTCCCGGCCCTTCTTGTCGGACAGGGCCCGGGCCGCCATAAGGGCCAGTTCCTTCGCAGTTTTCATAGATGTTTACCTCTCAATAGATAGTCTCGGGCGTCCAGTGTGTTGTGATGCACGGGGTTGCCCCATTGCCGCATGTCCTGGATGCTGTCGTCCAGCGCCCTCAGAAGGCCGCCGTCCAGGTCGGCGTGTACCGCCTGGCGCAGGTCCTCCACCCCGGGAAAATCCCGGCTGGGCTCGATATAGTCCGCCAGATAGATGATCTTTTCCAGCAGGGTCATGTCCGCATGGCCGGTGGTGTGCCAGTAAATGGCCCAATACACGGCATCGTCCACGCCGAACACGTCCCGGGCGATGGCCGCGCCGGTTTTGGCGTGCAGCAGCTTCAGGGCGTGCTGCTCCAGGTCGTCCAGGGGGATGCCGTACTGCCGGCACAGGGCCAGCTGCCGGTCCATGTCCAGCTTCTTGGTGCAGTCGTGGAGCAGGGCGGCGATCCGGGCCTGGGTCTCGTCGGCCCCATACTGCCGGGCCAGGCGCACGGCCTCCTGCTCCGTGCCCAGAACATGGGGCATGCGCTTGGGCTTCAGATAGCTCAGGGCGATGGGCCGCAGCTGGTCCGGGGTCAGGCGCCGCAGGTCCGTATGGACGCCGTACAGCCCCCGGCGCTGGATGTAGCCATACACCGGGTCCGTCACCAGCTCCTGCCCGCCGCCCTGGGCCAGGGCCTGACGCACCTGGGTGGAGGACAGGTCGATGACCTGCCGGTTGGCGATGATGGCCACAGTGGCCCCGTATTTCGTCTCCAGCAGCCGCTTCTGGGCCGCCAGATCCTCCCCCGGCTGGGGGTGGGCTCGGTCAAAGGCCCCGATGTGGGCCAGAGACAGAATGTCCGACGCATGATACCAGCGCTCCAGGGACAAAAACATATCCGTCCCCATGAGAAGCCACAGCTCATCCTCCGGATGCTCCATGCGCAGCTGACGCAGGGTATCCACCGTATAGCTGGGGCCGGTGCGGTGCAGCTCGATATCCAGAGCCTGGGCCACGGGGCCCAGCTGGGCACAGGCCAGGGCCGCCATCTCCAGCCGATCGGCGGACTCGGCGCTGCCCTGGGGCAAGGCCTTGTGGGGCGGAACGCTGGCGGGGATCAGCAGCAGACGGTCCAGCCCCAGGGCGTCCATAGCCGCCCGGGCCGCCGTCAGGTGGCCCCGGTGGATGGGATTGAAGGTGCCGCCGTAGATGCCGATCTTCATACGCCGCGCTTCCTGTCTTTTTCCAGCTCGATCTTCCGCTTGTCCTTGTTGTGCTGATAGCGGAAAAGGACAAATTTGCTGCCGATGACCTGGACCACCTCGCAGCGGGCGGCCACCTTCAGCTCCTCTGCCGCTTCCCGGGCGGTGTACATGGAGTTTTCCAGCACCCGGCCCTTGATCAGCTCCCGGGCCTCCAGGGCGTCGTTGGCCTGCTTGATCAGGTTCTCGCCGATGCCGTCCTTGCCCACGTGGACGATGGTGTCCAGGTTGGCGGCCATGCCCCGCAGCTGGGCTCTCTGCTTGCTTGTCAGTTCCATAGATGCTCCTCAGTTCTTTTCCAGATAGGTTTTCAGCTCCGCCGCGAAGGCCCGCAGGGCGTTGCCGCGGTGGCTGATGGCGTTTTTCTCCTCCGGCGTCAGCTGGGCAAAGGTCTTGCGCAGCTCCGGCACGAAAAACACCGGGTCATAGCCGAAGCCGTTGTCCCCCTGGGGTGCGTAGGCAATGGTGCCGAAGCAATCTCCGGCTGCGTCCAGCCGGTCCCCATTGGGGAAGCAGCAGACGATGGCAGTGTGGAAATGGGCGGTGCGGGCCCCAGCGCCCCGGAGATTCTCCAGCAGCAGGCGATAGCGGGCCTGATCACTGTCCACGCCGCCGTATCGGGCGGAGTAGATGCCGGGTGCGCCATTCAGCGCGTCCACGCACAGGCCGGAGTCGTCGGCGATGGCGGGCAGACCGCTGGCCTGCATCACAGCCATGGCCTTGATGGCGGCGTTCTCGGCGAAGGTGGTTCCGTTTTCCTCCGGCTCCAGGTCCAGGCCCACGTCGGACTGAAGGACCACCTCCACCCCCAGCTCACGCAGAATCTCCTGCATCTCCGCCAGTTTTTTCCGGTTATGGGATGCCAATACGAATTTCATAGAATCTCCCCCAATATATTTTTTTCCAGCTGGATCAGCCGGGCATTGCCTTGGGCGCACAGAGCCACCAGCTCCTGCTGCTCCCGGGCGGTGAAGGCCCGGCCCTCGCCGGTGCCCTGCAGCTCGATGATGCCGCCCTGCTCGTTCATGACGCAGTTCAGATCCACCATGGCCCGGCTGTCCTCGGAGTATTGCAGGTCCAGCATGGGTACGTTGTCCACGATACCGGCGGAGATACCGGCCACATAGTGGCGGATGGGCATGGCCTTTACCAGCCCCTGCTCCAGAAGACCCCGGCACGCCAGGGCCAGGGCCACAAAGCCGCCGGTGACGGAGGCGGTGCGGGTGCCGCCGTCACCCTGGAGCACGTCGCAGTCGATGGTGATGGTGCGCTCGCCCAGGCGGCGCATATCCACCGCCGCCCGCAGGCTCCGGCCGATGAGCCGCTGGATTTCGGCGCTGCGGCCGGACAGCTTCAGCTTGTCCACGTCCCGGCGGGACCGCTCCCGGTTGGCCCGGGGCAGCATGGAATACTCCGCCGTCACCCAGCCGCAGCCCGGGCGCACATGAGGCGGCACCCGGTCCTCTACCGAGGCGTTGCACAGCACCACCGTGTCGCCGCAGCGGATCAGGGCGCTGCCCTCGGCAAACCTGATAAAGCCCGTGGTGATCTCCACCGGGCGGCTTTCGTCATACTTTCTTCCGTCGGCACGGATCATATTCGTCCCTCCCATCAGAACAGATCGCCCACAAATTCCTTGGCGTCGAAGGGGGCCAGGTCCTTGATGCCCTCGCCCAGGCCCACGAACTTCACCGGCACCTGCAGCTCCTGGGCGATGGCGATGACGATGCCGCCCTTGGCGGTGCCGTCCAGCTTGGTCAGCACGATGCCCGTCAGACCGGCGGTCTCCTTGAACTGCCGGGCCTGGATGAGGCCGTTCTGGCCGGTGGTGGCGTCCAGCACCAGCAGGGTCTCCTTGGCGGCCCCGGGCAGCTCCCGGTCGATGATCTTCCGGAGCTTGGCCAGCTCCTTCATGAGGTTGGCCTTGTTGTGCAGCCGCCCGGCGGTGTCTACCAGCACCACGTCGCTGCGGCGGGCCTTGGCAGCGGCCAGGGCGTCGAACAGCACGGCGCCGGGGTCCGCGCCCTCGTTCTGGCGGACGATGTCCACCCCGGCCCGGTTGGCCCAGATCTCCAGCTGGTCGGCGGCGGCGGCCCGGAAGGTGTCACCGGCGCACAGCAGGATCTTCTTGCCCTGCTTTTTCAGCTGATAGGCCAGCTTGCCGATGGACGTGGTCTTGCCCACGCCGTTGACGCCGATGACCAGAATGACGCTGGGCTGGGTGGACAGGTCCAGTCGGCTGTCGCCCACCTCCAGCTTCTCGGCCAGGATCTCCCGCAGAGCGCCCTTCACCTGGTCCGCCGTTAGCAGACGGTCGTCATAGGCCCGGCGGCGCAGCTTCTCGGTGGCGTCCAGGGCCACGTCCATGCCCACGTCCGCCAGGATCAGGGATTCCTCCAGCCGGTCATAAAAATCGTCGTCCAGGGAGTCAAAGGACATGGGCGCAAACCACGCGTCCCGGAATTTTTTGAACAGTCCCATAATCGTGTCTCCTTACTTTATATTCAGCTCTTTGGCCATATCGTTGAGGTTGATGGTGAGGATCCGGCTGACGCCCCGCTCCTGCATGGTGACGCCGTACAGCACGTCGGCCTCCTCCATGGTGCCCCGCCGGTGGGTGATGACGATGAACTGGGTCTTTCCGGCGATGCGCCGCATATAGCGGGCATAGCGCACCACGTTGGCCTCGTCCAGGGCGGCCTCAATCTCGTCCATCACGCAGAAGGGGGTGGGGTGGACCTTGAGAATGGCGAAGTACAGGGCGATGGCCACAAAGGCCTTTTCGCCGCCGGACAGCAGGGTGATGGTTTTCAGCTGCTTGCCCGGGGGCTGCACCTTGATCTCGATGCCGCAGTTGAGGATGTCCTTTTCATCCTCCAGCTCCAGCCGGGCCTTGCCTCCGCCGAACAGCTCCAGAAACGTCTCCTGGAAGCTGTCGTTGAGGAGCCTGAACTGCTGGGCGAAAATTTCCGTCATCTGCTGGGTCAGCTGGTCGATGACGCCGGTGAGCTCGCCCTTGGCCTGCTCCACGTCCGCCCGCTGGTCGGACAGATAGGTATACCGCCCGTTGACCCGCTCATACTCCTCGATGGCCCCGATGTTGGGGGTGCCCAGGGCCTTGATGGACCGGTTCAGCTCGCCGATGCGGCGGGTGGCCTTGGGGACGCTCTCCAGCTCCACCCGCTGGGCCTGGGCCTCGGAATGGCTCAGCTCATACCGCTCCCAGAGCTTATCGAGAATGGTTTTCTCCTCCATGGCGGCGGCGCTGCGCTTCTGCTCCAGCCGGGACAGCTCCTGCTGGGCGGCGATCACCGCGTCGTTGCAGGTCTGGGTCTGGCGGTTCAGGGCTGTGCGCTGCTGCTCCAGGTCCAGCTTCTCCTGCTGGAGGGTCTGCAGCTGCCTGCGCAGGTCCTCCGCCTGCCGGTGCAGGGAGTCGCATCGGGTCTGATGCTCCGCCATTTGCTCCCGTGCCCGGACCTGGGATTCATGCAGCTGCCGGGCCAGGTCCTCCCGGCTGCGGCAGTCGCCGTCCAGGTCCGTCATCAGCTGGCGCAGGTCCGCCAGGCGGCTCTCCGCCCCCTGGCGCTCGGCGGCCAGGGCGGCCTGCTGCTCCTTGCAGCGGGTGATCCGGTCGGAGATGCCGCCGGTTTTCGATTGCAGGTCGCTTTGCCCGGCCAGGCAGTCCTGGGCCTGTTGGCGCAGCTGCCGGGCCAGGTCCTCCTGACCGTCGATCTCCGTCTGAAGCTCCCGGCGGCGGGCGTCACCGTCCGCCGTCTGCCGGGTCAGCCGGAGGTTTTCGGCGTCCAGAGCCTCCAGGGTGGCATTCAAAGTCTCCCGCAGGCTGTCATAGTGCTGGCCGCGGGTCTCCAGAGCCAGCACCTGCTGGGCGGCGTTCTGCTGCTGCTCTCGGGCCACATCCAGCTCATACTGGGCCTTTTGCAGGTCCCGGCCGGTTTCCTCCGCCCGGTGGGCGGCCTGATCCAGGGAGGCTTTCAGCCCCGCCAGCTGCTCCCGCAGCCCGGACAGCTCGCTGGCCCGGGACAGGACCCCGGCACTGCGGCTGACGCTGCCGCCGGTCATGGAGCCGCCCCGGTTGATGACCTGACCGTCCAGGGTGACGATGCGGAAGCGGTTCTGATACCGACGGGCCATATTCACGCCGCAGTCCAGGTCCTCCACCACCACGGTGCGGCCCAGCAGATTCTGGAAAATGCCGTCGTACCGGGCGTCATACGTCACCAGCTGGGAGGCGATGCCCACGAAGCCGTACTCCTGGGCCAGGCGCGGCTCCCGGAGCATATCGCCCCGGATGGCGCTCATGGGTAGGAACGTGGCGCGGCCCGCGTCCCGGCGCTTCAGGAAGGCGATGGCCTCCTTGGCGTCGGTGTCCCGGTCCACCACGATGTTCTGCAAAGCCGCGCCCAGGGCGATCTCCAGGGCCACGGTGTATTGGGGGTCGGTGGTCATAAGGCTTGCCACGGGGCCGTGGATCCCGGACAGGGTGCCCCGGTCCGCCGCCTGCATCACGCCCTTCACCGCCCGGGAGAAGCCCTCGTAGTCCTTCTCCATCTCCGTCAGCAGACGGATGCGGTCCTCCATGGCGGCCAGCTGCCGGCGTAGCTGTTCGGCTTGTTGGGCGGCCTCCTGGGCCCGGCGGCGCCGGCCCTCCATCTTCAGGCTGTGGCCCTGGATGACGTTGGCGGCGGCCTGCTCCTCCTCCCGGGCGGCAGTCAGGGAGGCGTTGTTTTCTTCGGCCTCCCGGCGGCATTGGTCCAGCTTTTCCCGGGCGGCGGCGCTGTCGGCGGCGATGGCGGCCTGACGGGCCTGGGCCTGGGTCCGGGTGGCGTCCAGAGCGGCCAGCTCCGTCCGGCCCCGGGCGGCGTCAGCCACGGCCAGGGTCTCCTTGGCCCGCAGGGCCTCGGCTTCCTGCTGGGCGCTTCCGGCGCTTTCGGCCAGCTGCCGCAGGGCGTCCATCAGCTCCTCCAGCTGCCGGGCCAGGTCCTGGGCCTCCGCGTCGATCTGGTCTATGCGGTCCGTCAGGGCGTCAGCCTGGGTCCGGAGATTACCGGCCCGCTGCTGGGTGTCTGCCAGCTCCCGGTCCAGCCGCTCCAGGGTCTGTTTATCGTGGCTCAGGCTGTTTTCCAGCACGGCCATGGCGGAGGTCTCCTCCTGGGCGGCGGCGTCCAGCTGGGACACCTGGCCCCGCAGGGCCTCGGCCCGGACATCGTTGTCCTGGATCTTTTCCAGGCTTTCCTCCCCGGCGGCATACACGGCGTCCAGGTCCGCCTGGGCACGCTGGCGGTCCTCCTGGGCGGTCCGCAGATCGGCCTCCAGCTTCAGGGCACCGGCCCGCAGGGCCTGGAGGTTTTCCAGCCACACGGAGATCTCCAGCACCCGCAGCTCGTCCCGCAGCACCAGGTATTTTTTCGCCGTTTCCGCCTGCTGCCGCAGAGGTTCTACCTGCAGCTCCAGCTCGGCGATCTTGTCGTTGATGCGCACCAGATTCTCCTCCGTGCGCTGGAGCTTCCGCTCGGACTCCTCCTTGCGGTGGCGGAACTTGCTGATGCCCGCCGCCTCCTCGAACACCTCCCGGCGCTCGCCGCTTTTCACGGACAGGATCTCGTCGATCTTGCCCTGGCCGATGATGGAGTAGCCCTCCCGGCCCATGCCGGTGTCCATGAACAGCTCGTTGACGTCCTTGAGCCGCACGGACTGGCGGTTGATATAGTATTCCGACTCTCCGCTGCGGTAATACCGGCGGGTAACGGCCACCTCACTCTCGTCCCGGGGGAAGATGTGGCCGGTGTTGTCGATGACCAGCGTCACCTGGGCAAAGCCCATCTGATTGCGCTTTTCCGTGCCGCCAAAGATCACGTCCTCCATTTTGGCGCCCCGGAGCTGGCGGCTGTTCTGCTCGCCCATGACCCACAGGATGGCGTCGGAGATGTTGGACTTGCCGGACCCGTTGGGGCCCACGATGGCGGTGATGTCCGCGCCGAAATTCAGCACCGTTTTGTCGGGAAAGGATTTGAAGCCCTGAATTTCCAGTGCTTTTAAGTACACGTTTCTGTCACTCCTTCCGCATATCCTGCATATCCCGGATGATGCGGTCAATTTGGCGGGCCACGGCGATGAAATCCTGCTCCGTGTAGCCCTTGGTGGTCATGGCTGCCGTCCCGATGCGGACGCCGGAGGTCTGCTGGGGGGAGCGGGTCTCGTTGGGGACGCAGTTCTTGTTCAGGGTGATGCCGTGGCGGTCCAGTTCGTCCTGCACCGCTTTACCAGTGAGCCCGGTGTCCGTCAGGTCCAGCAGGAACAGGTGATTGTCCGTGCCGCCGGTGACCACCTTGTAGCCCATGGAGATAAATTCATCGCACATGGCGCGGCAGTTGCGGACAACGGCGTGGATGTATTCCCGGAACTCCTCCGTGGAGGCTTCCTCCGCCGTGACGGCCTTTCCGGCGATGACGTGCTGCAGCGCGCCGCCCTGGCAGCCGGGGAACACGGCGCTGTCCACCCGCTTGGCAAGCTCGGGCCTACAGAAGATCAGTCCGCTCCGGGTGCCCCGCAGGGTCTTGTGGGTAGTGGTTGTGATGATGTCCGCCAGGCCGAAGGGGGAGGGATGGTCCCCGGCGGCCACAAGCCCTGCGATGTGGGCCATGTCCACCATGAAATACGCCCCCACCTCCCGGGCGGCGTCGGCAAAGGCCGGGAAGTCGATGATGCGGCTGTAGGCCGAGGCCCCGGCCAGAATCAATTGCGGGCGGCACTCCCGGGCTTTCCGGCGGACGTCCTCATAGTCGATGAAGCCATTTTCGTCCACCCCGTAGAACTCCATGTGAAACAGCTTGCCGCTGAAATTCACCGGGGAGCCGTGGGTCAGATGGCCGCCGTTGTTGAGGCTCATGGCCAGAATGGTGTCGCCGGGCTTCAGCACGCTCATATAGGCGGCCAGGTTGGCGGAGGAGCCGCTGTGGGGCTGGACATTGACGTGATAGTCCGTCTGAAAGACGGCCTGCCACTGGCGGCAGCAGTATTCCTCCAGCTCATCCACATACTGGCAGCCGCCGTAGAACCGACTCCGGTTGCCGGAGGGGCGCTGGGCGGGATAGCCCTCGGAATATTTGTTGGTCAGGCAGGAGCCTACGGCCTTCATGACGTTTTCGCTTACGAAGTTTTCGCTGGCGATCAGCTCCACGGTGCTGTTCTGCCGGGCCTGCTCGGCGGCAATGATCTCAAAAACTCTGGATTTCAACGGTGTTCCTCCTCCATAGGACCTGCGGGAGGGGCCGCTTCCGCAGCCTGTGGCTCCCGTCCCGCTTGTGTGCATATATAATCAGCTTATGATATCATAAATCCCAGTTTTTTTCAAGAAAAATCGCAGGACGGGAAGCCGTCCTGCGAAAATCGGTTATTCCGCCCATGCCGGGTTATTTTCCGGCGACAGGCATTGGGTGACCCGGGCGAAGGTGTCCCGGTCGGTGTAGTAGGTATAGGTTTTGCCCTCCGGATTTACGAACCGGACGAATATGCCCTCGCTACGGTCGGAGCCGTCCGGCAGGTGATAGGGCCACAGCTCCAGCACCGCCCCGTCGCCGTAGTCCAGGCGGAGACTGTCCTCCTTGGGGACGTCCCGGCTGAAGGTGGCGTTCATGTTGAAGAGCTTCCCATACAGGGCATAGCCGTTTTCCTGGGTGATGCGCAGGCCTGGCCGTCCACCCGGGCCCGGAGGGAGGTGAATTTTCCGCTGAAGGCGTAGGTGGTGCTGCTGGAGATGTCGCTCATGCAGCGGATGAACCGGTCATGATCCCGCTGGGGCTTGCTGATGACCAGACCAAGCGTCGTCACCAGCGCCACGGCAAAGGCCAGCGCCGCCACCCACATGGGGTGCCACCGCCGCCGGGGCGTCTTCTCCCGGCGCACTGCATCGTAAAGACCCATATCGTTCCTCCTATTCTTCGGGCAAGCACCGCACCAGCGTTTGCCATTGCATCCGGTCGGTGTCATACATATAGATTTTTCCATTGGCTCCCCGGTACCAGACGAACACGCCGGGGACCCATTCGCGGTTGTACCCGTCCCAGACGTCCTGCTCCCACAGGCGCAGGATGCACCCGTTGCCGAACTCCAGCTCCGCGTCCGGCGCAGAATCGGGGGCGCTGTTCTGGCGCTTGCCCATGCCGGCGGTGTTCAGCTCCAGATATAGCCGGGAGGCGGGCCCCCGGGCCCGGAATTGCCGCCCGTCCTGCCGGACGTACAGGCCGCCCTGCTCCTTGGCGTATTGGACGCTTTCTCCCAGCCCATTTATAAAATGGCGGTACTGCCGCTGTAAATGGGTGGCCCATAGAATGGGAAAAAATGCCAGCAACACCAGGGTCAGTGCGATGGCTATGCAGGCAAGCAGCCTGGGGTCCCGTTTCCGGGGCTGGGGCGTGCGAACGGCATCGTACAGAGGCATGGCGTGG
>OGZA01001339.1_pt1 | contig 16863 bp, 18 predicted proteins | sample 1576591 | NCBI WGS metagenome assembly OGZA01 (sample SAMEA3541565, study PRJEB24748) | human gut metagenome | biome: human gut; feature: human-associated habitat; material: faeces | place: China | collected 2012
GATATTGTCAGCTCTCAGATGCTCGTAATACTCGTCCATAAAGATTCTATCCATACTCGTTGACCTCCATAACAAAAAAATAAGGGCAGACCCTTTTACAGCTATTGTAGCTATGTAAAAGGATCTGCCCTTGCAGTTACTATAATGTTTTTGCCAGCGACTTCAGGAGTGCTGCCATTTCCGGATTTTGCAGAAGCTTCAGAAGAAGTTCTTTATCATCAGCGGAGCTTTCCGTTGCGGCTGGTTGAACCGGCTCAGGCGTTGCCTGTCTGCCTGAGTAGAACGCAGCTTCCATTCTTTCAGCGTTCAGTCTGCGGTCATCGTCGATGATATGGGAGTAAACATCCGCTACCATCTTGACCTGTGCATGACCGGAATCGCCTTGAACGGATTTCATATCGCCGCCGTTCAGCTTCAGCTTGTAAGTGATACTGGAATGTCGGAGACTATGGAAAACCACTTTCGGCAGTCCCTTCTCCTCAATCAGCTTATTGAAAGCACGGTTGATAACCTGCCCCTCAATCGGCTTGCCATTGGAAGAACAGAAAACCAGATTGAAGTCTACGAACTCGTCACCGAAAAGGTCTTTCAGTTCTTCGATGTCAGCCTTTCGCTGTACCAACATTTCCGCTACGGTTTTCGGTAAGAACACCTTGCGGACACTTGTTTTGGTCTTAGGAGTTTTGAGAACCAATGCGGTATGCGTACTGGCGAAGGTCGGTGGGAACTTGAACATGATGTCCTTACCGTCCAGATCTGCCATCGCTTCACGATTTACTCTCTGCAACTCCTTTTCAACGAAGATGCTTGCCTGACCAAGTTCAATACTGGTGGGGGAAATGTCAATACAGTCCCAGGTAAGCCCCAGAAGCTCGCCCATTCGCAGGGAACAGGAGAAGGCAAGGTTAATAGCCAGACGAAGAATATCATCGTCACAGGCTTCCAGAGCCTTCTGGAGCACTTCTGCTGTCCAGATATCCCTGGTCTTGTGTTCTTCTTTCGGCAGCGTAGCGTGCTCCACAGGGTTTCTGGTCATCAATTCCCACTTGACCGCTTGATTGAAAGCATTTCGCAATGTCTTGTGAACCTCTCGGACAGTATGCGGAGTCAGATATTCTGTACGGGCTTTTACATACTTAGAAGAAACCGCTTTGACAGAAAGCAAATCTCGGTAATACTTGTCCATGATTCTCGGCGTGACATCCTCCAGCTTCATATCACCGATGAGGGGACGAATATAGTTTGCAATCAGGCTCTTTCTGCTTTCATAGGTAGACATCGCCCAGGTGTTCACACCATAGATTGACATATACTCATCCAAAAGATCATTGACGGTTTTAGCAGAAGGGGGAATAAAGGTTCCGGACTCCTGCTCATATTCAACCTGCAACTTCCTTTTCTTTGCTTCGGCATTCGTTTCAAAGGTTTCCCACTTCTGACGCTTGTTGCCGTTCTCATCGGTGTATGTATAAACCACAGAATACTTCTTTTTTCTCTTAACGATAGATGCCATGTAATCAGCTCCTTTCCTGTCTATCTTCCGCTAACTGGTAGCGGGTCTGATTGTGATACCATTTTTCAAAGCTCTCTTTGGTAGCTCGCTTATACCTGCCAACCTTGATAAGCTCAAAATCTTCATTGGCAACGATATAGTAAATGGTCTGACGATGTACCCCAAGCATTCTTGCCATTTCCGGCAGACCGTAGGTGGATGCCATAATATCTGCATCCAGTTCCTGATCCTCTACCGTGCGGTAATCGGTTTGAGAAGCATACCATCTTTCAAAGCTCTCCTTTGTCACTCTGCGCTTGCCCAGGACATCGACCACATCAAAATGCCCTTTGGCAACCAGTTCGTAAGCAGTCGCTTCTTTCAGCCCAAGGCGCTGTCCAAGCTCCTCCATTGAATATGTAGTTTTCTTCAATTCCTCGCCGGGAGGGGTTCCATCGACCTTCTGGTATTTGAACTGATTGGCATACCATTCTTCAAAGCTGTCGATCATCACCCTCATGGTGTTGCCGACAAGAATGGTTTTGAAGTAATTCTTCTTAATGAGCCAGTATGACTCCGTTTTACCAAGACCGAGCATCCTGCCCATTTCCAGAACAGACATACTCGTGCGTTTTCTCATTTCCGCCATCGTACAACCTCCTATGTAAAAAATGTAGCCATGTGTTTCTTGTCATGGCTACATTTTATCGAACTCTCAATATGTTTTGAAGTTTGTCGCCGGGTTGTACGACGCCCTTGACAAATCTTACATTTGATGATCCAACCACTCATCAAAACTCTTTTTGGAGATTCTGATACTGCCACCGATGCGGACGCTATGGAAAACTTTCTTTTTCACAAGGTTGTATGCGCTGGTTCTGCTGATGCCCAGAATATCCTGAATCTCATCAACCGTATAGGTTCTCTTATCAAACTGAACTGCGTTAGCAGCCATCGCTTCTTCGGTGCGCTGATTCATGGCAGCGATTCTTTCTTCAAACATTTATGTTCACTCCTTCGCTCTCTTTGCTTTATGTTTTGGGGAACGCTTTTTCAGCTGTTCCATTGCCAGGCTGACAGATAAGGCTTTCTCAATCGCTACCATTTCACGGGGCGTTACCTTACCTAAGTAATTATCAATCCTGCTTTTATCAATGGTACGAATCTGTTCCAGCTGAACAACGGACGCTTCTTTGAATGCAGGATTGTCGTAAATAACAAAGTGCGTCGGCATATTCGCTTTCTTATGGATTCTGGTGGTGACCGTTGCCACAATCAATGTGGGAGCGTGTTTATTACCGGTATCGTTCTGAATGACGATAACCGGACGGATGCCGCCTTGTTCCGACCCAACTACCGGGTCCAGCTTGGCGCAATAAATATCACCACGGCAATATACCCAATTTTCTTTCATCATGTGCCATGACCTCCTTTCGTTGGCTATGTAATAACTGACTGCCAGAAAGGAATCAGGCAGTCAGTCCAAAAGTCTATGTGTCCCATATTTGCCACGCACCCCTGGGAAAGAGGGCTTACGCCCTCAGGGAATCACCGAACGACTGATTGCGAATCAGTTCCATAGGAATCTAACCTCTGCCGGGTTCTCCGCCAGCTCCGTAGAGAAGTATCTTTAATCCTGTTGCTTTCATGGCCGTATTGGGAGCAACCCAATATTTACAAGCCAGTATTGATCGCTGGCATCGGGAGAGAGACAAGCGCTTAATTTATAGAAGAAAGTCGTTCTGTTTCTCTATCCGATACGTCTCGGCGTACCGCTGATGTGGCTGATGCTCTCGCACCGGCAACAGGAACGTATTCGATGACTGTGTATTCAGTTTTCAAGGATCAAGCAGCCGATTTTCTTTGGCTGTATCTAAATTGTACCTGTTCCTCATGCAAGTTTTTATTGCCTCGTAGGTATAGTTTTGAGGTTATTCACGACCTAAAAATATGTAATCAAGGGTTGTCTCAAAGCGCACAACCAGTTCGATTGCCAAATCAATAGAGATACCTCTGTTGCCGGTTTCAATTCGTGCAATGGTGTTTGCGGCAACACCTAACTGCTCCGCAAGCTGTTCCTGTGTAAGCCCATGTTCCTTTCTCAAGGCTTTAATTCTTTTTCCGCTTTCAACCAAGTCGTAATACATTTTCGTTCCTCCGTGTTTTTGAATTTGTGAAGTTGCAAAATCAAAAACAGCGGGAGGAGATCGTGCCCGATTCTCAATACCCTTTGCCATCTGCCTGTCCTCCTTGCAGGCATAAAAAAAGAGCCGGAGTAAATTACTCCAAGCTCTCGTTCATGCCTTTGTGTTAATTATGGGGGAAAATAGGCAGGTATAAAAAAAGCCCCGTACCCATTACAGGCACGAGGCGTAACTCTCTCTATTCAATTTTATGCCGCTATCTCCCAGCATAGCCATTTTAACACTGGACAAGTCGGACTTTCAGTAGGGGAACCGTCGTATTTTCATCGGATTTTAGTCGGACTAAAATCCTGTCTTAGCATTCACAATAACACAATGCTTCTTCCTCCCGGGCACTTTCCAGGAAATCTTTCAATTTAGGAATGGCTGTTCCCCAAAGTGACAGACCAAATAACAGTATCGCTTCTTTCTTTCGGTCATAATAGCTGCTGCGTTCCATATTCAGAACCTCCAGCATTTCTGATTCTTTGTACTTGAAGCGATTGAGATATGCCTTTGAGATAATCTCACAGTACAGAGCGCCTTTATCCGGATATTCTCTGATTTTCAGCGTTTCCGGGTGGTGAACACCGCGGCCATGCCCATGGACAGAACCGCTGCGGCGGTCCACGCCACAACGTTCATGTTGTCGCCGGTGCGGGGGCTGCTGGGCTCGGGCACGGGCTCATCCTGTCCGGCGTCCGACACCGTGAAGTCGGCGCCCAGGAGCTTGCTGTAGATGGCGTTGGTGGCCAGACGGTAATCGTCGGTCTGGTGGGCCTTGTTGGTGATGCTGGTGCAGGACACCGTCATGTCCAGTCCGCCGGACTGATAGTCGATGGCAACCACCTGGCCCTTCAGGCCGCCGTCGGGATCGTCGATGCCGTTCCACCAGCCGGCCTTATAGAAGTCGTCCTGGCTGCCGGCCCGCATGAGGACGGTGGCCTCCTGGGGATAAGCGGAGATGATGGAGCCGCCCTTGGTATAAGTGGTGAAGTCTCCGTCGGCGGCGTAGCTGGCGGTGATGAGGCTGTCGCCGTATTCCACGTTGAACAGCGCCTCATAGTCGTTATAGACCTCCTCGGGGCCGTACATGCCCTCCTCAATGATCCACTGGATCTTGAAGTCGAAGCCGGGGATGGTGGCCTTGGCATACTCCAGGATGTTGACGCTGGCCCCCACAAAGGGCAGACCGTTGGCCACGGCGGCCTTCGCGTCCTCCTCGGGCTCGTTGCTGGAGAACACCACGTTGGCCTGGGACACATCGGCCACGGTTTTGAAATTCATCTGACGGGTGAAGGCGAAGCGGTCGAAGCTGTCGTCGTCCACATAGACCTTGGGCTCGGTGATGACCCTGGCCTGGGGCACGTCGGCCACATGGGTGATCTCGATGACATACTGGTCGCTGATCTGGGCGGCGTCCTTGTGGTCGATGACGAAGTCGCCCTTGCTGTAGTGGTCGCCGGCCTCGGTGATGAAGCCAACGGTGACGCCCTTGGCCAGCAGGTCGTTGACGGCGTTGACGGCGTCGAGGCCGTTGTTGCTGATGACGGTGGCCTTGGTGCCGTAGGTGGTGACCCAGGCGGTGCCGCGCTCCACCGTGTTGGCGTCGACGGTCTTATCTTCGAACACGCCGGGCTGGGTGATGGGGGTGCAGTCGAAGCCCCGCAGCTCCGGGAAGTTGGTGACGGACTCGCTGAACAGGCCCGTCCAGTTCTTCACGATCTTGCCCTTATAGAGCACGGCATTGGCGAAGCTGCGGCTGATCTGGTGCATGTCGATGACAAAGGCCCCGGCCTTGTAGGTCACGCCGTTTACCGTCACGTCCTGGGTGAGCTTCTCCACCTGCACGCCGTTACGGATGAAATACTCCTGCATGAAATAGGCGTCGGCGATGTCCCGCTGGGAGGCGGCATCGGTGGGAATCACGTAATACTCGGGATAGAACTTGCCGTATTCGTCCTTTTCCCGGAAGTTCTCCTCCACCTGGTTGTCCTGGGTGACGAACCACTTCTCCGTCTCCGGGGACTCCTCGTTGTTCAGGGCCCGGCGGAAGAACTCCAGCTGGTTCAGATACAGGTCGTCCTTGTTCTCGGCCACATAGGCGGTGTGGCCGACGAGACCGTATTTGCCCATGGTGACGGAGGCCTCGTTGTTTTCGCCGCACTCTACCGTGTAGCCGATGGTGCCGTGGAACAGGGCATAGGTGGGCGTGTAGTTGGTGGACATGTCGTCGGAGGGGTACTCATAACGGCCGGTGGCGGGGTCGTAGCCTGCCTCCATGGTGATGTCGTACCAGGGCTTATTGTCCTCGGTGGCGCCGTTTTCCTTGGCATACTCGCTGGAGGAGTTATAGATGGAGTTCATGGAGGCCACGTCGCCGAAGGCCCGGGCGCCCTCCAGGGCGTAATTCATGAACAGGTCGTACTCCAGATTGGGCTCGTGGGGCGGGGCGCAGGGCTCGATCTGCAGCTGGGTCCGGGCATAGTAGATGAAGCCGTGCAGCTCCATCCTGCGCAAGGGCATATGCGCCGGGCTGTTCCTGATCTCCTTTGTGGCGGGGTTCTATCTCCTGTTTCAGAAGCACATCCGGTACATCGAGGAGATGGAGCAGAACGTCTCCTCTCTGTGCAGCAAGAATTTCAGCCGCCAGATCCCCATCCGGGGCAGCACGGAGCTGTCCACCCTGGCCGCCAACATCAACCACCTGGGGGACACCATCCAACTGCTGCTGCTGACGGAGGACGCCAAGCTCAAGCAGAAGGAGCAGTTCGTCAAGTCCATTGCCCACGATATCCGCACCCCGCTGACGGTGGTCATCGGGTATCTGGAGCTGCTGTCCAAGGGCTATGCCGGCAGCCCTGAGAGCGCTGCGCTGTTCATCGACCGGGCCCTGGAAAAAACCAACCACATCCGCTCCTGCCGGGCCGGGAATAGTCGACGCCGGAGAAAAAATTGTCCGTTCACCCTTGCAAACCGGGGAAAAGACTGCTGCGATATAGTCCTCGTCTTGTCAAAAAGCCGTTTTTGACAAGCTGAAAACCGGCGTTGAAGCTGGGGTAAGCTCAGTTACGCCTAATTCAGATGGCGGAAAATCTAATGGCGTAAGCCGTGGAGTAAGCTGGCGTAAGGTGGCTTCATTTTTTTGAAAACAAGCCGTGTGCTATACTGAAACTAATCGCTAAAACAGTATAACACACGGCTTAACAAAACTCAATATTTTCCGTTCAGTTCACAAACATTTCGATTTTTCCATTCTAAAAACCTCTCTCGAAGCACTTGAACATCGTGCTCGGAATCCGTATGGAGGTAGATATGATTGCGGATAAATAGCGTTTTGATTTCCGCCGCCATTTGCGAAGTATCCGTAGTTCTTTTAATAAGGTAGTAACTCAGCCGGTTACTTTGACATATGTGAGCTTTCACGCTTTGCTCTCTTTTCTCTGTCACGGTTGCTCCGGCAATATCGACCGCACAATGTAATTCAGGGAGGTATGCAACAAGTCGCATTCCAAGCTCCGAGTCGCTATTGCTTTTGACCGTAATGCCGTTCTGTGCTCCATACATCATTATCAGCATCTGCGGGAGAGCCTGTTGAAACTCCGCTTCACATTGAGGGCAACCCTTTTGCTCAATAGTTCTATCTGTGATTTTGGCACGGTAAGAGTGTCCTGCCCCGCATTTCCACCAAACGACCTTCATTGAGTTTCTCGATACATTGCTCGGTGTCCACTTGGCGTTCTTTTCATAGTCCCATTCTGAGAGTAAGTGAGGATCAGTTGTTCCAAAATCATTATAGCCTTGCAGAACGGCTCTCTCAGCACAAACAGGACACATACCGCCTTTGACCCGTGCTTTGACGACGGCTTTCCATTCATAGCCGCAGGTATTGCATTTCCACCAAACATTCTTAGTTGACTTCTCATTGACCGCATCGGGAGTTAACGGCAGGTTTTTATCCGACCACTCTATGGCAAGCGACGGGAACTTCGTTTGCAGGTCATTAAAGCCTTTGAGTAGCTTTATCCCACTACAATAGGGACACTGACTTCCTCCTGCACGGGTTGAAATCAATGTGTTCCATTCGTGACCCAAGTGACATTTCCACCAAACTTTAATATTCTTGAAAGCCGTAACCTGATCCGGCGTCAGCGGAAGATTGCGCTCTGACCACTCCGCAGCGATTTCAGGGAAACGGCTTGCCAAGTCGTTGAAGCCCGGTAGCACAAAGTTGTGTGAGCAGTAGGGACAACCCGTACCGTTCACCGTCCGGCTTTTCACGGATGCCGTCCATTCGTGTCCGAGCTTGCACTGCCATATTACCTTCCTGTGCGTAGCCGCTGTAATCATCGACGGTCTTAGCGGCTCATTCTTGGGCGACCATTCCTTCGCAAGCTCAGGGAACTTACTTTCAAAGTCGTTATAACCTCGAAGCACCCTCGCTCCCGAACATATTGGACATTGCTCGCCTGCGGAGCGAGCTTTAATGCTTGTCTGCCATTCGTGACCGCAAACCCCTTTCCACCACACAGTTTTATTAGACCCAAAGGTCACTGTATCAGGAGTCAACGGGAAGTTCTTTTCTGACCATTCTGATACAAGATGCGGTCGCATCCTGCTTAAACTATTCTCCATATCTGAACGCTCCATTTCTCATTACTGCTTATAGTATAATTTCCATCCTCAGTTTTGAGAAATGTGCGAAAAAGGGAAAGCACTCTGCGAATTACTCACAGAGTGCTTTCCCTTCAAGTTTCCAGCTTGGTTGTCATATAGTCGTCAAAGGCGGTGATCTCTTTCTTTTTCAGAGCGTCGGTCACATCAACATAGATATTCATCGTCGTCGATACATCAGCGTGTCCCAAGATGCTCTGAATGAATTTGAGGTTTGCTCCCGACTCACATAGCCTTGTTGCGAATGTGTGCCGGAGAATGTGGCAACTGAACTGTGGCAGCAGAACCGGATCAGAGTCTGCTCCATATTTTTCGAGGATTTCATCATTACAATCTCGCATCATACGACGGAGTGCTTTGTTGAGGTTTCCTTGATTTTGAACATCCCCGTAACGGTTGACAAAAATAAAGTCGTCATAGCCGTCCACTCGGCTCTTGCTGCTGATTTCAGCCTGAGATTGAAACTCTCTCTCCATTAAGAAGGCTTGTTTCACCCCCTCTGTCATCGGGATTTCTCGCTCACCGGCTTTTGTCTTGGGCGTGTTGATGGAGAAGTAGCAGCCCTTTTCGTCACGGTGATTATAATAGACAAGCGTGTGGTTGACTCGGATAATGCCCTTTTTCAAGTCAATGTCGCTCCAGCGAAGCCCGGTGATCTCACCAACTCGCATCCCCGTGTTTGCCATAACATAGAACACGGGATACCAATGGGTGTCTTTGGGGTGGTTGAGCATATAGTCAAAGAACAATTTCTGCTGAGCCACGGTCAATGCCTCTTTCTTCTCACGCTCAAAGCCGTGGGAGAGCTTCAGTTCTTTGAGCATATTGTCTGTTGGGTTTTGTCGAATCATTCCATCATCGACTGCCACTTGAAAGACTTGATGGAGTACATTATGGACATTATCTATCGTGGCAATCTTCAGAACCTTGCCGTCAGCAAGGGAGTTGTAGAACTTCCGCACATCAGACTTTTTTACTTGGACAAGTCGGTTCTTTCCGAAAGACGGTTTTACAAACAGCTCATACATATAAATATAATTCTTGAATGTGCTATCCTTGATTCCCCTTTTGAGCTGACACCAAAGATCGAACATCTCATTTACAGTGATGCTTTTGACATCCGACCGTATTCCGTCGTGCTTGTCCACGATGATCTGTTCTTCCTGCTCTCTTAGCTTTTCCAGCGTCGGAGCATAAATAGAATGCCTTTTTCCGTCAGGCGTTGACCAACGGTACGCATAAGTGCCGTTGGGACGCTGGGTTTCTCCTGTTTTAAGTCGGGTACGGTTGCTGTCGAACCTTACGCCGACCTGTTTCTTTTTAGTCATAGTAACCTCCTGTTTTAGATTGAGAAGCTCTTAATCAGGAACTCCTCTAATTGCTTGCGCTTTAGAAGCCTTTTTGTACCGACCCATAGAACGAAGTCACACGACTCACGATTCGACAACTCACGAAGTTTATCCGTTCCGATACCAGTGTAAGCGGCGGCTTCTTCTAAAGTCAGGTTCATTCTCTCCCAAAGGGGAACTCGGTTATCTTTTTCCTGCTTGGTCATATCGGTTTCCTCCTTCATTTTCGTTTGGCTTTAGGATACCGATAACCACCGTTTGGGACAACGATGCGATTTTGCGAATCGCATCGTTGATTATTAGATTGAATATGCTCTTTCCAAAAACTCATCGAGCTTTTTCCTTTTGATGAGCCGCTTTGTGCCGTTCCACAAGACAAACTCGCAATCCTCTCTATCGGACAGCTCTCGTAGCTTATCTGCTCCAATCCCTGAGTAGGCTGCCGCTTCATAAACGGTGAGGTTTGTTTTTTCCCAAAGAGGAACGGCATAGTCCTTACTGGGCTTTCCCATTCGTGCCGCCCTCCTTATGCTTCATAGCCTTGCGTAACTCCGAAAGGTTTGAATAACGATATTCTCGACTGTTGTACTCATCGGATTTGTAGAAAGCTGCGGTGACTCCATCAAAAATTCGAAGTAAAGCACCCTCATTCAGATCTTCGGTTGCAAGGATTTCCCTTACGGTCACTCCACTTAAAGGCTGGTGTTTCTTTTTCCATTCCCGATACGAGAAATACTGGTCGATCTCGTCGTTATAAATACCTTCGTCAATCCGTCTGTCCGGCTGGAGAAGGTGGTAAATACAAAGAAGCATTTCTTCAGCCCTATTATTATTGATGCGGCTAATGTTCAGCAGGTCGAATACACGCAAGTCAACGACATCCTTGACCTGCCGAAAACCGACATCAACAAACGGGTTAGCAACCTTATACTCATCAATCATTCTCCATTTCGGGGAGTCGAATTTGATCATCATTACCTGTTTCATTATCTATGCTCCTATCTGTTTGCGTTTTTTGCTCTCTACTAACCAACTGGGAAATTTTTTTCGATTTGTACGAAGCAAATTTTAATTTGGGAGCATTTTTTTGAGTTTTTTCAGGGCAACAGTCAGTTGATGATTAATTGTCGTTACAGCTACTCCGTGGCGCCGTGCATATTCTCGCTGTCCTATGGGGTCATCACAAAGATATAAACTGGTCATCAAGTTAATCTCGGCAGGTGACAATTTTGCCACGGCTGCGTAGAGGGTGCTTTTCTCCTCCTTTTTGAGAATGGCATCAATGACGGAACAATCTTGATCCACCAGCAGTTCCTCGCCAGACATATCATCTTCTGTGGTTGTCTGTGTGTTATAGGAAAACACCGTCATCCCGGACTGTTTCTCGATTGACGCAAGATAATCGTGTCTATCCTTTTCAGATCGCCACTGTTTTGCGGTTTCGGTTCCACATTCTGCGATGATGATCACATCGTCAACAGAGCAAGCGTCTAACTGCCCAAAACGATCTCTTCGTTTCTGCCCTTCCGGGGTCTGAATGAAGTTCATAAACTCGAAGCTGTTCATTACGAGCCAGTTATTGCCGTCAGCGGGCAGTTCGGGGTTCTTTTTGACAAGGTATATTTTTCTCATTACCGTAATCTCCTTTGAATTTTGAATTTGGTGTTCGGGTTCAAAATTCGGAGATCACGGATATTCAGCGATATAGCAGAGCCACTTGTTCAACATAGAAAAAGGCTTCCTTTCAGAGATTTCTCTGCCGGAAGCCCTTGGTCGGTTGTTCTTGCCGAAAAAAAGAAGCCACCGGCAAGACAGGGTAAGCCTATGGCTTACTGTCTTGTCGGTGGCCTCTCATATCTGCATAGCAAGTTTGGTTTAACCAACCGAAGTGTTCAAAGCAAGTGACCTGGAGATGGAATTACGCAGTCTGTTTCACCTCAACCATTCCGTCGTTTTGCCGTATTCAGTTTTATCCGATCAATAGTACCGGACTTGCCCTTCCGGGGCATAGAGGTCAATCTTGTCGTGTCGTCGTCCTTTTTGGACTCGAACCGCTACGGTTCCGCACCTTTTGCACTCATACTTGATTTTCCCCTCATCATTTCTATAACCGTAAAGTAATTCTCCGCAGTTGGAGCAGTACATCGGTATAGGTGTCCAATTATCATTTGTCACGCACATCACCTCATTAAGTTCCTTGACGCTTTCAGGGCTGATGAATGGTGGCATCCTTAGAGAGTTGCTCTTTTCTTGCCTTCTACAAACCACTTTCCGTTTTCTTCATCGAAAAGGAAGGTTTCCGTACCGCATATCATCACCGTGTAACGAAGCCCTGTTCCACCGACCTTGGTCGATGCCGCACGACAGCAGTGCCTTACACGGTCGATCTCGTAGACCTCACCATCTTCAAATTTGATTTTTCGGGGTCGAGCCGTTCCATCCGTCTTATGGGTAACATCGACTTCCACATATACCTTGCGCCGTTCTTCTTCCATCCTTACACCTCATAATTCTTCATACTGGCAACCAGCCTACCAAAATGACGGTAGCCATCCAATGGCTTGTCAGAAACTTTGAACTTAGGACGATCATCGCCGGAATTGTTCAGATAGCAGGAAAGGTGTCCGTCCTTAAAATCTTTGCTGACATCAAAGATAAGAAACATTCCCTCATAAATACCGTAGTGGGTGAAATGGTTTCCTCCATCTGCACGGAAAATAATCAGATCATTACTGCACCCCTGCAACAAACAGGACGGCATCGAAACATAGGTTTCGATCTCATCGGGCACAACAATTTCATCAATCTTGTTACTGCTTGTACTAATCATACTGACCTCCTTAACAAAGCACCCCGGTCGGCATAGTAATCTCAGGCTTTTCACTCGGCATCCGGAGATTTTGAAAAAGAATGCCGTTGCGGATGCTGTTCTTGCCGAACCGCTGGCGAATGGTTTCAATGCACTGGTCGAGCCTTTCTGCTTTCTCAATCTTTTCGATATTCATAAACAAATCGACTTGTCGGGGCGTGTCCTGTGGCACCAAGTTGATTGCCTGAATCGTGACTGAGCGAATCGGGTTCCTCCAGTCGTATCTTTTTTCAAAGAGGGCAAAAGCCGCTTTTGCGATCAGCATTGGGGATTGTGTGGGCATATCCAATGCCGTTTGCCATTGCTTTGAAAAAAGTGTGTTGTCCCGTATGTGAATGGCGACTCCATCCGCACACTTTTTGTGGACACGGAGTTTATGTCCGATGTCCTGCGTCAATTCAAGAAAGACGGGCCACACCTGCTCGTCGTTCTCCAAATCTTCGATGGTAGTAATTCCGTGTCCCACGCTCTTAACCGGAGAAACAAAGTCGGCGTTCATAACACGGGATCGGTCATTACCGTTTGCATACTGCCAAAGGGCAATTCCGTTTTTACCGAGCCGTCGGTTCAGAAAGTCAGGATCGGTCTTAGCTAAATCGCCAATGGTTCTAATGCAATAGCTATCTAATACACGCTGCGTTGCCCGTCCCACACCGAGCAAGTCCGCTGCGGGGAGTCCCCATATTTTGTCTCGGAAAGTGTCTTTCGGTATGACCGTCACAGCATCCGGCTTTTTCATATCCGAGCCGAGTTTGGCAAATATCTTATTGAAAGACACGCCGACTGAGATGGTCAACCCCAGCTCAAACTTGATTGTTTCTCTTATGTCATTTGCCACCTTTTCAGGGGAACCAAAGGTGTAGTCTGTTCCGCTGATGTCAAGCCAGCACTCATCCATCCCATACGGCTCAACTTGATCTGTGTAGCGCTGGTAGACATTTCTTGCAAGTTTAGAGTATTTGATATACTCCTCAAAGTGCGGAGGCACTACAACAAGGTTTCTGCATTTCTGCTTTGCTTGCCATACAGCATCGCCGGTTTTTATCCCAAAGGCTTTTGCGGCGTAGTTTTTGGCGAGAACAATACCGTGTCGTTCTTCTACCGAACCACAGACTGCGACAGGATACTTCTTCAAAACCGGGTCGAGCATACACTCAACCGACGCATAAAAGTTGTTCATATCGCAATGCAGTATTGATCTGCTCAACTAAATCACCTTATTTCTTGGAAATTCTGCGAAACCTCTTGACAAACCAAAGTGTCGTGTTGTATCATATGAACACGACAGAAGTGTCGTCGTTGTGATTCAGATTATAGCACGACACCAATGTCGTGTCAATAAGAAGTGACGAAAAAAGTGTCGTGCTGCTAAAAATAGAAATCTTATGGAGGGAATTGATAATGAAGTTCAGCGACAGATTAAAAGGGCTGAGAGAAAAAAATGATATGACGCAGGAGCAGCTTGCTAAGGTTTCCGGTGTTTCCCCCCGTACCATACAGAGATACGAATGCGGAACCTCTCGTCCTCGCTTGGATGCAGCGGAGAAGCTGGCAAAGGCACTTAATATTTCCGTGGATCAGCTTCTGGGTACGGATGGTATGCTCGTTGCTCAGGCTGCGGAGCAGTACGGCGCACGAGGTGCCAAACAAGCGCAACAGCTCACAGATGAAGTAACTGGTTTGTTTACCGGCGGCGAGTTGGCACAGGATGATATGGATGTTATGATGCAAGCTATTATGGATGCCTATTGGCTGGCGAAAGAGAAAAACAAAAAGTACACCCCAAAGAAGTACCGTTCTAAGGGCAAGCAGGACTGAGTCCCGTTTATGGGACACATTGTGTGTTAGAATGGAAACAGGAACAAACTGAAAAGGGGTGAAGCCGATGTATGTAAGCACTTCGGAAATCGTACAAAAAGCAAACTCCATCGTTGCTCAATGCGGAACCCGTGATCCTCTCAGAATAGCAAGGGACTTAGGAGTCGAGGTAATGTATTATCCGTTCAATGAACAGCGTGGAGCATATAAAGTCTTGATGCGTAATCGCTTCATCTTTATCAAAAATGATCTGCATCCGGTTATGGAGAACATCGTGCTACTTCACGAATTAGGGCACGATGCTTTACACCGGGAGGAAGCCACGAAAGTCGGTGGCTTCAAAGAGTTTGAGATCTTCAATATGCGGGACAACCGTATGGAGTACGAAGCCAATCTCTTTGCCGCACAGATTTCCCTATCAGATGAGGACTTCCTTGAACTTGCGGAAAGAGGATACGACACGCAGCAAATCGCACGGACATTGAATTCAGATATTAACCTTGTCGCTCTAAAAGCCGATACGCTGATTTCTCAGGGCTACCGTTTGCGCCAGCAGGAACACTGTAACGATTTTCTAAGATACGACAAATAACTAAGATGCCACCCTTTCGGATGGCATCTTTTTTATCACCTTTAATCAGCGCAAGCCGGTTTAATCTTTTAGCTCAAACCCGAAAGAGAGCGCATCACCAAGTCGATGTCTTTGTTTTCAAGTTCCTGAATGATGTGCAGATAGGTTTTTTGCGTAGTGGTCATACTTGAATGTCCAAGACGGCGGGCAACGCTCGCAATGGAAACGCCCGTAAATAACAGCAAAGAGGCGTGTGTATGCCGTAATCCGTGGATAGAGATGACAGGGATGTTACAGGCATTGCAATGCCTACCGAGAATGTCGTTCACCGTCGAATTATAGACAGTGGAGTTGACAAAGATGGGCTTATCTTCGGGAAGGTGCTTTACTAATTCAGAGAATTGAATGACGGTTTGCCAGTCAATTTGAATTTTCCGCACAGACGACTTGTTCTTCGTAGGCTGGAAGCCGCCCTTTCCCTTGTAGTCCCAAGTCTTGCTTATGGACAGTGTTTGATGGGCAAAGTCGAAGTCTTTTGGGGTAAGAGCCAGTGCTTCAGAAAAGCGCATCCCTGTCTTTGCTACCAATAGGATAAAGTAGTCCCAATTCACCTTATCCTTCAGGTCGAGCGAGATCAGCAGCGTATGTAGCTCAAACTGATTGAGATACTTAATTTTCTTAGCAACCGGTGGCTTCCCCTTGATGATTGCCTTGCGAGTAGGATCTCTTTCAATCAAGCCCTCATCAACAGCATCAAGAATAGCTCCCTTGAGCTGGTGGTGAAAATCCATCGTGGTTTGGCGCTCGTGGAACTCAGCATAGTCGTTCAACAGCTGCTGATAAGCGATCCGGTTCATATCACATACTCTCAGGTTTGGGACGAGCTTAACGAGCCATTTCTGCGTCATTAGGTACTTATCCATCGTCACCTTTCTGATTGCGCCCTTCTTATACACCGTAATCCATTTTGCATAATATTCACAGAACAAGTCTGTTCGTTTGGTTTCTGTTAGCATCAGAAGTCCTCCATTTCATTAAAAATGGCTTACGCTGATGAAGGGTGATAAGGCTATCGAGTGCCGTAAAGTATGTACCAATAGCAGCCTGCTCACTAATGTTTGACGGGATGGAGAACACCGTTTTGGACACCAATTTCCAATCTGCCCTCGGCATTTTCGTCCCGGTCGATTGATTAGCTACTTCATCGAATTGCCGGCTCTGAATCAATCGATATAGAAAGCTGCTATCAGCATTTTGAGGCTGCAATACCCAAAAATCGCCCACAGCAAGCCCATCAAATGTGGGCAAAAGCCAGTTTTGCAAGTATGGGCGGAGTTTTCCGTAAAGGACATCACCTTGATGAAATACGATGCCTGATTTGCTACTTTGCTTGGCGTAGATGTCTTTGTTGAGCCGACCTGTACCTGACACTATATCCTCATATTCAACTCTTGGAAGGGTATCATCGGAGCATATTACCGATGATCGCACAGCGATTTCTTCAAACTTACGCTGTTCCCAAGAAGAAGTAATTCGCTTTTTGTTTACGGTCGAGATAAGCCTACCCGCCCTTCCAGTAAAGAAAATGCACTTACGCTGATGAAGGGTGATAAGGTTGTCGAGTTGGCTGAAGTAGTAGGCAATGAGTTGCTGCTCCTTCACTGCTATTGGGTAACTCACGCTTGTTTTTTGAATGTTGCTGCGGCTTAAAGAGAGCACTTTTATGCCCTGCATTAGAGGAAGAAGCTGATGGTGGTAAGCATTGGAATTGAGGTAGTAACCGAGGTACCCCAATGCCATTCTGTTCCGAGGGCGGCACACCATTGTATGTAACCCCGATACTATGGCACTCCCTTGCAAATTACCTATTTCACAGGCTTTTCCGGTCGTTTCATCTTCTGCGGTAT
>OGZA01001360.1_pt1 | contig 16685 bp, 9 predicted proteins | sample 1576591 | NCBI WGS metagenome assembly OGZA01 (sample SAMEA3541565, study PRJEB24748) | human gut metagenome | biome: human gut; feature: human-associated habitat; material: faeces | place: China | collected 2012
ATTTCGCAGAACGAAATCAAGAGCCTGACCATCCTGCGCATGGAGGTCCCTTGCTGCGGCGGACTGGAAATGGCAGCTAAAACCGCGCTCCAAAACAGCGGCAAGTTCATCCCATGGAATGTCGTGACCATCTCCACCGATGGCCGTATTCTGGACTGAGCCTGCCGCTTAACAGGACAAAATCATTGCGATAAAATAAGAATACCGCGCCGTGAGATCGTATCGCGGCGCGGTTTTTTGCGGGAACTTTTACCCGGGGAGAGGCAAAAAAGGCATAAATATTGCTTTCTGTCGTGAAATCCTGTCACAGCGTGTCGAAGGCGGGACAGTAAGCGCTTACGCCGCATAAACGGGTGAGAAAGCTGTAATAAAACGGATGTTATACTTCCCACCATAACCGATGCGGTTTAAGAACGATGCGGCACACGGGAGGGAGGCGATAGGATGTACCGCTATATCTCTGTATCGGAAGAACTGTCCTCTCCTTATCTGGGGCGGTATCGTTCTTTCGGCATTGCGGCGCAGAGAGAAGCGGCCGGGCACTGGCAGGAGGTGTGCAAGGTCTCGGATGTTTCTACCGACCCTGTTTTTGTGGAGAATCTGGCGGCGCGATGTACCGCCGGCCAGCTGGAGCCGGTCCACCTGATGGATATTATAGAGGATGCGCTGATTTGAGAGTGCAGGCAGCCCGTACCTTACCGATTTGGTAAGGCCCTCCGGGCTCTTTCTATATTTTCTCTGCTCTATCCGGGCGTAAGGGTACACTTTCCCCGCAAATCTTGATGGAAATTCAATAAAAATCAAATAATACGCATGATAGCGTCAATCACACAGATAGTAAAAAGACCGTGTGCATCAAAATAAGTGCTTGGGAAAATGTCTTATTTGCCGCTTGCCCCCAGACAGTGGGAACATAACAGGCAGGCTGTTGGCATACAGCCGTTCACTGACCTTGTTAGGATCTTACTTCTTACAATCCTAACTCAGTCACCCCATCTGACGCGTGGGGCAGCAGGAGTATCATTATGCCCTCTCCCCAGTCGTGGGTTATGGTCTGCCGTGACCATGCTGTGCGCCCCATCGGGAGAGTAAAGTACCTGTTATGCTGTGTATTCAGTTGTAAAGGTGCTGTGCAGAGAATCTCTGCAGGTTCAGGATACCATACAGCTTCCCAGCCTGTCAATGCAAAATGCCCAAAGTTGAGAAAATCGTAACATTTGCGTAGCCTCGGGGGGTTGGGGTTCACCCCAAAAATGCGTTGTGGATATCCAAACGCTATGCTTGCGTTACAGTTCGCGTACTCTGAAAGCGTCGCACCCTATGCAAGAAAACACCCAAAGTATTGATGAGAGCTATTTCTTACTCTCTGTGTCGAATTTGTTTCTTTTAGGAATACAGATTTCCCATTATAATTGAGATACCTAAAAATTTCTGTCAGGAGGTACATTATGTCAATTCCCACATTGAAACAACAAGCAAACGGCACGGTGCTGACACTACACGACAAGCCCTATATCATGCTTGCCGGTGAAGTCGGCAATTCCAATTCTTCATCTGTGGAATATATGGAGGGTGTCTGGCAAACTGCCGAGCAACTCGGCATGAATACCCTGCTGCTGCCAATCACATGGGACCAGGTCGAGCCAGAGGAAGGAAAGTTTGACTTCTCTTTGCTGGACGGCCTTGTGTTGCAGGCACGCGGCAAAGGCAAGCACCTTGTTCTGCTTTGGTTTGGCAGTTGGAAAAACGCCGAATGTATGTACGCTCCTGCATGGGTAAAGACAGATTTACAGAGGTTCCGGCGCGGCCAGATTGTCAAAGGGAAAAACAAAGCGCCCCGCGAAAACGCCTATGGTATGCTGTATACGACCCTTTCTTATCTGTGCGAGGAGACCTGTGCTGCTGATGCCCGTGCCTTTGGCAGACTGATGCGACATCTGCGCACACTCGATGGTGAGGAAAACACCGTTCTTGCCGTTCAGGTGGAGAACGAAACCGGACTTTTGGGAACTGCTCGGGAACGTTCCGACGAGGCCGATGTTGCATTTGCTGCAGATGTTCCGCAGGACTTTGCCGAGTATATGCGTTCTCACATCGAAACAATGGTGCAGGATGTGCGGGAATCTGTAGAAAACGGTGCCGTTTCCGGCAGCTGGAGCAATGTGTTTGGCCCCGTTGCTGAGGAAATTTTCAGTGCATATTATATCTCACGCTATGTCAACCGTGTTGCTCAGGCCGGAAAAAAGGAATATCCATTGCCCATGACTGCAAACTGCTGGTTGGACAAGGGCGGCGAACCGGGCACTTATCCCAGCGGTGGGCCGGTTTCCCGTATGTATGAAGTCTGGCAGTACGGTGCCCCCTGCATTGACCTACATACGCCCGATATTTATGTTCATGATTTCTGTAACATTTGTGACGAGTATACCCGCCGCGGTAAACCTTTAATGATTCCCGAATGCAGTACACACAGCTATTCCGGCCCGCGTATGCTCTATACGGTCGGTCATTATCATGCACTTTGCTATGCCCCCTTTGGCTTTGAAAATATGGGGCAGCCTTTTACCGGAACCCAAGGATATTTATTTGGCATGGACGTAACCGATCCCTTGCTTAAAACGCCGCAGAATACGGCGGAATACGGCTGGTACGGCCGTACACTGAACAGTCTTATGCCGCTGTTGGGCGAACGCTACGGCACAAAGAACCTACAGGCTGTCTGCAGCGAGCGTAAAGACCAGTGCGCTATGAACTTTGGCAAATTTACGGTCTATGCCATTGTAGAACATCCCATGATTCAGCAAAAGGACGGCGTTTGTCTGGCTATGAAACTGTCTGAAGATGAATGTATGCTTGTTGTAAACCGCTGCGGACTGCAGTTTGTTTCTGCGGAAGCAGACAAGCCCAATCTGGATTTACTTTCCGTGGAGGAAGGCCGCATGGAAAACGGCGAGTGGAAAGTGACACGCCGATTGAACGGTGACGAGGCCGCTTTGATGACTTTCTTTGAGCCGACCGTCCTGAAAGTTAAAGTGTTCACTTACGTATAAACACTTTTTTAAGTGATTTTCTTTGTTTGATACTCTTTATCTGCAAAAAGACAGACCGCGCATCGCCCTTGCCGGGAAATGCGCGGTCTGTTATTTCAGAACTGTTTTATAAATCAATCATTTCTGTTTCAGGCGTTTTCAGCCGGGGTGGCCTCGGCTTTGGCCTTCTGGGCGGCTTCCCATGCGGGGATTTTCTTTTCCAGCTTCATAAAGCCAAAGGAGCAGGCTGCAATCACAATCATCAGCACGGCGGGGACGAGCGCATAGTCAATGCGAATCATCATCAGTGCGCTTGCGGGCTGATCAACCGTACCCTCTGCGGCAATGTAACCGCCGACGCTGAGCAGGATGCCGGTGATGAAGCTGCCCATGGCGCCGCCGCACTTGCCCATGAAGTTTGCCAGAATACCGGCAGAGCCATCCATGCGGGGCAGGCCAATCATCTCGTTATAGGTGCAGCAGTTCATAATGAACAGAACGCCGTAGTATGCCAAAGGCAGACCGGCCAGACCGCCCAGCACACCGCCGAGCAGGACGCCGGTCAGGTTTGCGCCGGAGACGAAAACAATGATGTAACCAACGATACCGATGCAGGCAAAAGCACCGACCATCTTGCTCATACCGCCGATTTTCTTCATAATCCACGGGAATACCAGCATCAGCGGCAGCAGCACAATGCTGAAAATGGAGGTAACGCTCATCATAGCGGTGTTGCCGATGATGTACTTGAAGTAGTAGGTCGTAACGGCCAGCGAGGTGCTGATGTTATAGCACAGCATAATAATGGCATACAGCCAGACATATTTGTTGCGGCGGAACATCGAGAAAATCTCATTCAGACGGACCGGCTGGAACTGCTCGTCACCGCCGTCCACGCTGGGGTCCTCCTTGCAGAAGAAGAAACGCAGCAGAGAAATCAGCAGCAGGGGAAGGACAAAGATTGCCACAGTGGTACGCCAGCCGCCGGCGCTGGTGGCCAGCTTGCTCATTACGATGGGGAACAGGATGCTGACGATCATCGAACCGGCCATCGTGATAATGCCGCCGTAGGAGGCAACCTTGCGAATCAGGATGGGGTTGTTGCTGAAGTGGCGGATGGTGTACGGTGTGTTGGCCGCACCGCGCAGGGTGGTGAAGATGGAGAACACCAGCGTGTACATACAGAAAATCCACACAACTTTCAGCGTGTTGCTCCATGCAGGGCTGCCGGAGAACAGGCCCAGAGAGCAGAGCATAACGCCGACAATGGCAAGCTCATAGGGGCGGCCCTTGCCCAGCTTGGTATGGGTGTTATCGACCAGCCAGCCCGCAAAAATATCCGTAAAAGCGTCGATGATTTTACTTACCATCAGCACAGTACCCACAACTGCGGGTGCAATGCCAAGGGTGTCGCTGCAATAAATGCTCAGATAGCCCAGAACGATTACGTTCAGACCGGCCATAGCAATGTCCGAGCTTTTCCACGCCATCAGGCGGCCGAAACCGAGATGGTTGGGGTCGTTTTTCTTGTTAGCCATAGTATTGTTTCTCTCTTTCTTTTTACAAAATTTTCAATGTAGTTGTGGCACTGCCTTACAGGTCCTGCGCTCACCCCTCCTTTTTTATCTGATTCAATGCGGCGTTCAGCTCATGTACAAAGGCGGGTGTGACCAGCTTACCCATCTGCTTCAGGGTGGCCTCCACGCTCATCTTGTCCATCATGCGCTGCATGGATTCGGGAATCTGAATATTTTTAGCAACATCACCGTAGGCGGCTGCGGCCTTGGCCTGCAGCGGGGCAATGAGCTCATTCAGCACAGCAGAGGCTTGCGGATGGGCCTTGACATCTCCCATAGAATCCTTGATGGAGAAATACCCTTCCTTGACGATCTCGTCCTCGCGGTCAAACCAGTTCACAACCTCGCCGCCCGCTTTCACGTAGGCGGGGTTGGGCTTATCGACCTTGCGGATGGCAATGGTATCGCTGCAGGCACCGCTGTGGGCTTCGATTGTATGCTCGCCGGAAATCGGCACCGTGAATTTGAAAATCTTGTCGCCGTCCTGCGCGGCAAACTCCTTGCCGTCCACAAACAGCGTCACACACGGCTGGTTGGAATAGACCTTGATTTCGGTTTCGCTCTCGGTGCGGTCGGCATAGCGGCGGCCGCAGATATGCACAAACGGCTCCTTGCTCAGGTAGGCCTTATAAATGTAGAAGGCATCCTTTTTCGTCTTGCGGTCAAAGGTGACAAGACCCTTCTGGTTCTGGCCGGGCTTGCCGCCCTCATCGCGGCCATCCGCGCCGAAGTCGAACATATTCCAGCAGTGCATCGCCCAGATATAGGGCCGATCTGCCCACATTTTGAGCATGTGCTCGTGGTAGACGGCCTGATAGCCCTCGCTCCAATCGCCCTTGGCGGGCTTGGCGCTCTGGTAGGCGGGGTTTGCATCCGCGCCGTACTCGGACAGGCCAATCACGGCATCGGGGTGGTTCTTGTGGAACTCATCAAACCACGCATCGTTCTGGTCCCACTCCCCTACATACCAGCCATAATAGAGGTTGTAGCTGCGGATGTCAGGCAGGAATACCAGCGGGTCATTGGCATCCAGCATAAAGATGTGCGCCATGGTGGTGGGGCGGGTGGCGTCCAGCTTGTGGCAGAGGTCGTTGAGCAGCTTGTGGTTTTCGACCAGATCCTCCGTCTTGCCGCTGCCGGTAATCTCATTGGAAAGCCCCCAGCAGACGATGGACGGGTGGTTATAGTTCTGCACAACCAGCTCGGTCATCTGGGAGAGGGTGTTGGCGCGGCCCTCGGGCATATGCTCGGTGATGTAGGGGATTTCTGCCCACGCCACAAGGCCGTATTTATCGCACAGGTCGTAGAAATACTGCGCGTGCTGGTAGTGGGCCAGGCGCACGGTGTTCGCGCCCATCTCACGCAGCAGGGTCATATCCTCGTCATGCTCTTTTTCGGTCAGTGCGTTGCCAATCCCCTGGCGGTCCTGATGCCGCGCTGCGCCGCACAGGCGGTAGGGGCGGCCGTTCAGGATAAAGCCCTTCTCCGCGTCAAAGGCAATCGTGCGGCAGCCGAAATTGGCTTCCACGGCATCGCCGCTATCGAGCGTGGCCTGCATTTTGTACAGATACGGGTCATTGACGCCATCCCACAGGTGGACGTTTTCGAGCTTGAACGTACCCTCGGCCTTGCCGTCCGTGACAGGCGCGGAAAGCGTTTCTTCGCCCAGCGTGAACTGCACGCTCTGCGCGGTGCCGGCAACCCACGCCTCGGCGTGAATTTCAGCGGTTTTCAAATCGGCGCTCAGCACAGGGGTGATGCGCAGACCGGGCGCGCCGTGGTAGTCCAGCGCAAAGTGCGCCTTGGGCACAACCAGCAGATGCACCGGGCGGTAGATGCCGCCGTAGAAGGTGAAGTCGGCCTTCTGCGGGTAGATCGTGCGGTTTTTGCCGTTGTCCACGGCGACGGTCAGGGTGTTCTGCACGGCCAGCGCGGGCGTCAGATTGACACGGAAGGTGGCGTAGCCGCCCTCATGCCGGGTCAACTCCTGCCCGTTCAGCGTGACCACGGCGGTCATGGCAACGCCCTCAAATTCCAGCCAGACCTCCTCGCTGTCACTGTGGGCGGGGGCGGCAAACGCCTTTGTGTAAAGGCAGGTGCCGCGGTAGTAGTCATTGCCGCCGTCCTGTCCGTCCTTGGCGTTCCAGGTGTGGGGCAGTGTGACCGGGGTTGCTTTCTCGGGGGTGTCCCCGCGTGCAAACAGCCAGTCACTGTTCCACAGAATTTGTTTTCTCATCATCCCAAACTCCTTGCAATTATTTATGATTCTCCGCCGGGCAATACAGCAGGCTGCCCTCGGTAATTCCGTTTTCATTAAAGCTGTCTACCCGCAGATAGCAGTCCTGCCCCGCCATCAGGGTGGACAAATCCAGCTTCTGCACGCCGTAGACCAGCCAGCTCTGGTAGAGCTTATCGGGTGCAATGCCATAGCGGATATTGCACCCCTGCGCGTCCATTTCGGCAAGCGGCTGCCACTGCACCAATGCATTCATGGGGCCGGTGCGGTGTACGGTGGCCTGTGCCTGTGCCGGGGCAGCACCGCCGCCGAAGCCAAAAATGCGCAGGCCGCTGATGCGCAGCGTCTGCCCATAGGGCAATGCCCCGCCGGTCAGGCGAACATAGCGCGCCCGGACACGCTCCGGGAGCGGGAAATAGGCATTGCTGCCCTCGCGGGATACCTCCTGCAGCAGCTGCCAAGTGGTGCCGTCCGTGCTGGTTTCCAGCGTATAGCAGCTGATTTGCGGTTCCTTTTCGATATACCGCGCGCCGCCGCTCTGATGGCAGTACTGGTTCTCCGGGTAGTCCACCGACAATGCTTCATCCGCAAAATTCACCTGTATGGCGTGGATGTCGCAGACCTTCTCCAAATCCACCGAAAGCCATTGACCGGGTCGGGCATCTGCTGCGCTCCACCATGTGCGGCAGTTTTCGTCCACGGCCAGCGCCGGGGCGCTGCCCTCTGCCGTTGAGGAGGCCGCTGTCGGCTTCTGATAGCTGAGCAGCATACACGCCGGACGCACGCTCCATGGGTCAAATTTTCCGTCCGGGATGCACAGCGGGTAATCCGCAAAATTCTGGTTGCAGAACAGTACGCCATCCGCATCCACGCCTGCCGGGAAGAGCCCGACGCGCCGTTCCATATCGTGATTCACGCTGACGCGCATGGTCGAGGCGTGCCAGAAATTCCCATCGGCATCCTGTATCGTGCTGCCATGCCCCGCGCCCTGCATAAAGCCGCCCGGCTTGGAGGAAAAGGGGTTGCTTTGCTGCAGCGTGAACGGCCCGAGCGGCGCATCGGCCACATAGACGCCATCGCAGTAGGTGTTGAACTGGGTGGCCGGGGAGGCATATTGCAGATAGTACTTGCCGTTATGCTTTGTCATAAAGGCGCCCTCGATGTAGGGCTTGCCAATCGAACGAAACATTTTGACGAGCTTTTCCCGATTGAAGCCGCCGCCCGCGGGCAGTGTTTGCGGCAGCTGCAGCTCCCCGGTGGCCGGGTTGACAAAGGGCTTCAGTGCCTGATACACCGGGCTTGTCTCCTTGGGCGGGACATTTCCGTTCTCGCCGCAGCGCTCATAGCCCAGCGTATCCGCCTGCTCAAAAATCAGCTCGCGGCGCTCCCCGATGGGCAGCATGGTGTCCGGGTCCATCTCGATTCCATAGATGGGGTCGGTGTTGCCGCAGCCCCAGTACAGATAGACACGGCCGTCATCGTCACAGAAGAGGTCGGGGTCCCAGAAATCAAACGGCGCACTGACCTGCTCAAACGTATCAGACAGCGGGTCCTTTGTGCGCAGGATGGGGCAGTTCTCGCCGCGGCGCGAGGCACAGAAGTACAGGTACTCCCCCACTTGGCGCACATCCGGCGCATAATCATAAATCAGCAAATCACGGTTGGTGTGGTATTTCCAGTCGGTCAAATCGCTGCTGTGCCAGAATCCGCCCGACATCGACGCGAACAGATAGTAGACACCCTTAAAGTAAATCAGTGTCGGGTCAGCAGCCTCACGGTAGGTAATCCGCTTTCCGTTTTCCATCATATGCTGGTAGCGGTAGCCAAGGTCAAGCGGGTTGCAATAGCTTCTTTTCATTTTCACAGGACGCTCCTTTCTGCGGTGGGTTGGCGGACGTTCTTGTCGGCACAGGCAAAATATGTTACAATGAATCCACTTAGATTGTAAAACACGGAGGGACAATGCAAATGGATGTCCGGCAGAATCTGCAGCTTTATAAGGATATGATTCAGTGCGCGGGGCCGCTGTACCTGTGGGCCTACAACGACTGCGGCCAGCTTGTGTACAGCAACTGCCCCGAGGAAGAAGTTCTGGCACAGGTATTTGAGCTGTTCGGCTGCAAAAAGCGGCTGTATGACCACCTTTTGCCCGATACGCCCATGCAGGTTGCCTCCTCCATCGGCCTGCAGTGGTGTGCTGCGGCAGAAACAGACGGCGGCAAGGTAAAAATGGTCTACCTGATTGGCCCCTATTTTACCGAGAACACCGTTCTGCGCAATATGGAGCTGGCCATGCGGCAGCTGCAGAATCTGAATCTCAGTGTGGAGACCACCATGCAGATTGAAAAGGCCCTGAAAGCATTGCCGACCCTTGCCACGAACATCATGAACCACTATGCCATCACGCTGAATTACTGCGTGACCGGTGTGCAGAAAAACACCTTTGACATATACAACATTACAGATGCGGATTACAGCACCGTTGATGTGGAGGAGCAGCTTTCCACACGCGACCGCCATAAGGTCTGGACAACCGAGCAGGCGCTGCTGCGCATGGTGCGCGAGGGCGATCTGAACTACGCCCTTGTGGTCAATCAGGCCAACAGCGTCAGCAACGGCGTCAAGGTTGACACCAACGAAATTCTGGGGCAGGCGCGGATCTCGGTGATTGTATTCATCTCGATGTGCTGCCGTGCTGCCATTGAAGGCGGCCTTTCCCCCGAGGAAGGCTATACGCTGGGCGATGCCTACATTCAGCGTGTAGCCGACGCCAAGGACAGCACGGAGCTGGGCGAGCTTTCCAACACGATGTACGCGGATTTTGTACACCGGGTACACCGCTGCCGCACCAACCCGGAGGTGTCCAAGCAGATACAGGACTGCTGCGCGTATATTGAGCTGCACGCCGAGGAGGAAATTCCCATCGACCAGCTGGCCAAGCGCTTTGGCTACGCCGAATACTACCTGACAAAGAAATTCAAGCGGGAGATGCACACCAGCCTGACAAACTATATCAAATATGTACGCATTGAGCGCGCCAAGCTGCTGCTGACCACCACCGGGCTTTCCCTGCAGGAGATTGCCGACAGACTGCATTTCTGCTCCCGCAGCTACTTCGGCAAGATCTTTCACGAGGTGGTCGGCTGCTCGCCGTTGGAATATCGCCAGAAGCAATAAGAGCTTCTGTCTGCATTATAGCGCCCATTGCCCAGTCCTGAACAACAATAAAATAGTCACAAATGTAAAAAATTCGTCTTGTTTTCCCAACAAGACGAATTTTTGACTTTCAAAGCAAATCTGTTACTGTTTTACCCGGGCAAAGCTCTGTATGATAGAGACAAGCAAATAGCACACCCACAAGAACCGCACTGCAAAGGAGAACATTATGCAACGATTTGACCTGAACCAGAACTGGGAATATCTTGAAAGCAGCCTGCAGAACCCCCTGATGGTGGGTATGCTGCAGGGCTGGAAAAAGACCAGCCTGCCCCATGACTACGCCGTGGAAAAAGCACGCTCGCCCGAGGCCGCGACCGGGCTGGATGAGGGCTTTATGGCCTGCGCCGGTCTTTACTACCGCAAGAGCTTTACCGTGGAACCGGAAATCATCGGCCAGCGCTTCTGGCTGGAATTTGAAGGCATTGCCGGCATTACCGAGGTCTGGCTGAACAAAAAGCCGATTGCCAAGCACAACAACCCCTATACCGGCTTCTGGGTGGAGGTGACAAAGCTGCTGCAGGCGGGCGATAATGAAATCACCGTCTACACCGACAACCGCACCAAGCCCAACTCCCGCTGGTATGTGGGCTGCGGCATCTACCGCAGCGTGTGGCTGCACATGGCAAGCGCCGTCAGCGCCGCGCCGCACGGTATCCGCGCTGTTACCGCCGCGCTGGACGGCAGCAGCGCTGTGGTAGAGGTCAGCACCGCACTGACCGGCACGGCGGACAGCGTAACCTATGAGCTGGTGGACGCAGAGGGGCAGGTGCTGGCTACGGCAGAGGGCCTTGGAACGGTGCAGCTTGCCGCCAACGGCATTACGCCGTGGACGCCGGAAACACCCGCCCTCTACACCCTGCGCGTGACCGTCACCGCCAACGGAACCGCCGACACGGCAGAGCAGCGCATTGGCATCCGCACGATTCAGGTAAGCAGCAAGACCGGTCTGCTGCTGAACGGTCAGCCCCGCACGATGAAGGGCGGCTGCATCCACCATGACTTGGGCATTCTCGGTGCGGCTGACCATGCCGCCGCCGAGCGCCGCCGGATCCGCCTGATGAAGGAGAGCGGCTTTGATGCCATCCGCGCCGCGCACAACCCCTTTGGCCCGGCGTTCCTGGACGCCTGCGATGAGCTGGGTATGCTGGTTGTGGAGGAGGCTTTTGACGAGTGGGTCATGGGCCGCACCAGCTTTGGCCTGCACGTCACCTTTGAGCAGTGCTGGGAAAAAGACCTTGAGGATATGATTACCCGCGACTACAACCACCCCTGCATTGTGATGTGGAGCACCGGCAACGAAGTGGAGGAGCGTGACGGCACGGCGGACGGCTTTGCATGGGCGAAGCGTCTTGCCAACAAGGTGCGTTCGCTGGACGCAAGCCGCCCGGTATCGGCCACGGCCTGCGCGCTCTTCTCGGAATACGGCAACCGCCCCGCAGGCGGTACCACCGGCAACCAGGCGCTGAATATGGCCTACGACACCTTTGCCGAGGGGCGCGACATCTGGGGCCCGGGCACCGCGCCCTACTTTGCGCCGCTGGACGTGGCAGGCTACAACTATAAGGTGGCGCGCTACGCCTACGATGCCGAAAAGTACCCCGACCGCGTGATTTACGGCTCCGAGAGCTACCCCCGCGCCGCACTGCTGAGCTGGCAGGGCGCGCGTGACAATGTCAATGTCATCGGCGATTTTGTCTGGACGGCATGGGATTACATCGGCGAGGTCGGCGTGGGCCGCTGGGAGGTCAGCGCCGAGCCGCGCCCCAGCCAGCCCGCATGGCCGTGGCTGACCGCCAACTGCGGCGACTTTGACCTGCTGGGCCGCAAGCGCCCGCAGAGCTATTACCGCGATGTAATCTGGGGCAACGCCGCGCCGCATATCTTCTGCCTGCCGCCCGAGCTGGTTGACAAGCATCTGGCACGGCTTTCGTGGGCGTGGCTGCCGGTGCAGCGCAACTACACCTTCCCCGGCTGCGAGGGGCAGGACGTGGAAGTCAATATCTACGCCGACGCCGACGAGGTAGAGCTGCTGCTGAACGGCCGTTCCCTCGGCCGCAAGCCCTGCACCGAAGCGCAGGAGTACCTTGCGGTGTTCCGCTTTGCCTATGAGCCTGGCACGCTGGAGGCTGTCAGCTACAAAAACGGCGTTGAAACGGGCCGCGACACGCTGGCAACCGCAAGCAAAACCGCCGCTTTGCGCCTGACGGCCGACCGCCCCGCCATCGCCGCGGACGGAAAAGACCTCTGCTTTGTGCAGATTCAGTGCGTTGACGCCGCCGGAAACCCGGTTCTTGCCAACCGGCGCGAAATCAAGGTGGAGCTGCTGGGCGGCGGCACACTGGCCGCGCTGGGCACCGCCGACCCCAAGCCCGACCGCCTGCTGCCCTTTGCCGGGCCGATTTGCCCGCTGTATGACGGTGCCGCTATGGCAATTATCCGCAGCGAGGGCGGTGCCAAGGGTGCGCTGCTGCGCGTGACGCTGGGCGAGCTGGTGGCCGAGCTGGGCATCGGCTTCACCCCTGTTGCTGCGCAGTCTCTGCCTGTGCATGAGGCTGCCCCCAGTGCCGCCGACCTGCCGCTGGGCACCCTGCTGGAAAACGAGAAAGCCCGCGCCGTGCTGGCAAAGGTGCTGGGACCGATGCTGGAAAGCCCGATGCTGGCCCAGATGAAGAGCATGAGCCTAAAGAAGCTGCTTTCGATGGGCGGTCAGGCCCTGCCGCCGGAGGTACTGCACGCACTGGATGCGGCGTGCGCCGGGGAATAAACAGGAGGAAAGCTATGCTGAAGGTTTCCAAAATTCTGATTGACCGGCAGGAGAACCCTGCCGCATTGAGTGAGCCGACGCCGTATCTGGGCTGGCAGCTCGAAAGCGACCGCCAGAACGTACACCAGACCGCTTACCGGATTTGTATCAGGGACGGCCTGATGCCCTTTTGGGACAGCGGGCGCATCACAGACAGTGAGAGTGCCGCCGTCCGCTATGCTGGCCCGCCGCTGAACGAGGAATGCCACTACACACTGGAGCTGACTGTCTGGGATAACCACGGCGAGTCCGCGCAGGGCAAGGCCGAATTTTCCACGGCACTGTTTGCGCCGCGCTTTCTCACCGCGCAGTGGATTACCCACACCCTGGCGGACAATCACAGCGAATGTCCTGTTTTTGTGCGACATTTTTCTGCCGAGCCTGTGCAGAAGGCAAGGCTGTATCTTTCCGCTTGCGGCATCTATACCGTGCGGCTGAACGGGCAGGAGGTCTCGCAGGACTGGTTTGCTCCCGGCTGGACCGAGTACGCAAGCCGCCTGCAATATCAGGTATATGACGTCACGGCGCTGATTCAGCCGGAAAACACGCTGGAAATCACCACCGCAAACGGCTGGTATGCCGGTTATCTGAACGGAACGCGGCAGGTGTACGGCAAGCAGACGGCCATCTTTGCCGAGCTTTCTCTCACCTGCATGGACAGCCACCGCGTCACGGTTGCCACCGATGCGCGCTGGCAGTGGTACCTTGGGCAGCACCGCGAGGCGGAGTTCTACCACGGTGAGCGCATCGACCGCACCGCTGTGCCAACTGCACCGCAGCCGGTTGTCCTTGCAGAAGATCTGAACGCCCATGCCCCGGCGCTGGTTCCCCAGCAATGCGAGCCGGTGCGCGTGCTCGAGCGCCGCGCCCCTGTGCAGCTGCTGCATACGCCGGACGGCACGCCGATTCTGGATTTCGGCCAGAATATGGCCGGTGTTGTCCGGCTGGACTGGCAGGGTTCCCCCGGGCAGGAAATCACCCTGCGCTTTGCTGAGGCCCTGACGCCGGACGGCAGCCTGTATACTGCCAACCTGCGCACCGCCAAGGCCACCGATACCTTTGTGTGCAGCGGCGGCAAGGATACGTTTGTCCCCCGCTTCACCTACCACGGCTTCCGCTATGTCTCGATTGCAGGCATGGGCGGCAACCCGCCGCTTGACGCCTTCACCGCGCTGGTGCTGGGTACGGACGCTGCCGCCACCGCGCAATTTTCCTGCTCCTCCCCGCTGGTCAACCGCCTGTGGGCGAACATCGTGTGGGGCCAGCGCTCCAACTTTGTCGATGTGCCTACCGACTGCCCGCAGCGCGATGAACGGCTGGGCTGGACCGGTGACGCTGCTGTTTTCTGCCGCACCGCCGCGCAGAATGAGGACGTCTACCGCTTTTTCCGCAAGTGGCTGGCCGACCTTGCCATTGGACAAGCCGCGGATGGCGGTGTGCCGCACATCGTGCCGAACGTGAACGGACAGGGCAGCGGCGGCGCTGCCGTCTGGTGTGACGCCGCCGTCACCATTCCGTGGACGCTCTACGAGCTTTACGGCGAACGGGATATTCTGGAACGGCAATACCCCAGCATGAAAGCGTGGGTAGAATATATGCGCCGTCAGGAAACGCCCGACCATCTGCGGCAGTGCGGCTTTCAGCACGGCGACTGGCTGGCCCTTGACCGCGAGGAGGGCCGCGGCAACCGTGGCAGCACCGATGCCTACCTGATTGCCAGCGCCTACTACGCACATTGTACCCAGCTGCTTGCCAAGGCGGCGGCCGTGCTGGGCAAAGCACAGGAGGCAGACGAATATACCGCGCTGCACCGCGCAATCTGCAGCGGCTTCCAGCAGGAGTACATCACCGCAACCGGGCGCGTGGTGGGCGAAACTCAGACCGCGCTGGCGCTGATTCTTCTGTTTGACCTTGCCGGGCCGGAGCACCGCGACCGCATTGCCCAAAGCCTTGTACAGAATCTGGACAAGCATCAGGGGCACCTGACAACCGGCTTTATCGGCACGCCGATTCTGATGGACGCGCTTTCTAAAATCGGCCGCAATGACCTTGCCGGAAAGCTGCTGCTGAACGAAGATTTCCCCGGTTGGCTGTATGAGGTGCGCTGCGGCGCAACTACCATGTGGGAGCGCTGGGACAGCGTCCGCCCCGATGGCAGCTTTGACGAAAGCGGCATGAACAGCTTTAACCACTATGCCTTTGGCGCTGTGGGTGACTGGCTGCTGGAGCAGCTGGTCGGTATCCGCCCGGCTGAACCGGGCTACCGCGCCATTACGCTGCAGCCGCAGCTGATTCAGGGCATCACGCAGGCTTGTGCCCTGCGCACCACCCCCTACGGCAGGGTGCGCCTTGCGTGGCAGTGCCTGAACCATCTCATCACCGTGGAGGTGGAAATCCCCGCCAACACCACCGCACAGCTTTTCCTGCCGGAGCAGGAAGGCTCCATCACGCTGGGCAGCGGCAGCTATCAGTATTCCTACGCCACTGAAACCGATTTAACCCCGCAGCGCTTTACGATGGACACACCGCTGCGCACCATGCTGGCGGACGCCGACGCCAAGGCGGTGCTTTCCGCTGCCCTGCCGGGTATGCTGGACGGTCCTGCCGCCGCATTCCTTGCCGGCAAGAGCTTCAACGACTTGAAAGGCATGATGCCGGGCGGCGAGGCACTGTTTGCACAGCTATTGACAAAGCTCAACCAGCTCTGCTGACAGACCAAACAAACGCCATAGTATTTTCTTTGCATTTCCGCACTTTATGATGGATGTAACACAAACGCAAGGAGACAACACCATGAAATTTCCCAAGGAGTTTTTACTGGGTGCGTCCACGGCGGCGCATCAGGTGGAGGGCAACAACCGCTACAGCGACCTGTGGGCACAGGAGCAGATGGAACATTCCAGCTTTGCCGAGCCGAGCAACGATGCCGTAGACCACTACCACCGCTACGAGGAGGACATCGCCCTTATGGCCGGGGCCGGGCTGAATGCCTACCGTTTTTCTATCGAGTGGGCGCGCGTGGAGCCGCAGGAGGGCTGCTTTGACGAGTCCGAGTACTTTATCACGCATAGTGAGTATAGATTTTACTACAATCTTCAAAAGCTCCTTGTTTTCAAGATACAAATCCTGCAACAAATCAGGTTTAACAAGTTCCAATTCTATTATAAGCTCCAACCAATAGGCCGTTTCATCAAGTTCTTCCTCTATCATTTTTAATTTGTTTAAGAAATCCTTGTCTGATTTTCCAACACAAGCTGCTCGATAATTGGCACCGGGAGAAGTACCGGAACGGACAATCTGGTTGCCAATAGCTCTACCTGCTGATGTATTAGGCAACTTGTCTACCAGCCTTATTATTCGTACCGCAAACATCTTCAAGCGGTTTTTCATATCATCTCGATTCATCAGCAGCACAAATTGTACATTGTAAATGATAAATTGTAAATGAACTTATCTCTGTACTCGTCCGCTTGCATCCCCCCCTGCCAGCGCTTCTACCTCTTCTGTAGAAACGAGGTTGAAGTCACCGTTGATAGTATGCTTCAAGGCAGAAGCCGCTACTGCAAATTCGAGGGCGGCACCCTGGTTAGGTTTTGTCAGCAGGCCGTGGATGATACCGCCTGAGAAAGAGTCGCCACCACCTACGCGGTCGATGATAGGATTGATGTCGTAACGCTTTGATTCGTAGAATTCCTCACCGTTGTAAATCATTGCCTTCCAGCCGTTGTGGGTGGCAGAGAAAGACTCGCGCAACGTAGAGATGACATATTTGAAGCCGAATTCCTTCGCCATCGCCTTGAAGATTCCCTTGTAGCCTTCAG
>OGZA01001362.1_pt1 | contig 16678 bp, 12 predicted proteins | sample 1576591 | NCBI WGS metagenome assembly OGZA01 (sample SAMEA3541565, study PRJEB24748) | human gut metagenome | biome: human gut; feature: human-associated habitat; material: faeces | place: China | collected 2012
CTTGCATGTGTTAGGCACGCCGCCAGCGTTCATCCTGAGCCAGGATCAAACTCTCAATAAATTGTATCTCAACCGGTCTCCCGGTTAAAATCTTATTGATGCTTTCCAGCTCTCAAAAGAATCTTTATAGTCATTTCTGACTCGAACTTTTTCAGTTCACTTGAACCCTTTTCTGGTGCTTATTTAGCATAAGCTTTTTTCTTACATTGTTCAATTTTCAAGGTACATCTCGCTCCCGTCGTTCTCGGCGACAGCTTGTTTATTATAACTCAGCCTTTCGGCTTTGTCAAGAACTTTTTTTCAAATTCTTTTGGAATTTTTTAAGTTCTCATTCTCAAGTTGTCTGCCGCTCTCTCGGGCGCTTGCATACTATAGCACCGGAAACGACTTATGTCAACACTTTTTTTCCAATTTCTGCAATCTTTTTTCCGGTTTCTTTCCTCGTCTAAATATTGTGCTCAGAACCGGTTATAATACCCAATATGTATACGCCACGTTCATTAAAGGCCGAGTCTCCGCACCGGCGCTCTTTACCAGAATACAAATCAATATTGTCATCGGACTCTCTTAAAGCCATCTTTTCCGACTGCGGCGACTTTGAAGCGCGCGAACTTAGCTTTGGTCTTCGCGGCGGGATAAAGATAACCGCTTGCTGGCTCGACGGCATTGTCTCCGGCAACGAAGTCACCGAGGGGATCATCCGTCCGTTCACGGAGCTTCTGCGCTCCGCAGGTGTCCAGACCGAGCAGGACTGCATCTCGCAGGTGATGTCCGGCGCGGTGTACAGTCACTCAGCAAAGCGGCGGGACACGCTTGACGATGTTGTCGACGCTCTCACGCATGGCTTCTGCGCGCTTGTATTCGACGGCGCGGCGCAGGCGGTATGCTTCGAGGTCAAGACAAGCAATACACGCTCTGTATCCGAGCCGACTCTCGAAAAATCCATCAAGGGCGCGAAAGACTCCTTCGTCGAAACTCTGCGCACCAACACCGCGCTCGTCCGTAAGCGGATATGCTCGCCGAAGCTCAAGGTCATCGAGAGCAGCATCGGCCGCAAATCGCACACGAAGCTTGCAATTATGTTCGTCGACGGCGTCGCCTCGCCCGATACCGTCCGCGAGCTTGCCTCACGGCTCGACGCGCTCGACGTCGACGCTCTCCTCGCAACGGGTACGCTCGAAGAATATATTGTGGACGCGCCGCGCTCGCCCTTTCCGCAGCTTCTGCACACCGAGCGCCCAGACCGCTTCGCGATGTACCTGATGGACGGGCGCGTCGGCATACTCATTGACGGGCTGCCGATCGGCCTTGCCCTGCCGGTGACGCTCGCGGAGTTCATGAAGGTGACGGGCGACGCGAGCAACAACTATCTCGTCGCGACGGTGCTCACCGTGCTGCGGTACTTTGCGCTCTTTCTCAGCATCTTTCTCCCGGCGCTCTATGTCGCGATCGCGATGTACCACCAGGAGATGATCCCGACGCCGCTGCTGCTGTCGATCATTGAAGCGAAACAGAACGTCCCGTTCTCCACGGCGCTGGAGATCATGGGCATGCTCATTTCCTTTGAGCTGCTTCAGGAGGCTGGTCTGCGTCTGCCGAACCCGATAGGCGACACGGTGTCCATCATCGGCGCGCTGATAGTAGGCCAGTCAGCGGTCGAGGCGCAGGTCGTTTCGCCCATAGCAATAATCGTCGTTGCGGTCTCCGGCATCGCGGGCTACACCCTGCCGAGCCAGGACTTCGGCTCGGCGATAAGGCTGCTGCGCTTCGCGCTCGTCATCGCGTCGATCCTCGCGGGCTTCTTCGGCGTGGGCGCGGCACTGTGCCTGCTGACGCTGCACCTTGCGGACATCGACAGCTTTGGTGTGGACTATACCGCGCCACTTAGCGACGGCGAGCCGTCCGCGCTCCGGCGGCTTCTGCTGCAAAGGCCGAAGCCCCTCAACAAGTTCCGCGACCCGCACCTCAAAACTCCGGATAAAAGGCGGCAGAAATGAAAAAAGCGATCTGCGTTATCCTTGCGCTTGCGTCCGCGTTTACGCTCACGGGCTGCACAAGCGTGTATTCAAACTTCAAAGAGATAGAGCAGCTGCTCGTCATTCAGGACATGGGGCTCGACAAGCAGGGCGGAGGCGTGCTGCTGTCGCTGTGTTCGGCATCGGACGAGAGCACCGGTGACGTGCCCAAGCGGCTCTACGGCACCGGTGACTCGATCACCACGGCGCTTGAGCATATCTATAACTATTCCTTTGAGGATATTCTTTTCTGTTCCCACATCAGCCATGTGCTCATCGGCGAAAAAGCCGCCGAGAGCGGAATAGACGACTATCTGTCCTATATCTGCCGCTCTCCGATAATGCGCCTTGATATCCCGCTCTTCATCGTCAAGGGCAGCACGGCGCAGGACGCAGTGCTCAAGGTCGGCGACGGGAACCGCGGCATAGTCGAGATCATGGACTCCGTTGAGATTAGCGTCGGCCGCCTCGGCAACAGCAGTCTCTATACCGCGGCCGAGACGGTGCGCAACCTCGACCGCTGCGGCAGCTCCCTGATATGCGCGGTGGAGCTTGCCGAGCCGCTCGAAAGCGACAGCGGCGCACCGGCCGGCGACAGTCCGTCCTCCTCAGAAGACGAAGGTTCCGCCGCGCAGGATGAAGGCGGCAGCAAGCTGACAGCCGTCGTCTACGGCTACGCGGTCATCCGCGACGGTAAGCTCTGCAAGTTTCTCGACCGCGACGAGGCTATCGCAGTCGGCTTTCTCACAAACAAGGTCGGGCTCACGAACGTCACCGTGCGCGACAGGCACGGCTCCCTCGTCGTGCTCGAAATCGACTCGGGCGGCAGCGAAGTTAAGCCCGTCTGGTCGGATGCTGGCGAACTGACGGGGCTGAACATCAATGTTGACGTGCGCGCCTCGATCGTCGAGGTCAGCGGCAGCTCCGACACGCGCAGTGCGGAATACACCGATCACACCACAGCACAGCTCGAAGCGCTGATATCCGACTACGTGAGCCGCGTCATGCTCACCTCGCGCGAGCTGCGCTCGGACTTTCTCTGCCTCGCCCAGGCGGTCGAGCGCGATGATCCCTCGGCTTTCCGTATGCTGCCGCAGAGCTTCCCCGACCTTCTCCCCTCTCTCGAGCTTCAGATCAGCGTAAGCGGACAGCTCACGCACACTAGCGACGTGAGGGATTTTTAATGGAGGAACCAGTATGAACTCCGACAACAGATTCAACCGGCGGCAGCAGCTCGCCCTCGGCACGGTCATCATGCTCTCGCCCGCCCTGCGCCTTTTCCCGTCGCAGAGCGTCATCATGGCCGGGCGCGCAAGCTGGCTGTGCGCGGCGGCTGCCGTCCCTATCCTGCTCGCATGGCTGTATTTTATGAGCAGCTTCATGTCCCACCGGCAGAGCGGCGAGGGCCTGCCGGAGCTTATCCTTCGCACTCTCGGTCCAATCGCAGGTAAGATCACTCTCGCTATACTCAGCCTGTGGTTTCTGATATACGGCGGCTTCGTGCTGCGCTCCGGGGCTGACAGATTCATCGTCACCATCTACCCAAGCAGCGGTCCCGCCGCGTTCTCGGTCACGATGGGACTCATCGCACTTGCCGCGGTGCTCAAGAAGCCGCGCACGATGGTGCGCTTCGCGCGCATAGTAAAGCCCGTACTTATGGGCGCTTTGTTTCTGGTGGCGTTTTTCTCTCTGTTCTCACTCGATTTCTCCAATCTCCTGCCGGTCACGGTGCATGATGTGCTGCCCGTTATGCGCGGCTCGGTCATCGCCGTCGATGTTGTCACAAACGCCGTATTTTATATATGTATGCTCGAGGGCGGCTGCGCTGACGGCAGCGCCGGGCACTTCGGCGCGTTCTCGCGCTGGCTTGCCGGCTCCTGCCTGCTGCTGACGATGCTCAGCGTGATAATCGTCGGCTCCTTCGGCGCGGAGCTGTGCGTGCGCCTGACAAAGCCCTTCTTTGCGCTGGTACGGAACCTTGTGTTCTTCAAGACCGTGGAGCGCGTAGAAGCGCTCGTCGTGATGCTCTGGATCTTTCCGGATTTCCTGCTCGTCTCCGCCGTGCTCTACTCCGCGCAGTACTGCCTGCGGCTCATCTTCGGGAAGGACCCGTCATATAACGGCGAGCGCCTGACCGACTTCTCCGGCGGGCGCTGGGTGATCTGGCTCTGCTGCGCCGTGTGCGTCGCGGCGTCCCTGTTCATCGCGCCGACTTCCGCCTCGCTCGATTTCTGGTCGGCGACGATCGTCCCCTACGTGAGCCTTCCCATCTTCTTTGTGCTCCTCCCGCTCATCTACGCCGCGGGACGCATGAGAAAAAGCATATAAGCAGCACCGCCTGAGAGCGCGAAACTCTCAGGCGGTGCATTATTATATATAGGTAGGTGTTTTACTTTATGAAGTCCGCAAGCTCTATCTGCGCAAATCCGGGGACATACTCAAGCTTCGTCTCGCCGAGGACAGTCTCCATGCGCTCCGCGTAATCGGCGTTCGCCCAGTATTTTCTTGCGGTCATCGGGGTGTTCTGAGAGGTATAATCGATAACGCTGTCAGGATCGTCCGGCAGGCGGAGAATGATATGGTAGCCGTAGTCGGACTGCACGGGCTCGGAAACCTCGTATGCCTCCAGCGCCTTTACCGCGTTCTCAAACTCCGGCACCATTTTGCCCTCAGTGAAAGTGTAGCCGTCGGGATAGGTGGTCTTGCCGGTGTCCTCGCAGTATTCCTCCTTGAGCTCGGCAAAGCGCTTCATAAGCTCGCTCTGGTCGGTTATCGCTGCAAGCTCCTTGTATATCTCGTCGGCCTTGGCCTTCTTGTCCGCCTTGTCCGCATCGCTCAGCTCCTCGCCGGTGGACGGATCCTTCGTCATAATGAGGATGTGGTTTGCGGACATGTAGCCGTTTTCCTTGAGGTAGCTGAGTGCGTCCTCATCGGAGACAAGCTCGGAATCCTCGCCGTAGAGCGCCTTGAAGTTCTCCTGATACTTGATGTTCGAGAGCGTCATAAGCTCGTAGGCGTCCATAGACAGGTTCATCTCGCCGAGCTTCTCGACAAGATCATCCTCAGTCGCCCCCTCGCCGCAGATGCTCGCGGTATCGGTCTTCTTCTGCTCAGCAAGTCGATCCGCCAGCGCCGTCTCGTCAAGCTTTATCCCGTTTTTCTCCGTAAAGGCTTCTATCGCGGCAAACTGCTTGATCGTGTTTTCAGCGCTCTGTACGGCGTACTGCGCAAAGGTCGTGCCCGAATCATCCATGCTGTCGCTCCAGCCTGCGCTCATGCCGTAGTACATTGCCATCTGGGTGAAGTAGTTCTCTATCTGCTTTGCGTTCATGTAGAGCCAGCCGTAGTACTCGCCCCATGTGACCTCGCGGCCGTTCACCGTAGCGACGATTTCATCGTCGGCATGGATAGCGCGCAGCGCGTCATAGTCCAGCGCCGGAGTTTCGACGGCAGCAGTCTCCTGTACAGGAGTCTCCGTTGTCTCGGCGGATGCCGCATCGCCGGTGCTCTCAACGCTGCCGCAGCCGGCCGCAAACGCGAAGGCCAGGCACACTACAATTATCAGTGCTATCAGTTTTTTCATATTATTCTCCGTATCATTGTTATTTTGTGCTGATTTATTCTGCTTTCAATAATAACTCAGTCAATCATTTTGTCAAGTGCTTTGTTCGGCGGTTTGTCCGCAGGCCGCCCAATCGGCGGCAAAGCCGCGCGCCTCGTCGATAACGCGGTTCTTGTTCTTTATCTTCAGGCTGAGGCAGGGCTTCGACCCGGCCTCCACGCGCAGGCGGTTCTTGTATTCCTCCCTCGCGTAAAGCGCCGATACCTTTTCCATGTCAAAATCACTCAGGGTAAAGCGCAGCGTCCCCTGCCTCTGAGAGATGTCGGTTATCCCGGCGCGCCCCGCCTCGCCGCGCAGCAGCGCCACATGGATAAGTGCATTGACTCCCGGCGGCGTCTCGCCGAAGCGGTCGATGAGCTCGTCTGTCAGGTCATCCGCCTCCTCCTCGGTGCGGATGAGCGCGATGCGCCGGTAGATATCCATGCGCTGCTCAGGCGAGGAAATGTACCTGTCCGGTATGTTTGCCGCGACGGCGAGGTCGGCGGAGCATTCCGCGCGCGTCGGCACCTCTATGCCGCGCGCTTCGAGCACCGCTTCGCTCAAAAGCTTCATATACATATCGTAGCCGACGTCGATCATGTGCCCCGACTGTTCCGCACCTAAGAGATTGCCCGCACCGCGTATCTCAAGGTCGCGCATGGCGATCTTGATACCGGAGCCGAACTGCGCGAAATCGCGTATCGCGTTGAGGCGCTTCTCCGCGACCTCCGTGAGCACCTTGTCGCGCCGAAAGGTCAGATATGCCGAGGCACTGCGTGTCGAGCGGCCGACGCGCCCGCGGATCTGGTGCAGCTGTGCAAGGCCGAGCTTGTCGGCGTCCTCGATTATGAGCGTGTTCACGTTCGGTATGTCTATGCCCGTCTCGATGATCGTCGTGCAGACGAGCACCTGCACCTCGCCGGAGACCACGCGCTCCATCACGTTTGAGAGCATAGCCTTATCCATCTGCCCGTGAGCAACGGCGATGGTCACATCGTCGAGCAGCTCATGCAGCCTCTTCGTCGTGCGCTCTATATCCTCAACGCGGTTGTGCAGGTAATAGACCTGCCCGCCGCGCTGGAGTTCGCGGCGTATCGCGTCGGCGATAACGCCCCAGTCATGCTCCATGACGAAGGTCTGCACCGGGAGCCTGTCCTCAGGCGGCTCCTCGATGGTGGACATATCGCGTATGCCGCTCATCGCCATGTTCAGCGTGCGCGGTATCGGCGTTGCGGAGAGCGTCAGCACGTCGACCCCGCGGCTCATCTCCTTGATGTGCTCCTTGTGCGTCACGCCGAAGCGCTGCTCCTCGTCCACGACGAGCAGGCCGAGATCCTTGAACTTCACGTCCTTGCGCAGGAGCTTGTGCGTGCCGATGACAAGGTCGCACTTTCCCGAAGCGAGGTCTGCGAGCAGTCTTGTCGTCTGCGCGCTGGTCTGGAAGCGGCTCAGTACGCCGATGTTCACCGGGAAGCCGAAGAACCTCTGCAGCGCCGTCTGATAATGCTGCTGGGCAAGCACTGTCGTCGGCACAAGTATCGCCGCCTGCTTGCCGTCGAGCACGCATTTCATCACCGCGCGCATTGCGACCTCGGTCTTGCCGAAGCCGACGTCCCCGCACAGCAGTCTGTCCATCGGCACGGAGGACTCCATGTCCCCCTTTATCTCCGCCGTGCAGCGCAGCTGATCGTCCGTCTCCGTGTAGCCGAAGTTCTCCTCGAACTCGCGCTGCCACTCGCTGTCCGGCGCAAAGGCGTGCCCCGGCAGGCGCTGGCGCTCGGCATAAAGGGCGATGAGCTTTTTCGCCATGTCCTTCGCGGCGCTCTTTGCGCGGCTACGGGTCTTCACCCAATCGCTGCCGCCCATCTTTGAGAGCTTGACGGGTTTCTCCTCGCCCCCGCCCGTGTACTTTGACACAAGGTCGAGCTGCGTCGCGGGAACGTACAGCGTGTCTGTCCCGGCGTAGTTTATTTTTATATAGTCCTTTTCAAAGCCGTCCACCTGCATCTTTATGATACCGGCAAACTTACCGATACCGTGGTTTTCGTGGACGACATAGTCGCCTATCGAGAGGTCGGCGCAGGAATTGATGCGCTGGCGGTTCGGCGGCAGCTTCTTTACCGTGCCCGCCTTGCGCCCGTGGCCGTGCAGCAGCTGCGAGTCCGTAAGTATCGTGAGCCGCAGCGCCGGGTACTCTATGCCCGCGGATATTGCGCCTATCGCGATGGAGCAGCGCCCCGGCTCAGGCAGCTTTTTAAGCTCCGTGTATATGATCGCGGGTATGTTTTTCTTCCCGAAGAGCTCCTGCAATACCTTCGCGCGCCGCTCATCGCCTGCGAGGACGACGACCCGGTACTCCTGTTTTAAGTACGCCTCGACGTCATCCGCCGCGGCCTGCGCGTTTCCACCGTAAGACGGCAGCTGCTTTGCCGAAATGCTCGTGAGCGTCTTCGGTGCAACGGGGCAGCGGCCTGTCGTAAAGGAATCGGCCATGTACACCGGCCATTCGGGCAGGGTCCTAAAGAACTTATCCGTACCGAGCCTGAAGCTGTCCGCCCCCGCGGCGATAAGTCCGCGGCGCTGAAGCTCCGCGATGTCCGCGCCGAGCTGCTTTTCATAGTCGCGCAGCTTTTCGGCGCAGTGGTTCGGCTGGTCGAGGAACACAAAAGCGTCGGGTGGTATATAGTCCGCCGCGCAGGCCATCGGGTATATCATCGGCAGGTACCTGTCCGCGTCCGATATCAGTATGCCCTGGCTGAGTCTTTCAGCGTCCGCGCGCATGTTCGCCGCGAGGGTCGATGCCGTCTCGCTGCTGCGGCGCTTTGAGTAGTTCAGCGCGAATTTTTCTATCTCCCCGCACAGCGCCGGTATGCCGCCCTCGGCAAGAGACGGCAGCGCCTCCGTCGCCGGAAGTATCACGCACTCGTCCATGTGCTCCGTGCGGCGCTGGCTCGATATCTCAAAGTGCGCCATTGAGTCGATATCGTCGCCCCAGAACTCTATACGCATAGGCTCGGTATCGTGCGGCGAGAAGAAATCGAGAATGCCGCCGCGCCGCGCGTACTGGCCGGGGCCTTCGACCTGCTCCGTGCGCGAGTACCCGCAGCTTATGAGCGCCGTCTCAACCTCATCGGGCGGGTATGTGCCGCCGTCCTTTATCTCAAACGCGGCTTTAAGCAGCTCCGCCGGCGGCAGCGTCCTCTGCACGAAGCCCGAAACGGACGCGGCGCACACGCGGCTCTCGCCCTTGGCGAGCTTATAGAGCGTCGATATCCTCCGCTGCTCCGCCTGACGCGACGCGGCCTCGGCGGGGTAGAATATAAACTCGCGCATCAGGAGCGTGTCGGCCTCTATGCCGAGCATGGCGTGCAGGTCGCGCGCGAAGCTCTCGGCGGCAGTATCGTCCTGACACAGGACAAAGAGCGGGCGGTCAAGCTTATTATAAAGCGCCGCGGCGAGGTTTGCCCTGTGTACCGGCGAAAGCCCGGAAACGAGCGCAGGAAGCCCTCCGCTCTCCAGCAGCGAGGGGAGGGCGGCGGCTTCCTTGTGTTCAAGTATTTGGTTTATAAGAATATCCATATCGCCGGTATTATAGCATTCCGGTGCTGTAAATTCAACGGGAAAGCGGTAATGTTAAAGTTAGTTAACAATCATAAAAAATGCCACATTCATGAGAACGCGGCATTCTGTTAGATTATTCCTCGTAATTCTTCAGCGCATATTCTATACACTGATTGACGATTTTGTTGAAGGATACACCTGTCTTCATGTTGATCTCATTTATCTTATCAAACGTTTCTGTTTTCATTCTTATCGTTCTGCTGATAGATGAGATTTTTTCGTCTTTTGTATCGATTTTGAAGCCTTCCACATTATCGCCCCCTTGTGTACTCTATTGTAATTGCAACAAGGTTGATATATAATGTACATGTTTGCAATCATAATTTGTGTACAAAGGAGCTTTACTATGTATAAGAAAATGTACCTGACTCTATTTAACGCCATAACCGACGCGCTTGAACACATTGATGCGGATTCTCCCGCTGCAAAAATTCTTATTGCTGCACAGCAAAAGACCGAGGAAATTTACATCTCGCAGGAGGATGACACTGACTGAGGGCTGCACCCTTGGCATTTGTTTTTCTTATGCGGCCTTTTCGCAGTGTTTCACTGCCGGTCACTCCGTGGGGTGACTTTCTGTGCGAACAGAAAGTCACCAAAGAGCCGCACAGGGAGAGGGTGTTTCGACTCCCCCTCTCCCTGTGAACCCTCACCCGCAACGACAGAAGTGGGATTGCGATCCCCCTTCTGGAACCCCCTGAGGTTGGTGCAATGTTTAACATTGCCGACAGACTTTTTTGCAAAAAATAAACTTGGTACAAAAAACGACGCTGGTTTGCTGAAGCTTTGCCATCCCTTGGAGGGAATCAAAGGGGAACCGCGCACGGTTCCTCTTTGGCGGTTCAAGGGTGGGGTTTCAAAAGGGGCGGGGAAATCGCAATCCCCGCCCCTTTTGTGATTCTTTGCATACTTTCTGTTCACACAGAAAGTATGCCTGCGGAGCGACCGGCAGTGCGACACTGCGAAAAACCGTGTCTCAAACGCTGCAATGCCCAGTCCACGGCATGTCCCCCGCATCCCCCATCAAAAACGCAAAACCTGCTTCCGCGCAAAACAGAAGCAGGTTTGTTGTTTTTACTTCACCGGTTTTATATCCAGCATTTTCTCCATCGTGAACACGGTGAGAAAGCGCGAATAGAAGTCCGGAATGATCCTCTGCGCCACCGGCGTTATATCGGTCTTTCCCTTTATCTGCTTCACAAGCAGATTCGCCTTGACGCCGCTTATCGTGTAGTTGCTCTCGATCTCCTCATAGCCGAAGCGGTTGAAGAATTTGCGCAGCTTCCTGAGCCTGTCGGGATCCGGATCCTCAAACTCCGTCAGCTCCGCGATGATCCCCTGCTTGTCGGCATAGCGCTTGTTTATCAGGCGCATGATCTGTATTCCAAGCCCCTGACCGCGGCACCACGGCAAGACCGCCAGATACTTCAGCAGCACATAGCCGTAAAGGTTTTTCGTCGCGACGAGCGCGTAGCCCGCGTCCATGCCGCTGTCCTCATCGTAAGCGATCAGCAGCTCGAGCGAGCCGTTCATCATGCCCTTGTGGATTGCGATCTTCGGCAGCAGCTCCTCGCTGTCAAAGTCCATTTCGATCAGGGTAAAATAGCGCTCAAGGTCTCTGTGTCCGCCCTTTTTAATGTTCAGCATTGTCGTTCCCCCCACTATGTTTATCCAAGGACTGTGCTCTGCACAGCTCGGCGTATGCTCCGTTCTTCGCCATAAGCTCGTCATGGCTGCCCATTTCGATGATATGCTCGTCCTCGATAACAGCTATTCTGTCGGCATTGCGCACGGTCGAGAGCCGGTGCGCGATGATTATCGTCGTGCGCCCCTCGCTGAGCTTGTCGAAGGCGTTCTGTATCCTCTGCTCTGTCACGGTGTCGAGCGCGCTTGTCGCCTCGTCGAGTATGAGTATCTTCGGGTTCTTGAGGAAAACGCGGGCGATGGATATGCGCTGCTTCTGCCCGCCGGAGAGCATCACTCCGCGCTCGCCGATATAGGTATCGTAGCCGTCGGGCATCTCCATGATCTCGCTGTGTATCTCGGCTCTGACCGCCGCAGCGACGATTTCCTCGTCCGTCGCGTCCGGCCGGCCGTAGCGGATGTTCTCGCGTATCGTCCCGGCGAACATGAACACATCCTGCTGTATCATGCCGATGTTTTTCCTCAGGCTCGCCTGTGTCACATCGCGCACGTCCGTCCCGTCGACTGTCACGCTGCCTGAGCTCACGTCGTAGAAGCGCGGCAGAAGCTGGCACAGCGTCGTCTTGCCGCCGCCAGAGGGGCCGACGACTGCGAAGCTGTGTCCGGGTTCGATGCGGAAGCTCACGTTTTCAAGCACCGGCACACCATTTCCGTAGTCGAAGCAGACGTCCTTGTATTCTATCTCGCCGCGGACGCTGTCCAGGACCTTAGCGTCGGGCTTATCCTTCACTGTCGGCTCAGTGCGCATGACCTCAAGGAAGCGCTCAAAGCCCGCCGCGCCCTGCATATAGGTCTCTGAGAACTGCACAAGGCGCTTCACCGGGGATATGAAAGTGGAGACATAGAGCGTAAATGTGATGAGGTCTATGTAATTCATATCTCCGCGCATGATGAGCAGCCCGCCGAAAGCGACTATTGCGACCTGCATGATGCTTGTCGTAAACTCCATGCCGCTCATGTACATGCCCATTGCCTTGTAGTAGTTCACCTTCGCGCCGCGGAAGAGGTCATTTGCCTTGTCGAATTTATTGTTCTCCTGATCCTCATTGGCAAAGGCCTTCGCCGTGCGGATACCGGATATGCTGCTTTCGATGGCGGAATATATCTCCGCCGTCTTGCGCTTGACCTCGACATTTGCCCGCCTCATGCTCCCGCGCTGCGACAGCGTGAACCACAGGCCGAGCGGCAGAATTATCGTCAGCACCAGCGCGAGCCGCCACTCCATCGTGAACATCACTGCCAGCGCTCCGAGTATCGTCAGCGCGCAGATCAATATGTTTTCTGGGCCGTGGTGTGCAAGCTCCGTCACCTCGAACAGGTCGCTCGTGATATGGCTCATCAGCGCGCCCGTGCGGTTCTTGTCATAGAAGCTGCACGAAAGATCCTGCATGTGCGAGAAAACGTCCTTGCGCATGTCCGCTTCGACAAGCACGCCCATCCTGTGCCCGATGACCGTTATCACGTAGTACAGCACGCCCTTGAGCACATAGGCCAGCGCCATGATGAGCATGATGATAAAGAATGTCCTGTACAAATTCTGCGGCAGCAGCGTTTTCATCGACTGCCTTGATACGTACGGGAAAACAAGGTCAATCACCGATACCAGCACCGCGCAGACCATGTCTATCGCGAAGAGCTTTTTCTGCCCGGCGATATAGGATATAAAGACCTTTATCGGTTTGTCGTTATAGTTCTTTTTCATTTTGCTCCGCTTGCATATCTGTCCCTCTGCTCCACGGCAAGCGCGTCGCAGCGGTTATTGTATTCGTTGTCGGCGTGTCCCTTTACCCAGTGGTAGTGCATCTCGTGCTTTTCGCACAGCTCAAGCAGCTGCGCCCATAGGTCTGGGTTGAGCGCGGGCTTTTTATCGGACTTCACCCAGCCGCGCGCGCGCCATGAGCGCGCCCAGCCCTTTTCAAGCGCGTCAATGACATATTTTGAATCCGAGTACAGCTCCACAGCGCAGCTCTCCTTGAGTGCCGAGAGCGCAGAGATCACACCGGTCAGCTCCATGCGGTTGTTCGTCGTCTGCGCCGCGCCGCCGGAAAGCTCCTTCTCAGCGCCGTTATAGCGCAGTATCGCCCCCCAGCCGCCCGGGCCGGGGTTGCCGCTGCAAGCTCCATCGGTGTAAATTGTAACTGTTTTCATTCGTCAAAGATCATCCGGGATGTCCATCTGCGCATATCTCTCGCGCATGAACTTGTATTCATCGCGGTCGATAATGCCGTTTTTCAGGAAGCTGTCAAGCTGCGCATAGTACTTCTCCCTGCCGCGCAGAGTATTCACGCACTCACTGCCGTCAGAGTGGAAATGGATCTCCGGTACAAAGCTTACGTGCCGTCCCTCGCTGTGCGGCTGTTCGGCGCTCCCCCGTGCCGCAGCCGCGGCCTTAGGTTTCATTTTGCGCACCAGAAGCACCGCGATAGCGATAATGACCGCGATGAATATCAGGATGCCCAAGCCCTCGGCAGAGTCCGCGAACTCCGCAAGGAAGACTATTACTATCGCGGCAATGACGCCGAGCGGATTATATTTTTTATTCTTTCTTCTGTCATTATTCACGCCGGTTCTCCTTTACACGTTCGCCGTCGTTTATTCTTCGCCGCTTCCCTCGGGCGCTTCCTCGGCTTCAGTTTCTTCCGCTTCGTCCTCACCCTGCTCTCTCTCGGTGCGCTCTATGGAGATCACACGGCTGCCCTCGGCAAGACGCATGATGCGCACGCCCTGAGTCGAGCGGCCAAGCACAGAGATGTGGTCTACCGCCATGCGGATTATCGTACCGTCGTCACTGATGACGAGGATGTCCTCGCCGGGGTTCACCATCTTCACATCGGCGATGCCGCCGGTCTTGTCCGTGACCTGATAGTTCTTGATGCCTATGCCGCCGCGGCCATGGATGCTGTACTCACTGAGCAGCGTACGCTTGCCGTAGCCCTTTTCGGTTATCGTCAGCACAGCTTCGCCCGCCAGGCTGTTGCCCGCGCCGACAACGTAATCGCCCTCTCTGAGCCTTATGCCGCGCACGCCCATTGCGTTTCTTCCCAAGGGGCGCAGGTCGCTCTCATTGAAGCAGACCGCCATGCCGTTATAGGTCGCGATGAATATATTCTCTTCGCCTGTCGTCTGGAGCACGGAGATGAGCGAATCGCCCTCGTCAAGGATTATCGCGCGCAGACCGTTCGAGCGGATGTTCTTCAGCGCCGACTGCTCCATGCGCTTTACCGTGCCGCGCTTCGTGACAAAGACAAGATAGCCGTCGTCATCCCTGCCGCGGCCGCGGATCATCGCGCTTATCTTCTCGCCGTTCTCGGTCTGGATAATGTTTATGATGTTCGTGCCGCGCGCATTGCGTCCGGCCTCGGGGATGTTGTAGCCCTTCTTTACGAACACGCGCCCCTTTGAGGTGAAGAACAGGATATAGTCATGCGTGGAAGCGGTGAACACCGTGTCCACAAAGTCCTCGTCCTTCGTCGCCATCGCGCGGATGCCGCGGCCGCCGCGCCCCTGAGCGCGGTACTCGCTGACGGGCATGCGCTTGATATACCCGCCGTGGGTAAGGGTATAGACGCACTGCTCCTCTTCGATGAGGTCTTCGATGTCTATCTCGTCGGCGACGTCCTGTATCTCGGTAACTCTGTCGTCGCCGTACTTGTCGCGCAGGGCGATGAGCTCGTCCTTGAGTACTCCCTTTATCTTCTCGGGGTCTGCCAGCAGATCCTTGAAGTAATGTATCTTGTCCTCAAGCTCCTTGTACTCGTTTTCGAGCTTCTCGCGGTTGAGACCCTGGAGCGAGATAAGGCGCATGTCGCATATGGCCTGAGCCTGAACGTCGCTGAGATTGAAGCGCTCCATAAGGCGCTGCTTTGCGTTGTCATAGCTGGTGCGGATAATGTTGATGACCTCGTCGATATTGTCCTGAGCTATCAGCAGGCCTTCCAGCAGATGCGCCCGCTCCTCGGCCTTGCGCAGGTCGTACCTTGTGCGCCTGACGATTATATCCTCCTGGAAAGTGAGGTACTCGTCAAGTATATGGCGCAGGGAGAGTATCTTCGGCTGGGTCTGATTGTTCACCAGCGCCAGCATATTTATCGAGAATGTGGTCTGCATCGCCGTCTGCGCAAAGAGACGGTTCAGCACTACCTGCGGGTTCGCGTCGCGCTTGAGCTCGATGACGACGCGCATACCGTTGCGGTCGGTCTCATCGCGCAGGTCGGATATGCCATCAAGGCGCTTGTCATGCACCTGATCCGCAATGTTCTTTATGAGCTGGCGCTTATTGACCTGATACGGCAGCTCCGTCACGATTATCCTCGTGCGCCCCTGACCGTGCTCCTCAAACTCCGTGCGCGCGCGCACAACGACCTTGCCGCGTCCGGTGGCGTAGGCCTGACGTATGCCGCTACGCCCCATGATTATCCCGCGCGTCGGAAAGTCCGGCCCGGTGATATGCTGCATGAGGTCGGCGAGCGTTGCCTCCGGGTTCTCCAATACGCACACGCAGGCGTTTATGACCTCTTTGAGGTTGTGCGGCGGGATGTTCGTCGCCATGCCGACGGCGATACCGCTTGAGCCGTTCACCAGAAGGTTCGGGAAGCGCGCGGGCAGCACGCGGGGCTCCTTGCGGCTCTCGTCGAAGTTCGGGTCCCAGTCAACGGTCTCCTTGTCGATGTCGCGCAGCATTTCGTTGGCGATCTTCGACATTCTGGCCTCGGTGTATCGGTAGGCGGCCGGGGGGTCGCCATCGATGGAGCCAAAGTTACCGTGACCGTCCACGAGCATATAGCGCATGGAGAAGTCCTGCGCGAGGCGCACGAGCGCGTCGTAAACCGACGCGTCGCCGTGCGGATGATAGCGGCCCAGCACGTCGCCGACGCAGGTCGCCGACTTTTTGAAGGGCTTGTCGCTCGTGAGGCCGTCTTCATACATGGCGTACAGGATGCGGCGGTGGACCGGCTTCAGGCCGTCGCGCACATCGGGCAGCGCGCGCCCGACGATGACCGACATCGCGTATTCGATGTAGGAGGACTGCATTTCGTGTACAAGCTCGCTCTGCACGATCTTTTGGTTGGGGAACTGAATGTCTTCGGGTTTGTAATCCACGTTTTTGTGTGCCATTTTCTTCGTCCTCCTCTCTTAAAAGTCCAGATTGACCGCGTATTTCGCGTTCTGTTCGATGAATTCCTTGCGCGGCTCGACCTTCTCGCCCATGAGCACGGTGAAGGTCTCGTCGGCGAGCACCGCGTCTTCGAGCGTGATGCGCTTGAGCGTGCGCTTTTCGGGGTCCATGGTCGTCTCCCACAGCTCATGCGGGTTCATTTCACCAAGACCTTTGAAGCGCGAAATATCGACCTTTGCGTTCGGATTGTCGCCGCGCAGCTCGGCGGAGTATTGATCGCGCTCCTCCGGCGTGAAGGCAAGGCGCGTCGTCTTGCCGCGCGTCAACTTGAAAAGCGGCGGCACGGCCGCGTAAACATAGCCGTTTTCGATGAGCGGGCGCATATAGCGGAAGAAGAACGTCAGCAGCAGCGTCCGGATGTGCGAGCCATCGACATCGGCATCCGCCATGATGATGACCTTGTGATAGCGGAGCTTATTGATATCGAAATCCTCGCCAAGGCCGGCGCCGAGCGCGATGATGACGGGCTGGAGCTTGTCGTTGCCGTAAATTTTGTCGGCGCGCACCTTTTCGACGTTGAGCATCTTGCCCCAGAGCGGCAAAATTGCCTGGAAGCGCGAG
>OGZA01001367.1_pt1 | contig 16649 bp, 14 predicted proteins | sample 1576591 | NCBI WGS metagenome assembly OGZA01 (sample SAMEA3541565, study PRJEB24748) | human gut metagenome | biome: human gut; feature: human-associated habitat; material: faeces | place: China | collected 2012
TAGAGATAGTCGTTGTCCAGCCCGCGCAGCTTCGGGTAGTAGCGTCACGACCCGCTTGCGGGCCATGCAAGAAAAAATTGCGGAAAGGGCGAAACTGTGGTATAAAAAGGATAATAAATCTGTTAAGGAAGTGTTCCCCATGCCCGAAATGCTGGATATTGTCGATGAAAACGGTCTGCCCACCGGGCAGGCCGTGCCGCGCACCGTGGCCCACGCCGAGGGGCTGCGCCACCGCACCAGCCATGTCTGGATCGTGCGGAAAAAGAACGGCGCAGTGCAGGTGCTTTTGCAGATGCGCTGCGCCGCCAAGGATTCCTACCCCGGCTGCTATGATATTTCCTCGGCCGGGCATATCCCGGCGGGGGATGAGTTTGTCGGCTCGGCCCTGCGGGAGCTGAAGGAGGAACTGGGCGTGGACGCCGCGCCGCAGGACCTGCATGTCTGCGGGCTGCGCCGTTTCCGCTTTGAGAGCGTCTTTCACGGCAAGCCGTTTAAGGACAATCAGGTCAGCAAGGTTGTTTTGCCTCTGGCTGGACAAAGAGGCCGAGGACTTTACCGTGCAGCGGTCGGAGATCGACTATGTGAAGTGGTTTGATCTGGACGAGGCCATCCGCGCCGTGGACGAGGGGACGATACCGAACTGCATCTTCCCGGAGGAGCTGGGGATGGTGAAAGAGTTTGTGGCGGGGGCGAAGGGGTAAAGCCCGAAAGCCTCCCTTGTCAAAGGGAGGTGGCCGAGCGAAGCGAGGGCGGAGGGATTCCTCACCGCCGCCTCCCCCTTTACATCCCAATCAAATCAAACTGCTCAAAGGATACGAGCACCTCGTGATCCTGCTTGGGGTTGGGGTACTTGATCTGGACGCTCTTGAGGCGCTGGCTGTAGTACCAGCCGCTCTCGGCCTGCTCAAACTTGCGGCGGTGCAGGAAGTGCGGCAGCTCCTTGCCGTCGACCTGCACATAGAACGGGGACTTCTCGCGGTGGATCATATCGAGGTACATGCTCTCGACAGCCGTTTCGTAATTGCCCTCATTCGCAAAGGTCACGACCGTTTTGACGCCCGCCTTTACAGCGATCTTCGTCTTGAGGTAAGCGCCGTTGCGATAGTCGTTCGTGCGGCCGTCATCCTCATACAGCGTGAACTCGGAATCTACATCGGGGGCCATCAGGATGTCCAGCGCCGTGGTCTTTTCGGTCATCAGGTTATGCAGGGCGTTGCCGCTCATCGGGATGATGGCACCGCTGCGCACAAACAGCGGAATGCTGGCAATGTCGACCGGCACCTCAACGGTCTGGCCGGGGGCGTACTCCTCACGGGTGTAGAAGTCGTAGAACCGCTCGTTCTCGTTTTCGGTCTTGGGCAGGTAGACCGGGCGAACGGTTTGGCCCTTCTCGACAACATTGGCCACCAGCAAAGAATCGCCGAACATGAAATCGACACCCTCATCGTAGGTTGCGGGGTCATTCTGGAACACCGCGAAGGTGGGCTGCCAGATGGGCAGGCCGTTCTCATGCGCGCGCTCCATCAACGAGTAGAGCGTCGGGCTGAGCTTGTAGCGGAAGTCGATGGCCTCCTTGATATACTGCTTTTTGTCGCTGTACATCCAAGGCTCGGTAACGGTGTTGTCGGTGTTGGTCGAATGGATGGAGAAGCGCGGCTGGAAGATGCCGTTCTGCACCCAGCGCACAAACAGCTCACCCTCCGGCGCGGGGCCGAAGAAACCGCCGATGTCGCAGCCGTGGTTGGAAACGCCGCAGAGCGCCATGCCCAAGATCGTAGCAATGTTGTATTTCAGGGTATCCCAGCAGGTCAGGTTGTCGCCGGCCCAGACCTGTGCATACCGCTGGATGCCGGCGTGACCGGAGCGGCAGACCGAGAAGGGACGGCAGTCGGGGTCATATTCCTCGATGGCCTCGTTGGACAGCTGGCACATCAGGTTGCTCATGACCGGCTTCATCGTGCCGATCGTGCTGCCCTTACCCTCAAAATAGACCTTGGCGTCCTTATCAACAAGGGAATCATACTCGCAGTTGTCGTTCCAGATGGAGCGGCAGCCGTACTTGAGCAGCGCGTCCTTGATGTACTGCTTCCAGTGCAGGCGGGTGGATTCCTTCGTGTAATCTACAAAGAGGCCGGGGCCGCCCCACCATGTACCGACAGCCAGACCGTCTAGGCCCGCGTTGTCATCGGAGGCGGGCAGGAACATGCCCTTTTCCTTCATCTCGTCCAGCAGCGGGTGAACCAGCAGCATGCCGGGCTTGATGTTGGGCGAAACGACAATACCGCGCTTTTCCATCTGGGCGAACCAGTCTGCCGGGTCCTTGAAGCGCTTGTGGTTCCAAGTGAAGGTGCAGCGCTTGATGCCCTCGGCCGTCTCGACTGCGCAATAACCGCTGGAAAGCTGGAACCCGTCTGCGGGGATGCCCTCCTCGCGGGTGGTGTCGATGAAATCCAGCACCGCGTCATCGCTGTTCTCGGGCAGTTCGGGGTAATACATCGAGCTGCCAAGGTAGCCGAGTGCAGCCTTCGGCAGCATGACGCTCTTGCCGGTCAGGTCGGTGTAGCGCTCGATGATCTCGCGGATGGACGGGCCTGCGATCAGGAACAGATCAATATCGCCCGCATCGGTGCGGTAGGACGAGTAACGATGCCAGTAGTTGCGCTTCTCGCGCCCCATGTTGAAATCACACTCGGCCGTGTTGTGGTAGAAGTAACCGACCGCCTGTTTTGTGCCACGGTTCAGCCGGATATAAAAAGGAATGTGCTTGTAGAGAGAGTCGGTCTCCTTGGCGTTGTAGCCCATCGCATCGCCGGGGGCCATATTCATGTATTTCTCGGCCTTGTTGATCTCGCCGGACTTCTCGCCGAAGCCGTAGAAGCAGTCATCGGCCTCGATCTGGCTGGCATGGATGCGGCGGCGGTTGCTATCCTCGCGGTAGGCAAGGTCGGGAATGTCGGCGTGCAGCAGGCTGCCGTCCTTGTCGTAGACCATGATGCGGAAGGGTTTCTTCTCGATCACGACCTTCAGGCGCTCGCCCTGGATCACAGCCTGCTTTTCGCCATCGGTCAAAACGGCGGCAGCAGGCTCTACGCGCTTGCGGCAGCCCTGCATCAGGGCATCGGTGCGGGACTCCCACGCGGTCATCGTCAGGCTGTAGGAAGCCTCGTCCCAGTCGCCGTCAAAGCCGGCGCGGATGCGCAGGATGTCATCGGTCAAAAACCAGATGCGCAGCTCCACAGCGTTGGTTGCAACGGAATAGTAACTGCCGCAGTCCTTGACAGCACCGCCGGTGTAGCACACTTTCATAGATTTTCCCCTTTCTTCTTTTGCGTTGGTCAAGTGGAAAAAGTGTTTGTTTCGGCATTATTTGTGCAATCCTCACAAATTCGCGCGCTCGTTTTTGTGATAATTGCTACTGTTGCCTTATTTCGTCATTATAATATCAAATATGCGGCCAAATTTCTCTGCTTTTTGTAGCGCAAATATCGCAAAATGTGATATAATCGTCTTAAGGACAAAATTCGTGGGGAGGCCTGCGCCATGATCATACAAAAAGTACCGCATTATGTAGATTCTCTTCTCACGCAGGAGAAAGCCAGCTCAGCCTTGCAGGGCGGCGATGTCATGGTAGCATGGTACACCAACCAGCTCAACAGCCAGTCGGTCGTACACTCGCACCCCTACTATGAGCTGATCCTGCCGGTATCAGGCAGCAGTGTGCGGTATTCCATCGGCGGCAGCGTCTACGACCTGCACTTGGGGGAGCTGATCCTCTTTCCCGGGGAGATGTTCCATTCCGGCAAGTTCAACATCACGGCGGACACCTCTGAACGGCTTGTCGTGCAGATCGCGCCCGACATCTGGAACCGCGCCTGGGTGCAGAGCGGGCTGACCGACCGTTTATGGCAGGGCGAGCCTGTCATACTTGACGCCGACTCAGTCATACGGTGGGATTTCCGCGGTCTGCTGGAGCGGATGGCACAGACCGTCTATCTGGATGAGCCGATCCGTTCGGCGGTCCAGTGCTGTGAGGTGACCGAGCTGATTTTGCTGTTCTGCCATGTGATCCACGGCCGCCGCGCCGCGCCGCCGCCCTCCGCCACAAGCCTGCTGGTTGCCAAGGCGGTTGCCTACCTGCAGGCGAACTACACAGACCCCCAGCTGAATGTTGCGCAGCTGGCGCGCTACACCTACACCAGCCGGGAGCATCTTTCCCGCGTGTTCAAAGAATACACCCTCGAGAGCGTCCACGGCTATCTGACCAACCTGCGGATGCAGCACTGCCGCAACGCCCTTGCCGCCGGTATGAGCGTGCTGGACGCCTGCTCCGCCAGCGGCTTTACGAATTACAGCAGCTTTGTAAAGAGCTTCCGCGCTCTCTACGGCATCACCCCGACCGAATACCGCGCCCAGCTCCGCATTCCGGCGGCAAAGGAATAAGCGGAAGCCCATAAAGCAACGCCCCCGGCAGCTTATGTTTGTGCTTCAACATAAGCTGCCGGAGGCGTTTGTATTTTGCAGCGCTATCCAAGCTTTTCACTCCATCGGCAGGCTGATGACCGTCTTTGCGCCCTGCGGGATATTCTGCGCAAATTCTGCTTTTCCGCCGTGCGCGATGGCGATCTGCTCTACCACATGCAGGCCAAGGATGTGCGGAGCATTTTCGCAGGGCTCGGGGGCATTCATAGCCGCCAGCACAGCAGGTGGGTAGCCGCAGCCGTCATCGGCCACTGTCAGGCAAAAGCAGCCCCCCGCCACTTCGGTGCGCACGGTGATGCTCACCGGGGCTGGATTGTGGCGGATGCTGTTGTTCAATAGATTCTCAAGCAATCGTTCCAGCAGGGCGCGGTCTGCGCAAAGCATTGCCTGCTCGCTCTGCTCTGATTGCTCCAGCGCAATCTCACACTTTTTTTCCTGCGCGTTCTCGCAAAATTGCGCCACCAACGCGCGGAACAGCGGCCCCGCCCGGAGGTTCTTTCTGCGCAGCGGCTGTGCGCCGTATTCCAACTTGCTGGTCAGGTTCAGATCATCTATGAGGGTGCGGAGCTTTTCACACTGGGTTCGTATGCCGGTCGCCTTCCGCCGGGAGGCCGCCGGCGTTTCTGCGTCCCGCTCCAGCTGTTCCGCCCAGCCCATGATCAGGGCTAGCGGGGTGCGCACATCGTGGCTGACCCCTGCGATCCATTGGGTGCGGGCATTGTCCCGCCGGGCGAGCATCTCGTTTTTGGCCTGCAGCTGGGCGCCGGTCCGGTTCAGCTTTTCCGCCAGTTCCCCTGCAAAGCCATTGGTAGGCAGCTGGACGCTCTGCCCCTGTGCCAGCGCATCCAGACCGTTTGCTACGGTCTCCAGCCGCTTTGCCCCCCGCCAGCTCAGCCAAAGGCAAAGCGCCAGCCCCAGCAGCAGCAATCCCAGCGCTGCCGCCGGGAGGATTCCGGCCATGTTCAGCACAAGCTCCGGCGAGCTGTACACGCTGTACCGCCAAAGGCTCCCCCTGGGCAGACCTATAACAAACAGACCGTAAGGTTCTTCCCAGCAGAACACCGGGTAATCCGCCAGATACCAGCGGGCAAACCGGGCAATTTCGCCGGCCGTATAGGTGTGGTTCAGTTCCTTCGGCAGCTCGTAGCTCCACCGGACAGCGCCGGCATCATCCAGCACCATGGCCCATGCATAGCCGTCCATCCATTCCTGCGGCGTGTGCGCTGCCCCCAGCGCCAGCCCGTCTGCCGTTTCCAACATAGCATCTGCAATTTCGCTGGAGGCGTATTCCCGCTGCGGCAGACGGCGGCCCTCCTGCCAGCCCAGCCACCCCAGCAGGGCAACGCCGGAAAACAGCAGCAAAAGCACAACGCCCACAGCGGCCAGCACATACCGCCGGATCAGCCGTGCAAAGGTTTTCAAGGCTCTCCCTCCTTTGTCAGTTTATAGCCGATGCCCCGCACCGTGCGCAGGAACCGCGGCGCACCGGGCTCGGTTTCCAGCTTTTCCCGCAGATGCCGGATGTGTACGCCCAGACTGTTCTCATAGCCATAATAATCCGCACCCCAAACAGCATCGCAGATGGCATCATAGGTCACGATATGCCCCCGGTTTTCTGCCAGCTTGCGCAGCAGGGCCAGCTCGGTAGCCGTCAGCGCCAATGTTTTTCCGTCGGGCAGGCTGACAACGGCATCGTTCAGGTCTACGCTGCGCGGCCCAAGCTGCAATACCGTTGGTTTTGCCGCTGACAATTCCGCCCGGTAAGCCCGCTGCAGAATATGCTGCACCCGCAGCAACAGTTCCTGCATCAAAAAGGGCTTTGTCAGGTAATCGTCCGCCCCCAGCCCCAGCCCGAACAGCCGGTCTGCATCCGCATCCCGCGCTGATAGAAATAACGCCGGCACATCCGCTTTGGCCCGCAGCGCGCGGAATAAAGAAAACCCGTCCCCATCCGGCAGGTTGATGTCCAAGATCATCAGCTCCGGCTGCCCGGCCGCAAAGGCGGCGCGTGCACCCCCGCAGCTTTGTGCTGTGTGGATTTTCCCATATCCTGCGCCGCGCAGCTGCTCACACAGCAGTGCCAGCAGATCGGCGTTGTCATCCACGATCAGGATTTTCGCATCATAAATGGTGTTCACAAGGTGTTTCCTCCTTTTCCCTCCCTACTATACCACAATTTTTGCGCCGCAAAAGACAACACCCGCAAATTTAAGCGCAAATTAAGCTATCCTTCCGGCAGGATTAAGATGATTGTTGCTTTGCAAAAAAATTGAAAAGACTTTGATTTTAAAATGAAAAAGAAATAGCGGGATTTCCGCTCAAATTTGAGAAACAAAAAAGGCGTTTTAGAAGTGTTTAAATACCTCTAAAACGCCTTTTTCGTTTCCCGCTTATTGTTTAGTTTTTCGGTTTCCGTGCTGTTCTAAGATTAGGTCTTTGCCCGTTTTACGCTGCCGAGAAGGCACTCGTTCCAGAAGATCACTTACATCACAGTCGAGAGCTTCGCAAATGCGATCCATGTGCTCGTAACTGATGCGCTCCGCCAGTTCGTTATAGTAGGCGGAAATGGTCGACGGACGGATGCCTGTTTCTCGTGCAAGTCGCGCCTGTGTCCAGCGTCTTTCACCTAACAAGCGGGAGAGATGATTTTTTATCACCTTATCGCCCCTGCGACCATTCTAAAATAATCTTTAGTGGGGCGTCTTCATTTTGGTAAGATATAACGCTTTCCGTTACAATTCATAGTTGCGAACAAGGACTTCTTTGTAGCCGTCCACACTTTGCGCAGACAGCGTATTACGCCGCGAAACAGGCTCAATAATGCAGTCGGCATACAACTCCCGCACCTGTGGGCAATCATTGTAGGACAGCAGGAAACGGCCCTTGATGCTGTGAAGCGCGTCGGCCAGCCGTTTGTGGTCGCTTTCTTGAAAGCGGGCGCGGTAGTATTTTTCGGTTTCAAAATATGGCGGATCGCAATAAAACAGCGCGTTTTCCCGGTCATAGGTTTTAATCAGATGCTCGAAGTCAAGGTTTTCAATTATGACCCGGCGAAGCCGTTCCTGCACTGCAGGGAACGATGCAGAAATGTTGCAGACGCCTTTCGGTGCAGTTGCAAATGTGTGTCGGTTTGTACCGAAACTGGCCTTAATAAGATATAGGCTGCGGGCTGCCCGCTGTATATCGGTCAGTCCGCGTACCTGTTCCTGTGCCAGACAGTCAAAGAACACTTCCCGCGCATCCGGGAGCAGATCGAGTTCATGCTGCAGGGCGTCCGAGTGGTACTTGATGCAGCGGTAGATGTTGACAAGTTCTGCGTCATAGTCATTGAACACTTCCATAACCTTGCTGCTCGGCTCTCGCCCAAACAGCACCCAGCCTGCGCCGCCGAACACCTCAATATAGCGTCCGATGTCCGCAGGCATACGCTGCAGAATCTCATTGCGCAGGGCACGCTTGCCGCCAATCCATCCGATAAAACTATTCATGCAAATCATCCTTTCTGGGGCGAAAAGGTGATTTTATGGGGGGAAACTACGACTTTTTTTCATTCTGCGTTCCAAAATAGAACGCAACGACCATTGTTGCGATGGTGAGAAACTTGTCCGGCTCGACGCTTCCGTTGAGAGACAGCACGGCCAGCACAACGATAATAACCAGCGTGACGATGGTTTTCACCTTCAACAGCGCAGTGAGGGCTTCCAAAAGTTGCTTCATAAAAGGCCTCCTTTATGCCCAGTGACTCGTGTAGAGTTTCGCGTCAGTCAGCTTGCGCTCCTTGCAAACCGCCAGCACAGCGTCTGCAACAGCCTGCACCACGCTGCGGATGCAGATGATCTGCAAGTGATTCTCAGCATTAGTGTAGCTGTCTGCAGTCGTGCCGTGTTCCTTGCAGACCGCAACAACTGCGGCGGCATCGCCACTGCTGACAGGGCCAACAGTGATGTTCTGCAAAAGAGAAGTGGCAGCTTTTTCGCTGTTGGCAGGGATTTCGGCAGGCTTGTCCGCTGCCGGAGCAGCGCCATAGATGCCTGCCTTGTTGGGGATAGCTGCATAGGCCGTAGGGTCAAGCCCCTTGCCGCTGGCCGTGGCTCGTACTTCAAAATGACAGTGCGGGTGCGTGCCCTCTGCATTGCCTGTCTCGCCCATGATGGCAAGCTGCTGGCCGCTGATGACGCGATCACCGACATCGACAAGCAAGCGGGAGCAATGGCAGAAGTACATGAAATTGACCGCATCGGGGGTCTGGTCGGCATCAAGCTGGACACAAACATAATACCCCCACTCCCACGTTCTGTCGGAATGGTCGGTCACGATACGCGCCCGCGTCACACGGCCTTTGATGGGCTTCTGCGTGCCGTCGGGCATCTCATAGTACGGCATGAGGATAATGTCGCTGTCGACGCCCACGATGTCCATGCCGCCGTGCCATGTCTTTCCGCCGCCGCGTGTCATGCCGTAGCAGCCATAGCTGTACTTGATCTGCACGCGGCCATCAAAAATGCTTTTTCCCATAGAGTGTACCTCATTTTTGTGCAAAGAAAAGAGCACCCCTTGCAGGGTGCTCGCGGATACATGATTTACAGCAAAGCCGCCGTTTTTTCCCGCCAGACGGCAGGAACTTGTTCCAGCGTCGTGCGGCCCATGCGGATTTGTGTCGCGTAAAATTTAGCCATTGTATACCACCTCCGCCAAATCATAAACGGCTGCCTCAAGGGCATCCAGACGGTCAGAGGCAGTCACAGGCTCAGCCTCGCGCGGCGGCTGATAGTCCCACCACGAATCGAAGTCCGCCGTGACTTCTTCCTCGGTGACTGCGGACGCAACGCGAATCTGGCGCTCATCGCAGTTCCAGACCGTCTGCTTGTTGCCCTCTTCGTCGGTGATTTTCTCGGACGCAATATCCTTACGCAGGATAATGTCCGTCGCGCCATTCAGTGCGAACACCTGCACGGCAGCGGGCTTTTTAACATACTGCTCCATGCGTTTGCTCCTTTAACAGTAACTGTTTACTATGCCACGATACAGAACGTTTCGCGGCGCGGATAATTTTATAGACGTTGTACTTCTGGCAAAAGCCACGGCTGTCGCTGTGCTTGATTTCGCCCCACTGACTCATAATGCGCTGTGCTCTCCACCACGGCACATGCCCCAAAGCATCCAGATCGCGCTGGGCACGCAGGATTGCCCGCCGCAGTTTGACAAAGTTGCGGCCTCGGATGATGGTATAAGTGCGGCGTACCACATAGCCCATCATATCAAGACCCGGCGTGCGCTGATGGCTGCCAGCCTTGCGGCGCTTGTTCTGTTGGCGCTCGGCATCAAAGGACGCAAAGTGGATAATATCCCACGCACTCTTGATTGTCAGCCCCAGCGTCTCCTTTGCCCATCTGGTGGTGTCCTTCATCACTTTTGTAAGGTTGGATATGCGCCCATACACAGTGATGTCGTCGGCATAGCAGCAGATGGCAAGGATCATCTTGAACGACTTTCCACGCCGCACCTTGCGATGGGAGAGGATGTACCGCAGCACATAACTCATAACATAATTGAACAGCCAGCAAGGCAGATACCCGCCAATTAGCAGAACGCCGTCCGGGTAGTTTGCCATGACGGCCTCCACAAGCCACAGCAAGGGCTTATTCTTTCCGATGTCGCGGCGCAGAAGATTCATAACGCATTCGACTGTCGTGGAAGGATAAGCCTTTTTAACGTCGCATTTTGCGGCATCGGTCTTGTTATGGAGCATCCGGCGAAGGATGCGTTCGTTCTGCCGCTTCCCGGCAATCTGTCCTTTTCCGGGCAGACTTCCATACTGGATCGGCAGCAGCTTTGCGCGGAAGAGCGGGTCGAGCGCTCCCTTTGCAATGTATTCAAAAATCTGCTGTCACGGACTTTCCTCGCAGATGTTGCGCAGCTTCCCGTTTTCCCGCAGTTGGAACTGACGCACAGGCTCAAACGAAACGCTGCGCGCCAGAATGTCGGCATGAGCCTGCTCGGCCACGGCGTCAATGGCCGTTAGGCTTTTGTTGCAAGTACAATTTCGGATTTCTTCACGCAGTTCAGCTCGCGTGATTTTCCCGGTAGACACTAATAAATTTTGAAATCTTCTCTTTGACCGCTTGCCAGTAAAGCACAGATGCACCTGCTCCTTGATAAAATCAAGGCTCTCGATGTTGATCTCCGCTGGCTTGCAGTACGTTTTCACCAGTAAATCCTCCTTTGATTTGTGTCGTCGGCGGCGTCCGCTCTCGCTACTAGCCCCCGCTGGTTTCAAACACAATTTTCCCGATATGGGCGGATTATACGGTGCAGTATATAATGTATGGTGTAATCGACAAATCAGCCACGCCAGCCGAGCCATTCCAATTCCTATTGCCCGTTGTATTGTTAGAATTAGCCGCCGCGAGCGAGGCATTGCCATTGTTATTAAGGTTGCAGCAACGCCACGAGGCCCGCACGCCGCGCCACCCACTACAAAGGGGCGAGGCTCCCGACGCATGGCGCGCGGGGACGCTCGGCGAGCGCATCGGCCACGCAATGCTCAAAGGCGTGGCGGATTTCATCGAGCAGGATGCGCTGGAGGGTTACGAAACCCTGGGCAGCCCGATGGCCGTGATCGACACGCTGCTGATGCCCGCCATGGAGCATGTCGGCACGCTCTTCGGCGAAGGCAAGATGTTCCTGCCGCAGGTGGTGAAAACCGCCCGCGTGATGAAGCGCGCCGTGGCGGCGCTTACGCCCTACATTGAGCAGGGGGCGGCCGGGGTGTCGAACCGCGCGGGCAAGGTGCTGATCGCCACCGTGAAAGGCGACGTGCACGACATCGGAAAGAATATCGTGGCGGTCGTGATGGCCTGCAACGGATACGAAATAAAGGATCTGGGGGTGATGGTCGAGTCGCAGCGCATCGTCGACGAGGCGGTGGCGTGGGGCGCCGACTGCATCTGCCTGAGCGGGCTGATCACCCCGTCGCTCGACGAGATGGCGCATGTCTGCGAGGAGCTGGAACGCCGCGCCCTGCGCATCCCGGTCATCATCGGCGGGGCGACGACCTCCGACCTGCACACGGCGGTGAAGATCGCCCCGGTCTACGCGGGCGTGGTTGTCCATTCGCCCAACGCCAGCCGCAACAGCCAGATACTGGCACAACTGCTGGGCCCCGACGGGGCGCTTTACGCCGACAAAGTCCGCACCGGACAGCAGGCTATGCGGAGCGAATACGAGCACGCCGAGCGCACGCGCAACCTGATCCCGATCGCCGAGGCGCGCAAAGCCCGCAAGGGCGCCACACCGCACCGTCCCGTCGTACCGGCGCACCCCGGACGGATGGTCTTCCCCGATTTCGACGTGGCCGATGCCGAGCCCTACATCGACTGGAACTTCTTTTTCCCGGCATGGGGGCTGAAAGGGCGTTACCCCGAGATCCTCGACCACCCCGAAAAGGGGGAGGAGGCCCGCAAGGTATTCGCCGACGCGCAGGCGCTGCTGGCACGTATCCGCGACGAGCGACTGCTCACGCTGCAGGCCGCCGTAGGCATCTTCCCGGCGCGTTCCGAGGGCGACGACATCTGGATCACAGACCCCAAGGGCCGCGAACACCGCCTGGCGATGCTCCGCAACCAGACCCGCGGGCAGGAAAACCTCTCGCTGGCGGACTTCATCGCCCCCAAAGGCGATTGGATCGGCTGCTTCGCCGTGACGGCGGGCATCGGGCTGAAGGAGCTGTGCGAAAAATTCCACGCTGCGGGCGACGACTACAACGCCATCATGGCCAAGCTGCTGGCTGACCGCCTGACCGAGGCGTTCGCCGAAGCCGTGCACTCGTTCGTGCGGCGGCAGATGTGGGGCTACGAAACCGGCGAAGCGCCCACTCCCCGGCAGGTCATCCGCGGCGAATACCGCGGCCGCAGGATGGCGTTCGGCTACCCGGCGTCACCCGACCATTCGCTCAAGCGCGAGGTCTTCGACCTGCTGGCGGCTGAGCTGACCACGGGCATGAAACTCACGGAAAATTACATGGTCGATCCCGGGGAGGCACTCTGCGGACTGCTGCTGGCCGACGCGGACTACTTCTCGGTCGGCACGGTCGACACCGAACAACTGCTCGACTATGCCCGGCGCCTCGGGCTTGATGTCGAACTGGTCAAAAAACTCATACCGCATAATATCTAAACCCCATGAATGTCGTAGACATCATCAATAAAGCCATTTCGGAACGCCGTACGCGCTTTGCCTTCGAACTGCTGCCGCCGCTCAAAGGAGACGGCTGCTGCGGCGTCTTCGGAAGCATCGACCGGCTGATCGGCTTCGACCCGGCCTACATCAACGTGACGTTCCACCGCGAAGGCATCAAGCAGGCGGTGCGTCCCGATGGCAGCGTCGAATGGCACGTCGTACGCCGCCGCCCCGGCACGGTGGGCATCTCGGCCGCCATCCAGAAGAAATACGGCGTCGAAGTCGTACCGCACCTGATCTGCGGCGGGCAGTCGAAATACGACATCGAGGATGCGCTGATCGACCTCGATTTCCTCGGCCTGCACAACGTACTGGCGCTGCGCGGCGACAAGTCGCAGAACGAAAAGTTCTTCATGCCCCACCCGCAGGGACATACGCATGCCGTTGACCTCGTGCGGCAGATCGCGGCCATGAACCGCGGCCAGTTCGTCGACGGCGAGGTCGAGGAGTGCCACCACTCGAAATTCTCGATCGGCGTGGCGGGTTACCCGGAGATGCACGAGGAAGCCGCCTCGCCCGAGGCCGACATCGCCTGCCTCAAGGCGAAGGTCGATGCCGGGGCGGAATACGTCGTCACGCAGCTCTTCTACGACAACGCGCGGTTCTTCGATTACGTACGCCGGTGCCGCGAGGCCGGCATCACCGTCCCGATCATCCCGGGCATCAAGCCGTTATCGACGGTGCGCCACCTGACGCTGCTGCCCCGGACCTTCGGCTGCCATATCCCCGAGGAACTCGAGCGCGAGGTGCTGCGCCACAAGGACGACCCGAAGGCCGTCCGCGAAGCCGGCACCGAGTGGGCCGTCGCCCAGAGCCGGGAGCTGGTCGAGGCGGGCGTCCCCGTCCTGCACTACTACCCGATGGGCAAGGCCGACAACATCATAAAGATTGCAAAAGCGATATTTTAAACGACACAAATGAATCCCACAGAATTCCGCCGCCACCTGCATGCACACCCCGAACTGTCGTTCAAGGAACACGCCACGGCAGCCTTCATCGCCGATCGGCTCACGGAGCTGGGCATCGAACACCGTCCCATCGCCCGGACGGGCGTACTGGCCAGAATCGAAGGGCACGGGAAAGCCGATCCCAAACGCCGCGCCATAGTGCTGCGCGCCGACATCGACGCCCTGCCGATCACCGAACAGAACGACATCGGCTGGCGGTCGTGCAACCCCGGCGTCATGCACGCCTGCGGCCACGACATGCACGCGGCTGTACTCTTCGGGGTATTGCAGCAGCTCGCCGCCGAACCCGACTTCCGCGGCACGCTCTTCGGGCTGTTCCAGCCGGGCGAAGAGTGCAACCCGGGCGGGGCGTCGCTGGTACTAGCCGAAAACCCGTTCGAAGGGTACGAGGTACGTGCCGTGGTGGGCGAACACGTCGAGCCGCAGCTGGAGGTCGGGACGCTGGGATTCCGCGCCGGGAAATACATGGCCTCCAGCGACGAACTGCGCTTCTCGGTACACGGCACGGGCGGGCACGGCGCCATGCGCCCGCAGCTGAAAGACCCCGTGGCGGCCGCCGCGGAGTTCGTGACGCGGCTCATCGCGCTCAACCACGAGGAGTGCGTGCTCTCGATCGGCCGCGTAGAGGCCGGAGGCGCCACGAACATCGTCCCCGACGAGGTCTACCTGGAGGGGACGCTGCGCACGTTCGACGAGCGTGAGCGCGAAATCATCCACCAGCGCATTCGCAACATCGCCGCCGAGATCGACAAGCGCCTGGGGGTGCGGATCGTCGTCAACATCAGCCACGGCTACCCCTGCGTGGTCAACGACGAACACCTCGTGAAACAGGCCGCGGCACTGGCCCGCGAGGAGAAACTGCAGGTCGAAATGCTGCCGCTGCGCACCACGGCCGAGGATTTCGGCTTTTACTGCACCAAATATCCGTCGCTGTTCTACCGGCTGGGCGTAGGCGCCGCGGCAGGACGTCCTCACACGGCGACATTCAACCCCGATGAAGGGGCTATCAACGTGGGCATCGGCTTCATGAAGCGCCTTGCCCTGCAAATTCTGAAGAAATGAAAAAGCAAACACAAAAAAAGCGCCCGGAAAAGGGTGCGAAGAACACCGACAGGGCGGCAATCATCCTGAGCCTTTTCCGGGAGTTCCCCAACAATAAATTCTCACTCAAGCACCTGGCTTCGGCCTCGGGAGGCGCCACGAAAGAGGGGCGCCGCGAAACATTCGAAATCCTGGGACGGCTGCACGACGAAGGCATCGTCGAGGAGTGCGCACGCGAGAAATACCGCCTCACGCACAAGCACCTGCCCCACTTCGAAGGCGTGGCGGACATGACGGCCACGGGGTCGATCTACGTGCGCGTCGAGGGTGAGGAGAAAGATATCTTCGTCAACCAGCGCAACACGGCCAACGCCCTGAACGGCGACCGCGTGGAGGTGGTCGTCATGCACCGCGGCCGCGACGGGAAGATGGAGGGCGAGATCACACGCATCGTCGAACGCAGCCGCAAACCCTATGTCGGCATCGCCGAAGTAGGGGCGCACCAGATATTCGTACGGGCGGATTCGCGCCGTATGCCGATGGACATCTACCTCTCCAAACGGCTGTACCCCGACGTGAAGGACGGCGAAAAGGTCGTCGTGCGCATAGCCGACTGGGCCGAGGGGAGCAAGAGCCCCGTGGGCGAGCTGATCGAGCGGCTGGGCATGGCGGGCAACAACGACACCGAGATGCACGCCATCCTGGCCGAATACGAACTGCCCTACCGCTTCGAGCCCGAGATCGAACAGGCGGCGGAGGGTATCGACGGCCGGATTACGGCCAAAGAGATCGCCCGGCGCCGCGATTTCCGCAATGTGACGACCTTCACGGTCGACCCGGCCGACGCCAAGGACTTCGACGACGCGCTTTCGGTACGCAAGGTCGGGGAAGGCGTATGGGAGATCGGTGTACATATCGCCGATGTGACGCACTACGTGCGCCTGCACTCGGTGATCGACGACGAGGCCGTAGAACGCGGCACGTCGGTCTACCTGGTAGACCGTACCGTCCCGATGCTGCCCGAGCGGTTGTCGAACGAGCTCTGCTCGCTGCGCCCGCACGAGGCGAGCCTCTGTTTCTCGGCGGTATTCACGATCAACGAAGGGCTGGAGATACTCGACGAATGGTTCGGCCGCACGGTCATCCATTCCGACCGCAGGTTCACTTATGCCGAGGCACAGGAGATCATCGAGACGGGACGGGGCGATTTCGCCGAAGAGGTGCTGACCCTCAACCGGCTGGCCCAGGCGCTGCGCAAGGAACGTTTTAAAAACGGGGCCATCAGCTTCGACCGCGAGGAGGTGAAATTCCAGCTCGACGAGGCTGGGAAGCCCATCGGCGTCTATTTCAAGGAACAGAAGGAGTCAAACCAGATGATCGAGGAGTTCATGCTGCTGGCAAACCGCCGCGTCGCCGAGTTCTGCGGCAAGCGCAAGACCGACAAGGGGCGCACCGTGGAACGCACGATGGTCTACCGCGTGCATGACAAGCCGAGCGAAGAGAAGCTCGACCGTTTCCGGCAGTTCATCCTGCGCTTCGGGCACATCTTCAAGGCCACGGGCGGGCGTGCCGTGGCCAAGGAGCTGAACAAGCTCTTCGCCCAGATCAAAGGTTCGACCGAGGAGAACGCCGTGTCGACGATGGCCGTGCGTTCGATGGCAAAAGCCTTTTACACGACCGACAACATCGGCCACTACGGCCTTGCATTCCCCTACTATACGCATTTCACGTCGCCCATCCGCCGCTATCCCGACATGATGGTGCACCGCCTGCTGGCGCGTTACCTCGCAGGCGAGAAGGCGGCAGACAAGACGACGCTCGAAGATCTGTGCGCCCGCGCTTCGGAACGCGAAGTGATCGCCTCCGAGGCCGAACGCGCCTCGATCAAGTACAAGATGGTCGAATTCATGAAGGAGCGCATCG
>OGZA01001369.1_pt1 | contig 16627 bp, 10 predicted proteins | sample 1576591 | NCBI WGS metagenome assembly OGZA01 (sample SAMEA3541565, study PRJEB24748) | human gut metagenome | biome: human gut; feature: human-associated habitat; material: faeces | place: China | collected 2012
GAAAAGACGGCATTGACGGAAAGAATGGTCTTGACGGAAAAGACGGTACTGACGGAAAAGACGGCATTGACGGAAAGAATGGTCTTGACGGAAAAGACGGTACTGACGGTAAAGATGGTACTGACGGTAAAGACGGTGCTGACGGCAAAAACGGTCTTGACGGAAAAAACATAGAGGTACAAAGAACAACAGAATATATACAGTGGCGCTATGAGGGAGAAGACTGGCAAAACCTTGTTGCAATTTCCGATATAAAAGGACCTACAGGGCAGAACGGTAAGGACGGAGCAAACGGAAAAACACCGGAGTTTCGTGTGGATGAAAACAATCTTCAATGGCGTTATGTCGATGATGAAATATGGCTTAACCTTTACGATCTTTCAAATTTGAAAGGTCTTGACGGAAAAGACGGAATCGACGGAAAGAACGGTGTCGATGGTATTGACGGCAAAAACGGTGATACGCCGTTCATCGGTGAAAACGGCAACTGGTGGCTCGGAGTGACCGACATTGGCGTAAAAGCCGCAGGCGTTGACGGTGAAAAAGGCGACAAGGGAGATAAAGGAGATGCCGGAGAGAACGGTAAGGACGGAGCAAACGGAAAAACACCTGAGTTCCGTGTAAATGAAAATAACTTACAGTGGCGTTATGTCGGCGATGAAACATGGCTTAACCTTTACGATCTTTCAATTTTGAAAGGGCTTGACGGCGCAGACGGTAAGGACGGTATAAACGGCAAAGATGGTGTTGACGGTAAAGATGGTGTTGACGGTAAAGACGGTGTTGACGGTAAGGACGGAACAAACGGACAAAACGGCGCTGACGGCAAAGACGGCAACACCCCGTTCATCGGTGAAAACGGCAACTGGTGGATTGGAACGACCGATACGGGAGTGAAAGCCACAGGTGTTGACGGTGAAAAAGGAGACAAAGGAGACACCGGTGAAAAAGGAGACAAAGGAGATAAAGGCGACAAGGGTGACGCAGGTCAGAACGGCAGCTGTTCGGGATATTTTTACGGAGAGGCAAACGCTCCGAGGACAGTACTGAATAACAGTCGTGTCAATATTGATGTCTACGAAAAAATAAACAAGGGCGGCTTGATTTCATCCTACAGAAATAATATTACACTCAAAAAAGGACATATTTACAATGTCTGCTTAAGCGGTTCTCTCGAAGTTGGTTCAAACGAAGCTAACAAAAGCGGCAATTACTCTATTCAGATGACGGACGGTTATGATGACGATCTGTGCAGGGAGCTTACACGAATAAAAAGGGACGGGGCAAAAATACCGTATACCAATGATCAACATTCCTTTAATTTCAACAGAATGTATGATGCGTCAAATAAAGACATTACATTGCAGTTGTGGTTTGAAAATTCGGCATACAATACTTATCTCGGTGGCTTCAGAGGTACTATTACAATAACTGCTCTTGATTAAATTTATATAACGGAGGTGGCGAAAAATGAAAAAACGAATACTTAGTATCCTGCTGACTTTATGCATGACGCTCTGCCTTACGCCGATAAGCGTATTCGCCGAGGAGGTTGGGGCAGGGGGCTCTGCTGCGATACAGCTTGGTGCAGATGCACTAAGTGTGTTAAGTAAAAATGTAAACACAGCGACCGCACCGACTGTGTATTTCGGGCAAAACCATGAAAATAATCCCGCTGCATGGCGAGTTATCGGCTATGACGGAAGCGGTGTTACAAGCTCACAGGGGGATATTACCCTGCTTGCGGCAGGCGCTATGGGAGTTATACCATTTGTCGATACCATATTAAACAACGAATACGCACCGAGTAATTTGAAAACCGCGATAGATGCGCTTGCGGAAAAGCTGACGACAGAAGAAAATGCTGCCGTAAAGAAACGGACGCTGACAAGCGGAAGTTACGACGGAGAGAATACCGACTGTGTAGCGGGAGGGCAGGTGGATAACGCTGTATTCTGGCCACTTTCCGCAAAAGAGGCTATTGCTGTAAACAACGATCTGCGTGCCTTGAATCCTGCACATCCGAATTGGGTGGATAGCGGTTGGTGGCTGCGCTCCCCCGGCTCCGATAAATATCGTCTCGCCGTCGTGCGTAGTGAGGGTTCTGTCCAATACTCTGGGTTCTCTGTCCTCATTTTCAATAATCATCGGACTGTTCGTCCCGCTTTTAACTTAAATCTGAACTCTGTCCTTTTTGCATCTGCCGCCGTGGGCGGAAAGCCTGACGGAGGGCTGACCCCGATTCCCGAATACAGCGGAAACGAGTGGAAATTGACGCTTTTAGATAGTAGACGCAATTTTGCCGTAACGGAAAAAACTGTCAGCGCCGTCCCCGACGATACCGTTACGCTGAATTACAAAGGGGCGACCAGAGGGAAAAATGAATATATCTCTGTCATCCTGGCGGATAACAACGGCGCACAGTATTACGGCAGAGTAGCACAACCTACTGCCAAAAGCGGAAGGGTTGAAATCAAAATCCCGTCTGACATTGCACCGGGCGACTATACCATGAAGGTATTCAGCGAGCAGTATAACGGTGACTGCAAGACCGACCTTGCAAGTGCTTTTGCGGATGTCATGCTGACGGTGGAAAGTCAGCCTGACGAACAGTTTACCCTCGCCCCTGGCGGCAGATACTATTTTGATCTTTCGGCAATGAATATTTCGGGAACGGTAAACAGCAATCTACCGGACAGCACCCTGCATTATGTGCCTTTTACCTATGCAGGCACGGTCAACGCTTATAAGCTCACATCGGAAATGGCAACCACCGAGGAGTATGCTCAGAAGAATAAATATCCCCACAGCCTATTCATTGCGGACTATGCCGTAACGCATACGGTAAGCTGGGATGACCTGAATACCGCAGGTCTGATTTTCGGCAAGGACTATGCCACAGGCGGTGTGGACTATACCCTGCGTGCGCCGTCCGTGGGAAGTGATAACAGAGGCTCGGGTGATTCAGAACGCGGTACGCCCCAAAGCAACGAATGGGACAGGATACTGGACAAGGACAGCGGCTACATCAAAAACTGGAATGGCATATTTTCGTGGGGGCAGGACACAACAAGATACAACTCGTCGCTCCGTGCGATTCGCGGGTACGATTCGGGCCGACGCTGGAACGACGACGATGCTACGGACTTCCTCCCGCTCGTCGGTTTCCGCCCTGTCCTTGAAGTCCTGAACCCTGACACACTGAGCTCTGACGGACTGAAGGTCGTTACCCTTGACCTTGGCGGCGGAACGCTCGGCGGCAGCTCCGATGCTATTCAAATCATTGTGAAAAGCAGCGAGAGCTTTGCCGCGCCTGCGTCCGACGGCATGACCCGCCCAGACGGAAATACAGGCAGCTACTTCATGTGGCGCGGAAGCAACGGTAAGCTCTACGCGCCCGGTGCCAGTGTTCCGGCGGACGTTACCAAGCTCACGGCGCAGTTTGTTTTATCAGAACAGTTTTCCCTTACCCCCGGCGGCAGATACTATTTTGACCTTTCGGCAATGAATATTTCGGGAACGGTAAACAGCAATCTGCCGGACAGCACCCTGCACTATGTGCCCTTTACTTATGTGGGCACGGTGGGTGCATATTCATTGAAAAATGAAGCCGACAAGGATACCACCCCTTACGAACATAGCTTGTTTATTGCGAACTACAATGTAACGCATACGGTAAGCTGGAATGACCTGAATACCGCGGGTCTGCTTTTCGGCAAGGACTATGCCAGCGGCGGCGTGGACTATACCCTGCGTGCGCCGTCTGTGGGAAGTGATCATATAGGCGGGGGCGATATAGAACGCGGCACGCCCCAAAGCAATGAGTGGGACGCGGTGCTGGACAAGAACAGCGGCTACATCAAAAACTGGAATGGCATATATTCGTGGGGGCAGGACACAACAAGATACAACTCGTCGCACCGTGCGGTTCGCGGGTACAGTTCGGCCCGCTTCTGGCTCTACCTCACTGCTACGAACTCCGGCCCGTACGTCGGTTTCCGCCCCGTCCTTGAAGTCCTGAACCCTGACACACTGGATTCTGACGGACTGAAGGTCGTTACCCTTGACCTTGGCGGCGGAACGCTCGGCGGCAGCTCCGAGGATATTCAAATCATTGTGAAAAACGGCGAGAGCTTTACTGCACCCTCTGCCGAGGGACTGCCCCGCCCGGACGGCATTTCGGAAGACGCGCAGCTGTATTGGACGGATGAAAGTGGGAACTGCTATAAACCCGGCGATACCGTACCTGCCGATGTTTCCATGCTTTCGATCACTGGCGACTATGAGGTGATTTACCTCCCCGGCACATACGGCACCGGCAGTGCGGTGACGGATATGAAACCCCACAACAATATTCTTACCCTGCGTGGCGCTTTGTTCACCCGCGCGGGCTACACGCAAGTAGGCTGGTCAACCGTTGACGGCGGCGAAAAGGTATATGGCTTTGAAGATATTTATACCAAAAACGAGGCGCTGACGCTCTATCCCGTGTGGAATACGAATAAATACACAATAACCTTTGATACCAACGGCGGAAGTGAGATTGCACCCATTACTCAGGACTACGGTACGGAAATTACCGCCCCTGACAACCCTACAAGAAAAGGTTATACCTTTAAGGGATGGGATAAGGAAATCCCCGAAACCATGCCTGCGGAGAATATAACGGTTAAAGCACAATGGGAAATCAATCAGTACACAATAACCTTTGATACCAACGGCGGAAGTGAGATTGCACCAATTACACAGGATTACGGTACAGAAATTACCGCCCCTGACAACCCGACAAGAAAAGGTTACACCTTTAAGGGATGGGATAAGGAAATCCCCGAAGCCATGCCGGCGGAGAATATGACGGTCAAAGCACAATGGGAAATCAATCAGTACACAATAGCCTTTGATACCAACGGCGGAAGTGAGATTGCACCAATTACACAGGACTACGGTACGGAAATTACCGCCCCTGACAATCCTACAAGAAAAGGTTATACCTTTAAGGGTTGGGATAAGGAAATCCCCAAAACCATGCCTGCCGAAAACATTACAATAACGGCACGGTGGAAAGATACCGAAAAGCCGACGGGCGAAATTATCATAGGCACGAATAAATGGAATGAATTCTTAAACGAGCTTACCTTTGGTATATTCTTTAAGAATTCACAGGAGGTAACTATAAATGCTGTAGATAACAGCGGAGTTGTGTTTGTATCCTATTTGGTAACAGATAAGGAGCTTTCCGAGGCTGAACTGAACTCTCTTGTATTCCGTGCATATGAAGAACCGTTTAGCATAGACCCCAACGGAGAATATATTGTTTATGTAATGCTTGTTGATGAAAATATTAACATAACATACCTTCGCTCCGACCGTATAACGCTTGATAATATTCAGCCTGTAATCAGCGGTATTGAGAACGGCAAGACCTATTGTGAGGCACAAACCGTTATTGTTGATGAGAAGTATGTTGATACCGTTACTGTAAACGGCACGGTGGTTACACTTGATGTAGATGGAGGTTTTGTTCTCCCTCCGACAAACGGCGAGCAGAAGATAGTTGTCACCGACAAATCGGGCAATAATGCAGAGATGACCGTAACAGTCAACAACGGTCATACCTTTGGCGAATGGGTATCTGACAATGACGGTAAGCATACCCGAAAATGTACCGTGGACGGATGCGATGCGTTTGAAACCGAAAATTGCTCAGGCGGCAATGCCACCTGTACCGAAAAGGCGGTATGTGATGTCTGCGGTAAAGCCTACGGAGAATTGGACGGAACAAACCACGAGGGCGGTGTACAGGAGTGGACGACAAGAACCGCTTTTAATCACGAACAAAAATGGAACTGCTGTGGTGCTGTGATTGTGGCAAGTGAAGCACATGAGTGGAAAGACGGTGTGTGCCGAGAATGCGGATATGTATGTCTGCATAATGACGCAGATAAAGACCATATCTGCGATTATTGCAAAAAGACAATCTCTGCTCATGAAGATGCGCCAACCGAAGAAATCAAAAAGGCTGACACCGTAACGGCTAAATTGCCTGATGATTCAAAGTCCCCTCAGACAGGCGACAACAGCAACCTTATTTTGTGGATTGCATTGCTGATTATAAGCGGCGGCGTTATGAAAGGAGTAACGGCATTCGGTAAGAGTAAAAAACATTCTGCCAAAATTAAAGATAAGTAATATTTTCCGCTCTGTCATGGAAATATAGTGAATACGGCACAGTAGGTATAGAAACCGCTGTGCCGTATTTCTTTCAGAATGACTGCTTTTGAAAAACAGGCACTTTTTCGGTCATCATACGATAAGCAAAGATAAAGAATAAATGTGTAATCCGGAATTTAATGCCAATACTTCCGAAAATCGGCAGACAAGTTTGTTAATAAGTTCGTATAGTTGCATTTGTTTTTATTTATGATACAATTAAAAGGAATAAACTTAAAAGATTCTTATGCAGGTAAAATTCTGAAAATATGCCGATAGCCTTGCACGAAAAAGCAAAATTGTTTCAAATTGCTATTGCACTTTTGTGATTTTTTCTTATATCTCTTTTATAATAAATCAAAATGTGATACAATATGACTGATAATCTGAAAACGGAGTTGATTAAATGAATTTCATCAACAGAAATGAAATTGCAAACGGTGTTTACTTTACAAACATTAAGGACAGCCGTTTTAAAACTATGAAAATCAGCGTGAATATTGTTGTTCCGCTTTCTGTCGAGACAGCGTCGGAGAATGCGCTTGTGGGCGGATTGCTTGTTCGTTCATGCAAAAAATATCCCGATTTTACTGTTCTCAGCAAAAAACTCAGCTCACTTTACGGTGCAGACCTCACTTCATCGCTTTCAAAACACGGTGAAAGCCAGGTAATTAAAATTTCCGTATCAGGTCTTGATGACAGATATTCTCTTGATGATGTCAGCATTGCCAAAGAACTTTCGGAGCTTTTGTGCAGCGTAATTTTTGAGCCGAATGTCAAGAACAACGCTTTTGTTGAAAGTGAACTTGAACAGGAACGCAGACAGCTTCTTGATGTGATTGATTCGGAATTCAACGAAAAGCGAATCTATGCAATGGGACAGCTTATAAAGCATATGTGCAAGGATGAGGTTTTCGGAATCAAGCGTTACGGTACAGCCGAAAAAATCAAGGCCGCAACTGCCGAATCACTCTGCAAGGCATGGCAGAATCTTCTCAAAACCGCAAAATTTGAGATTCTCTATATAGGCGACAGCCCTGCCGATAAGGCAAAGGAGGTTTTTGCGAAAGCCTTTGCAAATATCGAAAGAAATGTTGTGACTTCATCTACTGATGTTGTTAAGAATGTTTCAAAAGAAAAACATATTACAGAGGAAATGGAGCTTTCACAGTCAAAGCTTGTTATGGGCTTTAGAACACAGATTTCCGCAGGAGATGAAGAGGCGGTTGCCGAAAGACTTATGTGCGCTGTTCTCGGCGGTACTGCAAGCTCAAAACTCTTTAACAATGTTCGTGAAAAGCAGAGCCTTTGCTATTACTGCTCGTCCTCCTATGATTCAATCAAGGGCATAATGTACATCAACAGCGGCGTTGAGGGCGAAAATCTTGAAAAAGCCGAAAAAGCTATTCTAAAAGAAATTGAGGATATGAAGAACGGCGAAATTACAGATTTTGAAATTGAGGCAACAAAGCTTGCTGTTGTTAATTCATTCAAGTCAAGCAGCGACAGCGTAAGCGGTATTGAAAACTGGTACACAGGGAGAATCTTTAACGGCGACCTTGAAACTGTTGAAGAAGTTTCCGCTGAGGTTAATGCCGTTACAAAAGAGCAGATTGTAAATGCAGCAAACAAGCTCTTGCTCGATACGGTTTATGTTCTCAAAAATAAGTAAGGGAGGCGGACAGAATGAATATTACAGAAATTAAATCGGAAATTGCAGGCGACAGCTATTATAAAGTTGAACATCCATCGGGACTTACAATTTTTGTTTATCCAAAAGAGGGTTACACTTCCTCATATGCAATTTTTGGCACACGCTACGGCAGTATTAACACAAAGTTTTCCGTTAACGGCGGCGATATAATTACAGTTCCCGACGGTATTGCCCATTACCTTGAACACAAGCTTTTTGAAAGTGAAGAAGGTGATGCGTTTGTAAGATATGCTAAAACAGGCGCAAATGCAAACGCATATACAAGCTTTGAAAAAACCTGCTATCTTTTCTCATGTACGGACAAGTTTGACGAAAGTCTTGAAATTCTTCTTGATTTTGTTCAGGATCCCTACTTTACGGCTCAGACAGTTGCAAAGGAACAGGGTATTATCGGCCAGGAAATCAAAATGTACGACGACTCTCCAGATTGGCGAGTAATGTTCAATATGCTTGAGGGTATGTACCACAATCACCCTGTAAAAATTGATATTGCAGGTACGGTTGAAACAATTGCGGAAATTACAGCCGAAAAGCTTTATGAAGTTTACAATGTGTTCTACAACCTCAATAATATGATTCTCTGCGTTGCGGGTAATGTAACGGTTGACGGTGTGCTTAAAGTTGCCGACAAAATGCTCAAGCCTTGTGAGAAAAAGGAAATCAAAAACTATTTTGAAACAGAGCCTTATGAAATCAAAGAACCTTATGTTGAGCAGACTTTCCCTGTTTCAATGCCTTTGTTCAATCTCGGCTTCAAAGAGAAAGCAGACAAGCCTCTTAACGAAAAGCAGCTTGCATGCACAGATATTCTTCTTTCGGCACTTGCATCAAACACGAGCATGCTCTACAGAAATCTTATGGATTCAAACCTCATCAATTCAAGCTTTTCTTATGAACTCTTTGAAGGTCCGGGTTATTGCTCGGTAATCTTCGGCGGTGAATCAAGAGCGCCGAAACAGGCTGCTGAGGTGATAAAACAGTATATCTCGGATATTAAGAAAAACGGTATTGACAAAGAGGACTTTGAAATTGCAAGAAAATCTGTTTACGGCGATTCGGTTTCATCGCTCAACTCAGTAAGTGCAATTTCAAATTCAATCATCGACTACGCAATGCAGGGTAACGAAATTTTTGCCTACATTGATGCGGTTGCAAATGCAAAGCTTGAGGATATCAACGCAAGGCTTGCCGAGATGCTCGATGTTGATAACTGTACTTTGTCTGTTGTAAAACAGCCCGAAGAGGTGTAATTATGCCGTATCATGTGCAGTTTCCCGGACTTGGCTGGGAATTTGATATTAACCCGATTGCATTTTCAATCGGTGATTACAAGGTCTATTGGTACGGAATAATCATCGCATGCGGACTTCTGCTTGCCGTACTGTATGCGTGGAAAAGTTCACCGCGCTACAAGGTTGACGGTTCAAAGCTGATCAACTGCATTTTCGCAGGAATAATAACGGGAATTATCGGTGCAAGACTGTACTTCTGTTTCTTTAAATGGGATTATTACGGACAGAACCCGATTGAAATTCTCTATATCAACAACGGCGGACTTGCTATTTACGGCGGAATAATCGGTGCGTTGCTCGGCGGTCTGACTGTTGCCAAAATACAGAAAATGGAAATTATGCCTGTTCTTGACATTGCAATGGTCGGTTTCCTTATCGGACAGGGAATAGGCAGATGGGGCAATTTTATGAATCAGGAGGCATACGGCTCTCCTACGGATTTGCCATGGAGAATGATGAGCGAGGGAACAGACAACATAGGAGTTCATCCGTGTTTCTTCTATGAATCAATGTGGTGTCTGCTCGGATTTGTACTTCTCCATTTCTACGGAAAATATAAGCAGAAATATTCGGGACAGATTTTCTTTATGTACCTTGTATGGTACGGATTTGAAAGAACAGTTGTTGAAGGACTGAGAACAGACAGCCTTTATCTTCCGTTCCAAATTTTCGGAGCAGACATAAGGGTGTCACAGGTTCTTTCGGCAGTAATTTTTATAACAGGTATTGTATTCTTAATTATAAACAGAAAAAAGGAGGATTCTTTCTATGCAGATTATCGACGGAAAAAAGGTATCGGCACAGGTAAAGGAAGAGGTAAAGAGGCAGACGCTTGAGTTAAAGGAAACTCACAAAATAACCCCCGGTCTTGCGGTAGTAATCGTAGGTGACGATCCGGCGTCAAGAGTATATGTAAACAACAAGAAAAAGGCTTGTGAATTTGTAGGCTTTAAGTCTGAGGAGTACGCACTCCCGGCAGAAACAACACAGGAAGAACTTTTAAACCTTGTTGAAACTCTCAACAATAAGAAGGATATCAACGGTATTCTTGTTCAGCTTCCGTTGCCGAAACATCTTGATGACAAGGCTGTTATTGAGGCAATCAGCCCGCTTAAAGATGTTGACGCATTTCATGCCGTAAATGTCGGCAAAATTATGCTCGGTGAGTATGATTTTCTTCCATGCACGCCTGCAGGCGTAATGGAGATGCTCCATTCCTACAACATTGAAGTAAGCGGTAAAAACTGCGTTGTAATCGGCAGAAGTAATATCGTAGGCAAGCCTATGGCAATGCTTTTGCTCCACGAAAACGGCACGGTAACAATCTGTCACAGCAGAACAAAGAATCTTGCTGAAATCTGTTCACAGGCAGATATACTCGTAGCCGCAGTCGGCAGACCGAAGTTTGTTACTGCCGATATGGTAAAAGAGGGTGCGGTTGTGATTGATGTCGGTATGGACAGGGATGAAAACGGCAAGCTCTGCGGTGATGTTGATTTTGAAAATGTCAAGGATAAATGTTCGTTTATCACACCCGTACCGGGCGGTGTAGGTCCTATGACAATTTCAACTCTTATGAAAAATACTCTCAAGGCTTGCAAAATACAGAATAACATTTGATATACTCAAAAAATATCGGGAAAAATGTTGACAGAAAGCTTTCTTTGTGGTATAGTATATAAGCCGCATATTGTGGGTTTTAAGTGATTCGTTCCACCTGCACATAGCGAGCCCAATGTAAAGGATGGTACTAAAATGTACGCAGTTATTCAGACAGGCGGCAAGCAGTACAAGGTAACTAACGATGAGGTTATCTTCATCGAGAAGCTTGACGCAGAAGCAAACGACACAGTAACATTTGATGTTGTGGCAGTCGGCACAGACGACGGCATCAAGGTTGGCACACCGCTCGTTGAGGGTGCTAAGGTTACAGGTGAAGTTGTAAAGAACGGTAAAGGCAAAAAAATCAGAGTTTGCACTTACAAGCCTAAGAAGGGCGAAAAGAGAGCAAAAGGTCACAGACAGCCTTACACACAGGTTAAGATTACTTCAATCGAAGCCTAAAAATGACTACGGTAACATTTTTTAAATCAGATGATATAATTTGCGGTTTTGAAATATCGGGGCACTCCGACTTTGCCGAAGAGGGCAGCGATATTGTATGTGCGGCAATCAGTTCTGCCGCATATATGACTGCAAACACAATCACCGAGATTTTGCATATTAATGCACAGGTTACCGAGGATGACGGTCTTATGAAAGTAAGAATGTCACCGAATGACGCTTTAAAGGCTTGTGATATACTCTCAGGCTTAAAGCTTCACTTAACTGCTCTTTCGGAGCAATACAAAAATTTTATTAAAGTTAAATTTTCGGAGGTGTAAGGTAATGCTTAAAATAAACATTCAGTTATTCGCTCATAAAAAAGGTATGGGTTCTACAAAGAACGGCCGTGACAGTGAATCAAAGCGTCTTGGCGTTAAGCGTGCAGACGGTCAGAAGGTTCTCGCAGGCAACATCCTTGTAAAGCAGAGAGGCACACATATTCACCCTGGTGAAAATGTAGGCAAAGGCTCTGACGATACACTGTTCGCAAAGATTGACGGTGTTGTAAGATTTGAGCGTGTCGGCAAAGACAGAAAGCGTGCAAGCGTTTATCCTGTTGAGCAGTAATCTCAAAATTTATGAGGGTGGATTTTATATCCACCCTTATTTTTTACATTTCTGTTTATACTAATAACAAACAGGTCTGAGATTCTTTACATTTGTACTGATAATTAAACAGCAAAACTGTTACGGAGAAAAATATGTTTGTAGATACAGCGAAAATTAAAATAAAAGCAGGAGACGGCGGTGACGGTGCCGTTTCGTTTCACCGTGAAAAATATGTAGCGGCAGGCGGTCCCGACGGCGGTGACGGCGGCAGAGGCGGCAACATTGTTTTTGTTGCCGATTCCAACCTTTCAACACTTGCCGATTTCCGTTATAAAAGAAAATATGCCGCAAAAAAGGGCGAAAACGGCAGAGGCGGCAGATGCCGTGGTAAAAATGCCGAAGACCTTGTTATCCGTGTTCCTGTCGGAACTGTTGTAAAAGAGGAGAACAGCGGAAGAATCCTTGCCGATGTTTCGGGTGATGAACCTTATATCGTTGCAAAAGGCGGTAAAGGCGGTTGGGGCAATCCACATTTTGCAACTCCTGTCCGTCAGGTTCCCCGTTTTGCAAAACCGGGACTTCCGGGTGAAGAGTTTGATGTGGTTCTTGAACTCAAGCTTCTTGCCGATGTAGGTCTTGTAGGTTTCCCAAATGTCGGAAAAAGTACCCTTGTTTCCGTAGTTTCGCAGGCAAAGCCTGAGATTGCGAACTACCACTTCACAACAATCACTCCCGTTCTCGGAGTTGTGTCAATGGGCGAGGGCTCATCATTTGTTATGGCTGATATCCCCGGACTTATCGAGGGTGCATGGCAGGGTACAGGTCTTGGACATCAGTTCCTCCGCCATGTTGAGCGTTGCCGTATGCTCGTTCACATTGTCGATGTTTCGGGCAGTGAGGGCAGAGATCCGAAAGAGGATTTCATAACAATCAACAATGAGCTTGCAAAGTTCAATCCCGAGCTTGCAGAGCGTCCGATGGTTGTTGCAGGCAACAAGTGCGATATGGCAACCGATGAGCAAATTGCAGACTTCAAGAAGTTTGTCGAAGATCAAGGCTATGATTTCTTCCCGATTATGGCGGCGATCCGCTATGATGTTGACCCGCTCCTCAAAAAGATTCAGGAAATGCTTTCAAAACTTCCTCCAATTACTCACTACGAGGCAGAGCCTGCTCCGATTGTGACCGTTGATGATTTTGATGACCATTCTGTCACAATTAAGAATGTCAACGGAATCTATACCGTTGAGGCTGACTGGCTGTTGCAGGTTATGAAGGGCATCAATTTTGACGATTACGAAAGCCTTAACTACTTCCAAAAGGTTCTCATAAACGGCGGTGTAATTGACGCACTCCGCAAAAAGGGCTGTTCCGACGGCGACACTGTTTCAATTTATGAGCTTGAATTTGACTTTATGGATTAATATTGCGTGATACGGAGTTAATATGGAAAATACATCTGTTCATTCATTAGCCGATGAAATTTCTCCGCTTACACTTGCCTTTGTGGGTGACGGCGTCTATGACCTGCTTGTGCGTGAATACCTTGTTCGCAAGGCTAACCGCAGTGTCGGAGAACTCAATAAAATAAAGGTTTCGCTTGTAAACTGCAAAAGTCAGGCTGAATTTGCAAAAATTCTTATGCCGACTCTAACCGAAAAGGAGCTTGCCGTTTATAAGCGAGGCAGAAATGCCGCACCGAAATGTACTCCAAAAAACGGTTCTGTTGCCGATTATCACAGTGCAACGGGACTTGAAGCACTTTTCGGATACTTGCAGATTAATAAAGAATTTGACAGAATAAATCAGCTTTTTGAAATAATTATACATACTCGTTTCGGGGAGTGATTTTATGCAAATGAATTTAAAACCGAATTCCTGTCTTGCAAAGGCAGGAACACTATTTTTTGATTATCTTGTAATTTTCGCCGGAGCAGTTCTTTACGGCATATCGGTAGCAATGTTTACATCACCTAACAATGTTGCCCCGGGCGGACTTACGGGTGTTGCCACAATGCTAAACTATATGTTCTCGTTGCCGATAGGTATTATGATTTTTGTGATGAACATTCCGCTTTTCATCTGGGGATTTATCGAGAACGGAAAGGGCTTCCTTACAAGAACCCTTGTTGCAACGGCACTTGTTTCGGTTATGATTGATGTTCTTACACCGATTTTGCCTGCATACACGGGCGATACAATTCTTGCCGCAGGATTCGGCGGAGTGCTTAACGGTCTCGGACTCGGTCTTATCTTTTACCGAGGCGGTTCAACAGGCGGTACAGACATCATCGCGCTGAATCTTCACAAGCATTTTCCATTCATTTCAACGGGTACGATAATCCTTGTGTCCGATATTCTTGTGCTTTTAATGGTATTTTTTGTTTATCACAGCATTGAAAATGTACTCTATGCTTTGCTTGTAATTTTTATCAGCATAAAGGTAATTGATGCTGTAAGCTACGGTACTTCAAGAGGTAACGGAAAACTTATGTTTGTAATTTCGGACAATTATGAAGAAGTAAGTGCCAATATTATGAAAAACCTAAAGAGAGGTGTAACATACCTCAACGGTGAGGGTGCATACAGCGGTAATGATAAGAAAGTTATTATGTGCGCAGTCCGTCCTCAAGAGGCTTACAAAATCACATCGGGAATAAAAAATGTTGATCCCAATGCCTTTATTATCGTAACGACGGCAGGCGCAATAAAGGGCAGAGGTTTTGTAAATATTGACAGCAACTGAAAATTATACAAAAATAACGGTGACATTTTCGTGTCACCGTTTTCGTTTGCTTTATTTTCTTTTGCTTCCGGGAGTTCTTTTAATTCTGTTGCTGTCCTTGAAAACCCATATTCTCTGCATTTTGTAATTGACCGTCCACAACAAAAGATCGACAATCGCCTTTGTGAGTGTAACGGGAATCGGTAAGAACCAAAGTGCCGATACAATAAGTGAGCTTGCACACATTATGCAGAAAAACAGAATAAAAAATCTGAGTGCCTGTTTTGCTCCGTTATCCGTATTGCCGAAGATGACTTTTCTGTTGATGAGAAAATTAATTCCGCCCGAAACAACTCGTGCCATAAGCGTTGCCAGCATAATGTTAAAGAACATATGTGACGGAAGAATATACGCAAAAATCGTGAATAAAACAAGGTCGATTATCGTACAGCCGATTGATGCCGTCGCAAATCTCAACGGAGTTCTGTAGATAAGGTAGGTGTCCTTAATAAGACGAAAATTGCTGCTGCAGTTTGAGCAATCGGCTATAATGTTCACAAAGTAAAACGGGACTCTCATGTCGGCACATTTTGTGAGAAAATTCATTTCAAAATCAAAACGACTGCCCTTTGTTTTCATCACCGTGTCATACAGAAATGCAGGAATACCTCGCAGTCCTGTTTGAGTGTCACTGCAACTTTTGCCCGTAATAACCTTGAAATATGCCGAGGACAGTCTGTTTCCGATTCGTATATTAATCGGCATTTTAGACTTTTTGTAATCTCTTTTGCCAAGAATCAGACTGCCGTTTCTAAGGTCAAGCATACGGCTGATTTTCATAACATCATTTGCAGTATGTTGTCCGTCAGCGTCACAGGTAATGTAGCCCGTGATATTATAAAGATTATCGTGAGCGTATTTGATGCCTGCTTTAAGGCTTGCACCTTTGCCGTTGTTATTTTTCAGGTGAACAAGATGACAGCCAATACTTGTCAATTCGTTAAAATATTCCGATTTGGGATTAAGACCGTCATTGACAACAACAATATGCTCAGCTCCAAAATTCTGTAATTCATTGCAGAGGTTGATTGTATTTCTGTTTTCACAATAAATAGGAATAATTATCGCGTGACTCATGCAGCTGTTCCTTTCATTTTTATATTTTTAGTATACAACAATTTTTCTTTTGTGACAATATTCAATTTTTTTCTATTGTAAACATCGTAACGATTTTTTGCTCAAAAACATAGTTTGTGTCATTATTGGCGTTTTAATAAAAAAATATGGCAAAAATGCCAAAAACTATTTAAAAATCATATCATTTATGTTATACTGTATCTCAAGTAAGTTAAAAACAGAAAGACGGTGAATTATGTTCAAAAAAATATCAGCAGGAATTCTTTCGACTCTTATGATTACTGCCGTTGCAGTATCGGGTACGGGCTGCTCACAAACTCAGCCGGCGTCAATTGACTACAAAACAGCCGACAAGGTGGCTGACGGTGCGATTCTTCAAGCATTTTGTTGGGATTTCAACACAATAAAGGAGTCAATGGGGGATATTGCCGCAGCAGGTTTTTCGGCTGTGCAGACATCTCCGATTCACGAGTGCCTTGAGGGCGAAGACGGCGGTATGGATCTTTACGGCAACGGAAAGTGGTACTATCACTATCAGCCGACTGATTTCAAAATCGGTAATTATCAGCTCGGTACTCGTGATGAATTTAAGGCAATGTGTGATGAGGCCCATAAGTATGGTATAAAGGTTATTGTCGATGTAATTGCAAACCACACTACTCCCGCAACCGATGAGGTAAGCGAAGACCTTATTGAGGCCGGCGGCGGAAGTCTTGAAACCCTTTATCACAAGGAGGGCAGAACGCCCCTTAATGATTTCGGCGACAGACTTGCCTGTACCACGCATGAGATGGGGGGACTTCCTGACATCAACACGGAAAGACCTTCGTTTCAAAAGTATTTCTTTAATTACATTAACGATTGTATTGCCTGCGGTGCCGACGGTTTCAGATA
>OGZA01001379.1_pt1 | contig 16536 bp, 15 predicted proteins | sample 1576591 | NCBI WGS metagenome assembly OGZA01 (sample SAMEA3541565, study PRJEB24748) | human gut metagenome | biome: human gut; feature: human-associated habitat; material: faeces | place: China | collected 2012
ATATACCCCATATACCATAGTTCAACAAAAATTGCAATTGTTTTGCAAAAAATGCACGATTTTACGCAAAAATAGCAACTTACCTCTGAAAAAGTGGTAAGCTGCTAGATTATACAATCAATTTTTTGCATTGCTGAGGATTGCTTCGCAAGTCGCAACAAAAAGGGCATCCTTTTCTTTCTGTGTTTCAATAGACTGGTAGGCCCCGGCGCAATATAGGTAGGTTTCCATTTCAGAGTGTAAGGCCTGCGCCAATGCTTGGTACTTCTCTTCTCTTCAATCAAACTGATTGGAAACGTCAGAGGTTTATTACTTCCTATCATGTACCTATGTACTCTGGATGTCAATTGGAAAAAGAACGGTATGGACATCTTTTCCATACCGTTCTTCACATGTTTTCAAAAGGGCTGTGGGACCATTATCGAGTAGCAATAACCTCGATCTCGACCAAAGCATCCTTAGGCAGCTGGGCCACTGCGAAGCAGGAGCGAGCAGGCTTATGGTCTTTGAAATACTGAGAATAGATCTCATTGAACAGAGAGAAATCCTCCATGTTTTTCAGGAAACAGGTGGTCTTTACCACATTAGTCAGTGCCAGGTCGGCAGACTTCAAGACGGAGACGAGATTCTCCAGTGCCTGAACAGTCTGAGCGGCCATGCTGTGGGCCAGGGCACCCGTATCGGGGATGATTCCCAGCTGACCAGAGGTGAAGACGAACCCATTGGTTTCGACGGCCTGAGAATAGGGGCCAATCGCAGCCGGCGCTTTGTCAGTGTGTAGAAATTCCATGCTGTGAGCTTCCTTTCTTTTGATATGTATATTTTTTCCGGTGTCTATCCTACCGGGATAGGGATAACGTGTTGATTAGGCTTCGGCCAATTTTTTGCGAATACCATCAGCCAGTTGCTGTGCAGCTTTCTTGATTGTAGCTTGGGGAGCTGCCAAATTTAGGCGGATATGCGTATCATCCCGCACTCCCTCAGGGAAAAACCAATGACCATAGTCCGGTGCCAAGCCACAGTCTGCTTGAACGAAGGTATGCAAGCTTTCTCGACGAACGACTTTTCCTAAATCGATCCACAGAAGGTAGGTGCCTTCCAGAGGAGAGATCGTTACTTGGGGGAAATCAGCAAGAATCGTCTTTACACTTTGGTAGTTGGCAAAAATCTCTGCCAATACAGTGTCCAACCAATCAGCCCCACTGGTAAATGCGGCCGTCACTGCTACATAATCCAAGGTGCTGCTAGAGCTTGTACCGAGAGAACGCTCAAAAGCATCAAATTTTGTGCGTGTTTCCTTCTGTGGGATCGCCAGGATCGAGTTTTTCATGCCGGCTAAGTTAAATGTTTTGCTGGCAGAAAAGAAAGTGATCGGTGGATTTGGACCAGACCACAAGCTAACGGCAGGGATATGGCGATGACCTGGCATGAGAATATCATGATGAATCTCATCCGAGATGACCTGTACCCCATGACGGCGACAGATGCTCAACATAGCACGCAGTTCATCTTCTGTCCAGACACGGCCAACCGGATTATGTGGGGAACAGAGCAAAAATACTTTTACATTTTCCCTTGTGATTTTCTGTTCCAGATCTTCCAAGTCAGGCGTATACACACCATTTTCTTCGCGTAGTGGACTATATACGGCTCGACGACCGGTATGACCGATGACGCGATAAAAGGGATAGTACACTGGTGTCTGGACTAAAACAGCATCTCCAGGTTGTGTAATTGCAGAAAGCACGTGAAACAATCCTGTAACTACACCAGACGTTGTTCTCAACCAAGACTCTTTCCAGTGGGCATCGTGCCGTGTTTCCTCCCAGGTTAAAATGCTCTGAGGATAAGTTTCCGGAATTTTATAATAGCCAAACGCGCCGTGGTCCACTGCTTCATGAAGGGCTTGACGCACACACAGTGGCGTTTTGAAGTCCATGTCTGCGACCCAAACAGGTAACAAGCCATCCTCGCCAAAGGAGGCACGGAGATCATCCCACTTGGTGCTGTTGGTTCCGGTACGGTCAATCAGAGTGATCTCTTGTAAGGTTTTTTGATCCATATTGGGTAAGCCTCCTTTGTCTGTACTTCTAAAGTTTACCCCACCTTTTCCGTAGACGCAAGAGTGATTCTTCTTGGTTTCATAAACCTTGGTGGGAGAGACAAAATGGCTTCCTCTTTCCCTTGCTGCTTTTTCCATTCTGACGGGATTTTTTGCCTCTATATGTCTTAACTTCCCTTGTTTGTGGTTTTGTACTGTGGTAAAATCAAATCGATCCCGTCCAACTGTCTACCATTTTAGGAGGTTTTTATGAACTATACCTTTGGCTTGATCGGCTGTGGCAATATGGGCAGTGCAATAGCCCGCGCCGTCAGCCAAGTGACCCACAACGGAATTTTAGCGAATCGGACGCCACAGCGTGCCCAAAAACTGGCGGAGCAGCTTTCCTTTTCTTGGGGCAGCAACACGGAGGCGGCAGAAAACAGCCGATTTCTGTTCTTGGGTGTAAAACCCCAGTTGATGTCCGGTGTTTTACAGGAGCTTCAACCTGTCTTAGCTGCGCGGGAAACAACACCTGTTCTTGTCTCCATGGCTGCTGGCCTAACCATTTCCCAATTAGAAGAAATGGCAGGAGGGATCTGCCCTGTTATCCGCATCATGCCAAATACACCGGTCTCAGTGGGCCAGGGAGTGATCTTGTACGACTGTGGAAACGGTGTCCAGCCAGAGGATGAGACGGCATTCTTGGAACTACTGGCTCAGTCCGGCCGTCTGGTCCATCTTTCGGAGTCGCTCATTGATGCAGGGACCGCGATTTCCGGTTGCGGCCCAGCCTTTGCATACTTGCTGATAGATGCCATGGCAGATGGCGGCGTGGCCTGCGGTTTGCCCAGGGCAGATGCCCTTCAGCTGGCAGCGCAAACCTTGCTTGGTTCTGCGCAGATGGTCATGGAGACACATCTTTCATCACATCAATACTCTCAATATCATTTATGTCAACATTTTGAAGACCGTTTTCCATTTGAAAACCATCTACAATATATAACGGTTGTGTACCTTGTGTTATAGATGTACCACCACGTACAGTAATATTAACTTCAGCACCCGGAGCTCCACTTTGCTGGACTATATTAACACCAGCAGCTTTACCTGCCAATGCCTGTGCAGCAGTTGTAACGGGAGCCATAGCCAATTCTTTACTACCCACAGAAACGGAAGAGCCTGTTAATTCTTTACGCTTTACCTTTGCATAGCCAATTGCAACCACTTCTTCCAACATTACTGAAGATTCTTTCAATGTAATGTCAAAGTGGGTTTTGTTGCCAATCACCACTGTTTGGTTGTCATAACCGATAAACGAAACGACCAGTTCCTTTGCAGAAGCTGGCAAAGAGAGAGTAAATTTACCATCCATGTCAGTAATAGTACCAACACCAGTATTGCCTTTTACCATAACAGAAGCGCCAATCACGACATCCACTGCATCACGAACTGTACCTGTAATTGTTTTGTTCTGAGCAAAAAGACTAAAAGGAAAGCTTATTAATAGAAGCATCAACAAGCATAGTTTTTTGTGTAAAATTCTCATAGACTATTAATATAAATTGGTTGATTAATTAATTCAAGATTAACAGCCCGATACAACTATTATTGAGTATCGAACTTGTAAGCGCAAAAATAAATACAATCATACCTTGCAAAAATATAACTGCTGACACAAATACTTTCTTTTTTGACTTTCTCCTAAGAAAAAAGAAACTTTTTACATAATAAGAAGCTGACAATCAAAGTTTTTATAACAATTTTGATAGTAGACTATTCATTTTGACATTAATCAAAATCCTCGTTCTCCACCTCAGTCTCCCGACCAAAAGAGCGATATTCCAATGGGGTAAACCCTGTGCGTTTTTTAAATAATGAAAAGAAATGTTCGGTAGATTTATAATCGAGCATAAAAGAAATCTCTTTAACGGAATGAGAAGTACCAACCAATAATTGTTTGGCTTTACGCAACTTCAACTCCTGGAAATATTTAGCCGGTGCATAACCTGTATAGTCCTTGAATACTTTCCGGAACCAGGAATAGCTGATATTCAATTTCATAGCCAACTCTTCAGGATCAATATCCTTAAAGACATTCTCATTCATTATAATCTTGGCCTGTTCAATCTTCTGATCAACATCGCCCACCTCAAAAATTTTATTTTTAGAAATGGACAGTATCATACCTACTATGTGCAGCACTATACCGCCAAGATACTGTTGGGAAGATATTTTATCCGCTTCCGCTATTTCCAAAGCACGGGAAAAAAGAGACACCAACTCCTCATTCAAACCCACCTCAAGCACTTGATTGTCTTTAGACAAGAAACCGCCTTTCACCAGATTATCAATGACAGGACCTTCAAAACCGATATAATACTCGTTCCATCCGGTTTGGCGATAAGGGTGATAAGTATGCCATTGACCGGGAAACAATACCATCAGACGTCCTTTGCAGACCTGCTTTTCCGGCGTTGTTTCCGAGGAAAACAATCCCCGTCCTTTCGTGATATAAACCAATTGATACTCACGCAAGACACGTCCTTTCTGGGCATTAAAGAAATAACCGGAAGGATGATCCTTCAATGGATACGGAGAGTCCGGCTGAATGGATTGAAAGCCGACAGTATTTACCCACAGACCAAACTTTTGGTCCATGTCATTTACGATAAGGTACTTAAATTCCACTCCTAAATCATTGTAATTCTTAGTCATACCACGTGTCCTTCATGATGGGTTCGGGACAAAAATAGGAAATATTTATGAAATAAGAGATACCTATGGAAGATTTAATAAAAAAATCCCGCCTGGAAGTATCTTTGTGTTTCCAGACGGGATTAGCATACTATCTAAAAGGATTATTACTTTTTGACTACAATTTTATCGTATTGCTGTTCAGCCTTAATCTCTGTATACTTCAACGCATCCATCATTTCAATCAATGCACGGAGAACAGGTCCTTCACCCATCGGATCATTCTCTTGGGTAGGACGGTTGTAGTAGTATGCAGGCGACGGCATGATACCCGTTCCGACACAGATTTTTGTCACATCGCCTTTGTCGGACATCAGTGTCATCATTCCTTTCAGCCCCTGCTCGGCAGCATAAATGAAATCAGGATGCAGCCAACCATGCTTTACACCACGTGCGATACCAAAAACAAACATGGCCGTACCCGTAATTTCCTCATAGGAATCTTCCTTATCAAGAAGCTGATGCCAAAGACCGTTCTTACCCTGATAACGCACTACACCGCTACATTGACGGCGGAAGCACTCCAGAACCTCAGGACGCATAGGATGATTCTGCGGCATCACTGCAAGCAAATCGGCAGTTGCCATGAAAACCCAACCGTTGGCACGGCTCCAATGAGCAACACCGTGCTCGTCCGTATCCGTATGATAGCAATGATAGAGAATCCGTTTTTCGGGACACCACAAATATTTGTGATATTTGATTACCTGATTGGCAGCATCATTGATATAACTCATGTCACCGGTCATCTTAGCCATACGCGCAAGGAAAGAGATAGCCATGAAAGCATCATCAGCCCAGATGGTATTTTCATGAGGCCAGATACGGGCAATAGTACCGTCGGCCAAACGAGGCTCGCCATAGTTCAAGTGCTCGGCTGTTTCATTAATATAATTCAAGAAAGAATTATTCGGATGCTTCATCTGCAGGTCAATCAGGCTGGCTCCCATAGGACCGTTATCATCCAAACGCTTTCCACGGAATATCATGTGCCAACTCAACTTACGAACGCCATACCATCCTTCATTTTTCATTGCCTGCTCATACTGCTTTTTAAAGAAGTCAAGATTACCCTCGTTAAATACGAAATTCATATTTTTAAGGACGTAATCATCATACTTCTTCGCTCCCGTTTTATCGGCCAATTCCATTAAAGCGATATGGGTTACTCCATTGGTATAATGCCAATTATTGTACTTACATGCAACCTTGACATTCATATCCAAAGGCAAGTTCTTGACAGACTTATAGGTTTTACCGGTCTTGGTATTCTTAAACTCATAAGTAGTGGTAGCAAGGATACGGTCTGCTATTTTCACAGCAAGGTCAGAAGCCGAAAGTTTAGCTTCTGCTGCCGTCTTCATTGGTGTCTGCGAAAAAGCAGTGACAGCTGTTAAAAACAGCACACATGAAATAATAGTTTTCTTCATGGTAATTCAAATTATAATTAAAAAGCTTTACGATACAAAGTCTCAATATCTTCGACAGAAGTAGGACGAGGATTACCGCCCGTACAAACGTCATTGAAGGCATCAACAGCCAATTGATGCAAATCTTCCTCTTTTACATTTATCTCATGTAGTTTTTGAGGAATGCCAATGCTCAATGACAGCTTCCGGACTGCATCCACAGCCGCACGCACTCCCTCAGCCTCGGTCATACCCACCGTATCTACTCCCATAGCTTTAGCTATATGAATATATTTGGGAGCAGCCGGAGACTCTGCATTATATTCCATCACATAGGGCAAAAGCAATGCATTGGCAACTCCATGCGGAGTATCATAATGAGCACCCAACGGATGCGCCATAGAATGAACAATACCCAAACCTACATTACTGAAACCCATACCGGCAATGTACTGAGCCTGTGACATCGCTTCGCGAGCTGCGGTATCATTGCCATTGTCTACCGCAGCTTTCAGATTAGCGGCAATCATCTCGATGGCTTTCAACTCAAACATATCGGACATCGCCCAGGCGCCCGGTGTTATATAGCTTTCAATGGCATGCGTCAAAGCGTCCATTCCTGTTGCAGCAGTCAGCCCTTTCGGCATGGAATACATCAGTTCCGGGTCTACAATCGCCACAACCGGAATATCATTAGGGTCTACGCAGACCATCTTCTTCTTTGCACCCTCATCAATTATCACATAATTGATAGTGACTTCAGCGGCTGTTCCAGCCGTTGTAGGCAATGCAAAAGTCGGGACAGCCTTATGACGGGTTTCAGCTACACCCTCCAATGACTTCACATCCGCAAAATCCGGATTATTCACTACAATGCCGATACCTTTTGCCGTATCAATGGAAGAGCCACCGCCCAGCGCTACAATAAAATCAGCACCGGATGCTTTAAAAGCGGATACGCCATTCTGTACGTTCGCAATCGTCGGATTTGCCTTTACATCACTGAAAAGCTCATAAGGAATACGATTCTTTTCAAAAACTTCAATTATTTTGTCTGCGACTTTAAAACGGATCAGGTCTTTATCTGTCACAAAGAACGCTTTCTTAAAACCTCTACGCATGGCTTCCATCGCAATTGTTTCCCGACAGCCTGCTCCGAAATAAGAGGTTTCGTTCAATATCATTCTGTACATATACTTCACTTTTATTTGGGTAAATTAAAAGCCACGGTCATCTCTTTCATTTGTTCCTGACTCATTCCGTCCGGTTCAAAGCCCATGTTTTTAGCTGCAATGTAAATCAGTGCAGATTTATTCAACACATCTACCTGGTCAAAAGCAGACATAATATCCACATCTACAGCAAAGACTCCATGCTTTTCCCACATAGCTACATCATAATCGTTCAAAGCCTCAATAGTAGCGTCAGCCAATTTTACCGAACTTGGCAATTCATAAGGAATTATACCCAATCCGCGAGGACAGAACGCCTTTGTTTCCGGAATCATACTCCAAAGCAGATTGGTAGCCACATCCTTCTCCAGGAACTTCTTGTTATGGGTCATAGCAATCAATTCGATAGGATGTGTATGCAAGGATGCTCTGTAAGGAGAGCCTTTTTCAAGCAGATAATTATGCACGGCAAGATGAGAAGGTAATTCCGATGTAGGCATTACAGGCTGGTCTGCTATAATTACGTAGCTGGCACAGTCATCCAGAATACGGATGATTGAACCGTTTGCCATAGGCCAACGTGCCAAATCACGCATACGCATCTGAGTACCTTTACAATAAAAATAACAACCTTTCAGATAAGGGAGTACCTTTCCTATCTGTTTTACTTCGCTGATAGCGGGCAAAGCCCGGATTTCATCATCTACATATTCAGTGATGTTTAAAGTTATATTACCACCATTACGTTCCGCCCAACCTTTTTGCCAAAGATAACCGGCCACTTCTGCCGCCTGATTGACTTCATAAGCCAATTCGGGACGATTTTCAAGAATTGATTTCATGTGTCTATTTAATTACAGTTTATTAGATATTATTTTTATGCTTGCGCCATCGCCACTACAATAATAGAAGCAATGAGAACGGCCAATCCCAATATCAATACGCCTATTGTACGGGAACCGCACCCCTTCCATTCTTTCAGCAGGATTCCCCAGACATTACTGAATGTAACATTCAGCGACATCAGTATACTCCAGGAGAATGCAAGCAATATCGGACTGCCGCCTAAAAAACTCTTACCCATTTCCAGACCGAAGAATTGCGAATACCATAATACTCCGGCAAGAGCACAGAACAAAACATTATTCACAAGGACATCGCCGCTGACCGACAAATACTCCTTGCCCGTCCTATTCTTTATATTTTGCTGGATACAATAAGCCGCATTCGTACAGAACCCGCCCAAAGTTACCAGAAAGATAACAGGAAGTCCGGCATACAACGGAGCCACCCCACCTGCCAGCGCCGCCTCCTTAATAGGCGTTCCGGCATCCAGGCCGAGGGCAAAACAGGCACTCATCACACCTGCCAGCAAAGCAACCAGCAACCCTTTTGTCAACGCAAAATCTTTCACGGCAGCCTTTTTTTCCTCCTCACTCATATTCCTGGAGCGTAGACTGCCCGCATAACCGATAATGGCAATTCCCGCCAAAGTGATGCAAACACCAATAAGGAGCATCAGACCGTCACCGTGCAGCAAATCTTTCCCTGCAAACAGAGCCGGGAACAGGGTTCCGAAACCGGCACAGGTACCCAAAGCTATACTTTGTCCTAAAGCAACGCCCAAATAGCGCATACTCAATCCGAATGTCAGACCGCCGACACCCCAAAGGACACCGTAAATAATAGCCGGCAATGCACCACCGGCTCCCCAAAGTTCTATCAGACTGCCATCGACAGGAATGGCAAGTAAAGCACCGAGCAGCGGAAAGACGAGCCAGGCAAAAATGCCCTGTACCAACCAGAAGTTTTCCCAGGACCAACCCTTGACTTTATTGATAGGTACATACGAGCTGCTCTGCCCAAAGCTTCCCACAGCGATAATTAATAATCCTATTAGTGTATTCATGATAATCAACGGTTAATGTTCTATGAGTAATGAAAGTAGCGGGCAAAGATATGCTTTCCCCGCTAAACACTATCACTAACTCTGATAAACTTAGTTACGTCTGGATGTAACCTCAGCTTCGTATTTCTCTACTTCAGCAATGAATTCTTCACCTACCGGAACATTATTCTTCAAACAGAACATATCCCAAACGGCATTCCAAGGCAAAGCTTTAGCTTCTTCCAACAGGGCAAGACGCTGGAAGCCCTGACCGGCAGCCTCATACTCGCGAAGTTTAGCCAACGGTTCCAGCAATGCCCGCAACATACATTTCTGTGCGGCACGGGTACCGATGACATAAGCGCCTATACGGTTGATGGAAGCATCGAAATAATCAAGACCGATGTGTACACGGTCCAAGGCATTGCAACGGACAATCTCCTGGAAGAGTTCGAGAGTCGGGTCATCCATAATAGTCACATGGTCGGAATCCCAACGTATCGGACGACTTACATGAAGCATCAGTTCGGGTACGAACAGCAACATGGACGAAACTTTATCAGCAGCACTCTCCGTAGGATGGAAGTGACCCGTATCGATTGTTATCAGTTTCTGGTGTTGCACGCTATAACCTACACAGAATTCATTAGAGCCCACTGTATAGCTTTCCAGACCGATACCGAATACTTTAGATTCCAGACAGTCCTTCATATTTTTATATTCCGTAGCAAAAATCCGGTCGAGAGAGTCTTTAAACAGTTCACGGTATTTCATACGGTTTACCGTAACATCCTTGCTACCGTCGTGTACCCAAAGATTCATGATGCAAGGATCGCCCTGACGGCGTCCCATCTCTTCCGCAATGGCACGGCAGCGTTTGGTATGTTCAATCCAGAAATCACGGATGCCTTTATCCGGATTGGCTAAAGACAAGTTACCGCTTTTAGGATGTGAGAAAGAAGTCGAGTTGAAATCCAGTTTCATCCCGTTTTCAGCCGCCCATTGCATCCAGCTTTCAAAATGTTTCACTTCCACCTGGTCACGGTCAACAAACGTACCGCCGAAATCACCGTAAATTTCATGCAGATTCAAGCGATGTTTGCCCGGTATATAAGAAGCGGCCTTTAAGATGTCGCTACGCAATTCTTCCATATTACGGGCCTTACCGGGATAATTACCTGTAGTCTGGATACCGCCGGTCAGCGAGCTGCCCGACTCAAAGCCGATAACATCATCGGCCTGCCAGCAGTGCATGGAGATTGCAACCTTCTGGAGCTGTTCCATTACCTTTTCCACATCTATCCCAAGAGCAGCATAACGTTCCTTTGCCACTTCATAAGCCTTTGTTATTAATTCTTCTTTCATGATACTGATTTATTTAATATGATTTTAAACATTAATGATTCATTGTCACCTGTTTGAAGTGTAAATATGCGGTATCCCACACGTTCGTATCTTCCGGATAGAAAGTTTCCAAAGAAATAGAGCGATTGATTAACTGGCGCATGGAAGCAATATCCTTTGCTGTTCCCGCCGCCAATGCCTGAATCATGATATTACCGATTGCCGTAGCCTCAGACGGACCCGCCACAACAGGAATACCGACAGCATTGGCTGTCCAACGGTTCAACAAATCATTACGGCTTCCTCCGCCAATAACATGAAGTGTCTCTATCGGGTGAGGAGAAAGAGTGCGAAGATTATCCAAAACCTGACGATAGCGCAGAGCAAGGCTCTCAAAGATACAACGTACAATTTGCCCCCGTGTCTGCGGAACAGGCTGATGAGAATCCGAACAGTACGTCTTTATAGCCTGTTCCATATCGGCAGGATTGGCAAACAGGACATCATCAGGATTAATCAGACTGCGGAACGGCTCACTGGCATTCGCTTCGGCTATCAGTTCCGGATAAGATGTCTGTCCCCACGCCGCACGGCAGCGTTCCAACAGCCACATTCCACAAATATTTTTCAATAGACGGATAGTGCCATCCACACCGCCTTCATTCGTAAAATTCAAAGATTCGGTTTCCTCTGTAATAACCGGCCCCTTCGTTTCCACTCCCATTAAAGACCAGGTTCCGCTGCTCAGATAGGCAAAATCAGGATTCATTGCAGGAACCGAAGCCACAGCAGAAGCCGTATCATGCCCGGCAACTGCAATTACAGGTATATCTCCCAATCCGGTCATGCGCTGTACTTCCTTTGTCAATGTTCCTATTTTCTCACCGGGATAAACAAAACGACCGAAATTACTTTCCGTCAGTCCGAGTTCGCGCAATAAAGCATCTTCCGGTTTACGGGTGTTTGCATTGACCAACTGCGCCGTACTGGCAATGGTATATTCCGTTACCATTTCACCGGTCAGCATATAACTCAAAGCATCCGGTATAAAAAGCAATTTATCGGCAGCAGCCAATGCACTGTCATTATTACGTCTCAATGTATCAAGCTGGAACAAAGAGTTGAAATTCATCACTTGAATACCCGTCCACTCATAGACCTGCTTGCGGGCAACCTTTTTAAAGAAAGCCTCAGGCGCTCCGGCCGTATGAGGATCACGGTACGAATAAGGCTGACGAAGAAATCCGCCGTCTTTACCTACACAGACAAAATCCACTCCCCATGTATCAATACCGATGGAAGTAATTTCCACATCCTTCTTCTGAGCGACTATTTTCAGTCCTTCGATAATATGCCGGTAAAGCTCATATATATCCCAATAAAAATGTCCGCCGGTTTCAATCAGATGATTCGGGAACCGATTCACATCTTCCATTTCCAATCCTTCCGGTGTGAAAGTTCCCAAGATGGTACGGCCGCTGGTAGCTCCCAAATCGACCGCAAAAAAACATTGTTTCATGGTAATTAGTTTTAGTCGCTATTTCATGATACAAAAATAGGGGAATCATCCCCTATTCCTTGTACTTATTTTGACTGAAAGGGTGTCAGATTTGACAATCCATTTCATCCGCTATTACCACATCCGGTCTTCTATTTCACATCCTCACAAAAACGGGTGACAATTTGCTCGCCTTCCGTATTCCGGATGGTTACGTTCTTCATCGTAACGGCCTTGCTATAAACAAATTCGGCTCCCAATCGGGAAGTTATATCAACATCTTCCAAAACCACATTTTCAATCGGCATTTCCGGGATACCGTTGAAGAACAATGCACGACGGGCGCCTGCGCATACCAAATTCTTCACATGAATATTCCGGAAACAAGGAGTTGTTTCATCCACAGGAAGAGGATCTACTTTAGCCGGAACTTTTTCACCGCTCTCCAACACTTCAACGGCAGATTTTCCACCATAATAAAGATTGAAAGTAATCGGTTCGGTCGGAATATCCATCATAGACACATTGGTAATCCATATATTTTCAACAATACCGCCACGACCACGCTTGCTCTTAAAACGCAGTCCCACATCCGTTCCCAGGAACTGGCAATTGCTGACGGATACATTACGTACCCCGCCACTCATCTCACTGCCGACAACGAAACCTCCATGGCCTTTAAATACCGTGCAGCCATCTACCACTACATTTTCGCAAGGACGTGCACGACGGCGACCATCTTCATCCTTACCGCTTTTCAGACAGATTCCGTCATCTCCCACATCAAAGGTGGAATTCACAATCAGCGCGTTTTTACAAGATTCCAAATCCAGTCCGTCACCGTTCTGCGCATAGCTCGGATTACGCACCTGCACATCTTCAACCAGCACATTCTCACACATCAGCGGATGCAGGTTCCATGCCGGAGAGTTCTGGAAAATCACCCCTTGCAACCACACATTCTTACACTCTATCAGACTCACCATCACCGGACGAAGGAAATGACGGACACTTTGCCACTCTTCTTCCGTTTTCAGATTCTGGGGGACATTCATATTGCTGATAGTATCCCCTTTCAAAGTTTCAGGATAAGGGAACCAGTAGGTAGGACGTTTATATACACCGCCACGGGCTGTTGTCTGCTTCCAGACGCTCTCCGTAACCTTCTCACGCTTCAACGGACGCCAGTAATGGCCGTTTCCGTCAATTGCCCCTTCGCCGGTTATAGCTACATTTTCCAGGTTACGGCCGGAAATCGGAGACTGGCAACGACGGGTATCCAACCCCTCAAACACTGTTTCCACCAAAGGATAGAGGTCCACATCAGGAGAGAAAAGGATAACAGCCCCTTTTTCCAAATGCAAGTCAATATTACTTTTCAATACGATCGGCCCTGTAAGCCAAACACCGGCAGGAACAACAAGATGTCCTCCCCCTTGTTCGGAAAGGGCATTGATTGCATCGGCAAAAGCCGATGTACATAGAGTTTCCCCATTACCGACGGCATTAAACTCTTTCAGATTGACCGTACGGTCGGGAAATCTCGGCGCTTCCACACGAGGCATGTCAAAAGGCAGGTTACGATAGACAGCTTCATACTTATAGTCCGCAGACTGGCAAGAACTGAATATCCATAAACAAACAGCAGCAATTACATACAATGGTTTTGTCATTCTTAATAGCGTTTTAAAGTTAGCAAACATACCGGAACATCTTATTCCGATACATGTATTAATTATCTCCTAAATAATAAGACGGTACGGGTGCTTGAGGATACCCCATGCTACGATGAGCCACATAACTACGGTACAAAGCGTCCTGCATCAACGTTACCCTACGGTCTGTCGCAGGAATATCGGTGCGGTAAATACGCAGTTCGCCGGGCAAAGCCGTTATCAGTTCCTCGCGCCAGTCACCTTCCATATCAGCCATCAGTAATATATCCCCCTTGATATTTTCCGTTAATATCTCACCTTTCCATTTCCAGATGCTCTGGCTACGTCCACCGGAAGAAGAGCCTGCTCCCCAACGGTTATTGTCTCCCTTAAATGTCTCACGCAACAAATCAGCATCCCACCATATCCAGTTACGGCAGCCGGGTATCTCATCTTGAGCTACTTGCAGTTTCTTCCCGTCGGCAGTAAGCAAATATCTGTCGGTACTTCCCCCCTTACGGTCTTCGCTGGCAAAACACTCCAAACCGGGATGAGCAGGATCAAAATCCGTTACCATACCGTCACCTACATGATAAGTAGTATGACCGATGCTCCATATCAATTTACCCGTAGCCGCATCCACTACTGAAACGCCACGGCCATCTTCCTTTTTGGGTTCACTTACCATAAACACCTGCATGCCTTCCCTATCGGGATGCAACTTGCAAAGATATGCCTTGTCGCTATGTCCCAAGCCCGAAGACCACAAAAGTGTTCCGTTATCATCCAGCATACAGGAACCTAACATAACCTCATCACGGCCGTCACCGTCCACATCGGCAGTAACCATGCTGTGCGCACCCATACTACGGACAATAGGATTCTCCTCATCACCATCCCAACGCCATGCACGTTCCAATTTACCGTTTTTCAACATCCAGGCATCCACAACCATCAGCTTGTAAGTGCCGCGTGCCGCCAATATAAACGGGGTCTTTCCGTCTAAATAGGCAACTCCCATCTGGTTACGATTCTGACGAATCAGATTTCCGTAACGGTCATTGCGCTCAGGCCAATCCACCCGGTCTATCTCCTGTCCGGTCATGCCGTCCAGTACGGAAAGATATTCACTCCCGCCGCAAACACGTCCTTTCTCGTTTTTCACATAGTCAGTGCCCGCTGTTTTAATCGCCACCTCAGCCTTACCGTCACCATTGAAAGCGTATACGATGAAAGGCGAGTACCAGATACCCGGTTCAATCCCCGGTCCCATATCGTATGTCCATAGGTAAGTACCGTCACTCAAATAAGCGGATATTTTATACGTTTTCCCGGTAGTATCACCCGGCATGCCCGGATCTACGTTCGTTTCGGGAGTACGGACGATATAATCATAAGTTCCGTCCCCGTTCAGGTCGGCCAATGCTATCTTTCCTGCTTTTGCATTATCTTTCAAGCGGATAGATGTATAAGGCTTCAAATCGGACAACACAACCTTCCGTTTTTCCGATACAACCGGCTTCTGTCCTTTGACAACAGCTTCCACCCAATAGAGGGCTTGTGCATGAGGAGCGGTGTCCACAAAGTCACAAGTACGGGAAACGGCCTTTTTCGTCAGGCGACAAGCCTTTCCGCCCACCTCACGATATACATGGAAAGCCGTGGCGGGAGCATCCGATGCCAGCAAACGCCAGCTGAGATACACGGATTTGCCGTCCCGAGAAGGGGCAACCGCCAGTCCGCGATTTAAATTTTCAGTAATCCGCTCTTGGGCAAATCCCTCTACCAACGGTTTCGGTTCATGCTTAGGATCAAGGATTTCATAGAAATAGTTTCGTTCACGCGGGTCTTGAGCATATAAGGAGCAGAAAGCGCAGACAAGCGCTACTCCGCCCAGACTGATTTTTTTCATTGCATTTCGTTTTTAGTTATCTTCAGTGGTATAATACGTACAGGGCCTAATAATCCGCTTGGCACAGGTTCCCAGCCGGCATAAGTTCCTTTTTTATAACCAAGCGCTGCAATATTTATATCTTTGAAGATGCGCCACTTCACTCCACGGCGATCCATATCGGCTATGCGATTGGCAGGTAGATTGGTTACTTCTATTTCCAAAGTATTCTTTCCCGGACACAGGTATTGCCCGACGGAGCAACAATAGGGCACAGCCCATAAAGTGGCAACATTCCGGCCATTGATACGTACACGGGCGCTTTCGCGGACATCGCCAAGTGAGAGTAACCAGTCCTGGGCCGATGCCGGATTTTCAATCACAAAAGTGGTTGTATAACAGCCTGTTCCCATCACCGTTTTAGCACCTTCAAAGGATAAATCCGTCCATGAGCCCAAAGCAACGGAATCCGGCACACTATATACCGCAGGAGCGCTTTCCACAAACCGCAGGTTCCATAAGCCGGACAGTTCGACAGCTCCCCGTGCAGCAGTCTGATACTTCCATTCCGGAGCCTGTACGTCAACTTCCGTAAAAGTTTTCAATATGGCAGATTCTCCGGAAGCCAATTGCAAATAAACTTCCGTCTTTCCATCCTTCTGACGCAAACGAGCCTTGCCGGAAACACCGTTCATCGGATTATAAAGCATGGCCGAACGTGCAGGCACAGCCAACGGTATCCAACTTTCCGTATCTTTTCCGGTCAGTGCGGAAATGAAATAATGATAACCTTCCGGGTTCTTCCGACGGATACAGCTCAAATCAAACACGCGCAGTTTGGCGGCGCCGATCGCGGCGTCCATCAGCGAGAGGCCTTTTTC
>OGZA01001384.1_pt1 | contig 16435 bp, 19 predicted proteins | sample 1576591 | NCBI WGS metagenome assembly OGZA01 (sample SAMEA3541565, study PRJEB24748) | human gut metagenome | biome: human gut; feature: human-associated habitat; material: faeces | place: China | collected 2012
GCCGGGAGGGCGATCCGCTGGAAGTGGCGCAGTGGCTGCAGGCCTGTCACGATGCAGGAATGGAGGTTCGCGTACAGATAAATGAAAGTGCCGCTCCGTAAGAACACGCCTGTGCACGGTTTACACATCATCCCATGGTGGCAGCCGGTTAACTTTCCTGCGCCACCAGTGGAAAGAGGCCATGCACAGTCCGGACAAACCCCCCCCCCGTGATACTTATAATAATGGCCTCACCTGCCACCATTCCTGACGGCCCCCAGTAGATAAACCACATTGCACATCCCCAGGAAATGCCCCATAAGCCCCCCGTCAGCACCGTGACCTGCCAGAACGGCATAAAGGGTAATGGCGGAAGCCGGATACCCAGCCGCCAGAGAATACGCAGAAGAGGAGGGGCATAATTGCTCCGCCACATCTTTTTGCTGTCCATCAGGGCAATGGCCCGAGCTTTTTTCTGCTCAAAGGTCACAGGAGCACCTCCGTTCCATGATGTAAACGTGACACAGCTTATTGTTATTGATTATTATTATCATGCTGTGATTATGTTATCACGCACCGGTACACGATAACAATAAAGGAGAAACCAGATGAAACTGGATATATCTGTAAAGTATTTACTGAAAAGCCTGATACCAATCCTCATTATTCTTACAGTTTTTTATCTGGGATGGAAAGATAACCAGGAAAATGCAAGAATGTTTTATGCGTTCATCGGATGCATTATCAGTGCCATTACTTTTCCTTTTTCAATGAGGATAATACAGAAAATGGTAATAAGGTTTACAGGGAAAGAATTCTGGCAAAAAGACTTCTTTACAAATCCAGTTGGCGGAAGCTTAACTGCAATATTTGAATTATTCTGTTTCGTTATATCAGTTCCTGTGGTTGCCATTTACTTAATTTTTATACTCTGCAAAGCCCTTTCAGGAAAATGAAAGGGCATCATTATGTGTCAGATACCAATAAGTTTATTGACCTGCTCAATAAACTTATCATTAACAAGCGCACTCACAGCCGCCATAATAATTGCAAAACCCAGAATACCTACAGGGGTTCCCAGCATGACGGAAAACGCCCATGCTGTAACTGCTGAAGCAGCTCTTCCTGCTGCCAGTGATTCAAGTTTTACAAAAAATGGACGCCAGTTGTCCGTTTTTACAGCCTTTTGTAACTCCACAGCAACATCATAACGATCAATAACTTTTCCGGTAAAACCAAATGCCTTACTGAACAGCTTAAAATTCTCCGCCATATGGACCTGATTAATAGCTTCCAGGGCTTTAGAAATGGCCATGCGATCTTGTATGTTATATTTCTTGTTCAGATTATTACGGAATTTATCAAAAGCGTTCAGTGCATCATCCACACTCTTAATCTGTTTCCCTTGAGATACAGAAGCCAGCTCCTTAGCAAGTTCGGATGCTTGTTTACCGAACTCATCATATATCGTTCTGTAGAAATCAGAGGTGAGTTTTATGGCATCCTTTACCATATTTATTTCATCCCTTTTTCTTTTCTCTTCAGCTATTTTCTGATTGATGTCAGCAAGCTGGCTACGGATATTCTCTTTTTCCTTCAACAGGGCATTAAGAGCGTCATTTGCATGCTTTTGTTCATTTGTTCTGGCACTGACGTTATTTCTCGCCGAATTTATCGCAGATTCAGCAGAGGTGATTTTATTTCTGGCATCAAGCAATCGTTGCCGTAACTTATCCCATTCAGCAACTTCAGCATTATAAATTTTCTTGTCACCTTCCACATCCTCTGTCACCACCGGATTCCGGTCATTCAGAATATTGCGTTTATAGTCCAGACCGGAATGGGTCAGAAGATAATTCAGGTTTGCACGGTTATCGATGACCGCGCTGGTTGTGATTTTTATCGTACCGGCAAACCTCGGATCACCACTCACAACAATAGAATGATTTGTTGATGAACGCCCCGGGAATTTTTCAGGGGAAACTATCGTTTTGCCGTCAGGCGTGTTTTTCTGTTGCGTCAGCTGTTGTTCAGCTCTGGTTAATGCATTACGGGCCGTCTTAAGCGATTCCGTCACCGAACTGAGTTTATTCCGGGCCTCTGAAATGGCCCTGTCATTCCGTGTCTGCTGCCCGAGCAGACGGGCCTGTTGTGCATCAAGAACGGCAAGGGCTGCCCCGCCATTTTTTTCCAGCTCTGACAACCGCGTGTCCAGAATACCTTTTCTGCGCTCGTATTCAGCAAGCATATCAGCGGCCTTCTTGTCTGCGTTCTGCGCATCCTTCTGCCGTTTTTCAGCCTGTTCGATTAACGACCTGGCCTCGCGGGGAGATATACGAAGAGAATCAGCATCAGCAAACAGCATCCGGCTCTCTGTATGCAGCCGGAGGGCATCATATCCGGCGATTTCAGTACGGAATCCGTATTCTCTCAGCTCTGCCTGCAGGAGTCTGAACTCCTGTCGTGTAATATCAGCGGCATCTGCGTTTCCGGCACGGAGTGTTTTCAGTGTGTTTTCATCTTTTTCCCTTGCAGCAATTGCCGCAGAAAGGCGTTTTCCAGCTTCAGTACGCTTATTCTCATTCTCTTTCTGCTGCGCGCTGAGCGTGTTTTTGTACGCTGTGATTTCCTTGTCCCTTTTTTCGATATCACTTCGGGTTGGGGAATCATCGACCCACTCGTTTCCACCCCAGATGGTTTTGTTCCCGAAGGAACTCCATGCAGGCGGGGTACCATGAAAGACATCGACACGTGGAGGGTTTACATAAATATCAACGGCCATAATTTCATGGCCATCTGAATCATATCCCAGCGATTCTGCACCGGGATTTGTAATACGTACAGGGTCAGACATTCGGTATCTCCTTCATCCTCTGAGGAAAACAAATGAATTAACTGCTTACGTATATGGATACATATACAGTACTAATTTATTAAGGAGAAAATGGCATGTCAAGATTTAATGATAGTAATTATCATTAACATGAAGTGGTGTTATACCGTTCAGAAAGCCTGCTGACACTGTGGCAGCATCACAGTCTGGGTATTCTCTGGTGCAATACAAAAACCGGACTTTCCCGTAACAACAGACAATGTTACGGGAAAAGTTACAGAACTGAGCCACAAAATATCTCAGTACCTGAGATGCATAAAAACACCGTACATATGTTTCTTAAAAGGGGGATGATCGTTATCCAGCCATTTCGGTGGATCGGTATGCAGAACACCAATCTGCTTCATGCCGGTATGCTGCCTGGATTTTCTCGCGCAGTAATCACTGTCTTCATATCCCATCGTTTCGATGACCACTCTGGCCGTCTTTCCGTCAGGAGCCCTTGCTGTGACAATGAAATCCGGCAGTACATATTTCTTTTCACCATTAACATAAACTTCTGTATCAAACAGGGGCCTTTCCAGACTTAATTCCGGCGTACCTGGCTTTCTTTTAAGCCAGCTGGCCACATTCAGAAGAGCAGTGAGCGTGTTTCGTTCCAGTTTGCTGTCCACAGGCACCGGACATGTCAGTTGATAAAGAGCATGAGCATACCCTTCACTGCAGATGATTCTGCCATCGGCACTCCGGCAAAAAGCAAGAATAACCCAGTAAGGGGGACGTATTCCGCCCTGCGCTTCACCATTAATACTGATCCCCCGCACAGGTCTGATGACCTGAATATTACCGTTCGCCCAGTGAATTTCCACAGCATCACGACAGATGTGCTGCGCCATAAAAATCTGAAAGAACATATGCTTTCTTCTGGCAGGCCAGTGTCGTTCTGAATTCTCCAGCGTTTCCATTAACCGCTCCTGAGACCTTTCAGACATTCCTGGCCGGAAATGGATAATTTCAGATAAGGCTCTTCCCCGAATATACTCCTGCTGTAGTGTAACCTGCCGTATGGCATCAAGACACTCACGATAATTAGTCCGGATACGGGGATTAGCCAGGGAATCCAGTTTATTCAGCCCTGCATCTTCAATAAGCGACAGGAGTAAACGGCCAAGGCGCGGACGTTTCTTGCGAACGGAGGAGCGCTCACCATTATGGTAAGCAGAGCGGGCCTGCAGTCTGATAACAGAATTACTGTCATCAGGTGGTAAAAAGTTTCTGTAATTTATACGGGTGCTAACGGGATGCCGGCTTGCTCCGAAGGATGTTTCCTCTTCATTTCCGGATAACTGACGATACATGGGGCATTCAGGTGCATGCTCATGATTAAAACTGGACAGATAAAGAGTACCCGTATTGTTTTTAAGAGCAGCAAAATTCATGGCCGGCGAATCTCCCGGAATACAGTCACACTGTAACCATGCATCATACTCACGCATTTCCCGGAGAAGATCATTGGCCAGGTTATGTTGTGCCATGGTTGCTGGCCTTTTCAGTCCACAGACCGTCTTTACTGCAGTCTCTTCCTCACTGCTAAGCTCCCGAATCACTTTGCCCCGGGGATTCTTCTTTACAAGTATCATTGGCATAATGAAAGCACTCCTTATGTACATGCTTAAACAGTAAGTAAAATATACAAAGAACACCCCATGAAACAAAGGCAGAGATGAACTGTGCGCCCCGATATCTTCTTCTGATATCCTTTCAAATGAATTGTTTTTATTTATATCATGACAACATTAAAGTGAGAGAATATATCAACCATGTTTCTGTCAGGGTTCAGTAGAATATCAATTCGACTGTCACGCCATAACTGTAACTACCTCGAGTATAAATATTCAGAGAATGGACTTATTAGCCATGAAAAATCACCTGATGGGAAATTTACTAATTTATGGATTGTGATATTATTAAAGAGTAAAACCAGCCAGCCGAGGTATTTATGGGAAAAAATCAGGAAGAAAGGAAAACTCCCGTCATTGTGGTGAAAAAACGTCGTACTTTTTCGCCACCGTCCTTATCCGAAAAAACAGATATTATCGCACCTGTATTTACTGAACAGACGGCAGAATCAGCCCCCGCCGGAATAAATTCATCTGCCGTCGAAACACATATCCCCGAAGCGCCAGCCAGGAAGAAGAAAAAGAAAAGACACCGTTTTCCACGTCCCTCCCACTGGACCCGTGAGTATACTCACGAGTGCGTGGAAAAAATAAAGGCCCTGTTTCCTCATCTTCGTGCTGAAGGTGGTGGATTTATTCCCCTGAAAATTGGCATAAGCAATGATATTTCGGCATTTCTGGCAGAACACCCGGAGACAGAACTGACCATGGACGAATGGCTCTGTGCAGTGTCCTGCATCACATCCCGCCGCGTATATCTGCAGCGGACAGCTGTCGCCGGCGTCCCACGTTATGGCCTGGATGGTCACCCCAAAGGGCAGGTCTCAGACTCTGAAGCACAGAGTGCCGGTCGCAGACTGGCGACATTAGAACAAAAGTGGCTCAGGACGCAGGCACAGCAGGAGAATATTTCTGGGCAATAAACACTCCTGATAACAGGTGGACATTACGTATCAGAAAAAATGGGAAGAGAATGTTATGTGTGATTCAGAAGCGGAGAAGATTTTATTCATCCTGAATAAACATGAACGGGCATACAGACGCCTGATCCCCGTATATATTTTTTTAGCTATAGTATTATGGATTTTACCTATTCTCCTGATTGTATACCTGTATTTCTGTATAGTTGACAATGAGTTTCTCAGAATCGGTTTCTGTATTGCATGGACAGCATACTACTTTCTTTCGCTTTTCAAGTATTTTGTAAAATACTTCTTTCCTCTCGATCGTGAAGATTTGCTTAACCTGATGGATCTCGCCAAAGATTCTCCTGATGCGAAACAGGAGCTTCTTGAGCGTCTTTTGTCCGGAAAAAGAATGACCGGGCGGGATGAAATGGATATCAAGCGCATTCTAAAAACAAAGGAAGCACTTGATAACATCAGGAATTTTATTGATAAACAGCAGTTAACGAATAGTGATACTCCGAAGAAAAGCACGGTCCCAAATGAAGATAAAAAAGGCATAAGATGATGCTCACAGGAAATGGAATAAACACTGTAACTGTCAATGGAAAAGTGAAACACATCACAGAACTGGATGATATAACACTTTGTTTAGAGTGGACAAAACTACGAGAGGAAAACAATCGTCTTTATGAAATTAATAACCAGGCAAACAGAGGATGGCGTGGTTTCATCCTAAGATTGATAGGGGTTAACCTGCCAGATAAAAGGACTGAGTTTACACAACGTCTCTTATTGACGCGCAAAATTTCGGGTTCGGTCATGAAAAAGTAACAAAACCGCGCAACAGACATAAATATGACAGTAGCCATGAAAAAGCAGAGAGAGACAGGGTGATACAGAAAAGTAACTATTTTTTAGCTATAGTATTATTGGTTTTACCTATTTTTGTGATTTTATTTCTGTATATTTGACAATGAGTCTCTCAGAATCGGTTTCTCGAAGTGACGAGCGATCAGAATGGAGACAAATAAATTCGGGAAACGAACCTTCACGGTAAGTTTTGTCACATTTATCATCCCTAAACATGAGAATTATCACCAAAACTAACCACCCAACCAACAGCAGCGCCGGGAGCAGCATTATAAAATCATGTACAGAGTTGCGTGACGACATGATAAGTTCTCATTCTCAATATGTTCTTTACCAGATTATACCAGTGATACTTTAACGCACCATCATTAATGCTAATGTATGCATACATTAACATTAATGATGAAGGAGAAGAACAACAATGGCAGTCAACCCACTTATTTTTTGGATTTCTTAATTTTCGTCTGATAAAGCCGCTTTACCCGTTCAATTTCTGCCAGCGTTGCGGACCAGTGTAGTTCGGCGGCATGACGATATCTGGCAGCCATTTTTTCCACCATCTCCGGATTGCTGTCCGCGCTGCGGTGCTGACGCCCCTTCTCCCCAAAAACTTCAACAACCAGCCACTGGCTTCCGGTTCTGCCGAACAATGCCTTGCACAAACGTCTCACAGTTAGCGGGGTTAAATCTGGATCGGGATCGTAGGCAATGGTAGCAAAAATAAAGCGCAGCATTTCTGATGTCTTGTAACGCTTTACGCTGGCAGCCAGGCGTGAGGCACGTTGCGGTGCTTCCCAGCGGTCGTTACTGTAATTAGCCACTTCAGCCAGATAATCCTTTTCAAGTTTTTCAGCCGTGTAGCACCTGCCGCCTAAAAAAAGCCGCATGGCCTCCCTGGTTTTGTCTCTCACATATCATCCCTCATTAATGCTAATGTACACATACATTAGCATTAACATGCTGACAGCAACAAGCGGCGGATTTACGTCTGGATAACGTAAATGATTGCGGTATACAGGCCAGGCGGTCAGATTTTCAGCCGTGCCTGTTCCTGCAGCAGTTCCAGATGATATGCAGCAATAGCGTTTACCACCCCTGCCGTCATCCGTGCGTCGGCGATCGCTGAGTGTGCCTGCCCTTCCCAGGTCAGTCCGGCCTGACTGGCAGCACAGGCCAGTGAAATCGTGCCATAGCGGTTGGTGGCCCCATAATATCCTGCAGCCAGCTCCATCGCACAATATACCGTCAGTTCTTCCAGCCAGTCAGCCGGATCGCTATGTGCGGCAGCAGTCTGTTTCAGAATGCGGATGTCGAACCGGGCATTAAAGATAATTACTGGTCGGTCCCCGATTGCATGACGCAGTTGCCGCGCCACATCTGTCCATGATGGTGCGCCGCAGAGAGCCTGCTCACTGATACCATGCACGGCGGCGGCCTGCGCCCCGATGGCGACCGTGGGCTTCAGCCTGGTTTCAAATACCACCTGACCGGCCGCATCGGTCAGGCCGATTTCCAGGGCTTCCGCGGTATTATCCAGTCCTGTCGTTTCAGTATCCAGAAAGAGTGGTGCCAGACTCAGCCAGTCATATGCCTGCCGTGCCATCCGGCCACTGGTGCTGTTTAGTCGGGATAAAACGGAAAGCCGCTGGCCAGCCAGCTGTTGTTTACTCGTCAGAGGGCGTTTCTCACGCATCGGAACACAGTCTGCAATTCGGTATACAGCGAACCTGCCACCATAACTATTTTTATACCACTTAACCGGCTCAGCACCGGGGGCTGGTTTCATTCTGAATTCATCGCGCAAACGTCCTTTCGAGAAACACCTGTCTTCGGCAATCGCCTGCGCACGTCTGGTGGCCAGCTCATCATTATTCATGGTTATTGCATCTCCTTTCCTTATATCCGGACAGCCCCTCTATGGCCACTTCTGTGCAGTATGCAACACGCGCAGGATATACACTTTTCCCCACTGGCTGTCGACCTCATAAACCAGAACAAAATGCGGGTGAATAACCAGTTCCCGGGTACCTTCCACACGACCGTTGCGGCCTTTATACGGCTGCCCGGCCAGGCTGCTGGCTGAATAACCAATCCGTTCGTCCAGTTCAATGGCGGCCATCAGGTTCTGCTCCGCAATGTACTTACGAATGCGCTTCCTGTCCTGGCTGGCCAGCATGGTCCAGAATATCTCCATCATTTACCGGCAACCTTCCTGCTCATTTCATCCCGCCATGCAGCAGCGGAAGATTCGACCATGTCATGGGGAAGCACATCGCCGCGCTCGAGTTGCTGACGTCCTGCCTCAACCTGGTCACGGAACCAGGTATTATGCTGCCGTTCAACGGTCTGGCGCATAAAATCCCGAATTAACTGAGAGCCATTACGGTCCATGCTTTTTGCAGCGGCCATAAAAGCATCCTTCAGTTCAGCGTCGATTCTTAAACTCATATTAACCTGTGCCATTTATCACCTCGTCATTACTACGTATATACACAGTATATAACGATTCAGATATCGTCACAAGCGAAGCGCGGAGGCCGCAGGCCGGAGGCATTAGTGGCCGCCGCCCGAAGGGGCGAGACGCGTAGCGGCTCGATGCGCAGCACGGCAGAACGGCCCCGCAGGGGTAATGCCCAGTTTAATTCAACGTGACAGTCACGTGGAGGAAAAATATGAATGACCGACAGCGTGAACAAGCCCGTATTCGCCAGGCCCGGCGCCGCGCGCGACTCAAAGAGGAAGGCGCTAGCGTGACAGTCACGCTAACAAAACAGGAAGAAGCAATGTTACAGGAGCTTTGCCGGGTTCGCCGTCCAGGACGAACAACCCATGCGTCAGTGGGTGTTGAGCTTCCCGTTTCAGCTGCGTTTCCTGTTTGCCAGCCGGCCCGAGATCATGGGGTGGGTGCTGGGCATCGTTTACCGCGTCATTGCCACGCACCTGGTCAAGAAAGCGGGCCATACCCACCAAGTGGCCAAGACGGGCGCGGTCACCCTGATCCAGCGTTTTGGATCGGCGCTCAATCTGAATGTTCACTTCCACATGCTGTTTCTCGACGGTGTGTATGTCGAGCAATCCCACGGCTCAGCGCGTTTCCGCTGGGTCAAGGCGCCGACCAGCCCAGAGCTCACCCAGCTGACGCACACCATCGCCCACCGGGTGGGTCGCTATCTGGAACGGCAAGGCCTGCTGGAACGGGATGTCGAAAACAGCTATCTGGCCTCGGATGCGGTGGATGACGACCCGATGACACCCCTGCTGGGGCACTCGATCACTTACCGTATCGCTGTCGGTTCACAGGCGGGGCGAAAGGTGTTCACTTTGCAAACTCTGCCGACCAGTGGTGATCCGTTCGGTGACGGGATTGGCAAGGTAGCCGGGTTCAGCCTGCACGCCGGCGTGGCGGCCAGGGCCGATGAACGCAAGAAGCTCGAACGGCTGTGCCGGTACATCAGCCGCCCGGCGGTATCCGAGAAGCGGCTGTCGTTAACACGAGGCGGCAACGTGCGCTACCAGCTCAAGACGCCGTACCGGGACGGCACCACGCACGTCATTTTCGAACCATTGGATTTCATTGCAAGGCTGGCCGCCCTGGTACCGAAGCCCAGAGTCAACCTAACCCGCTTCCACGGGGTGTTCGCACCCAACAGTCGGCACCGGGCGTTGGTCACGCCGGCAAAACGGGGCAGGGGCAACAAGGTCAGGGTGGCTGATGAACCGGCAACACCAGCACAACGGCGAGCGTCGATGACATGGGCGCAACGGCTCAAGCGTGTTTTCAATATCGACATCGAGACCTGCAGCGGCTGCGGCGGCGCCATGAAAGTCATCGCCTGCATTGAAGACCCTATAGTGATCAAGCAGATCCTTGATCACCTGAAGCACAAAGCCGAAACCAGCGGGACCAGGGCGTTACCCGAAAGCCGGGCGCCACCGGCTGAGCTGCTCCTGGGTCTGTTTGACTGACGAGCCTGAAGGCCAACGATACCAATCAAAATGCTGCGTTCACAGCGCCGCGGCAGGGATCCGCCGTGCTGGTTGTCGGAAAAGGAGCCGCTAGTGGGAAAGAGGAGGGTAAATTTTCAGCGTTGCTGGCTCCCCGTCAGCCGGATTGGGTTGCATCGCAGGGGTGTCGAAAGAGTCAACTGCGGTCCAAAGCTGTTGGACTTGGGTGAAAAGGGCGTTTATTCTTCCTATACGTGCCGCGTTCCAGGCGGCGACTATGAGGGCTATGTCGATGCCCATGTGCGCCGGCTGGAGGCGCTACGCCGGGCCGGTATCGTCGAGCGGATCGACGCCGACCAATGGCGCATCCCCGATGATCTGGTCAGCCGTGCCGCCGCCCATGACGCCGGCCGAGACAGTCAGGCCAGCGTTCGCGTCCTTTCCCCGGTCGATCTGAACAAACAGATCGGATCGGACGGCGCGACCTGGCTGGACCGGCGGCTGATCCACGGCGAGACGGCCGACCTTGCGCCAACCGGCTTCGGGCAACAAGTCCGCGAAGCCATGGACCAGCGCCGCGAGCACCATATCGAACAGGGCGACGCCACCCGCAGCCGGGACAGCCGCGTCTTCTACCGGCGCAACCTTCTCGCCATCCTGCGGGAGCGCGAGGTAGCCGGCGTCGGATCGGATATGGCTTTGAGTAAGGGCCTGCCGTTCCGCGCCGCCACGGACGGCGAGAGCGTCAGCGGCAAGTTTACCGGAACCGTGCATCTATCGAGCGGCAAGTTCGCCGTGGTCGAGAAATCCCATGAGTTCACCCTTGTCCCGTGGCGGCCGATCATCGACCGCCAACTCGGCCGCGAGGTTATGGGCATCGTGCAGGGCGGGTCGGTGTCGTGGCAGTTAGGGCGGCAGAGGGGGCTGGAACGCTGAGTGCGCCCATGCCGCATTGCGAAGCAAAAGATAATCGGATAAAATGTAGCAATTCATATTCGTAAGCGTGGAGTAATCAGATGGGAAATTCCAAGTCAGCAGACAAGTAAGCCGCAACAACCAGTATTGTTGTTGCGGCGCTCTGTAAGGCTAGTCTCATCTGATTGCTGACGAGCAGACGTCGCCCGGTATTCCTTAATCGAGGGTTGATTCGTCATGACCACCACACGCCCCGCGTGGGCCTATACGCTGCCGGCAGCACTGCTGCTGATGGCTCCTTTCGACATCCTCGCTTCACTGGCGATGGATATTTATCTCCCTGTCGTTCCAGCGATGCCCGGCATCCTGAACACGACGCCCGCTATGATCCAACTCACGTTGAGCCTCTATATGGTGATGCTCGGCGTGGGCCAGGTGATTTTTGGTCCGCTCTCAGACAGAATCGGGCGACGGCCAATTCTACTTGCGGGCGCAACGGCTTTCGTCATTGCGTCTCTGGGAGCAGCTTGGTCTTCAACTGCACCGGCCTTTGTCGCTTTCCGTCTACTTCAAGCAGTGGGCGCGTCGGCCATGCTGGTGGCGACGTTCGCGACGGTTCGCGACGTTTATGCCAACCGTCCTGAGGGTGTCGTCATCTACGGCCTTTTCAGTTCGATGCTGGCGTTCGTGCCTGCGCTCGGCCCTATCGCCGGAGCATTGATCGGCGAGTTCTTGGGATGGCAGGCGATATTCATTACTTTGGCTATACTGGCGATGCTCGCACTCCTAAATGCGGGTTTCAGGTGGCACGAAACCCGCCCTCTGGATCAAGTCAAGACGCGCCGATCTGTCTTGCCGATCTTCGCGAGTCCGGCTTTTTGGGTTTACACTGTCGGCTTTAGCGCCGGTATGGGCACCTACTTCGTCTTCTTCTCGACGGCTACCCGTGTGCTCATAGGCCAAGCGGAATATTCCGAGATCGGATTCAGCTTTGCCTTCGCCACTGTCGCGCTTGTAATGATCGTGACAGCCCGTTTCGCGAAGTCCTTTGTCGCCAGATGGGGCATCGCAGGATGCGTGGCGCGTGGGATGGCGTTGCTTGTTTGCGGAGCGGTCCTGTTGGGGATCGGCGAACTTTACGGCTCGCCGTCATTCCTCACCTTCATCCTACCGATGTGGGTTGTCGCGGTCGGTATTGTCTTCACGGTGTCCGTTACCGCGAACGGCGCTTTGGCAGAGTTCGACGACATCGCGGGATCAGCGGTCGCGTTCTACTTCTGCGTTCAAAGCCTGATAGTCAGCATTGTCGGGACATTGGCGGTGGCACTTTTAAACGGTGACACAGCGTGGCCCGTGATCTGTTACGCCACGGCGATGGCGGTACTGGTTTCGTTGGGGCTGGTGCTCCTTCGGCTCCGTGGGGCTGCCACCGAGAAGTCGCCAGTCGTCTAACCGACGACTGGTAGCAGGCCCGCTCCGATGCGGCGCACTAACCATCGAAACCTCGTGAATGTCGGTATCCTGTCTGGCAGGATACCGCTCATTTCCCTTGTTCAGTTCATCGCCGTCGCCGAGCATCTGAATTTTCGGCATGCGGCCAAGGCACTTGGTATCAGCCAGTCGAGCGTCAGCGCGCGTGTGAAAGCGCTGGAGGATAACCTTGGTGTCCTGCTATTTGAGCGCCATGCGCGGGGCGTTCGGCTAACAGACGCAGGCAGGCACTTCATGGAGCGTGTCACGGCGGGTGTCGATCAACTCGATCACGCAGTGAAGACCGCGGAGTGACGGGCACTGGCTGGCAATGTCTAGCAACGGCAGGCATTTCGGCTGAGGGTAAAAGAACTTTCCGCTAAGCGATAGACTGTATGTAAACACAGTATTGCAAGGACGCGGAACATGCCTCATGTGGCGGCCAGGACGGCCAGCCGGGATCGGGATACTGGTCGTTACCAGAGCCACCGACCCGAGCAAACCCTTCTCTATCAGATCGTTGACGAGTATTACCCGGCATTCGCTGCGCTTATGGCAGAGCAGGGAAAGGAATTGCCGGGCTATGTGCAACGGGAATTTGAAGAATTTCTCCAATGCGGGCGGCTGGAGCATGGCTTTCTACGGGTTCGCTGCGAGTCTTGCCACGCCGAGCACCTGGTCGCTTTCAGCTGTAAGCGTCGCGGTTTCTGCCCGAGCTGTGGGGCGCGGCGGATGGCCGAAAGTGCCGCCTTGCTGGTTGATGAAGTACTGCCTGAACAACCCATGCGTCAGTGGGTGTTGAGCTTCCCGTTTCAGCTGCGTTTCCTGTTTGCCAGCCGGCCCGAGATCATGGGGTGGGTGCTGGGCATCGTTTACCGCGTCATTGCCACGCACCTGGTCAAGAAAGCGGGCCATACCCACCAAGTGGCCAAGACGGGCGCGGTCACCCTGATCCAGCGTTTTGGATCGGCGCTCAATCTGAATGTTCACTTCCACATGCTGTTTCTCGACGGTGTGTATGTCGAGCAATCCCACGGCTCAGCGCGTTTCCGCTGGGTCAAGGCGCCGACCAGCCCAGAGCTCACCCAGCTGACGCACACCATCGCCCACCGGGTGGGTCGCTATCTGGAACGGCAAGGCCTGCTGGAACGGGATGTCGAAAACAGCTATCTGGCCTCGGATGCGGTGGATGACGACCCGATGACACCCCTGCTGGGGCACTCGATCACTTACCGTATCGCTGTCGGTTCACAGGCGGGGCGAAAGGTGTTCACTTTGCAAACTCTGCCGACCAGTGGTGATCCGTTCGGTGACGGGATTGGCAAGGTAGCCGGGTTCAGCCTGCACGCCGGCGTGGCGGCCAGGGCCGATGAACGCAAGAAGCTCGAACGGCTGTGCCGGTACATCAGCCGCCCGGCGGTATCCGAGAAGCGGCTGTCGTTAACACGAGGCGGCAACGTGCGCTACCAGCTCAAGACGCCGTACCGGGACGGCACCACGCACGTCATTTTCGAACCATTGGATTTCATTGCAAGGCTGGCCGCCCTGGTACCGAAGCCCAGAGTCAACCTAACCCGCTTCCACGGGGTGTTCGCACCCAACAGTCGGCACCGGGCGTTGGTCACGCCGGCAAAACGGGGCAGGGGCAACAAGGTCAGGGTGGCTGATGAACCGGCAACACCAGCACAACGGCGAGCGTCGATGACATGGGCGCAACGGCTCAAGCGTGTTTTCAATATCGACATCGAGACCTGCAGCGGCTGCGGCGGCGCCATGAAAGTCATCGCCTGCATTGAAGACCCTATAGTGATCAAGCAGATCCTTGATCACCTGAAGCACAAAGCCGAAACCAGCGGGACCAGGGCGTTACCCGAAAGCCGGGCGCCACCGGCTGAGCTGCTCCTGGGTCTGTTTGACTGACGAGCCTGAAGGCCAACGATACCAATCAAAATGCTGCGTTCACAGCGCCGCGGCAGGGATCCGCCGTGCTGGTTGTCGGAAAAGGAGCCGCTAGTGGGAAAGAGGAGGGTAAATTTTCAGCGTTGCTGGCTCCCCGTCAGCCGGATTGGGTTGCATCGCAGGGGTGTCGAAAGAGTCAACTGCGGTCCAAAGCTGTTGGACTTGGGTGAAAAGGGCGTTTATTCTTCCTATACGTTGTCGGCAGCGGGCCAAAAAGGAATACGTCCATGCCCATCGAGGTGAAACCGGCTGTGAGCGCGGGTTCAAGCATATAGCCCGACAGGCGCGTATCCTTGCCGATCACGACACGATGGCGGTGGTCACCGCGACGAAAGACACGGCCAGCCGCCATGCCGACGCGCAAGGCGGTTTCCGCCGTCATCGCGCCTTCGTTGGCTTTGCCACGAATACCGTCTGTGCCGAAATATTTGCGCACCATAAGGTCGATTATCCTGTCGTCGGGTCGCCCTCAAAGGGGACATGCCTGCTGAACCGCGAATATAGAGAAATATCCCGAATGTGCAGTTAACGAATTCTTGCGGTTTCTTTCAGCGCCGCCAATACCGCCAGCCCGTCGCGCAAGGGGCGCGGCTCGTGTGTGCGGATGAAGTCAGCTCCACCTGCGGCGGCGGCAAGCTCTGCAGCGAGTGTCGCGGCCCCGACATCCCCCGGACCACGGCCTGTGAGCGCGCGCAGAAAGGATTTGCGCGAAACAGACAGAAGCACCGGCAAATCGAAGCGCAGCCGCAATTCATCGAACCGCGCCAGCACCGAGAGCGAGGTTTCGGGAGCAGCCCCCAGAAAAAACCCCATGCCGGGATCAAGGACAAGGCGGTTGCGTTTGATACCGGCACCCGTCAGCGCCGCGATGCGCGCGTCAAAGAACGCCGCAATGTGATCCATGATGTCGCCAGCGGGTGCCTCGCGCCGATCTGCCTGCCCGTCTTGCACCGAATGCATAACGACGAGTTTGGCAGATGATTTCGCCAATTGCGGATAGAACGCAGCGTCTGGAAAACCGCGAATATCATTGAGATAGGCCACACCACGCGACAAGGCATAGGCTTGCGTCGCGGGTTGATAACTGTCGAGCGAGACGGGAATGCCATCTGCCTTGAGCGCGTCCAGCACCGGCGCGATACGCGCGATTTCTGTGTCGGACGAAACAGGCGCGGCGTCGGGATTGCTGGATGCCGGACCGAGGTCGATCACATCTGCCCCCTCGGCCATCAGCTTACGCGCCTGCGCAATGGCTGCGTCTGGCGCCAGATACCGGCCTCCATCGGAGAAACTGTCCGAGGTTATGTTGACGATGCCGAAAATGATGAGCGATTTATTCATGGGGGCTTCTATAATAATAATAATCGAGCATGAGTATCATACGGATGCTCGGGTCGAAAGGGAATCCCCAGGCGAGTAACCTGTTTGCGGTGATCCATTAGCTGCAGGAGCAGAAGAGCATACATCTGGAAGCAAAGCCAGGAAAGCGGCCTATGGAGCTGTGCGGCAGCGCTCAGTAGGCAATTTTTCAAAATATTGTTAAGCCTTTTCTGAGCATGGTATTTTTCATGGTATTACCAATTAGCAGGAAAATAAGCCATTGAATATAAAAGATAAAAATGTCTTGTTTACAATAGAGTGGGGGGGGTCAGCCTGCCGCCTTGGGCCGGGTGATGTCGTACTTGCCCGCCGCGAACTCGGTTACCGTCCAGCCCAGCGCGACCAGCTCCGGCAACGCCTCGCGCACCCGCTGGCGGCGCTTGCGCATGGTCGAACCACTGGCCTCTGACGGCCAGACATAGCCGCACAAGGTATCTATGGAGGCACTGTTGCAAATAGTCGGTGGTGATAAACTTATCATCCCCTTTTGCTGATGG
>OGZA01001388.1_pt1 | contig 16411 bp, 23 predicted proteins | sample 1576591 | NCBI WGS metagenome assembly OGZA01 (sample SAMEA3541565, study PRJEB24748) | human gut metagenome | biome: human gut; feature: human-associated habitat; material: faeces | place: China | collected 2012
AACCTCAAACCCCCCCATCGTCTAAGTGTGCAGCTCTTTTAACAACTCTATTACACCACGCGCCACATATCTGTCAACAACAAATTTCCAACTCGCATCTCAATCATGCAATTAATGAACATCGTTCATCAATGCGCTGTCAGTTTGACAATAAGGAAGGCGGCTGTTATACTGTAAGTGTCAGTTAAACAAGTCAAAGGAGTAGTACAATGGCGACTAAATTGGAAAGAACGTTCGTAAGATCATCGCCCATCATGGCGGCACGGTTGTGCAGCGCGGCGTAACGGGCGGCAATTGGAGCAACTGTGATGGGCTTGTTGAGGGGCGTTTGATTTGCGACAAGTATGAGCGTAACAATTTGGCTATGTGGATTAAACACCATCCTGATGCCGAATTGGTTGAGAGTACGTTCGGGGCATTTTACCAGTTGAAAGGTTATTGCATCGCCACCGGGGCGGGGTACGGGGGATGCGCGCACCGCCGTGCGAAGCAGGTATGGTATGCGGTCATCAAGATTGATGATGCGGACTAGCTCCCCAATTATGTGGGTTGGGATCTCAGCAGTGAATCCGGGCAATATTTTATCGACAATACGTTGAGGAGGCAACGATGGACGTGATTCTCGCTATCGCAGCTTTCATCATAATCATCGCGTTCTGCCATAATGCATCGGACTGGAAAGGAAGTAGGCCTCTGGTATGTTGTTCCCGGAACCATGAACATCCGCGTTCACGTGAAGTAAGGAGACTACCATGTTCTACGTAATCAAATATTACCAGCGCAACAAAGAAACCGGGGTTTACGAACTTAAACATATGCACTGTGACACGATCAAAGCAGCATGCGAGTATCTTCAATTCATGGAAAAACATCCCTCTTACGTTTTCGTCTCCATGAAGAAAGTAGGCTGACTATGAACCCGGAAACCTTGCTTGCCATCATAGCTTATGCAATCGGAATGGTTTACATTTGCAGGAGGCATCGATGAAACATGAAAAGCAAGATTATTTAAATGGATACGAGCTTTCAAAGCTTCATGACTTCATCAAATTGAACGGTGATAGGCACGAGCATGGAAGCGTTCCTAAACATTTGAGCTATTGGGCTGAAAAAGGCTATATAGCTGGCATAGATAAAAGGGAGTTTAAAAGAGATTTAATTCTATATTTTTAAAATATGATTTATGAAGATTCTATGAAAAGGCCAATTCCCGGCCTTTTCTCATTAAATCGGAGTATACTAGCTATTGTCAAAGCAAGCCAACCAATCGAAAGGAATCTGTTATGGCTGCTAAAATCACGCGCACGTTCACTGTTTACGAGATCGTTGCCTACATGCTCAACGACGAAAATCCGCCCGAGGTTGAGGAATATGCTCGCGTGCAGGCTACCGACACCACCATGAACGATCGCAAGGCTCGCGTAGCTCTTCGCGATGCAGGTGTGGCGCTGCCGAAGCACTCCATGGTCAAGTGGGCGGACGGCGAGACCGTCACCTACGGTATGACCGTGGAAGACTTCATGGGTTATGGCGAAATCATCAACGCTTAACAAATAAGGAGATAAGAACATGGCAGAGAACACCGAGATCATGGCCGCCGATGAGGTAGTTATCAATGACCTGGCACCGCGCACTTACGACATCAAGGAGCTTTCGCAGCCCGAGTCCAACGCTTTCTGCTCGATCAAGGAAGATTCACTCGAAGCTAAGAAGCTCGTATACAACGCTTCGAACAACCCCACGCATAAGATTGACGACTACATCAACAAGGAGATCGCGCTTAAAGACGTGTTCGTCGAGATCATCGAGCTGGCCAACGAGAACACGGGCGAGCTGGAACAGGCTCCTCGCATCGTGCTTATCGATGACAAGGGTGAAAGCTATCAGTGCGTGTCCAACGGCATCTTCGGTTCGCTCAAAAAGCTCATGGCGATCTTCGGAGAGCCGACATGGGAAGACCCCATCCACGTCGTTGTAAAACAGGTGAAGGTCAAGCGCGGGACGATGCTCACCCTCGAAGTCGCGTAAGGTTCCATCCGAATATCAAGAACAAGAGCCGTCCTATGTGGCGGCTCGTTTAGGAGATAGACATGCTTTCGACTGCCGATAAAGACTTGATGGACAGATTTTTGTTTTCCGCCGTTAACCGTACGCTCCGTAAGACATATTGGGGCGACAATGCGGTTCCGCAGGGTGTAGCCGTTTTCAAGGTGCATCAGAATGGGCGCATCGAATATATGTTCACCAAAGATGACAAGTTCGATCTGAAACGCGATGACATCAACGATCTTCGCGAGCTGTGTCGCATGTACATGCTTGATGGTTACGTCGGCATCGTCTTCGTCATGCATTCGGAAGCGGTCAAGATCGTCTCCAAGCACAGGAAGTATCCTTATTAGGAAGGAGGTATGATATGCCTACTAAAGACGGGGTGTTCTACGAGCTTTCCGATTCGCCCTATCGCGCGCTCTACGGCGATTACACGTTCCACTTTTCAAGCCGCAAGCATCAGGAAAGCTTCCTCGATAAGCTGTCGGTTCGGCTCGAATGGCTGTGCGACAGTTTTTCGAAGCGCTTCAAGTTCGAAATCGACGCTCGGTTAATCGCAGTCTTCCAGCTGTATTTCCAGGTCGAGACGCGCGGTTGTTATGTTAAAATGGTTGATGGTGAGGTGTTGAGATGCAAGAAGAACCTAAGATTGCATGGACTAAAAGCCAGCGTGCAAGACTCAACTCAGCCGTACGAAAGTACAATAATGCGATTCGACGCGCCCAGCGAGCCGTTCCAGCCAATGCCCCCTTTCTCCCGGCACAAGTAAGTTATCAGGATTTGAAAGCATCCATCAACAGCGCGCGGACGCTGAACAACACGGTCAACCGCCTGTTGCGAGTCACGCGTCCGCGAGCTCTGGAGCTTGCCAGCGTGGGAGACGGAGGCATCGTTACCCGTTACGAGGTGAGAGAGTTTCAAATCGCCAAAGCTGTGAACGAGCGCCGCAAGAGCTTGCGCCGCAAGAAGCTCGGCATCGATTACGGCCAGACGCTCGGGCGGATGGGCACCATCCAGCAGAACAACCTCGCACCCGACACCCGAAGCGCACGAGACTTCTCGCCCGTCGGTCTCAAACGGTTTTTGCAGCGCGCCGAGCAGATGATGGCAACGTCGAACATAGATAAGGTGCGCCTGTACTACAAGAACTACATCACCGCGCTCAACACCGTGTTCGGCGGGTACTCGGAATACGATGCGGCCATCGCCTCCATTGCCCAGAAGATCCAGAACATGATGAGGGACGAGCCTGACAGACTCCTCGATTTCTTCGAGTCAGGAGACGAGATTCTGCACATAGAATACATCTACGAGCCGCAGGATCGCGAGACCAAGCTGTATTATTTGGTTGAGCGCTGGAAGATGCTATGAGATGCGATATTTCACGGCTGACTTCGAGACGACAGCCGACGATTTTACAGAAACGCGTGTATGGGCGTGGGCTGTCTGCACCTTGAAAACCTATGATATAAAGCATGGAACCGATATCGACGGGTTTCTCAGATGGTGCGAGTGCGCCCCTAACGCCCGAGTGTATTTTCACAACTTGAAGTTCGACGGGAAATTCCTCATAGACCATTTGTTGAAGTCAGGGTGGGAGTGGTCTGAATCGTCTCAAGCGAGAATGCCGTACACTTTTACCACGTTGATATCGGACATGAACCAGTTCTACAGCATCAAACTTCATTATAAGAAAGGGCATTTCGTGGAGTTCTGCGACTCGTTGAAGATCATACCTCTTCCCGTTGCCAAGATTCCCGAAGCGTTCGGTTTCGAGGCACATGAATCCAAGCTCGAAATCGACTACACAGAGCATCGAGAGGTCGGCCACGAGCTTACGCAAGAGGAAATCGACTACATTTCGGCAGACGTGAGGATCGTCGCGCGAGCGCTTGGGGAGCTGATCGATCACGGTGCCACCAAGATCACGGCAGGGTCGAACGCCATCGCCGAGTACAAGAAGACCATAGGAGGCGAGAAGGGTTTCAGACGCATGTTTCCCGTGTGCGACTACGATGCCGAGATTCGCCCGTGCTATAAGGGCGGCTTCACCTATGTCAACCCGGAGTACCGGGGCAAAGACATTGGAGCCGGCATCGTGCTCGACGTGAACAGCCTGTACCCATCGGTCATGGCGAGCATCTGCGGGGAGCTTCTCCCTTACGGCGACCCTGTGCTCTACGAGGGCGAGTACGTGCAAGACGATCGCTATCCGCTCTACATCCAAACAGTGCACGTGGACTTCACGCTCAAGCCGGATCACATACCCTGCATCCAGATGAAAGGCAACCTGAGCTTCCTGCCCACCGAATACGTGAGAGATTCCAAGGGAGAGCAGACGCTCGTGCTCACAAGCGTCGACTTGGCGCTTCTCAAAGACCATTACGATATAAACTCCATCCGATACGGAAAAGGATGGAAGTTCAAAGCGAGCCGCACGCTTTTCGAGAAGTTCATCATGTCGGCCAACAATGAGAAGATCGAGGCCGCGCGAACGGGAAACGCCGGAAAGCGTTATATGGCGAAGCTGAAAATGAACTCGCCTTACGGCAAGATGGCAACGAATCCGATCAAGAGGTGCCGCCGACCGATTCTCGGAGAAGACGGCATCGTGAAATACGAGATGCTCGCACCCGAGCACACCGACGGAATGTATCTGCCGGTAGGCGCATTCATCACGGCTTGGGCGCGCAACAAGACCATTCGGGCGGCACAGTCGGTCAAGCACCGCTTCGTCTACGCCGATACCGATTCGCTTCATTTGATCGGAACCGACTACCCGCAAGAATTGGACATCGACGAGTACAGGCTCGGCGCTTGGAAAGTGGAAAGCGAGTTCTGGCGTGCGAGGTTTTTGCGTCCGAAAACCTACATCGAAGACGACGTGAAGACAGGCAAGCTCACCGTACATTGCGCTGGGATGCCGGAGCGCTGCCACGAGCATGTGACTTGGGAGAATTTCAAGCCGGGCGCGAAGTATTCCGGGAAGCTCTATTCAAAGACCGTAAAAGGCGGTATTATACTATACGAAGGTGATTTTGCCATTAGAGAGGAGATGGACATATGAGCAAGTACCAACCGAGCTTGCGGGAGCTGGCGATGGAGCCGGACGAGGACAAGCGGCTGGAGATGGCCGCTCGAATCGACGAGGACGTGGCCGAGCTGGACGACCGATGGGACGAGCGCGAGGGCTGGCGAAACGAGCGCGAGGAGTGGGATGCCGAGCGCGACAGCCTCAACGCAGAGCTCGACGAGGCGATCGCAGAGCGCGACCGGTACCGTGAGGAGCGCGACGAATCGCGCCGCAAGTACGCTGACCGTTTCTTCGACGCGCCGAGCGATACCACCGTCCTGCACGTGACGCAGGAAACCGAGCGCGAGCCTATCCGCTCGGCAGACGAGATTTGGGATTAAGGAGACAAACCATGGCAGTGAAGCAACCTAACCTTAAAGCCGCAGATTCCCCGATCATCGGCAAGGGCGACCCGGCGGCGCGCCAGTCGGCGACGCAGGCGGCGCTCGAAGCCACGATCAACGAGGTTCCGGAAGTCGCGTCTGCGCTCGCGGCTCGCGGCGTGGCCGCACAGGTCGACGATACCGGGCGCACCTTTGTGGAGCTTTCCGGCACGACCGCCGAGCTGCACAACATCGGCGAGTACTTGGCCAGCTACCAGCCCGCGCGAAACGCGTTTCTCAACGCGCTCGTGAACCGCATCGGCCTCACCATCGTGACCTCCAAGCTGTACCGCAACCCCTGGGCTGTGTTCAAGCGAGGATATTTGGAGTTCGGCGACACCGTCGAGGAGATCTTCGTCAACCTCGCCGACGTTCACGGGTTCTATCCGGAGGGTGCAGAGGACACGTTCGCCAAGCGCGAGATCCCCGATGTTCGCGTCGCCTTCCATCGCATGAACTTCCAGAAGTTCTACAAGACCACCGTTTCGTCCCAGCAGCTGCGACAGGCTTTCCTGTCCTGGACGGCCGTGAGCGACCTCATCGCCCGCATCATCGAGTCGCTTTACACCGCAGCCAACACCGACGAGTACTACGTCATGCGCTACTTTTTGGCCAAGTGTCTGCTCAACGGCTATATCGGCTCGATCAACATCCCCGAGCCGACGAAGGACAACGCTATCGACGTGGCAACGCAGTTCCAGTACCTGAGCGACCTGTTCCAGTATCAGTCGACCAAGTACAACATGGCAGGCGTGACGACCCACACCGATTTCGAGGATCAGTACTTCATCATCACCGCCAAGTTCAAGGCGACCATGAACATGAACGTTCTGGCAACCGCGTTCCAACTCGAGTACCGCGAGTTCCAGGCACGCCTCATCACCGTCGATTCGCTCACCGACTTCGACTGGGCGCGCCTCGACAAGCTGTTCACCGACCCGGCGACCGGCGCGCTCGATCCAGGGTACGCTCGTTTCACGACCGAGGAGATCGCCCTCCTGGAGTCCATCCCGGCGGTCTTGGTCAGCCGCGATTGGTGGATGGTGCTCGACAACTACCTCGAAGACGCGCAGTGGTTCAACGGCGAGGGTCTGTACTGGAACCATTGGCACCACACCTGGAAGACCATCTCGTGCTCTCCGTTCGGTCAGGCCGCCGCGTTCACGAACGTCGCATCCACGATCACGTCCGTGAAGGTCACTCCGGAAACCGCCTCGCTTTCTCCGGGAGCGTCGCTGCAGCTCTCCGCTGCAGTCGTCGGCACGGGCATCGTGAACCAGGGCGTGCAGTGGTCGCTCACCGGCGCTGTCTCTTCCGGTACCACGATCACGAGCGCGGGCTACTTGAAGGTGGCCGCAAACGAGACGGCGACCGCGCTCACCGTCACCGCGACCTCCATCGCGGATGCATCGAAAGCCGGTTCCGCAGCCATCACGGTCGTCCAGCCGTCTGCCGCTTAAAACGTTTCGTCATTCGGGAGCGGGTCGTGCCCGCTCCCTATCTGTTAAGGAGGTGAGCGAATGTACCAGCCGAGCACCGAGGTTCGCATAGGCTCCGTACCGTGGAACCCGTCGTACAAGCACGTTCGATGGTATGCTGACAAGACGGCGCAAGCAAACGGCGTTTCCTCGTTCATGGACGCTTCCAAGACCATCAACACGTATACCTACCAGCGCTTGGACGGCTCTATCGACGTTGAGGGCAACCCAGAAGAGTATTACGGATTCAACTACGTCATGTTCCAGAACGCGAACTTCGGCAACAAGTGGTTCTACGCGTTCGTAACGAACGTGACGTACAAGAACGCCAGCACCGTGAACCTCAAGCTCGAACTAGATTACGTGCAGACCTACATGTTCGACTATGATTTCAAGCCGTGCTTCGTCGAGCGCGAGCACGTCAACTCCGACGGCATCGGCGAGCATATCAAAGACGAGGGTATCGACCCAGGCGAGCTGAAATGCACGTATTCTGCAATCGACAACGACAACATGGATTGCTACATGGTCGTGGCATCGGCCGTGGAACCGCTCAAGGACGGCACGTACGTCAACAACGGCGGCGACCAGTACATGGGGGTGACGAGCGGAACGAGCCTTTCGGTGTTTCTGACCGTCGACCAGTTCAAGTCGTTCATGCAGGCGTTGTCCGACAACGGGCAGCAGGATGCGGTGTCGCAGGTGTACATGTGTCCCCGCGCTGCGATCCCCAGCATCGTCGCCAAGTCTAACGGCTGGGGCTATTGGGTGGACGCGTCCTCTCCGACTCCCAGCGATGAGAAGAACTATAACCTGGGATTCACCACGTTGGACGGTTACTCGCCGAAGAACAACAAAATGTACTGCTTCCCCTTCGAGTACGCGGAAGTCACGAACTTCACAGGCGCATCGCAGCAGCTTCGACTGGAGTTCTTCGGAACGCCGGGGGTCGTGTCGTTGCAGCGCACCGGAGGCTGCGACGCGAACTCGCGTTTGGCATACATACCGACGAACTACAACGGGGTGAACAGGTTCGTCGAGGGAGCGGTGTACCTCGACAAGTACCCCACGTGCAATTGGGTGTACCAGGCGTTCGCCAACATGCTGGGCGCGTCGGAGGTGAACACGCCATGGGGTTCGTTCAACTCGCTCAGCCAGTCGCCCTACGTCAACTCGTTCATCGATTCAACGCAGAACATCATCGGCAGCGCGCTGAACATGGACATTCAGGGGATGCTGAACTCCGCGGTCAACGGCGCGCAGGATCTGACGAACACGTTCGCCAACTTCTCGAAAGCGTCTCGAACGCCCAACACGTCGCGCGGAGGCACTAACTCGACTACCGCGCTCGTGAACTACGGGACGTACACCATGGGCATCCGTAAGTACACGTGCCGTGCCGAGATAGCACGCCAGATAGACGATTTCCTGAGCGTTTACGGGTATAACGTGTCGATCGTTAAAACGCCCAACATCACGGGACGCAGGTCGTGGAACTACGTTAAGACCGTGTCTGCGAACATGGGCGGCAACGTTCCCGCGAGCTATCTTCGGGCTTTCAATCGGCTGCTGGATTCAGGGGTCACGTTCTGGCATGCGGACGACGTGGGAAACTACTCGCTGGACAATTCGATCGTATAGAAAGGAGGCAACATGAACCCTATGCAAGTGCAGACGACTCCATACGGGCTTCCCTGGGGGTATGGGATCCCGAAGAACGCGAAGAAGAGCCATCGCGACCTGGAAAACGCCATGATGAACTCGCAAACCATGTTCTTGTGGCAGATGCGCCTTTACGAGCTGGCCATGAGCGTGTTCGAATGGGAGAACCTTCCCGAGGGCATCAACGAACGCCAGATAGAATGGTGGCTTCTGCGAGACGGCTTCTGTGTGTTCCTGCACGATGAAGATATTGCCCTCGACCCGATCCAGCGCAGCCCGGAAGGCTACGCCATCATGCAGTGCATGCTGGAGGGCGGATTCGACATATACTCGCAGCCGGTGAACCGCATAGCGTACTCGGTGATGGGCGTGAACATCCCGCTCACAACAGAGAACTCGGTGATCATCTGGAACTCGAACCTGCGCGTGCCTACCTGGTTCGCGCTCAACATGTACGCGAAGAAGCTGTGGGCTATAGACCGCGCCATCGACGTGAACGTGCACCAGCAGAAAACGCCTCGCGTGGTCAAGTGCTCGAACAAGCAGCGCGGAAGTCTTGAGAACCTGATGGCGCAGGTAGACGAGTACAAGCCGATGATTATGACGGACAAGGACTTCGACCTCGAATCCATCGACATCCTGGACAACTCCTCGCCTTACGTCGCCGAGCAGCTCTACGAACTCAAGGACAAGTACTGGAAAGAGGTGCTGAGCTTTCTCGGCATCGCCAACGCCGACTCGAAGAACGAGCGTATGATCGTGGACGAGATGCTGGCTTCGCTTGGAGGGACTGAAGCCCAGCGTCTATGCCGACTGGAATCACGGCAGTTCGCATGCAAGCAGATCAACGATATCTTCGGGCTCGACGTGGACGTGCATTTCCGTGTGTCCGAGAAGCGCCAAGAGGAGCAGTGGGCTATCGCCGACGGCGAGTTCGACGAATCTAAGTACGCAGATGAGAACGGAATCGAGGTGAACGGAGAATGAGCAAGTATAGGACTCAATTGAGATGGCTTGTAGAGCAATGGCTTGCCGACGAGGGAGCCGCTCCTATAGAGGCGAACTGGCCTCTTGCCTACGATAAACTGGGACTCGCAGATTACCCGATCTTCGACGAGGCGTACCGTAGAACGCTGAACGACAAGATCATCAGGCATTACTACATGTACGAGATAGGCGCGGAAACCGCTGGTCAGTTCAGGCTGTTCGTGCGCGACACGATGCACCTCATCATGCCGTACTACAACCAGTTGTACGAATCGCTCGGTGTAGCCGCGAAGATTCTTCCCCTCGTAGACCACATGCGAACGATTGCCGAGGATGCGACGGGAACCTCGCAGAGCGATGCGAACACCGATTCGACGAGCTCGAGCACAGGCCAGGGCGTTTTCAGCGACACGCCGCAGTCGGCGCTCAACCTTGAGAACATCAAGGACGGCAAGTACGCCACTACCGCAGATTTCACGAATGCGTCTACAACCGATGCAGGGAAATCGTCCTCGACCGGCACGTACGACAACAAGTTCTCCCGTACCGAAACAGGGCATGTCAAGCCAGAGGCGGAATTGCTGTTGCTATGGCGAGACACGTTTGTTAATATTGATCGCGACATAGTGGAGGATCGCGAGCTGCGCGATTGCTTCATGCTCATATGGTAAGGAGGCGTTAAATGGCGAGCACACCCGTACCGCCTATGCCCATTCTCCCGTACCCTCCGGAGGAAAGGCCTTTTAGATATTGCGTGCAGATGGCTCTACCGGCCGTCTACGGTGACGAGCTCGATTTTTACTCGCTGCTGGCAAAGGTCGTCAAGCAGCTCAACGATCTCATCGCATCCAACAACATGCTCAACGAGGACATGAAGACGCTGTACGAATTCGTAGAGCAGCTTCGAAACATCATGGACGAGTTCATGGCTACGGGATTCGACGATTATTACAAGCAGCAGGTTATCGAATGGATTAACGGCCATCTTACATGGTTGTTCACGACTATTGCACGCCAAGTTTACTTCGGGCTGACGCTCGAAGGATACTTCGCAGCATATATCCCTGATGGATGGTCGGATATTGTGTTCGACACCGGAGCGGACTACACATTGGACACGTACGGTCGTCTCATCCTGCGTTGGGATGCGGACAGCCCGTATACCGTCAACCAAACACCTGAGAAAGTAAGGAGCTAATCATGGCAGTTCGAGAATACGTTGGGGCGCGCTACGTTCCGTTGTTCGCCGATCCGATCGAGTGGAACGACAAACGAACCTATGAGCCGCTCACGATCGTGGAGCATGAAGGCAACAGCTACACGTCCCGTCAGTTCGTGCCGCTTGGAATCGACATTTCAAACGAGGACTTCTGGGCGCTCACTGGAAACTACAATGCGCAGGTCGAGCAGTACCGCCAAGAGGTATTGGCATTCGATGGTCGTATCACAAAGAATGCTAATGATATAGCGAAGAATGCTAATGATATAGCGAAGAATGCTGATGATATAGCGGCGGTTAAAACCGTTGCCGATAATCTCGAAAGCCACGTTGGAACCGAATTCATCGTTATCGGCGATAGTTGGAGCGACACCGACCCTTCTACCACCACCTATATTAAATGGCCTATTACATTTCAAAAGTATACGCGAATGAATATCCATAATTACGCTCGTAACGGCGCTAGCGTGGTAGGATCGACCCCTGATCCTGGACAAAGCGGAAACTTTTTAGGGCAGGTCAACAAAGCGATAGCCGACACGTCCTTCGATCATTCTAGGGTAGAGCTGATCGTGATCATGGGCGGCGTAAACGACTATCGTTCTGGGCGCACGTTCTCGGATGTTGCCGAGGCATGGAGCGGTCATATAGCATCGTTGACCTCGGCCTTTCCAAAAGCAAGGATCGTTTCATTCCTAAATTATCAGATTTTCCTTTCGCGCGACGAGTGGAATTGGACGAATCTTGCAAAACGCATCATAAGGGAACGAAGCGGCTGCCCTGTTCACTCGATGATCGGATGGGTGAGCGGATCTCAGTTCATTGCAGATAAAGTGCATCCGAACGACGCTGGATATCGTCAACTATGCTCTAATATGATAGCCTGTTGTTTCGGAGGAAATCCCGTTTTCGTTTCGACAACTATACGAAAAACGGTGGCGGGAAGCGGTGGTGCTTCGATGGATTTCATCATATCCGAGCATTTTGCCGAAGACGCGATGATCAGGACTATCCAAACCGTCAACAGCGGTATTTCGAAGGAGCAGACAATCACGCTTTCATTAGACAATACCACAGGACTGACTTCCAACGCGCCGTTCTATTCGTGGGGGAGCTATACAGACGAAACGTCCGGAGCATGCGTATATGCAAAGGGCACCGATCCTGTTGTTCCGACCGATGCTAAAAAGCAGCCTGTTTCCTTCAATATAAGCTGCATGGTTCCGAAAAACGGCCAGACACTTGGCAATTCGTTTTGGATCGGAAACGCATAATGCCTAACGATCCTACAGGCGGTGGAAACCCCAACTTCTTCAAGACCTTTAAGGGGGCGTATGTCCACGCCCCCTCCCCCGAAGCGATGTTCACCAGCGAGCGGGTCATGCTGTCCTGTGTGAACGACGTGCAGTTCCAAGGCGATTGCATGATCATGAACTACACGCCGGGCGCGACGCTCACGACCCTGCCTCAGGAATGCCGCCCCTCTACCGAAGTGCGGATTCCCGTGATCGTCGATACTAACGTGGACGTGCTTTCGATTCAGACGAACGGGGCGGTTTCCCTGCATGCGTCCACCGACGGCATGGTTTATCTCGCGGGGGCTTCGTTCAACATAAGCGCCAATTGGTATTCTAATTAGGAGAAATCAAATATGGATGTTAACGATATTGTCACTCTTATCGGTAGTCTGGGTTTCCCTATTGTGGCTTGCGTGGGCATGTTTTACCTGTACAATCGTACTCTTAAGGACTTTACTAGCACACTTAACGACATTGCGAGCGAGATTAAGGAGTTGCGGGAAGAGCTTAAAGGGTTGATCAAGAATGCTTAGGGGCATCGACATATCCAACTGGCAAGCGGGATTGGATGCGGATGCGGTGTTTCCCAACGTGGACTTCGTAATCTGCAAGGCGACCGAGGGCGTGGGTTTCGTGGACGGATACTGCGACAGCTGGGTGCAGTGGTGCCGCCGGAACGGCAAGCCCTGGGGGTTCTACCATTTCGCGAATTCCAACGATCCCATGAAAGAGGCTGTCCATTTCATAGACAACACGAGCAACTATTTCGGCGAGGGTGTGCCGGTGCTTGACTGGGAGGGCGATCAGGGCGTCGACTGGGTCAACGAGTTCGTGCGCGTCGTACATGAGCAGACCGGCATCTGGCCTTGGATCTACGCTAACCCCTGGCGATTTAACCAGGGCGGCGTGGAGCATAACTGCATGCGCTGGATCGCGAGCTACCCCGACGTGCTGCGCCCGGGACTCGACTACGACCCCGGCGAGCCTCCGGAGACGGACGGCCTCGTCGGCTGCTGGCAGTACGCGTCCGACGGGCAGGTGCCCGGATACGCGGGCAACCTGGACGTGAACCGCTTCTTCGGGGACAAGACGGCGTGGGACGCGTATTCGGGAGTTGCGAGCGCGCCTGCTAAACCGAATGGTCAGTCGGTTTTAGAGAATGAGAAATTCCGCGTGACAATTCAAGAGAAATAGGGTACAATGCTATTGCGCCGAAAAGCAACTCATCTTCTCGTGAGCGTGGGGCATGCGGTGAAACGTACACGACACGATACGGAGAACAGCCCGCTCTGTGATGATCTTCTCGGTTAGCGCCCTTTGACTTGCCGCCCTCCGCTTGCACAGCATGATGGAGGGCGGCGCTCTATCAAAGGGAAACGAATAAGTCAAGGGAGACAATGGCTAAGTACTGGGACATATCGAAAACGCTGTCGTACAACTGCCTGTTCAATTTCATCTACGGCATCCGCGGCGCTGGCAAGACCTACACGGGGTTGCAGCACTACGTCAAGCGCTACCTGCGAACGGGGAAGCGCTTCATGTATCTTCGGCGCACCGAAGAAGAGTTGAAGAACCTCACCACGCGCAAAGACGGTCGTCTGTTCAACCACGTCCAAAAGGAGTTCCCCGATCACGCGCTCTGGGCAGAATCGAACATCCTGCATATCGACAAGGAGATATGCGGCTACGCGCAAGCGCTGTCAACGGCGCGCAAGCTCAAGTCCGATGCGCTGGACAACGTGGACACGATCCTGTTCGACGAATTCGTGATCGACAAGGGCTTCCAGACTTACATCCCGGACGAGGTAACGGCGTTTCTCGAGCTGTACGAGACGATCGCCCGCCCAGGGTCGCGCGACTACGACGTGACATGTATGTTCTGGGGAAACGCAGTGACGAGCGCGAACCCCTACATGGATTATTTCGGGCTGGAACTTCCGTACAAAACAGACGTTTGGCGACGCGGTGAATTCCTCACGCAAATGGTAGCTCCTCCTGAACTGGTGGAAGCCAAGAAGTCTACGCGGTTCTACAAGGCCATCGAGGGAAGCGCGTATGCGGTCTACGCTGCCGAGAACAAGTGGCTGCGCGACAATCCGAAGTTCATCGGGCGAAAAGGCAAGGACGCTGAATACCAGTTCACGCTTCTTTATTTCGACGACGCGATAGGAATCTGGCGCGACTACCGAAACGGGTGCTATTACGTCTCCGATGACGTTGACACCCAATGCCGGTTCGTATTCGCGACGACGACCGAAGATCACGAGCCGAACACGCTTCTGCTGAAAGGATTCAAGACTTCGCCACACTTGGCGAACTTGAAGAAAGCCTACGACATGGGGTGCGTGAGGTACGAGAACATGAAGCTCAACAACTGGTTTCGGGATATAGTTAGGATGGGATTATGATCATCACGACTAAGAATGGCGACATGGTAGATACTATTCAGATCATCGAGGATAATGTTTATAAAATCGAAGATGTTAAATACACGGTTGAAACTGATATGTATATATCCGCCACTGTACAGATAAGAATATGCGACACCGGGAAGAAGCAGCTGGAAGTATCAGACCCGGAAGTTGGAAAAGAAGCTCAGTACCATCTTCGACAGTTCATCAAGTACATGAAACAGTTGGGGAGGTATTACTGATGGCTGAGCCGGTTATAATCAGCGCTACCAAGCAAGGCGGCGTTGAGAACGCTTACGTAGGAACCATCGGAAACGACGGCTATATATACTTCAACGATGTTGACTTCTACCGCTTCAAGAACGAGGGCACGTGGGAGAACAACATATACGTGCTTAACCGCACTCGCCGCTCTTGGACGAAGACGACGATGTTCACCAAGATCAGCGCTCAGAACCTGAACTCCGGATCGGGAAGCGTGGCACCGGGCGGATCGGGCGTTGAGGGCGCGTGTCTGTGGGCTGTCGGGATCGCCGACGACAACAGCCATGGCTACGATCAGCCGACGCGAGACGGAGGGGTCGACTTCGACTGCTCGAGCCTTGTGTCCTGGGCGTTCCGCGAGAACGGATGGGACGTTCCGTTCCCCTCTCCTTCCACCTATAACATGTCCAGCGTGTTCACGGGGCTTGGGTTCAAGAGGTACAACGGGAACCCGGCAGCGTCCGACTTGGTGCGCGGGGACATCGTTCTGTTCGAAGGCAACCCGGCAGCGGGCACCGGGCACGTGGAATTGTACCTGGGAGACGGGATGCTCGTGGGCGCGCATATCAACGAGTTCGGGGGCGTGGCCGGAGGGCAGCCGGGAGACCAGACCGGGAACGAGATATCGACCGGTGGGTATTACAGGAGCTGGAACTGTTGGCTGAGATGGGAGGGTTAGGATGCTTTGGATAATTGGTGCGTTTATTCTTGGCGGTATTTTCGGAGTGTTTGCAATGTGCTTGGTGAGCGGTAATAAATGAACGATGTTCATTAATTGCAATTATCGCAAATAAAAAAAAATTATCACTTGCTTGTTGTATGATACAATTGTAGGGGTAAGTCGAAGGGTGAATGGAGGAATTGACATGTTTCTAGAGCTTCCGGAATTTGCGTGGTTCGTGATCGGCGTTATAGTTGTGGCAGTGCTGGTTACCGTGGCGAATTGGTATATCATGTACTGTGTGTTCGACTGGGCAGTGCATCATGTAAAGCATGTTTGGGAGGATGAGGATGAAAGTACACGCTGAGCAACTGTTTGTTATTCTGATAATCGTTGTGCTTCTGCTTTCGTTTGTGATTGTTCGATTGACTGGGTAAATTAGACAGCAAACAGCGTCGCCAGCGGCTTTTCCGGCGTCAAGCCGTCATTTGTATCACTGCCTATCTGCGGATTCACGTAATAGGTCTTGCACAAGGCTGTCATACACCTCCTCCCGCATCCGCTTTTCGATGATTTGTTTCACTTCCTCATAGGGAAAGCTGTCGCCAGCGTACCGCGTGAACAGATCCGGGTTCGCGTCATACCAGGCGCGGGTCTGTGCGTCGGTAAAATCCGGGCAGATGCCCAACGCACGAATTTTTTCGCGCCGTTCCACGAAATCCAGCTTAAAGCGAGTCAGTTCGTATTGCAGGTAGGCCGGGGCAGAGAAATGCCGCGTGCCGTACACGGGTTTGCCGTCCTGTTCCGCTCTTTCCGCCTGCGCGTTTTTGGCCGCCCGGCGGCGTTCCAGCGCCTCGGGGCTGTCGTCGCCGATCAGCCCCCAGCGCTTTGCTGGATTGCATGAAGCGCTATGAAAATCATTGAAA
>OGZA01001390.1_pt1 | contig 16403 bp, 10 predicted proteins | sample 1576591 | NCBI WGS metagenome assembly OGZA01 (sample SAMEA3541565, study PRJEB24748) | human gut metagenome | biome: human gut; feature: human-associated habitat; material: faeces | place: China | collected 2012
AGATATTCTGTACACCCGTATTCAACTGAAGCTTGATATGGTCGTGAAGCACAAACGTATAGTTCAACTTCACATTCAGATCCAGAAATTGGGGAGTATGCTCCATGCGGTCTGAAGTGATATTACAGAAGGCACCCTCGGGAGCATCTTCCGGTGCGTAGTGCGGAACAATCATCTTTCCCGTATAAGTGCCGGAAAGAGAGAAATCAAAATTCTTTACCGGTGCGGAAGAGAAAGTGAAGTACCCGTAATAATCCGGTGTACGGGGCATGCGCTTAGTGGTAAGGTCTTTTCCGTCCACCTTTGTCCAAGCTTCCTCATGGGTATAGCGGCTGCGCTGTGCCGTAAATCCGAGTTGGAACTGCGCCTCCTTACCATGGGCAATCCTCGCATCCAGATTGGCACCATATACACGTGCACCGTTTCCGTTGCGGCGCTCCTTAATAACATCCCCTACTTCGTTCTTGCCGATATCTTCGAGCACAAAGACATGGCGCAGGTCTGTATAGAAACCTTCCACCAGAATGTTTGCCTGCCAGTGCCCCAAATGGGCAGTCCAGTCTACCGAACCGCTGTAACTGTTGGAACGCTCTTCACGCAGATTGTCGGACAGTTTGATTTGGACACCCTTACCGCCTACTGCCGTTACGTGCAAGTCCTCATCGTATGCCTGCGGAGCACGGAAACCGGTAGAATAAGTCAAGCGTGCCTGAAAATCATCTGTCGGCTTGTAGAGCAGGTTGACGCGAGGACTGAAAATAAGCTTGTCAATCAGGTTGTGCTTGTCCAGACGGGCGCCGACCAACATGGTCAGTACATTCATTTTCCACTCATTCTGCACGAAAGCACTGGCAATGCGGACATCCTGCTCCATGTCACGATGATAGCCGGTCATAATGTCATGCAGGGAGTTGTTCTGATATTCCAGTCCGCCGGTGAAGGTGGCGGGGGCAAAGAAGCAGTTGTCCATATTGCCCACATACATGCCGCCGGCAACCCAGGTCAGGTCTTTCGTCTTGCCGTAAGCATTCATGTTCTTTTGGGCACCATAGTAGCTGTTGCGGTCGGTGTGCTGTATGGAGGTGTAAGCCGAAATCTTATGCTTGTACTCCTTCCAGAACAAATCGTAGCTCACGCCTCCGCTATTGATGATATGCTTGGTCTGCTCGGTGATGTCCGTCTCGTGCGGCTGCAAATCGAATTTGTTGCCTCCGCGACGAAGTTCGTTGGTGGTATGGTATTCCAGATTGATGCGGCTGAAATGCGTAGGACGGTAATAGGCGCGGAAGCCGAAAGTATTCATGTTCAGCTTGCCCAGCTCGGAAAAGCCATCGCCATCGCGGTCGTAGGGGTTGCGGTTGCGGTAACTCTCATAAAAGGCAATGCCGTAAGAGTTATCTTTGGCAACCAGCGACACATTGCCACCCATATATTGCTCCCAGGACTTGCCGTCCATATTGGAGAACATACTCGATACCTGGAAGGAATTGTTGATGGGATCTTTGGTTATGATGTTGATGGTGCCTCCCACAGCATTAGCTCCAAACAAGGCAGAGCCTCCGCCACGCACCACTTCTACCCGTTCAATCATGTTCACGGGGATTTGCTCCAATCCGTACACACCGCTCAATGCACTGATGATGGGACGGCTGTTTATCAATATCTGCGAATACGGACCTTCCAAGCCATTGATGCGCACCTGGGGGAAACCACAGTTCTGGCAGTTGTTCTCCACACGCAAGCCCGACTGGTAGTTCAGTGTCTTGGCAAGGTCGGTGGAGTTGACCATCTCGAACAATTTGGTACTCATCACATTCACGACTACCGGAGCTGCCTTGCGGCTTACCTCGTTGCGGTTGGCAGATACCACCACTTCATCGGTCATAAAACTCTCCTCTTCCATCGGGAAATGTATGACGGCAGTAAAGTCCTTGCTCACCGTCACTTCCTTCTCTTGGGTCTTATAGCCCACGGCAGACACACGGAGCTTGTATTTTCCCGCCGGAAGCTTGCGGAACTCAAATTGTCCTTCTTCATTGGAAACCGTTCCCTGACCACTGCCGATAATCAAAACCGTGGCATACGGTATATTTTCCTCCGTACCTTTCACTATCACATGGCCGGAAATCATATTGCCTTCCTTTATAGGATTTACGGCAAAAGCTACGCTGGCACTTACCACTGCAAGTACCAACGCCAAAATGTATTGTTTCATCAAATTAGCGCTCTAAATAAAAAAAATAATTCAAGTCTGAAAAAAGATAATCATCCGAGATGCCGCACTTCGTTCACTGAAATGCCGGACTTCGAGACTAAAATGCCTGGTATCTACATACAAAAAATCCAGGCGTTTTTAAACCTAATGACTATGAAAAAAGAGCGGGAGGAGCGCGAAGGGAAAGAGTACGTATAACTTCCCCCTTTACAGTAGGCGTTGCCGGTTTGGCTCTGAGCATGGCCAGCAAAGGACGCATCGGGTGCTGAACCTCATACACATCCACTCCGGAAGAGTAGAATGCCGACAAATGCCCGATAACCAAAAGGGAAGTCTGAGAGTGAGAGTGTGTGCCATGAAAAGGGTGCGAGTGCGTTATCATCACCCCATTCACATAATGGACGTGAGTGAACGCAGTGATACTTGCCTGGTACATGATAAACAGTACCAGCAAGCTCAATGCACCTATAATTTTTTTCTTCTGCTTCACGTCCAAAAACTTATACTATAGATTTTGAGCCGCAAAGATAGTGAATTATTCTTTAACTTTGCCAAACAAGAACTCATAATCACGCTTGGAAGCCGGAGCCGCCCACTCTTCGGGAATAAACTTCCACTGATTCAGCGTACGCGGTTCAATCACCTTCTTCTGCTCAATGTACTGCATCAGATAATAGCGTAAGTCCTTATCCGTAGAGTGGATGATGCGTTCCTTCAATTCATCCTGCGAGATGCCGGCCCCCTTTGTCAGCAATTCGCCGCCACCGTTTCCGCGATAAGAATTCACCGCTACCTTATACATTTTATCCATATCGAACGGAGTACCGTCTGCCATACTGAGAATGGCTACCTTCTCGCCATCCGGCTTGGTCACATCCACCGTGTAGATAATACCCGCCGCAGAATCGAAGTTGAAGCTGAAATTCTTGAATGAGGCCCTATCCGTAGCACCTTCGCGGCGCTTCTCACGGAAGAGAAGGATATGGTCGTCCGGAGACTTCATCCGATTGGTCCACAAATCATACGACATCTCCAAGGCATCGCGTATCTCCTTTCCCGTCAGACGCATGGTGTAAAGCATATTTTCATACTTATACAGATTGAACATATCGCTTACAAACACATCACCCTTGCTGATCTCGGTATCATACGACAGAGGAGCAGCTAAAGAAATTTCTGCATTCGTGATTTCAAGTTGTAACATATGGATTAAATCAATAAAAGCCGAAGAACCGAAATAAGCAGGGCGCGTAGAAATCGTTTCAGTGAAACTTCCTATCTTCTTGGACACAAAATCCCGAACATCACTAAACTGGGGAGCAAAACGAGCCATAAAATCCTTGTTTGCAGTATAGTTCTTCATCTCAGTCAGCACTCCGCTGATATGTTTCTCGACTACTTTTCCCTTACGCAATTTCAAAGTAACATCTGCATTCGCCACAACCCCTCCCTTACTTGCCGGGTCCATAATCAACACAGAGTCTCCCTCTACATTTTTAATCTTCTTCAATTCACGGGTATGATCGTGTCCCATCAAAACAATATCAAAACCAGGAACGTTACGAGCCACTTCCAGTGAAGCATTCTCACGATATTTACCACCCATCAACAGAGCATCTTGTCCGGCATGGAAAATTCCGATTACTAAATCCGGATTCTCTTTTTCACGGATAATCTTCATCCATTTGCGGGCTGTCTCTTCCATATCATCAAAGCGCAGACCTTTCCATAAGTTTTCCGACAACCACACAGGAATAGCAGGAGTAATCATTCCCAGCACTACAATCTTAACACCATCCCGTTCCAATACTTCATAAGGCTTAAAGTGCGTTTTCCCTGTAACCGTATCAATGATATTGGCGCCTAAAATGGGAAAATTACAATCATCTGCCCAACGATCAAACACAGCACGCCCGGTTTCCACATCATGATTTCCCATGTTACCAGCATTATACTTCATGTAATTCAACACTTCGGCAGCCAGATGCAGAGAAATGGTATCAATATAATTATAATAGTAAGCGCAAGGCTGACCTTGCAGAATATCTCCATTATCCAACAACAGCAGGTTATCCTTATAAGTCTCACGTTCCTTCTGAACAAACTCATACACACGCGCCAGACTTCCCGCTGCCTCATGTCGAAGTATAAAGTCATAAGGATAATAGTTACCATGTATATCGCTGGTTTCTACAATTTTCAGCTTTACTATTTTATCCTGAGCCAACACGGCTCCTGTCAGGAAGAATATCCACCCTAAAAAAAAGTAAAATCTCTTCATAGTAATTATTTATTTGGTTGTTCTATCTCAAATGGATGTGTAAATACGAATCTTGCTCCATCTGTATATCCGGAATCTACCCAGATCTCTCCTCCCCACTTCTCTACAGTCAGTTTACAGATAGATAAACCCAATCCCGTGCCTTGCACATATTCATTCAGTTTCTCAAACCGTTCAAATACCTGCTTCTGTTTTTCCAACGGAATACCTGTACCGGTATCTGATACAGAGAAAGTAGCTACTCTCTTCTCATCATCTACTTCCAGCTTCAATGTGATCTTACCATTTCTGGTAAATTTGTCGGCATTGGAGAGTAAGTTTATAATAACCTGCTGCAAACGCTGGGTATCCGTCCGCAAATCCACACTTTCACGGTCACACTCAAAGATAAACTCATTTTCCGATTTACGAGCCTGACTAACAGAAGCTAATACCTGCTGGCACAGTGGTACTACATCACACTTCTCAATTGTAAACGTAACCCTATCTGCCTCCAGACGAGAAACATCCAGGATATCATTGATCAGGCGAAGCAACAAGTCCGAATTTGTTTTAATAATATCGACATATCCCTGCTGTTCATCCACCGAAGTACCTCCTGAAGCCAATACATCGGAGAATCCTACAATCGCATTCAACGGCGTACGGATTTCATGGCTCATATTAGCAAGGAAAGCACTCTTTAGACGGCTTGACTCTTCCGCACGGTCTTTCGCTTCTCTCAAAGCACTCTCCGACTCCTGAAGTTCATCTTTCAGTTTCTTAGTATGATAGTAAAAGTACAGAGAAACAAACAATCCACTCAGCAATACGACCAAGACTGTACCAACAGTCCAGATATGATATTTATATTGTTCGTAAAACGATGGAGTTTCATTGACCATTTCTATAGGCTGATGAATGGAAGACAGATCCAAACGCTTATCTTTCACAATCTTGCTATCCATCTGTATCTTATTCGGAATTACCTCTACTTCTACCCGGTTGCTGTCCGGTCCCTGCAACAAACGAACTGCCTGATGCGCCATATCCTTACCCAATGCCCGGTAAGAGGGAATCACTCCACCTACCGCCCAATAGCCTATACCTACAGAAGTTATAGAAAAAGTAGGAACATCACCGGCAGCCTCCATCATCGTATAAGTCGCATTGCGCATAAAGTACCCGTCATACATATCTACGCGCCAGGTACCCAGTAACAATGCTGTGTTGGGAGGCAATTCATGTAATTTATCGCTTATGGTATAAATCGTATTCGTTCGTCCGTCCAGCAGAATAAGGTTCAGTTCCGGGTGTTTTTTCATCTCTTCCACCACATGTGCTTGCAGAGAAACACCACCATAACTATTATCGGAAACAAAAGCAATATTCCTGGTTTCCGGATACAGTTTCTTTATCAGATTAATATTGGCTTCTACATCATATTCATAAACGAATCCGGCTTTCACTGAAGAATTAGGAAAGTCATTAAAGAAATCCACTGCATCAGGCATCCATGTTTTCAGATCGACTGAATCATTCGGAAGAATAATGGCATTACGACTTGCCAGTGCAGCCAGCACCGGCACATTTCCACGTATGGAATCTTCTTGTGATAAATAAGCTGTCCAAGCCTCCTGACCAATCAGCACAAGTAGTACAGGCGAACGTTTTCCCTGGTATTTAGCAAGAAGTTCCTCCATTTTACTTTTCCATAAAGGAGCTTCGGAGAAACTTTTGCAGTTCATATTTTCCAGAGCTATCGGAGCCTCCCCTCCCAGCCGCTCAAATTCTTCCATAAAATCGTAAATATTTCCAGAAGTTTGTCGTGCGTCCGGATTATACGAACTGATAATCAATACCGGGTGTTCTCCAGTCACCGCAAAGGCTGATGAAAGCCCAATGTGGGATATCAGTAAGAAAAGCAGAAAGCTATATATTATTTTCCTAAATAAGCCCATTCAGTGAATATAGAATTGTTTCGGCAAATATACAATAAAGTTATAAGAACAGAAAAATAGTTGCAGAATTTAAACTATAATAATACAGCGGGCAGTAAAAATCAATTTAAAATTCATCTTTCCGGACACAGAGACACGGAAACACAAAGATATCTGGAAATTACAAGGAATCTCGTTGGCAGCAGAGTTCTGTCTGAGACGTAGTAAAAAGGGTTCAAGCCCATATTTGCTCCGTATCATCCCCATATAGAGGTACCTCTAACCGAATTTGATACGGAGTTGGTACGGCCGAGACACTTCCGAAACCCGAACTTGGTCCCTTTTGGGAACAAAGAAGAGAACATCGATTCCACCAAGGAACAAGGCATTAACTTCTTGCTTACGATCTCTTGACTTTTTGTTTCAAAAGAAAAATATTTATTGCAGAAACACCGGATCAATGCTTTGCAAAAGCATAATTCTTTCGTACCTTTGACGCCCATTATTCAAAAAAACGATTCAACATGATACAGTTATTTCACCGGATGATCTCTGCCGCCCTCAATATTTCTGAGAAACAAATCGGCCATACGCTCGATTTATTGGCAGACGGAGCTACTATTCCTTTCATCAGCCGCTACCGTAAAGAAGCTACCGGAGGATTGGATGAAGTGCAAATTGAAGCAATCAAAACCCAATATGAGAAGCTGAATGAACTGGCTAAACGAAAAGAAACCATCGTCAGCACTATCAACGAACAGGGGAAAATGAATCCTGAACTACAAAAGCGCATTGATGAAACATGGGACAGCACCATTCTTGAAGATATCTACCTACCCTACAAACCCAAGCGTCGTACGCGTGCAGAAGTAGCCCGCCAGAAAGGTCTGGAACCCTTGGCAACTCTACTGATGTTACAGCGGGAACCGAATCCGGAGAAGCGTGCAGAAGCATACGTCAAAGGAGAAGTGAAAGATGCGGAAGATGCATTGAAAGGAGCACGGGATATCATTGCAGAACAGGTCAGTGAAGACGAACAGGCACGTAACACCGTACGCTTCGCCTTCTCCCGGCAAGCTGTCATCACGGCTAAAGTAGTGAAAGGAAAAGAGAGTGAAGCTGATAAATACCGGGATTACTTTGAATTCAGTAAACCCCTGAAAAAATGCACCTCACACCAATTGCTGGCTATTCGCCGTGCCGAAGCCGAAGGGCTATTGAAAGTCAGCATAAGCCCTGATGATGAAGAGTGTGTGGAACGTCTGGAACGTCGTTTCGTCCGCAGCAACAATGCTTGCGGAGAACAAGTGGCGGAAGCCGTACAGGATGCCTATAAGCGTTTACTGAAATCTTCTATCGAAACGGAATTTGCCGCACAAAGTAAAGAGCAGGCGGATGAAGAAGCCATCCGGGTATTCGTTCAGAACCTGCGCCAATTATTACTTGCTTCTCCATTGGGACAAAAGCGGGTAATGGGCATCGATCCGGGATTCCGTACAGGTTGCAAAGTGGTATGTCTGGATGCGCAAGGCAATTTGCTGCACAATGAGAACATCTACCCGCATGCTCCGGTACACAAAACCGCAGAGGCTGTGTCTAAAATACAAAAGATGGTAGAAGCTTACCAGATAGAAGCCATAGCGGTAGGAAACGGAACGGCAAGTCGTGAAACAGAAGAGTTTCTGAAACACCAGACCTTCAGGCAGGAAATTCAGGTATTTGTTGTAAGCGAGCAAGGGGCTTCCATTTACTCTGCATCCAAGATTGCCCGTGATGAATTTCCGGAATACGACGTCACAGTGCGCGGGGCTGTATCCATCGCCCGCCGACTGATGGACCCATTGGCTGAATTAGTTAAAATCGATCCGAAATCCATCGGTGTAGGTCAATACCAGCATGATGTAGACCAGACGAAATTAAAGAAATCACTGGACCTGACCGTAGAAAGTTGTGTAAACCTGGTGGGAGTAAACCTAAATACGGCAAGCAGTCACCTGCTGACTTACATTTCGGGTTTAGGGCCTCAACTGGCACAGAACATAGTAAATTACCGTGCTGAAAATGGTGCATTCACTTCGCGTAAACAACTGATGAAAGTGCCGCGCATGGGAGCCAAAGCTTTTGAGCAATGTGCCGGTTTCCTTCGTATCCCGCAAGCCAAAAATCCTTTGGATAACACAGCCGTCCACCCAGAGAGCTATTGTATAGTAGAACAAATGGCCAAAGATTTGGGATGCAGCGTAGCAGAGCTTATTACCAGCAAAGAACTTCGCCTGAAAATTCAACCTGAAAAGTACCTCACCCCTACCGTGGGCATGCCTACTTTGAAGGATATTCTACAAGAATTGGACAAACCGGGACGTGACCCGCGAGGCCCGATCAAAATTTTTGAATTTGACAAGAATGTGCGTACAATCAATGACTTGTGTGAGGGTATGGAGCTTCCCGGCATTGTAGGTAATATAACCAACTTCGGCGCTTTCGTGGATATAGGCATTAAAGAAAACGGCCTGGTTCATCTTTCACAACTTGCCGACCGTTTTGTTTCTGATCCGAATGAGATTGTATCTATTCACCAGCATGTCCGGGTTCGGGTATTGAGTGTGGACACGGATCGCAAACGGATCGCTTTGAAGCTGATCTCAGAGTAATCACAATAGCAATAATCATCAACGCGGTGCACAGGATGGAGCCTTCGAAACCGAATGTACCGCCGTTGATGATATTCTCTTCCGGTAATTCTAAAGACAATAAAGTACCGCCCAATCTTCCTCCACTTACTTCGAAACCGAGAATCGGACCTTGCAGCCAATTCCAGAAAAGATGAAGAGCGATGGCAAACCATAAATTACGCGTATATATATAGGTAGAACCTATTAAAATTCCCGCCAACAATATATTCAGAAAAGCGATCAGGGAAAAGTTGGGATTAAAAATATGCATCAGGGAAAACAATGCAGACGAAAGAAACAATGCCACAAAACGATTGACACCTGCGGTCAGCAAATGCCCCAGGACAAAACCGCGAAAGGCAATCTCTTCTGCAAGGGCAACCAGCAACATTAATATCCAGGACAGCAGCAATTCGTACGCGCTAAAGTGCACGGCAGCAATTTCAACCTCTCCCATCGCATATAATATTCCAAATCCGACAGCATAGATTGCCAAAGCAACGAAGGTACCCCAGAAGATATCTTTTGCACGCCCTTTCAGGGATAATCCCAAATCTGCAATCGGAAGGAAATCCCAATTCTTCAGCAGAACCCAAGCTGCCAAAAAACTCCCAGCCAGAAAAGTGCTCTGCATCACAATTTCTTCCAAGATTCCACTTATCTTAAAAAAAGAGATCGGTTTTATGCAAACAGCTGCCAATATTCCGGTAAATCCCAGCATCAAAAATATATAAACGATAATCTTGGCTGCAACAACCAGATAAGTGACGAGTTTTGACGGTTCCTTTACAGTATTTGCATCTTCATTCATTGATTCCATTCCTTCGTTTCTTTATGTTAATACCCCGGCAAAAATACCTATAAAATTAAAAATAGAAAGCTATTTGCTGTAAAAACCGTATATTTGTCTAAACGTAGATGTAACAACCATGAAGATAAAACGAATATTCGCCACTATAATGCTGGCTGCATGTACTTATGTAGCAGTTGCACAAAATACAGGCAACCCAGCCAATAACAAAACATTTTTCGTTGCCAAGCCCGGTACTTTAGTATCCATGCTCACAGAAGATGAAGCCAACAGCATCACCCATCTTACATTGACCGGGAAACTGAACGCTATTGATTTCAAACACCTGCGGGATGAATTCAAAAATTTACAGGTATTGGATATCTCCAATGCGTCAATCAGTACTTATGCCGGGAAAAGCGGCACTTTTCCTGACCGTTTCTATATATATCCACCAAATTGTGTACCTGCTTATGCATTCTGCCAGCAAACCAATGACAGTACCTTTACCGGAAAATCAACGCTCCGGAAAATTATTCTCTCAGAGAAAATCAAGAATATAGAAGATGCTGCATTCAAGGGGTGTACGAATCTGCAAGTATGCCAATTACGAAAGAAGACTGCTCCCAATCTGATGTCTGAAGCTTTAGCAGATAGTATTACGGCCATTTTTGTGCCTCTGGGTAGCAGTGACTCTTACCGTAGCAAGAAACATTGGGATACCTTTGCCGTGATAGAAGGTGAGCCTGTAGAAGTATCTGTACAGATAGGGTTGATGGGAAGCCTTGCCAGTGAATTGGTAGAAGCCGGTTTGCAGCCTAAGGATGTAAACTTCCTGACTGTGGAAGGCAAACTGGATGAAGCTGATTTTATCCTGATCCGGGATTATATGCCTAATCTCGTTGCTGCAGATCTTAGTAAATGTAGCGCCACAGCTATTCCCGAATATACATTCACCCAGAAGAAATACTTACTGCGTATTCAGCTTCCCAAAGGTTTGAAAAGTATCGGTCAACGTGCTTTCAGCGGCTGCGGACGTTTATGTGGTACATTGGAATTACCTGCCGGAGTGACGGCTATTGAATACGGCGCATTTATGGGATGTGATAACCTGCGTTATGTAGTAGCTACAGGGAACAAGATTACGACTTTAGGAGACAACCTGTTTGGAGAAGGAAAGAACAAATTGATTTATAAGTAGTTACAATATATAACAAGCAACAAGTTACAAAAAGCTACAAGCGACGAGACCTTCTGGGTGATACATAGCACCGCCACTCGTCGCTTGTAGCTTTTTGTAGCTTGTTGCTCATTCGCTTAGCTATACATTTTTGCTCTCAGCTCTTTGATATGATCCGAAGTAATATATTCATCATATTCCATCATCTTATCAATAATACCGTTCGGAGTCAGTTCGATGATACGGTTGGCAACCGTTTGGATAAACTCATGGTCATGTGAGGAGAACAGGATATTACCTCTATAAGTTTTCAGGTTATTATTGAATGCCTGGATAGATTCCAAGTCAAGGTGGTTGGTAGGAGTATCCAGAATCAGACAGTTGGCATTGCGCAACTGCATACGGGCAATCATACAACGCATCTTTTCACCTCCCGATAACACACTCGCTTTTTTCAGTACCTCTTCACCGGAGAACAACATACGTCCCAGGAAGCTCTTCATATACACTTCATTACCCTCGCCAAACTGGCTCAACCAGTCCACCAAGTTCAGGTCCGTATTGAAATATTTAGTATTATCCAACGGCAGGTATGCAGTAGTAATAGTGACACCCCAGTTGAAAGTTCCGGCATCCGGTTTCGCTTCTTCATTGATAATTTCGAAGAATGAAGTCATGGCACGGGGATCACGGGAAAGGAATACAACCTTATCTCCCTTCTCAACGTTGAAATTAACATCGCGGAAAAGTATTGTACCATCTTCCAGTGTCTTAGTCAGCCCGGAAACCTCCAGTATCTGATTACCCGGTTCACGCTCGGGAGTAAAGATAATACCCGGATATTTACGTGAAGAAGGTTTGATTTCTTCTACATTCAGTTTTTCCAACATCTTCTTACGGCTGGTAGTCTGCTTACTCTTTGCCACATTGGCACTAAAGCGGCGGATAAATTCTTCCAGCTCTTTCTTCTTCTCCTCTGCCTTGGCCTTCTGGTTCTGTTGCTGACGCAAAGCCAACTGACTTGATTCATACCAGAAACTATAGTTACCGGCAAAGAGATTGATCTTACCATAATCGATATCGACCGTATGCGTACAAACAGAATCGAGGAAGTGACGGTCGTGACTTACAACCAACACAGTATGTTCAAAGTTAGCCAGATAATCTTCCAGCCACATCACTGTTTCCATATCGAGGTCATTGGTAGGCTCATCCAGCAACAAGTTATCCGGATTACCGAAAAGTGCCTGTGCCAGCATGACACGTACTTTCTCCTTACCACTCAAATCACCCATCAACAAATAATGCTTATCTTCCTTAATGCCCAGCCCACTCAGCAAAGCGGCAGCATCACTTTCCGCATTCCAACCATCCAGTTCCGCAAATTTCTCTTCCAATTCAGAAACTTTCAAGCCATCTTCATCCGTGAAATCTTCTTTAGCATAAAGCACTTCACGTTGCTTCATGATATCCCACAAAACGGTATGCCCCATCATTACGGTATCCATTACCGTAAGCGCATCCCACTTGAAGTGGTCCTGACTTAAAACGGAGAGGCGTTCGCCCGGACCCAACATAATAGAACCGGTTGTAGGATCCAAGTCACCGGATATGGCACGCAGGAAAGTAGATTTTCCGGCACCGTTAGCACCGATAATACCATAACAGTTACCACTTGTAAACTTCAGGTTTACATCATTAAACAACACCCTTTTTCCAAACTGTACGGAAACGTTCGAGACTGTAATCATTGATTTATTTACTATTTATCGATTTACAATTTACTACCTAATACCTATTACTCTGTATTTTGCGGGTGCAAAGATAGACATTTTTCTATGAATACTCGTAGAAATGCGCTGTCAATCTGACATAAAAGTATTACCTTTGCGGCGTTTTAGACCAAAGCTGCCTATTTGGCAAAGTTTTTGTTGGTACAGCGATATACTAACTTAAACCCTTGACAGCAATGAAAACAAATCCTTTTTACAAGAATAATAAGAATAGAAATATGGACCCGAAAGAAAAAGAAAACATCAACGAAGAAGAGTTAATGTCCGAAGCTGCCCAGAAGGAAGCTGCGGAAAATGAAGAATCCCAAACGGAAGATGTACAGGACGAAACTGTCCTGACAGAAGAGGAAAAGCTTGCCAAAGAGCTGGAAGAAGCAAACAAAGTGATAGAGGACCAGAAAGATAAGTATCTGCGCCTTTCTGCCGAGTTTGACAACTACCGTAAACGCACGATGAAAGAAAAAGCTGAGCTGATCCTGAACGGTGGCGAAAAGACCATCAGCAGTATACTTCCAATCGTGGATGACTTTGAACGCGCTCTGAAAAACATGGAAACTGCCACAGACGTAGCAGCCGTGAAGGAAGGAGTGGAATTGATTTATAACAAGTTCATGTCTGTATTGGCACAGGACGGCGTAAAAGTAATCGAGACTAAAGAACAACCTCTCGACACTGATTACCACGAAGCAGTCGCCGTCATTCCCGCACCGGATAAAGCTTTGAAGGGCAAGATTCTAGACTGTGTACAGACCGGATACATGCTAAACGACAAAGTAATCCGCCATGCCAAAGTGGTGGTAGGAGAATAACATAATATATATGGAAAAAAGAGATTACTACGAAGTACTGGAAGTCGAAAAGACAGCAACGGTAGAGGAAATAAAGAAAGCCTATCGCAAAAAAGCCATTCAATATCATCCTGACAAGAACCCGGGTGACAAAGTGGCGGAAGAAAAATTCAAAGAAGTGCAGCAGGCTTACGAGCAGATCATGAAAGAGCGTGAGTACGGAAGCAGTTCCCAGAATGGTTATGGCGGCTACGGAAATTACGGTGGTTTTGGAAATTACGGAAATGCCGGTTCCAGTGCCTATCAGGATGAGGAAAGTATGCGCAGAAGGGCGGCAGCCAATTATGTGCAGAGCGGTCATTTTAAGGAAGCTATGAATGTACTGGATTCTCTTGGTCAGAAAAATGGAGAATGGTATTACCTGGCTGCTATGGCAAATATGGGAATGGGAAATAATGTAACAGCTCTGGATCAGATCCGTGAGGCAGTCCGTCAGGAACCGGATAATATGCAGTACCGTATGTTGCTCCAGAGAATGGAAGGCGGTGGCGGCTGGTATCAGCAGCGACAGGATCCCTTTGGGGGAATGCCGACCGCAGGAGGAGATATGTGTGATGCCTGCTGCAGGACCATGGCCTGTTTCATGTGCTGGCCGGGCGGCTTTTTCTGCTGCTGATGCAGAAACAAAGCGGTCATCGATATCCCGGAACTGAGAATCGGAATATCCTGAGGCAGCATGTCCATATGATTGTAAGGCGGATCAGGCAGATCCGTTTTGCGATATAGATCGCAGAGGAATTTTTCTGACAGAAATCCACAGTGCTGTCCGGAAAATGACATACTGCAGAGAAAAAGAGGAGGAAATCATTATGAGTATAAGAATTGGTATTTTAGGCTACGGAAACCTGGGACGCGGCGTGGAGTGCGCCATCAAGCATAATCCGGATACAGAGCTGGTTGCAGTATTTACCAGACGTGATCCGGAGACTGTAAAGATCCTTACAGAGACCGCAAAGGTTTATTCTGTAAAAGACGCAGAGAAGCTGAAAGATGAGATCGATGTCCTGATCATCTGTGGAGGAAGTGCGACAGATCTTCCTGTTCAGACACCGGAGTATGTAAAATATTTCAATGTTGTGGACAGCTTTGATACACATAAGAAAATCCCGGAGCATTTTGCAAATGTTGACAAGGCAGCAACAGAGAGTGGACATGTAGGAATCATTTCCGTAGGCTGGGATCCCGGAATGTTTTCTCTGAACCGTATGTATGCAAATGCGATCCTTACAAATGGAAACGACTACACATTCTGGGGCAAGGGTGTCAGCCAGGGACATTCTGATGCAGTCCGCCGCATCAAAGGCGTAAAGGATGCAAAGCAGTACACCATTCCGGTAGAAGCTGCACTTGAGGCAGTAAGAAACGGAGAAAATCCGGAGCTTACTACACGTCAGAAACATACAAGAGAGTGCTTCGTAGTTGCTGAGGAGGGTGCTGATCTTGCACGTATCGAGGAAGAGATCAAGACCATGCCGAATTACTTTGACGAGTATGATACAACGGTACATTTCATTTCTCAGGAAGAGCTGGATCGTGACCACAGCGGTATTCCACACGGCGGTTTTGTGATCCGCAGTGGAAAAACAGGCTGGAACAATGAGAACAGCCATGTGATCGAGTACAGCCTGAAGCTGGATTCCAATCCTGAGTTCACATCTTCTGTGATCGTTGCCTATGCAAGAGCTGCATACCGTATGAATCAGGAAGGACAGAAGGGATGCAAGACTGTATTTGATGTTGCACCGGCATATTTAAGTGCACTTGATGGTGCAGAATTAAGAAAACATCTTCTTTAATTCTTCGCTGGAAGATACTCGCACAGATTAAAAAGTGAAATATTACAAAAGGGTGAGGCCGCTGGTTTCATCCTTTTGTTTTTATTATGTTTGAAACGTTAAAACTGGAACGATTAACAGTGCTTTACATTTTTTGTTGACGGAAAGAAAAACATGCGATATAATACCTACATATTGTAACAAGATTGTAAAAAGTAAGCATTTTTGTTTACAGAAAGAGGTTATGGGTATGGGAAAGGTATGCAAAAAGTCATGGATCGTGGGCATATTTTTAGGAGTAATGCTTTTTGCAGCAGGCTTTGCGTTTCAGGCGACAACTGTAGATACGCAGGCGGCAACGAACGGGTTCCGGACAATAAGTGGAAAGACATACTATTATAAGAATGGAAAAAAACTGACAGACCTGCACAAAATCGGCAAGTATTATTACTGTTTTGCGGCAGACGGCACCATGCTTACAGGATGGCATCGTATTCATAATCGTTTCAGGTATTTTGGCAAACAGACCGGAAGAATGCGTATCAATCAGACTGTAAATGGACGAAAGATCAACAGTAAAGGTGTCTGGACTCCTGTTGTTGTACTGGATCCGGGGCATTCTGCTGTCGTTGCCGGTGGTTATGAACCTCTTGGTCCTGGTTCCGGTCAGATGAAGGAGAAAGATACGTCCGGAACCCAGGGTGTTGCTACAGGTGTGGAGGAATATAAGCTCAACCTGAGCATTGGTCTTCAGCTAAGAACCCTTCTTCAGAAAAGAGGGTTTAAGGTAATAATGACCAGAACCAACAGTAAAGTAGCTCTCAGCTGTATTGACCGCGCAAAAGTGGCAAATAAGGCAAATGCAGATGCGTATATCCGTATCCATGCCAATGGAAGCTCCCTTGGGACGGTGTTATTATTGCGCACGCG
>OGZA01001397.1_pt1 | contig 16358 bp, 16 predicted proteins | sample 1576591 | NCBI WGS metagenome assembly OGZA01 (sample SAMEA3541565, study PRJEB24748) | human gut metagenome | biome: human gut; feature: human-associated habitat; material: faeces | place: China | collected 2012
GGAAAGGGAACACATGAAGAGCTGATTGCTTCCTGTGATATTTACCGCGAGATTTATGAAACACAGTTTAAGAAGGAGGCGCTTTATTCAAAACCCCTCCGGAATGCTCAGCTCTTTGAAAATGTGAAGCTCGCGGGCAGCTTTGCCGCGCGGGACACCGGCTGCCAGATCAGCAGCGCCAGGTAATAGTCTACCATGCTGTGCACCACTGTGCCCACGCCCACAAGACCCAGCACCGTGGAGACGAACGTCCCCTCCATCGTCATGCCCGAAAACCAAAACGCCGTCACCACAACGGCTTCCAGAACGCCATGGATCACGCCCATCACCAGCCCGAACAGGAAAATACTCAGGCCGTTTTTCATCACAGCGGTTTTTTTCGCCAGCAGGAACGCGCCTATGGCCACAAACACCACCTGGCTGAGCGCTCGCAGCACCACCACGGGCGGAAAGCCCGCCAGCAGGAAGCCCAGTGTCGCGCCCAGCTCCACTGTGAGCGCCACCGCAGGCGAGATGAACATGGCAATGAAAATCGCCACATGGCTGCCCAGCGTGAAACTCATGGGCCCCAGCTGTATCTTTACAGGCGAGATCATCGGGATCAATATGGCGATGGCGCACAGCAGCGCGGCCACGCACATTCTCTGAATGCGTACAGTATTTTTGGCTGCGGACATAAACAGGTTCCTCCCCAACATCCACTGTGCAGACACCACACACGACATGTGTCTTGACACATATTTTTTCTATACTATACGCGCTCGGGGCCCCTGCGTCAACCGCAGGCGGCAAATTCCCCTTTTTCCACCAAAAATAATGCCGCCGGAAACACTGTGTTTGGGCAACACGCCTTGCCGTTCCTGCGGCGGGGCGGCCCTATACGCCGCCCCGTGTCTGCGCGGCACACCGCGCGTGCGCGTCTAACCACCGGGCGACGCCGTCCTCGTCGTTTGCGCCGATGACGCCCGTGGCGACGGCCTTCAGCACATCTGCGGCGTTCGCCACAGCATATGCCTCGTCGGCGGCCTCAAACAGGTCCACGTCATTTTCCCCGTCCCCGAACACGACCAGCCGCCCGCATCCGAGGCTGCTTTTCAGCCACAGGGCCGCACTGGCCTTGGAGGCCGCTTTCGGCATGATCTCCAGCCACTGCTCCCGGGTGTACAGATCCACCTGGAACACACAATGATATTGCTCCCGGTATTTTTCATAAAGAGGCAGCAGCTTTTCCCTCTCGTCAATACAGGTGAAGTAAAAAATATCCCCCGCACGCAGTGTGCGCCGCGTTGCGACGGGGTTCGCCCTTCTGTCGTTTTTCCGCGTCTCAAGGAACGCCCGCATTCCCCGCGTACACCGGGCAGGCAGATAGGAAAACATCTCTCTGCCCCCGGCCACCGCATAGACGATGGGGAACACGCCGCACGCCTCCAGTTCGTCCAGGATCTCCGCCGCTTCCCCGCCGAAAAAATTCATCTGTAAAAACGAGCCGTCCCGGTTGTCCGCCACTGCTGCGCCGTTGTAAACGATCAGCGGTATTTCAGCTTCCAGCCCGGCCGTCACCTTCCGCGCCGTCTGGAACGACCGCGCCGTGGCATAGGAAAACAGCATGCCTTCCCCCACCAGCCGGTTGACCGTCCGGTTGGTATACCCGGATGTCCTTTCGTCGCTGCGCAGCAGGGTACCGTCCAGATCGGATACATACAAAGTCCTCATCGCGTCCTCCCGTCCGAGGGCTCCCGCAAAACCGCAGGCGCGCCGGGCATCCTACCGCCCGGCGCAGCAAGCCTCGTCATTTTTCCAGGCCCATCAGATATCCCTTCTCCTCCAGTGCGGCCAGCACCCGCGCTTTGCGCGCCTCGTCCGGGCACACGAGCGTGTGCAGATGGATGTCTCCCGTCAGGCTGCACAGGGGCTGCGCGCCGTTTTTCTGCAGGGCATCCCAAAAAACGTCCGCATCATAACGGCTGAATACCTGCAGCTGACCCGAAAGCTGGCCGTACACCGGGTGCTCCACGGTCACATCCAGCACGCCGCACCCGCAGTCCGCCACGGTATACAGCTCGTCCAGCAGGCCGTCCAGGCCGTGACGGCATGCCACGGTGCAGCGCACGCCGCCGCCCTCCTGTCCGCCGCCCAGCACATAGCCGCGCGGCGTAGCTACAATGGGCGAGCCCGCCGCCCGCAGCAGCGCCACATCCCCCACCACGACCTGCCGGCTCACGCCAAGGCGCGCCGCCAGCGCGGCCGCGCTCACCGGGCCGGACGCCCCGGCCAATGCCTGCAATATCTCATCTCTGCGCCGGGCCGCCGTCATGGGCCGCGCCTCCCTCCGTGCTTCTCCGCAAGGCGGCACACGCCGCCGTTTGAGGCCAGTATAGCATGTTTCCGGCAAAAAAACAAAACGAAAATGCCGGTATTCACAGCACGTTTACAAACGCGCTTGAATTTTGTCATATTCCGGCGTTACAATAGAAGATACAGTGAGGAGTTGAAGCATATGAACGAGCAACCCAAACCCAATAAAAAGCCCTTCTTTTACTATGCGATGATCGCGATGCTCATCCTGATGCTGCTGAACGCGTTTGTGTTCCCCAGCCTGATGACCCCGCGCGTGACGGAAGTAAGCTATGACAAGTTCCTGGACATGCTTTCGGGCGGCCAGGTGACCGTGGTGGAGCTGCAGGAAAACGAGCGTGAGCTTTATTTCAAAGCTGCAGATGAAAACGGGGCGGAACGGATCTACTCCACGGGCGTGTTCCCGGACGCGGACCTGCAAAAGCGCCTGTCCGAGAGCGGCGTCACCTTTTCCGCCGTGGCTCCGCAGGAAAACAGCACCCTGATGAATTTCCTGTTCACCTGGATCTTCCCCACGCTCATCCTGATCCTTCCCATGGTGCTGTTGTGGCGTATGATGCAAAAGCGCATGGGCGACGGCAGCAATATGATGTCCTTCGGCATGGGCAAGAGTAACGCCAAGATGTACGTGGCCGCTCAGACGGGCAAGACCTTTGCCGACGTGGCCGGGCAGGAGGAGGCCAAGGAAGCGCTGGAGGAGATCGTGGATTTCCTGCACAATCCGGATAAATACCGCAGCGTGGGCGCCGTAATGCCCAAGGGCGTTCTGCTTGTCGGCCCTCCGGGCACCGGCAAGACGCTGCTGGCCAAGGCTGTGGCCGGCGAGGCCAATGTGCCGTTTTTCTCCATCGCGGGCAGCGAGTTTGTGGAGATGTTCGTGGGACAGGGCGCGGCCCGTGTGCGCGACCTGTTCAAACAGGCGAAAGAAAAGGCCCCCTGCATCGTGTTCATCGACGAGATCGACACCATCGGCAAAAAGCGTGACGGCAGCGGCATCGCGGGCAACGACGAACGCGAGCAGACGCTCAACCAGCTGCTCAGCGAGATGGACGGCTTCGACGGCTCGTCCGGCGTCGTCATTCTGGCGGCAACCAACCGTCCCGAAACGCTGGACAAAGCGCTTCTGCGCCCCGGCCGTTTCGACCGCCGTGTGCCCGTCGAACTGCCGGACCTGCAGGGCCGCGAGGCCATTCTGCGTGTCCATGCCAAGGACGTGATGATGGCCGACGACATTGATTATAAGGCCGTGGCGCGGGCCACCTCCGGCGCGTCCGGCGCAGAGCTTGCCAACCTCATCAACGAAGCCGCGCTGCGCGCCGTCAAGTGCAACCGCCGCATCGTCACACAGGAAGACCTGACGGAATCCGTAGACGTGGTGGTGGCGGGCTACCAGCGCAAGAACGCAGTGCTTTCGCCCCATGAAAAAGAGATCGTCGCCTATCACGAAATCGGCCATGCTCTGGTTGCCGCGCTGCAGTCCAATTCCGCGCCCGTGACCAAGATCACCATCGTGCCGCGCACCTCGGGCGCGCTGGGCTATACGATGCAGACGCCGGAGGCCGACACGGTGCTGCTCTCCAAGGAAGAGGCGCTGGCGAAGATCGCCACGCTGACGGGCGGGCGCAGCGCCGAGGAGCTGATCTTCGGCAGCGTCACCAGCGGCGCGTCCAACGACATCGAGCAGGCAACCAAGCTGGCCCGCAGCATGGTAACGCGCCTGGGCATGAGCGAAACATTCGATATGACGGCGCTGGAGACCGTGAGCAACCAGTATCTTGGCGGCGACGCGGCCCTGGCGTGCAGTGCCGAGACCGCCACCAAGATCGACAAAGAGGTGGTGGAGATCATCCGCACAGCCCACGAAAAGGCCATCGGCATTTTGAAAGACAACATGGATAAGCTGCACGAGCTTGCCAAATATTTGCTGGAAAAAGAAACCATCACCGGCGATGAATTTATGGCGATCCTGAATCGGTAAAAAATAAACGGCAGGACGCACAGCACCTGCGTATGACGACCGCACCGGTGCCGGGGCTTATCCTTTCGCTCTCCGTCCCCAGCATCATCACCTGCATCATCACTTCGGTCTACAACATGGCCGACACGTTCTTTGTGGCGCAGCTGGGCACGGTCGCCGTAGCGGCGGTGGGCGTTGTCTTTTCCATATCCTCGGTGCTCTCTGCACTGGGCTTCTGGATGGGCACGGGCGGCAGCAGCCTTGTCAGCCTGTATCTGGGCGCGCGGGAAAAGGAAAAGGCGCACTGCGCCGCCAGTACGGGCTTTTTTCTTGCTTTGGGGCTGGGCGGCGTGATCGCTGCGGGCGGGCTGCTGGCGCTGCAGCCGCTGATGCGCCTGCTGGGCAGTACCGATACCATCCTGCCCGAAGCCGAGGCTTACGCCGTTCCCATCCTGCTGGCTGCGCCTTTCCAATGCTCCAGCCTGGCGCTGGCGCAGTGCCTGCGCGCCGAGGGAAAAAGCAAGGAAAGCATGGCCGGACAGCTTGCAGGCGGGCTTTTGAACATTGTGCTGGACCCTCTGTTCATTTACACGCTGGGCATGGGCATCCGGGGTGCGGGCGCGGCCACGGCGCTCAGCCAGGTGATGGTGTGGGCCGCGCTGCTGTGGTTCTATGTGCGCGGCAAAACATCCGTGCGCATTTCGGTGCGGCAGGTGGCCCGCACCCCGCAGATGGTGAAGCTGATTTTCACCACAGGCTTTCCCAGCCTGTGCCGTCACTGCGGCAACGCGCTGGCCACCATCGTGCTCAACCGCGCAGCGGGCGGCTTTGGAGACGCTGCCATCGCCGCGTTCAGCATCGCCTCCCGCGTCTCGGGGCTGGCGCTCTCCGTGTCCATCGGCTTTGTGCAGGGGCTTCAGCCCGTGGCCGGCTACGCCCACGGCAGCAAAGGCCACGCGCGGCTGAAAAGCGCGTTCCGCTTCTGCTGCGCCGCCAGTATGTCCGCTCTGACGGCACTGGCCGTGATCATTGCCGCAGCCGCGCCATGGATCGTGCGCATGCTCAGCCCCAGCGACGGCGGCCTTGTGGAAACCGGTGCGGCCGTGCTGCGCGCCACCAGCATCGCACTGCCGTTCACCACGTTCATCAACTGCACGGGCACGCTGTTCCAGGCCATACGGGAAAGCGCGCGCAGCAGCGCGCTGGTTCTTGGCAAACAGGTGTGCATCTACATCCCGCTGCTGCTGGCCCTGCCCCGCGCCTGGAGCATGAACGGCCTGATGGCCGCAATGCCGCTGGCCGACGCTCTGGGCTTCCTTGCCGCGCTGTGGATGGCCCGCAGCTATTTTCGCCGCGCGCAGCACGCTGCGGCGCTGTAAAGAGCCAATTTTCAGCGAGGTGGCTCTGTCGGGCAAGAGCGGTAAAATGATACTTTTACTTTTTGGGATGCTGCCAAAGATGCAGGCGGGTATCTATTGGTTGTCCCAAGGAGCACTGCAAAAATATTTTGGATTCCGGCAAAGGTACACCCGTGCATTATACAAGGTTATAGATACCGTAAAAAACTTTAAATCATTTGACAAAAATACAGTTGTAAAAGCATAAATTCGTCAAACGCCAGCGATGAAAACGCAGGACAAAATGCACCATATTTCCACATTCATAGTATACCAAGAGCGGAAAAAGACCGCACCGCATGTTCGCTTGAAGAAATATAGGAAAAAATTGCAATCCACCGACTCCCAGCTGCCTTCTGGAATCCAAAATCCGACGCACAGGATGCGAAGCACCAGAAAACTATTTTACGCCTGGGAGAAGTGTTTGAGAAATATTTTTAGCCTCAAAAAACTCTCGCCGCCCGGCTGTTGCAGCTTCCGGACGGCGGGGTTTTTTTATTTTTCCTGCGGCTGCTCTGTTTCCTGCTCCGTCGCAGCCTCTGCCGCGGATCCCTTCTCCGGCTTCTCCTCCGCCTGTGCGGCGGCTTCGGCCTGCTCCGTCGCTTCCTCCGCGGCAGCCGCCTGCGCGGCGTCCGCGGCCTCCTCCACCGCCTGCGCGCCGGCGGCCACGGTCTCCTTTACGCGCTCCAGCAGGTCCTCCGCGCCGTCGCGCAGACGGCCCGCAACGGCAGGAGCCTCCTCAGCCACATATCCGGCAAACGCCGAGCCAGCGTCCGCCACCGCGTCGCCCGCTTCATACAGCGCGTCTCCGGCGTCGTGCAGCGCCCCTTTCAGCTCCACGGTATCCACGCCCGCTTTCTCGGCAGTGCCTGTCACCACTTCTTTTACCTTTGCGCCCGCGTCGCTCAGCACGCCGCCCGCCGCGCGGGCAATATCCTCCAGCACGCTGCCCGCGGGTACGTCCTGCGGCTCGGCCCCGGCGGCTGCCGCCGCAGCGTCGGCCGCTTTGTTTTCCTCATATTTTTGGGCCACCTTCAATGCGGCGAAAGCGGCGCCCGCCGTTACGCCAAGGCCCAGCAAGCCTTTTAAAAATCCCATAACTCTACGCTCCTTTACAGCAAAATGGGCAACCGCCCGCCCTGCGTCACCGCCCGGCGGGCTTCCTTGCTTTCATTATAGATTCCCCGCGCCGGTTTGCCAAGCATTTCGCGGCATGTCACAAAAAGTTTGCAATTCGTTCCCGGTTTGGCCGCAAATGCGCCGTTTCGCGGCGGCTTATGCCTGCGTGCGCTCGATCTCCCGGATGCGCGCAAAGCCTTCGTGTACCATACCGGCTTTGTCCGGCGTCATGCCGTCGCACCAGTCGCTGTCCACAAATGCCAGCGCCATACGCCCGGCCACCGCGGGGGTCACGACTTTTTCGCCCATGGCCATCACGTTCGCGTTTGTGATGCGCCGCAGCTCGGCGGCAGTATATTCGCTTTCACAGGCCACGGCGTATACGCCGCGAAACTTGCCGGCCGTCATGCACACGCCGGCGCCGCTTCCGCACATCACAAAACCGCGCTCATACGCGCCGCTCTGAATGGCGCGCGCCAAAAGCTCGCCCGCCTCGTAATAGCGCACGGTCTCATCCTCCCGCTGCTGGCCAACGTCCGTAACGTCGTGGCCCGCCTCCCGCAGCACCTGTTTGACATGCTCTTTCAAACGGAATCCCGACGCATCGGATGCAATGGCGATTTTCATACAAAAACTCCTTTCGACGGTGTGCCGCCGTTTGTTTTCAGCAATTTCGCACAGCCGTGCCGCTTTTTATCTTATCTTAAAAAACCGCATGATGCGGTAGCCGATGTAGCGGAACACATCCGCCGCCAGCCACAGCTCGATGAGCGCGTAATGGGGCAGATTGCTCCAGCGGAATTTCGGCTTTTTCACTTTCGGGATGGCCCGGAACGCCTCCCGCGCGCCTTTGATGTACGGCGTCCAGAAGCCCCGCAGGCCGAACACCAGAATTTTGAGCAGATAGCCCAGCGCAAGCGGGATAAAATTCAGAAGGAGCATGCCCAGCGGCATATTTTTGTAGGGCAGCAGAATGCTGTTGCGCCCGCTCTGCACGCTTTTGAATTCGTTGTACCGCACTGCGCCCGTCGTCGCACCGCAGATGTGGTAGCACTTGGCCGCCGGGCAATACAGGTTTTTATAACCCAGACTGTTGGCCCGCCAGCTGATGTCCACATCCTCGAAATAAGCAAAAAACAGCTCGTCGAACAGACCTATCTCATCCAAAATGCTTTTGCGGTACAGGCTGGCCCCTCCGCAGGCGGAAAAAATGCGCCCCGGCTTTGTATAACGCCGCCAGTACATGCCGTCGCCCCGCTTGCACGCCCACCCGAACAGCGTGACATAATCCCCCGCATCGTCACAGATGTCCCGTTCAAAATGCCGGATCATCAGGCTTTGCACCGCAAAAGCGCGCGGCTCGGCATCCGCCATGGCAATGAGCTGTGCCAGCCAGTCCGGCTGTGCAAAGGCATCGTTGTTGAACAGCACCACATATTCGCCTTTTGCCAGGCCGATGCCCGTGTTCACCGCTGCGGAAAAGCCGGTGTTTGTCTGGTTCTCCACCAGCGTGTAGCCCGGGCGGCCCACATAGCTGCGGGCAATGGCCAGGCTCTCGTCTGTGGAGCCGTTGTCGATGATGATAAGTTCAAAGTCCTGCTCCGTCTGCGCCCAGACCGATTCAATGGAATCGCGCAGCCAGCCCGCGCCGTTCAGATTCGGTATTACAATACTTGCTTTCAAAAGCGTGGTCTCCTTTGATGAAACGTGCTATACTGTTGTTGACGCATGTTTTGGGTTGTATACGCGGTGCGCAGCCGCGGCAGCGGCGAGCCTGAGATTATTATGCCACAAGCGTCACGTTTTCGCAACGCCGAACTGCGGTTCTATTTTTATAGAAAAGGAGCCTGTCCCATGTACGATGTAACGACCGCGAAGCTGTTCCTGCTGGATATGGACGGCACGTTTTATCTGGATGATACGCTGCTGCCCGGCGCGCTGGAGTTTCTGGCACTGTGCCGCGCCACCGGACGGCAGTTTGCGTTTTTAACGAACAATTCCTCCAAAAGCAAAGCAGACTATCTTGCGAAGCTCACGCGCCTGGGCGCGGACGTTACCGAACATGACATTTTCACTTCCGGTGATGCAACGCTGCTGTATTTGGCGGAAAACGGGTTTCCCAAAGATATCCTGCTCATCGGCACGCCCAGTCTGGAGGCGCAGTTCGCGGCGGAAGGCTACACAGTGCGGGCTGCGAAGCCCCGCGCCGTGGTGCTGGGCTTCGACACCACCATCACCTATGATAAACTGAGGCTGCTGTGTGACGCTGTGCGCGCCGGCCTGCCCTACATTGCGACACACCCGGATTACAACTGCCCGGTCGCAGGAGGCTTTATCCCGGACATCGGTGCGGTGATCGCCTTTGTAAAAGCAAGCACCGGGCGGGACCCGGATGCCGTCATCGGGAAGCCAAATGCCTACATCGCCCGCGCCGCTGCACACAAATACGGCGTTTCTCTGAAAGACGTATGCATGGTGGGCGACCGCCTTTACACCGATATTGCACTGGGCGCCTGCGGCTGCGGCACCGCGCTGGTGCTGTGCGGTGAAACAACGCCGGAGGCTCTGGCCGCAGGCAGCGTCACGCCCGGCGTCGTGTGCGCCGATTTGGCCGCGTTGGGCAGACTGCTGTAGCCGGTGCGGTCCAATATACCACCGGGAGGACTGCTGTCATGGAATACGCGCAGCGCATCGGCGCACGCATCGCGCGCCTGCGCACGGAAAAGCATCTTACACAGGGACAGCTTGCCCAGGCCGCAGGCGTGCCGCGCGACGCGCTCGCCCGCTGGGAAGCCGGCGGCGGGCTGCCGGGCAGAGCTGAGCTGACGGCTCTGGCCCGGCCGCTCGGCACGACGGCGGCGGCACTTCTGAACGCGGACGAAGACGAACCGGACGAAGCGCCCGTCGGCTTCCTTACATTTCCGCGTACCGAGCAGGCATGGCGCGCCCAAGCCCGCTGTATGCGCGGCAGCGGGCCGCGCACGGCCTATGCGCTGGCGGCGCTGTGCTGTACCGTCTGCGCTGCTTTGAGCCGCGCCTGGCTGTTCGGCTCCGTGCGTATGGCCTGCACCGGCTTTTTTCTGGCCGCGGCTGCATTTTGTCTGTGGGGCTGTGCGGACGGCCCGCTGCGGCTGCGGCTGCGGGCCGCCTGCAAAGGAGATTTTGCGGCCGTTCAGGCAGCCGTATACCCCACCCACTGCCGCTGGCATCAAAACGGAGAACCTTACCGGCTGGAGCACGCCGACTTGATGGGTGCCTGGGAACTGCCCGACGGGTTCGTGCTTCAATGGGAAGGCCCTCCCCTCTTTGTCCACCACAGCGACGCACAAGCTGTGCGGTATATCCTTTCCCGCTCCTACGGCGTGCCGTACCGCGTCCTCAGGCCCCGGCGGGAGCCGTTTTGGGCACTGTGTGCCTGTACGGCGGGCCTGGCAATCTCCCTCTGGCTGAGCGGCGGCGGTCTGCGGCTCCTGCGGCAGAGCTTCGCCCCCTCTGCACCGCTGCCGGATGCTCCGCAGTCTGCCGCCGTACCGGATTTTTCCAGCACAAACGGCCCTTGCTTTGCCGCCGCGGACGGAGGCGTTTGGTTCACGGCGGGGCACGGCTCCGCTGTTTCGCCGGAAACGACCCGTGCTCTCTTTACCGGGGCAGGCCGCATTTTGGCCGCTGAAACCGGCTCCAAGGTGCAGGCTGTACTGTATGCGTCCGGCCCGCTGGATTGCAGTGTCAGCGTCACGCCGGACGAAGGCGTCACATGGTTCGGTCAGTCCCTCACCGCGCTGGACCGTCCTGTCGAATACGCAAAGCTGGAGTTTCTGACGCCGGAGCTGGGCTTTGCGGCGGTGGGCACGCAGCATTCCCCGGGCGGCGGCGAGGAAAAATATGCTTTTTTCACCCATAACGGCGGGCAAAGCTGGACGGCATTCGGCGCCCTGCCGCACTTCGGCACCTCCCACATCCTCAGCGGTTTTTCCATGACGCCGGACGGCACGGCGTTTCTCACTCTTGCCACAGGTCCAGAGGAAAACTGGCCCCTGCTCTACTGCAGTGCAGACAGCGGAGCCTCCTGGCAGACGGCGGAGCTGCCCTGGGACGACTGTGCGCTTGCATACCTGAACCACCTGTCCCGCGCGGAGCAGCGGCCCGAGGGCTTTTATGTTCTTCTGACGCAGCTGCCGTACAGCGGCGGGAACGCCGCCTTTTTCGCCCCAACGGCGCAAGGGCCGTGGAGCTATGCCGGAGATGCCATCCCAGATGCATGATCCACGCCTGCAAAGGGACGGGCCCCGTGCCGGATGCATCAACCGCATCAGCACGAGGCCCTTTTTTCAGGCAATGCTCCCGCCTGTTATTTCAGTGTTTTTTCCAGATTGGCCATGATGTCTGCCGCACCCTCGCTCATCACAAGTACGATTTCTCCGCCGGGCAGCGTTTTGATCAGCGCGCCCTTGGCAACCTCGTACTGGTCGGCCAGATAGTTTTCAAACGACTTGCGCTGCAGCGAAACATAGCTTTCCACCGCAGCCTGCACGGCTTCGGCCTGGCCTTCGGCAGGCTTGAACACACCGATGGCGTAGGCCCGCACATTCATCATCGACATGCTGAAGGCGTACGCGTCCAGCGTTGCGGGATCGGTGCCCATGGTGTCCAGCATCATCTGGATGCTGGACGCCGCATCCTCGGCGGACATATCGTTGGGATTCACGGCCAGCATCGGCTCACCGCCCGCGTCGCCGCAGGCGATCTCGGAATACTCATTGTCCTCGGCCGGACGCGCGTCACGGATGGCATAGGCGTAGCGCTGGCCCTCGCTCATCGTGTCCCCGGCCCCGCCGGACGAAACGGACGCGGAACCCGAAACGGAACCCGAGCCGGAGGCGGCAGGCGTAGATACGGCAGAGGAACTGCCGGAATTCGTGCCCGGCAGCTTTGGCCCGCAGGCGGCAAGGGCAAGGCAGAGCGCGGCGGCAAGCGCCAGCGCGGAAATACGGTACAGTCGGTTCATGTTTGTTTCTCCTTACAGTTTGTAATACTGGCAAAGGCGGCCGCACACCAGGCGGCCTTTGCTATGAAGTATACCCCGCAGCCCTGCCAAAAATTGCACGCGGGGCAAAATTTCTCTAAAAAAGGCAAAAAAGGGGCGCAAAAGCGCCCCATACCGGCCAGGCCGCGGGTTCTTTCACTTATACTTCGGCGCGGGGTGATAAAATTCGAAAATCACCGCGTCGTTTTCCGCTTCTTTCGCGTTTATATCGTCTTCGGGGCGCACGGTCCAGCATACGCGGATGGCGCCCATTGCCTCCGCCAGACGGGCGGTCCATGGCTTTTTGCCGGGGCCATAAGCGATAAACTGCGGGCGCGCCAGCACGTTGGTGAACAGGCAGCCCAATGCGAATGCCAGCGGCTTCGGCTCATCCCGAAACGAGGCGGGCGCGTCAGAAAGCTGTCCCCGCAGCACATCCTTCGCATTTTTCCGGAACCAGCGCACGATGCGCGGGTCAAAGCTCTCGATGCAGTAGGGGCCGTTGTACGCGCGCATCAGCGCCAGTCCCTTTTCGCAAAGCTCGTCGTTGCGCCGCCCCGTCTTGAGTTCAATGATCATGGGCGTTCTGCCGCCCATCACTTCAAACACCTCCGTCAGCAGGGGGATCGTCTCCTGTGTGCCGCACAGACGCATCCCGCGCAGCTCCTCGAATGTAAATTCGTCCACACGGCCGTGCACGCCGCACACACGGTCCAGCGTGTCGTCGTGGAACACCACGACCTGCCCGTCCCTGGAGAGCTGGATATCCAGCTCCACGCCGTAGCCGGCCTCCGCCGCCGCGCGGAACGCGGGCAGGCTGTTCTCCGGCACCGTCTTATCCTTCGTATGCAAGCCCCGGTGCGCGTGGTTTACGCCGTACACCAGCTGCTTTTGCGCCTCGCCGTAGCGGCCCGGCCGCAGAAAAAGCCACAGCAGAACGATGCACACGGCCAGAACCCACAAAAATACCGCCATTCAAGATCATCCCATTTCCCGGCGCATACGCGCCGCGTGATCCGGCCCTGCAGGCAGGGGCCTCCGGGGAGGCGCGCCGGTCCTATCTGCCATTTTACCGCGCTCCGCCCGCGCCGTCAATCGGCAGGGACGCATGCGTAAAACATTTTCACAAATTTGACATATCGGCGCTGTAATATGCTACTATAAGAAAAACGAAAAAACCATCTGCTGCCGAAAACGAGGTGTTTGTTATGGCAAAAATTTTGATCGTAGACGACGAGCCGCGCATCCGCGAGCTGATCCGCGAGCATTTGGAGCACGAAGGCTTCCAGTGCGAAGAGGCCACCGACGGCTCCGCCGCGCTGGCGGCGCTGGCCGCCTCCGGAGCGGACCTTGTGATATTGGACATCATGATGCCGTTTGTGGACGGTATGACCTGCCTGCGCGAGATGCGCAAGCGCAAAATCGACACGCCCGTCATCATGCTGACGGCACGCGGCGAGGAATACGACAAGCTTGCGGGCCTGGAGGGCGGCGCGGACGATTATGTGGTAAAGCCGTTCAGCCCGCGGGAGCTGGTGGCCCGCGTAAAGGTGGTCCTGGCGCGCACCATGCCCAAAACGCAGGAGGGCGGCGAAAGCTTTGTATTCGGGGACCTTGTCATAGACACTGCCTCCCACAGCGTGAAGATCGCCGGGGAGGAAGCTCCCCTTACGCCCAAGGAATTCGATCTTCTGGTGTTCCTTGTATCCAATAAGGGCTTGGCGCTTTCCCGGGAAAAGATTTTGCAAAAGGTGTGGAACTACGACTATTACGGCGAGGACCGCACCGTGGATACCCATGTCAAAATGCTGCGCAGCCACCTGGGCAAATACCGCGACAACATCGTGACAGTATGGGGCATCGGCTATAAATTTGACCCCGATGTGAGGCCCGGAAAATGAAGCAGGACAAGCGCCCCGCGGGCGCGGCCGTAAAAAAGCGGCGTTTTTTCAATAGGATCAGCCGCAAGCTGATGCTGTTTGTTGTGCTGATGAGCATGGTGCTGCTGGCGCTGGTGTGGCTGCTGAGCGTAAAGCTGCTGGAGCCCATGTACAACCGGCGCGTGCTCGCGGATCTGAACCATGCGGCGGACGTCTATTCCGCCATCATTGAAAAATACGGCAAATTCGAGAGCTTCGACAAGAGCGGCGGCGTTCATATTCCCTCAGACATGATGGAGGAGATCATGGACAACCGGGGGCTGCTGGCCGGAAAATGCTTTGAGGTAGCCGGAACAGACTGCAAGGTCCTGCTGCATCTTCACCAGCTGCAGTCCGACCAGTGCCTGCTGCATCCCAATCCGCTGAGCCAGCTTATGGAATATTCAGAGCCGCAGTGGAACAGCACCGCAGCCGTCAACCTGCGGGCCACGACCTTCGTACTGGGAGACCTGAACTTTACTCTGCCGGACTCCCGCATCCTGCCCGGCCTGGAAAGCACCTCCGGCACCCGGCAGATGGTGGTGTGCCGCAACATCAACAACCAGTATTCTCTCATCCTCTCCACAGACCTGGAGCGTGTGGGCCAGGCCGCCGACGTCATCAGTGCGCAAATGCCCATCATTGCCGCCGTGCTGCTCATCGTCAGTATTGCGGGTGCTTATGTATTCAGCCGCTGGTTCACAAAACCCATCTCGGCCATTTCCCGCGCCGCGCGGGAGATGGCACGCGGCAATTACAAGGTGCGCGTCACGCCCCAGGCGGATGACGAGCTGGGCGCGTTGGCCGGGGATTTCAACACCATGGCCCGGGAGGTGGGCCGCACCTCGGAGCTGCAGCGGGACCTCATCGCCAATGTCAGCCACGACCTGCGCACGCCGCTGACGCTCATCAAGGGCTATGCCGAGACGGTACGCGACCTGACGGGCGACAACAAGGAAAAGCGGGACGAACAGCTCTCGGTCATCGTGGACGAGACCGACCGCCTCTCCGGCCTTGTGAACAGCGTGATGGAGCTTTCCAAATATTCCTCCGGCACCGAAAAGCTCAATCCCGTCCAGTTCGACCTGGCACAGCTGTGCGACGAAGTGGCCTACCGCTACCAGAATATCTGTGAGCAGAGCGGCTACACCCTCACGGTAGATGCTGCCGACCCCTGTACCGTAACGGCAGACCCGGACATGATGAGCCGTGTGGTGCACAATCTGCTGGCGAACGCCATCCATCATATCGGGCCGGACGGCTGTGTGGCGCTGCGCGTAAAACCGCAGCCGGACGCCGCCGTGCGGGTAGAGATTGAGGACCACGGCGCGGGCATTGCCCGGGAAACCGTGGGGGATATCTGCGTGGAGCCGGGCCGGTGCCTGTTTTTTGTGACCGCCGAGATCACGCCCTATGTGCTGGACAATCTCCGGGAGGCGGGCCGGACAAAGCTGCACCTCAAGCAGCTGCCCCTGCTGGGGCTTTCCATGCCGGAGCCGGAATTTCAGGAGATTCGGGACACCATGGCATCCATTCGGCTGGACAGCGTGATTGCCTCCGGCTTCCGCATTGGCCGGTCTCTGGCTGCGGACTATGTAAACGCCGGGAAGGTGAGCATTGACGGTCTGCCCTGTGAAAAGCCGGACAAGACCGTTTCCGAAGGGGCCAAAATCTCCGTCCGGGGGCTGGGAAAAATCAAGCTCTCCCAAATCGGAGGAAGGACAAAGAAGGACCGCATCGCGGTCACCATTCAGAAATATGTGTGAGGAACCCGTTATGAATATGAATGAAGTCATTGCCAGGATCAACGCTCTGGCAAAAAAAGCAAAGGAATGCCCTCTGACGGAGGAGGAGCAAGCCGAACGAGACAAGCTGCGCCGCATCTATATTGACTCCGTCAAGGCCAATCTGGTGGGGCAGCTGGAAAATACCTGCATTTTGCAGCCAGACGGCACCAAAAAGAAGGTCACGAAGAAATAATGGATATTCGTTCCGAAATTGAATTATTCACTCCGGGCTGCGAACAGGAGCAGCGGGACAAGGCCCAGATGCTTTCCTGGCTGGATTCCACACCAGACCCCTTTACCAGGGCGAATACCGTCGGCCACTTTTCGGCCTCCTCCTGGATCGTCAGCCCGGACCGGCAGCAGGTGCTTTTGATTTATCACAACATCTACCGTTCCTGGGCCTGGACCGGCGGCCACGCCGACGGAGAAAGGGACCTTCTGGCCGTGGCCCTGCGGGAAGCCCGGGAGGAAAGCGGGCTTGAAACCCTGCGGGTGCTGAAAGACGGCATCTTTTCTCTGGAAACCCTGACGGTAGACGGCCATATCAAGCGGGGAAGCTATGTTTCCAGCCATCTGCATCTGAATGTAACTTATCTGCTGGAAGCCGACTCTGAGGAAGCGGTTGCCATTAAGGCGGACGAAAACAGCGGTGTGGCCTGGTTTACGCCGGAAGAAGCACTGGTAAAATCCACCGAGCCGTGGTTCGTGGAGCATGTGTACGCAAAGCTGCTGGAAAAGATGAAAACGATTTAGGGCAATACCGCATAATTCTAAGTGCCGATACGGCGAGCGAGGTGCGGC
>OGZA01001398.1_pt1 | contig 16349 bp, 16 predicted proteins | sample 1576591 | NCBI WGS metagenome assembly OGZA01 (sample SAMEA3541565, study PRJEB24748) | human gut metagenome | biome: human gut; feature: human-associated habitat; material: faeces | place: China | collected 2012
TTGGAAATAATGTAACAGTCAAGTCACCGGCGCACTGCGCCGGGGACCTTTTGACGATATTTTTTCACTTTCCGCTGACGCTCAACAGAGCGGTGGGCAGGCTGCCGTCCAGCAGCAGGATGCACCGGCGCAGATCGTCACCGATGTTCTCCGGCATGCCGGACTCGATCCAGTCGAACACGCCGCTCAGCAGGCCCCGGGCATAGAACCGGGACACGAACTCCAGGTCCTCCTGCCCCACGTCCAGGCCCACCGCCGCCTGATCCACGATCCGGCGGATCACCGGGCCGTAGCCCTGCATCAGATATCGCTCCAGGTCCCGGCGGTTCACGGAGCGATAGGCGTTCATCACCAGGTGCCGCTTGCTGCGCAGAACATCGGTGATGGTGTGCAGCTCCTGCCGCCAGTCGCCGCCGGCCTCCCGGACGGTCTGGGCCAGGTTGGCGGCCTCCCGTTCAAAGATCCAGCGCATCAGGTCGTATACGTCGCGGAAGTGATAGTAAAACGTCTGGCGGTTCACGCCGCACCGGGCCACAATGTCCTTGACGGTGATCTTTTCCAACGTTTTGGTTTCCAGCAGCTGGCACAGGGCCTCTGCCAGGTCGTGCTTTGCGTTCATGGGCAGCAGTCCTCCTTTACATGATGCCGGATTTTTCCTTGCTGCGGGCGATCAAGCGGTTCAGGGGCCTGGCCGGGTAGTACAGCAGCATACCCAGCGCCGCAAACAGCACGCACATGCCCGCCATCACAGCCAGATTCTTCCAATATACGTTTTCATACCGTCCGGCGATGGTTTCCCGGAGCATATCCATGCCATAGTGGAAGGGCATGAACTTATACAGCGTCTGGAAGATCCCGGGCAGCACGTCGATGGGATAGACGCCGCCGGAGCCCGCCACCTGGATGACCATGATGATCACGGACAGGGCCATGCCGATGTTGTCCAGGGCGTACACCAGGGCGTAGTTCATCATGGTGAAGTTCAGGCTGCACACGCAGCACGCCAGCAGGAACAGCCCCGGATACGGGCATTGGATGCCGATGTAGTAAATGCAGCCGAGGCCCGTGACCAGGGCCTGGACCATGCCGATCAGGAAAAACAGCTGATACCGGCCGAAGAACCGCTGCCAGGGACGCAGCCGGGAGAGCTCCGGCATGGGGGCGTTCACGTGGATCATGGTGGCCGTCAGCAGGGAGCCCACAAACAGGGCCAGCATGATGTAATACGGGGCCATGGCGCTGCCGTAGGTGGTGATTTCATACACGGGCACCGTCTCCATGGCGATGGGGTCGGACAGATATCCGGCCAGCTCCTCGGGGTTGTTTTCCAGCACGTCCAGAAAGCGGCGGAAGCCGTCGCTGCTGACGATGCGCTCCACATCGTCCGACAGCTTCCCCAGATCCCCCCGCAGGGTGGCCGACAGCTGGATGGCCCCGCCCAGGGTGGTGCCCGTGGACTGGATGGCGTCCTGATACCGGCCCAGCTTATCCCCCAGGGCCGTCAGTCCGCCGGACACGTTGTCGAACACGTTCTGCACGGCCTGGAGCTTCTCCTGCACGTCCCGGTTCAGCTCCTCCACCCGCTGGTTGACGCTCTCGCTGATGCGCAGAGCCGCCTCCCGCAGGTCCTGGCGGATCTGGTCCAGCTTGGCCTGGACCTGCTGGTTCCAGGACTCCAGTTGGCTGGGGTCCTCCAGCTTTTTCAGCAGGTCCCGAAGCTCCCCAATGTGATAAATGGCGTTGCCCAGCCGCTCCTGAACGGCGGGATAGTTGTCGGCATAGTCCCGCAGCTTCTCCAGCCGCTGCTGCTGCTCCGCCAGCCGCTGGTCCAGCTGCTGGGCGGGACCGGCCAGAAAGCCCGCCACATCCTCCGCCGTTCCCACGGCGGAGGCAATGTCGTCGGCGATGACGTCGATCTGGGCGTCGATATCCTCCAGCTGCCGGGCGATCTCGGCCTCCGTCTCGTTCAGGCGGCCGATGCCCCGGTCCAGGGCGTCCTGGATGCCGGACAGGTCATTGCCGCTGACGATGCTGTCCAGGTCGCCGGTGACCACCCCGGCGCAGGCCAGGATGCTGTCCGTCTGGTCCGCCAGGGTCTGCATGGCCGTCAGCGTCTCCTCCAGGGTGCGCAGGCTGTCCTGGGCGCTGCTGAGCTTTTCAATGACCCCCTGGGACACGTCGTCCGCATCCAGGCCCATAGCCCTGCACACGGAGCTGACGGTGGTGACGGCGTTGGTCACCGTCTCCACCACGGTGGCGTTGATCTCGTCCTGAACGGCGGTCTTGGCCTTGTTGGTGATCTTGGGGGCAATGGCGTTTTTCTTCTCGTTTTCGTAATACTCGATCTGGGGGTGCCGCAGGTCCGTGTCCAGAATGCTGACGAAGTCCCCGGTGAAGTCTGCGGGAACGATCAGGGCGGCGTAGTACCTGCCGGACCGGACACCCTCCAGGGCCTCCTCCCGGCTGTCTACAAAGTCCCAGCCCATCTGGTTGTTGCTTTTCAGGCCGTCCAGCACCATGGACCCGATGTTCAGCTTCAGGCCCAGCAGCTCATAGCCCTCATCCTCGCTGGTAACGGCCACGCGGATATTGGACGTGGCGTCGGGGCCGTAGGGGTCCCAGTTGGAAAAAATGTTGAACCATGCATACAGGCACGGGATCAGGCACAGGCCCATGATGACCACCACGGCCACCACGCTGGCGCTGATGCGCTGCCAGTCGGCCCGGAAAATTCTCCAGATATTCCTCATGCCTGCACCTCCCTGGACCGCCGGTCCTGATCGCCCATATACCGGGAAATGCGGCCCAGCTCCCGGGACATCTGCTCAAAGCCCTGGGCCAGCTGGCGGCTGCTCTCCTGCAGGTCGGACAGGGTCAGGGCCAGCTCCGGGTGCAGGGGCTCCGGCTGTACCGGGACAGAGGCGGGACGGGGCGGGACAGGCTGGGGACAAGGCGGGACAGGGGCGGGACAAGGCTCCGCCGGGACAGGCTCCTCTGGGGCAGGCTCCTCCGGGGCAGGCTCCTCTGAGGCAGGCTCCTCCGGGACCGCTTCGCTCTCCTGACTCCGGCCCCGCAGATGGGGCAGCAGCTGGGGCATGCCGGTGGGCAGGGCCATCAGCTGATCCAGCTCCACCTCCTTCTGGGTGATCTTCTTCACCTTGTTCTGCATTTCGTAGTCCACATACTCCACGGCGATGAGATACGCCGCGATGCCGAACATGGATACGATCCACAGCAGCAGGAAGATCACCCGGGAGCCGTCGGATAAAAACAGCAGCACCAGAAATGCCAGCGGCACCAGCAGCAGGCTCAGCATTCCCTTGCGGATGCGGCGCTGATTGCCGCTGTGGAACTGAAGGACCTCCTGCAAAAGGGCCTGATATAATTGGCTGTATTTCTTTTCGTCCATGGGAAGTCCTCCTTTCTTACAGCATTTCGGTTTCTTCCAGCTTTTCCTCCATGAAGTGGTTCAGGCCCATGAAGGGCTTGCGCACCCACAGGCCGATGAGCAGGGCCGCCGCGCCGAAAATCAGCAGACAGCCGATGTTCTTCAGCCAGGTCAGCCCATACAGGCCGCAGACGCACTCGCGCACAGCGTCGATGGCATAGGGGAAGGGGAAGATATGATAGATTTTCTGATACACGTCCGGCAGCAGCTCAATGGGGAACGTGCCGCTGGAGCCGGCGATCTGGAGCACCATGACCACCACTACAACGGCCTTGCCCACGTCGCCGAAGGACACGGTCAGGGCGTAGATCAGCAGGCTGAACACCAGGGAGGTAATGGCCCCGGTGGCAAACAGCAGCGCCGGCTCCACGCACTGAATCTTCAGCACCAGCAGGTCCCCGGCCACGATGACGGCGGCCTGAATCTGGCTCATGACGAAAAACAGGAAGTACCGGCCGAAGAACAGCTGGTGGGGCTTGGGGTCCACCAGCCCCTCCGGGCGGGCGTGGGGCTTGAGAATGGCCACCAGCATGACGCCGCCCACCCAGATGGCCAGAACGGAATAGAAGGGGGCCATGGCGCTGCCGTAGTTTGCAATGGGATACACCGGCTCCACGGTGGTCTGCACCATCTGGGAGAAGTAGGCGCCGTAATTCTCCGGGCTGCCGCCCAGGATATCCAGCAGGGTGTCCAGATAGTCCGGACTGTCGCTGTCCTCCAGGCCGCCTAACAGGCTCCCCAGCTTGTCGATGGCCTGGCCCATGGCGTCGCGGCCCTGGGACATGAGACCGTCCAGGGTGCCGGCCGCCGCGCCGGCGGCTGCCAGCAGGTCCCGGGTATCGGCTGCCGTTCCGTGGAGGCCCTGGAGCAGGCCCTCCGTCTGGTCCAGAACGTTTTTCACATCATCCGTCACATCGCCGAACACCGGCGTCAGCAGGGTGTCCGTCAGCTTCTCCAGCTGGGCCACCAAAGCGATGGTGTCCTGCAAAACGGCAGAGTTCTGCCGGATGCCGTCGGCCACGGTGTTCAGCCGGTCCCGCAGCTGATAGCAGCTGTCCGCCAGGCGCTGGGCGGCGGCTGCGGCCTGGGCCCCCACGGGCCCGGCCTCCACGGCGATAGACCTGGCCCAGGCCGTGAGCTTATCGCCCATATCGTCCATGGTCTGGGCGGCGTCCCGCAGGTCCTCCTGAATCTGGGGCAGCTGAGCGTCCACGTCGATGCCGTTCAGAATTTTCTCCGCCGCGTCAAAGGCCTTGTCCAGGGCCGCCTGGGCCTTATCCAGGGCGGCGTGGACCTGGCGGTTCAGCTGGGCCACGGTGTCCAGAAGCTCCTGGCTGTCGGGGCGGTTCTGGTTGATATTCGCCACCAGGTCCGACAGGTCCTGGCGATAGCTGCTGTTGTCCTGGCCCGCGGCCTGGAAGGCGTCCACGGTCTGGGCGCAGGAGCGCAGCAGGCTCCGGGCCTGGCCCAGCAGCCCCTGAACGGAGCCCACGGGGTCGTCGCCCTTCAGCTGGTCCGACAGGTCGTTGGCTCCCCGGAAAACGGCGTCCACCACCACGTCCAGATAGCTTTTGCTGATGGTGGTTTTCAGGGACGACACCGCCGTGTCGGTGATTTTGGTGGCCACGGCGTTTTTCTTGTAGTTTTCATAATAGGTGATGGTGGGCTTGCCGGTCCACTCCGTCAGCATGTGGTACATATTATAAGAGAAGTCCTCACCGATGACCACGGCGGCGTAGTAATCCCCGGCATAGACGCCGCGCTGGGCCTCCTCCTTGGTGTCCACAATGACCCAGTTGATGCTGGTGCTGGTGCGCAGGTCCTCCACCACCTCCCGGCCCTTGTTGACCTGGGTGCCGTCCTCCTCGGTCCAGCCCTTATCCAGGGACGCCACGGCGATGCTGATGTTGCCGGTGCTGCCGTAAGGGTCCCAGTTGGAGTAGATATTCAGCCAGGCGTACAGGCTGGGCAGCACCGCGATGGCCAGGGCCACCGCCAGAGCAAAGAAATGCGTAAACAGCGAACGGGCGTCCGCCTTGATGATGCGCCAGATGTTCCGCATACGTTCCTCCTGCTTCCAAAAACAGATTCCGCGCCGGGGCGCGGCGTTTTGACAGTGTATAGACTATTATACTATACACTGTCAAAATTTCCACCCTTTTTTTGCATTTTTCAAGATTTGTTCATATCTTCCGGCAGGAGCCGGGCCATATCCTCCGGCAGCGGGGCTGTTACCGTCAGGCGGCGGCGGGTGACGGGGTGAGTCAGCTCCAGCCGGTGGGAGTGCAGGGCCGGGCGGGGGATCAGGTCCCGGTCCTCCTGGCCGTAGAGCCAGTCCCCCAGCAGGGGGTGGCCGATAGCCGACAGGTGCAGCCGCAGCTGGTGGGTGCGGCCGGTGCCGGGGGTCAGCCGCAGCAGGGCCCGGTCCGGCCCCTGCCACAGGGTCTCATAGTCCGTGTGGGCCGCCAGACCCGCCGGGTCCACCCGCCGCCGCAGCAGGGAGTCCGGCTCCCGGCCGATGGGCAGGTCGATGGACCCCGCCGCCGGGCTGGGCACGCCGCTGCACACCGCCAGATAGGTCCGGCGGAAGTCGCCGGAGTGGAGCTGCTCCATGCACAGCCGGTGGACATATCCGGTTTTGGCCACCACCATGACCCCGGTGGTGCCCCGGTCCAGCCGGTTGACGCAGTGGAAGCTCCCCTGGCCCAGATAGTGGCACACGGCCCCGGCCACGGTGACGGTCTCCTCCGTCAGGGCCGCCGGGTGGATGGCGATGCCCGCAGGCTTGTTCAGCACCAGCAGGTCCTCATCCTCCCACAGGATGTCCAGGGGATAGTCCACCGGCCGGATATGGGGATTGTCCCCGGGCAGGTCCGACACGTCGGCGGTGACGGCGTCCCCGGTGTGGAGCACCGCCGCCACGGTGGCGGGCCGTCCGTTGACCAGGATGGCCCCGGGCCGCCATTTCAGCCGGGACAGGAAGCTGCCGGAAATGCGCAGCTCCTGCCGCAGAAGCCGCCGCAGGGGCCAGCCCTCCTGCTCCGGGGCTACGATATGAGTCAGCAGGCGCATACATACCGCCTCCCTTCAAAAAAGCGTGACAAATTCCGTGGGAATATGATACACTATGACCATCTCAGATTCAAGGAGGATCTCCAAGTGGCATCGAAAGTTTATTGGGCCGACCTGCGGGCCGACTATCGGGAAAATCTGCCCCAGAAGCTGACCCGGTTGATGAAAACCGCCGGTATGGGCCAGATCGACTTTGAGGACAAGTTCGCGGCCATCAAGCTGCACTTCGGCGAGCCCGGCAACCTGGCCTTTCTGCGGCCCAACTGGGCCAAGGCCGTGGCGGACTTCGTGAAGGAGCGGGGCGGCAAGCCCTTCCTCACCGACTGCAACACCCTGTATGTAGGCGGGCGGAAAAACGCCCTGGACCACATGGACGCCGCCATGCTCAACGGGTTCTCCCCCCTGTCCACCGGCTGCCAGATCATCATCGCCGACGGCCTCAAGGGCAACGACGAGGTGGAGGTGCCGGTGCGCGGCGGCGAATATGTGCAGAAGGCCAAGATCGGCCGGGCGGTGATGGACGCGGACGTGTTCATCTCCCTGACCCATTTCAAGGGCCACGAGGAGGCGGGCTTCGGCGGCGCGCTGAAGAACATCGGCATGGGCTGCGGCAGCCGGGCCGGTAAGATGGAGCAGCACAACGCCGGGAAGCCCCATGTGGCCCAGGACCACTGCGTGGGCTGCGGCGCCTGCACCCGCATCTGCGCCCACAACGGCGTCACCGTTACGGACCGCAAGGCCACCATCGACCACAGCAGGTGCGTGGGCTGCGGCCGGTGCATCGCCGTCTGTCCCCGGGACGCCATCCGGGTGAACTGGGACGAGACGGTCACCAATCTGAACCGGAAGATCGCCGAATATGCCCAGGCGGTGGTGGACGGGCGGCCCTGCTTCCACATCAGCCTGGTCATCGACGTGTCCCCCAACTGCGACTGTCATCCGGAGAACGACGCGGCCATCATCCCCAATGTGGGCATGTTTGCCAGCTTTGACCCGGTGGCCCTGGACATGGCCTGCGCCGACGCGGTAAACGCCCAGCCGCCCCTGCCGGGGGCCGCTGCCGCCGGGGACTGCGGCCATGACCACTTCCACCATCTCCATCCGGAGACGGACTGGATGAGCTGCCTGGAGCACGCCGAAAAGCTGGGCATGGGCAGCCGGGAATATGAGCTGATCAAAATCTGACCTATAAGCGCGGCATCCCCGGCCATGCCGGGGATGCTTTTTGTATACAAGTCGCAATATTCTGGCCGGATATCACAATTTGTTGTCGCTTCGCCGGAAATGAAAATGTAGAGAATTGAAAAAATTCTTTGCATTTCGGTTATTAGTGTGTTATAATCAATAAAAACAGGAAGAATTCTGAACAGAAAGGTGGTGAATTCTTATGTGGGTTGTCATTCTCAGTGTGGTTTGCTCCCTGGCCGCCTATTTTGCAGGGTTATATGTGAGTATTATATCGTATGGTATATATGACATAGGAGCAGCTTTTGCTGCCATTACCATGGGGGCGTTTATCATGTACCAACTGAGAGGAAAAAAGAAGAAGTAGCAGTACAGACAGTAGGACATTCAATGCAGAGAGAGGAGAACTTATATGAAGAAAGTTTTATCTATCATTTTTGCACTCGCTATGATTTTCTCGCTTATGCCCACTTCCCTTGCGGTAGACCTTACCGGCAATGATACAATGAAAACAGTTGAGGAAGCCGGATATTCTTTTCGCATTTCTGAGAGAATAGACGAATACGGAAGAATAACTCGTTCTATCAAGAGCGAAGATTATGAGAGCCGCCAAACACACTCGGAATTCACGGAAAATATGGAGAAAACCAAAGCTATGCTGGCTGCTGTCGGAATGCAGAAAGAGAACATTGATCGCCTTGATGATGAAACCCTACAGTCCTTTGCTGTAAGCCGAGAAATTACCGTTATGACGTCGTACAGTAAAGTTGACAGCTCTGGAAACGTAACTTATTTGCCTGAAGAACAAGCCGTGGCAGAGTCGGCGGAATTGAACTCCGCGCAGGACGCCATCAAATATAAATATGCTGTGGAGGGAGCGGCGACTCTTTCCACAACAGAGAAAAAATATTTCCAAGATTCTTATATGCGTGTTGATCTCACTGTGAGCTATCAAGGAAATGCCCAGTATCTTTATGCTGTTGATAGCGAGTGGCTGACTATGCCGACTTTTCGCGGGACAGACTCACTTGGCGCGTGCGCAATGAATAATACGGTAAGCCCGGATACGCAATATGGTTACTACATCTATGATATTACCTATATCAATGCCGGAGTCAAAAAGTACGATGAAAAAGCTGTATATATCAACAGCAATTACGGAAATGCTGTAAATGGTAACTGGTATGGCTCGGCTTGCTATTTCAATCTGCCAAATGATACATTCGGTCTGAGCTCTTCCACCCTGTACAGTAATTTCCGAGTGCATTTTCAGTATAGGTCTCATTATACATCGCCTAACACTGGAGGCTGGTTTAATGCCGTAGGTAATTATACTCACGCGCGGATTGCAGTTTCACCATCTATATCCGTTGGTATCGATACAAAAGCAGGAACGCTTTCGGTTGCTATAGGACTTGAATTACATGGCCTGAAGGATATTCGCGGAGCAGAGGTTGAAATGCATCATATTCCAGGATAAAGGAAGAACCGATTGAATCATATCAACGATGCAGGTGTGCATCCCCGGCTTTTGCCGGGGATGCTTTTTGTATACAAGTCGCAATATTCCTATCGGATATTACGTCTTGTTTTCACTTTCCAGCCTGCGGAGGGCCTTGCGGAACTGGAAGCTGAACAGGAGCACCGTGCCGGTGACGGCGATGGTATCGGCCACAGGCTCCGCCAGGAACACGGCCTGGGTCTGGTCCGCCAGCAGGTGGGGCAGCAGATAGATCAGCGGCAGCAGCAGCACGAACTTCCGCAGCACCGCCACCACGATGGAGCAGGGGGCGTTGCCGATGGACACGAAGGTCATCTGGCAGGCGATCTGGATGCCCATCAGGAACAGGGCCCCGCAGTAGATCCGCAGCATCCCGGCGGTGAAGGCCACCAGCTCCGGCTCCGGCGTGAAAATCCGGGCGAAGGCCCCGGGGAACAGCTGGATGCAGGCCCACAGCATCAGGGCGTAGCCCAGGCAGACCTTCAGCAGCAGACGGAAGGTCTGGCGCACCCGTCGGGCGTTGCCGGCGCCGAAGTTATAGCTGGAGATGGGCTGGGCCCCCTGGGCGATGCCCTGCAGGGGCAGCATGGCAAACTGCATGACGCTGGACAGAATGGTCATGGCCCCCACGGCCAGGTCGCCGCCGTATTTCAGCAGGGAGGCGTTGAAGCACACGGAGATGACGCTTTCGCTGGCCTGCATGATGAAGGTGGCGGTGCCCAGGGCCACGCAGGGCAGAATCAGCCGGGGCCGGATGGGCAGGGACGCCTTTTCCAGCCGCAGCAGGGTCTGCTTCCCCCGCAGGAAGGTCACCACCCATACGCAGGACACCGCCTGGGACAGCACCGTGGCCAGGGCCGCCCCCCGGACGCCCATGTCCAGGGCGAAGATGAACAGGGGGTCCAGCAGGATGTTGCACACCGCGCCGATGAGGACGGTTTTCATGCCCACCTGGGTGAAGCCCTGGGCGGTGATGAAGGCGTTCAGGCCCAGGGTCAGCTCCACAAACAGGGTGCCCAGGGCATAAATCTGCATATACTGGACGGCATACCCGATGGTGTTCCCGCTGGCGCCGAAGGCCAGCAGCAAAGGGCGGTTCCAGATCAGCAGCACCGCCGTCAATACCAGGGAGATGCCCACCTGTAAAGTGAAGCACCCGCCCAGGATCCGCTGGGCCTGGTCATAGTCCCCCCGGCCCATGGCGATGGAGGCCCGGGGCGCGCCGCCGGAGGACACAAAGGCCGCAAAGGCGGAGATGATCATGATGATGGGCAGGCACACCCCCACGCCGGTCAGGGCCAGGCTGCCGTCACCGGGGATATGGCCGATGTAGATGCGGTCCACGATGTTATACAGCATGTTCACCAGCTGGGCGATCACCGTGGGCACCGCCAGCTTCCACAGGAGCCGTCCTACCGGCTCCGTGCCCAGAAATTTCTTGTCCTGCGTCATTGTGCGTCCTCCTGTGTCATTTGGGATAGATTCCGGCGGAAGCCCTCCAGGCAGCGGCGGAAGGCCGCCAGGTCCTCCGGCTCCAGGCCCCGGGCCAGGCGGCGGAAAAATGTCTCCTGCAGCTCACGGCCCTGCTGCACCACAGGCCCGGCCTTCTCGGTGCACACCAGGCGGCATTTGCGCCGGTCCCCGGGGGCGGGCTGCCGCAGCAGATACCCCTCCTGCACCAGCTTCTCCACGTGGAAGGAGACGATGCCCGGCTTCAGTCCCCGATAGGTGCACACGTCCCGGGCGGTGTCCAGGCCCGGGTTGTTGGCCAGAAACAGCAGAATGTCCACCCCGTTGGGGGCCAGACCCTCCCGGCGGCACAGGGGCTGCATGGCGGCGGTGTAGCCCTCCAGCAGCTGCCGGGCGGCGGTGTATACCTGATAGGCGTTGGTCATGGTGATTCCTCCGATTTTGAAAGGTTCAATTTTGAACGATTCGTATTATACACCCTCCGCCGCCCGGATGCAACCGGGGAATGGAAGAAAACGGAAGGGCGTTATTCGACACCGTGTTGATTTTGCTATTTGAAATAATGCAATGCGTTAATAAATAATAGTCCTACATTAATAAATAATTGTTTTACATTTTTCGCTTTACTTTTCGTTTTTTTGTGGTATAATTGGTACAGACGGGCCTGTTAAACTTCACAAAAATGGAATTAACTGGAAAGGACGATTATTATGCATGACAGACCTCGCATAAGAGGAAAATGCCTGATTACCTGGCTCTTGTCCCTTGCATTCATGATGAGTCTGGTCTTAGTTCCGGCATCAGCCGCAGGCTTTGACGGAGCAACATTTGCTGCCCCTATCCTGCAAGATGTGGAAAGAATTGAGAAGGACAACCTAGCAGAGCCGGAAACTTTGCTTCGGACGTTCTCGAGAGAACCCACTCGATTTTTAACCTCAGATGTGAAAGAACAGCTTTCGACCCTTCAATTGAGTAATGAAATTCCACAGCAAGCGCAACTTATCCGGGATAATTTTCTTAATCGAGAAGTTACTCGCCTGACCTTTGATACCTATGAAGCAGATATTGATCAAACGGGTCAAGTCGTATCCATGACCAATTATGCTGACATGCACGATAATGACCCTACCATTCTGGACGGAGAAAATACAGACCCCAATGCATATTCTGTAACAAAAGAGGAAGCCCTTGATTTGGCAGATCAAATCTCAAAGGAGTATCAATTGGATAATTACCAGCTGGTAGAGTGTTCCAATGATATTCCGGCCACTTGGCTGCTGCTTTGGCACAACCGGTTAGACAACGGCGTCCTGAATCCCTGTGATATGATTACTGTCACGATAGATGCCCGGGATGGTTCTGTCATGTTGATGGATCGCAATTCGGAGGTGCCGGAAGTGACTGATGTTGTCGTCACCGAAGCTGGCGCGGTTCGTCGGTCGCAACCCCTGCGGAATGAGTTGGGAGGACTCTCAATCAATTCAACAACGCTAACTGTATTCCGTCCCAATTTTCACTGGGAATCTACAGAAGTCGAATATCAAGAGGCTGATTTTGTGCGGTTGGCTTGGTGTGTAACCTTAGAAGATGGATCTGTCATTTACATTGACAGTCAAACCGGCGAGATTTTAGGAGGGAGTAGCGCACTCGAATATGCCAGATCTGTTTGTGCAGAACCTTCCTTCACAGATTCACAACAGTGTGTGGATTTGGCAAGGGAGGGACTGGAAGAGTTGGGATACGTGCACCACTTAAATTCTGTTAATTACCACATTAATCAGGATGACATTGAGTATGTCCTTAATCGATCAAACCTAAAGGCTCTTTATTTGACTTGCCACGGTAGTCGTGATAGTAAACGTATTGGTGCGGAAGGCTGGGAGATATCTTATACTCAAATCAAAAGTGGATATAAATTTGTTTATCTGGACGCATGCTTTTCTTCGTTGAAAAATTACTTCGCGAAGGCATTTCTTGGATCTGAAAAAGAAAGAAAAGCCTTTGTTGGTTGGAATGTCGGAGTTCTTCAAAACGATTCTGCGGCGTTTAACCGGTATTTCTGGCCTCTGATTGGTAGAATGACGATTTTGGATGCGGTTCTTGTGGCCAGAAGTACTGCTCTATCGAACTATTACACCTCATGTAATCCCGGATTTTATGGGGATGCTAGTTATAGTGGCCGGGCGTAGTCCTATGGTTTATGTATGAAAGGAAGGGAGCAACGTATGAAATTGCTGAAAATTCTTCTGCCCCTGGCGCTGTGCTTCTTGCTGCTGGCCGGGTGCGGGCAGAAGGTGGAGCTGGCCGGTTGGGAGGACTATAAGGACCATCCCGCCCAGGATGTTTACGCCGGTGAGGTGGCCGCCCCGGAGCGGATCGTGATGACCCGGGATGGCCGGGAAAAGAATAGCTTTGACAAGGGCACGGAGACGTATGAAAAAATCGTATCCACCCTGGGCCAGCTGATAGAAGCGCAGCTGGATGAAAATGAACAGGTAAAGGATCTGGGCCGGAAGCTGGACGGCCTGAAAACCATGCCGGAGCTGGATAAGGGCGTGTGGCTGATTTACGAGTATTCGGCGGACTCCTATGCTCCGGTGTATTTTGAGATGCCTGAGACGCAGAACAGCATCGTGGGCGTGTATTCCCCTGCGGAGGGAGATGGCCTGACCCTGCACGGGTTCTGGTCCGAAACCGGGGCCCAGGAGCTGCTGAACAGTCTGTGATTGTGCTGCGATAAGCCTGATTTGTATTGATTGGAAGGAAGGGAGCGGCGACATGAAATTGCTGAAGGTTCTCCTGCCTCTGGCCTTGTGCTTCGTGCTGCTGGCCGGGTGCGGGCAGAAGGTGGAGTGGGCCAATCCCGAGGATTATCAGGACCACCCATATCAGGAGCTATCCCTGGGCGAGCTGGCGGACCCGGAGCGGATCGTTCTGGCCAAAAATGGCCGGGAGAAGTCCGTTTTTGAAAAGGGCAGCGACGAGTATGAACACCTGACCACCATGATCCGGTCGCTGATCGACACGGAGCTGGACAGAAATGAACAGATAGAGGAACTGGGTCGGAAGCTGGACCAGACCATGCTTTATATGAAGCTGGACGAGGGAACGTACCTGATTTATGAATACCCGGCGGATTCCTATGCCCCGGTGTACTTCTCCATCTCGGACTATCCCGATGACCTGCTGGTGTGCCTGGCCTCCGCCGACCCCCGAGACGATGTGAGCCCCCTCTGCTTTACTGGCGTTCGGGAGGTGCGGGACTATCTGAACAGCCTGTAAGCTGCGGCATCGCTGAAAACTCTAAAACGATCAACCAGGGGCGGTCCCGCGCGGGGCTGCCCCTGGTTGACTGTTTATAGAAAGCTACTCCTTATCCTCCGGACACACGGTGCACTCCCTGTGCTTGGCACCCTCGGTGGCGGGGAAAGAATGGGAATGGCTGGCGGCCCCGCTATTGCAGGCGGACGCTTTCCGCCACCCGGACCACGTCGTCCACGGAGAAGCCCTGGCCGGTGACCAGCAGGATGGCGTTCAGGTCCTCCAGGGTGCAGGCGGCCACGGACACGCCCTCCTTGTGGATGGTGATGGCCGGATAGCCGCTGATGACCGTCTCCCGGACGTCGGCATTTTCCGTGTCCAGGTTCATGGCGCCGCCGCTGCTGAAAAGCAGCAGCTCCACGTCCAGCCAGCAGCCGTCGGAGTCGGTGTAATGATAATTGGAAAATCCGCAGTCGGACCGCTGCTCCTCCAGGGTCAGCCCCACAGGCAGCCAGTTCACCACCGGCTCATAGGTCTGGCCGTTGGCGGGGGCGGCGTCAGGGTTCAGCCGCAGCTCCGTGTGGGTGGGGAACACCTTTGCCGCCCAGTGCAGGGCCTTGCCGCGCAGGGTGGGGGACACGGCGAAGGCCGCCGTGAGACACAGCACCGCCGCCAGCACCGCCACGGCCACCCGGCTCAAGACGCGGCGGGTGGTCCGGCCTGCCGCCTGCCGGTCCCGGCGGCGGAAGCCCCGGCGAAGGGTCTGCATGCAGCGCTGCTGCAGGGCAGGGGACAGGGCCGACTCCGGGTCCTCCTCCAGCGCCTGGCCCAGCTGCCGGGCCTGTCGGTCCTGCTGCCGGGCCACCTGTTCCATCAGCAGAACAAACAGGGCCTCCTCCCGGGCCTGTTGACGGTTGTTCATATTGCATCCACTTCCTTTCGCAGATTTCGCTTTCCTGGTAACCCCTCTATATAAGTAACACCGGTTCCGGGAATTTGCAACCGGGTTTTTGAAAAAATTTCTTGCTTTTCCGGGAACGGCCTCTATAATATAAAATATCGAATTTTCGGTCCGGCGGCTGCCGCCGGGGAGAGGAGGGTCCATATGCTGCCGATCTGCATCCTTGCGATCCGGGACGATGACGACCGGGCCTATATGACCCGCCTGTTTGTGAAGTATCAGCGGCTGATGTATCGCACCATCTATGATATCCTGGGCGACAAGTGGGCCACGGAGGACGTGCTGCAAACCACCCTGCTGCGGCTCATCGACCATCTGGACACCCTGCGCCGGCTGGAGCCGGAGGGTCTGGCGGGGTATATTGCCGCCGCCTGCCGCCACACGGCCTATAACGCCGTCCGGGACAGCGGCCGCCATCCCTGGCTGCCGCTGGACGGCGAACCGGAGGTCCTGGATGAGCGGCAGGAGGTGGAGGACCGGGTGCTGCGCCGCCTGGAGCTGGACGCCCTGGCCCAGGTGTGGCCCCGGCTGGACGAGAACACCCGCTGGCTGCTGGAGGCCCGGTATATCCTGGACTATTCGGACGGGGAGCTGGCCCGGGAGCTGGGCGTGAAGCCCGACAGCGTCCGCATGGCCCTGACCCGGGCCAGGAGAAAGGCCCGCCGCCTGATGGAGAGCCAACACAACGAACAGAATGTATGAACCCCGGCGCACCGCGCCGGGGTTCAACAGCTTATCAAAAAAGCCTCGCAGAGTTTGCCGCCCGCAGGCGGCAAATCAAATGCAATCCATTTTCGCCCGGGGCGTGTACCTGGGCGAAAATTCTTCTCAGTCTGCAAGCCTTTTATCCCAAAAGGGACGAAGTCCTTTTGGGATAATTCAAAACAGCGGCCACTTGGGCCAGGTCTGGCGGATATAGGCCGGCACGTCCTCCCGGGGAAGGCCCAGCACCGCCCCCAGCTCGCCGTACAGTGCGTCCTCCGCCCGCCTGAGATAGCGCTCGTCCATCTGGCTGACCTTCCGCCCGTGGTGAATGGCCCAGCTGCGCCGGCGGCACACCCCCTTGATGAGGCCCGCCAGCCGTTTGCAGTCATAGGAGGCCACCACCTGATGATACAGGTCCTTGATGGCCCGGGTGTTGTGGCTTTCGGCCTGCTCCTCCGGCAGCTGGTCCAGCTGCGCGATGAGCTCCTGCACCTCCTGCCCCGTCAGCAGGGGGCGCATCAGCACCCGGGTGTCCACCGGGGTCATCACCTGGCCGGATCGGTACAGCGGCGCAAGGGTATAGTACAGCCGGGTCTTGTCCATTCCCGGCAAAGACGGCGTCCCAACGCCCTCCACCCGGCAGACGCCCTCGCCGCCATAGACCACCATTTCGCCCGCTGCAAACATGCCGTTCATCCTCTCTTTCGTTCTTTACCATATTATACCACTTTTTCTCCAAAAGGGTA
>OGZA01001403.1_pt1 | contig 16282 bp, 9 predicted proteins | sample 1576591 | NCBI WGS metagenome assembly OGZA01 (sample SAMEA3541565, study PRJEB24748) | human gut metagenome | biome: human gut; feature: human-associated habitat; material: faeces | place: China | collected 2012
GGCGATAAGGGTGCTGTTTTTCGGCGCGGGAGATTACACTTCCGCGCTTGGGCAGATCGTAAACCGAAACAATAAAGGAGAAATCAATCTTATATTGACGGGAACGGCAGATAGGATTGATGAAAAAGAATCTGTAACGGCAGTCCGTGTAAAGGGGAATGCCGTCTCTTTTTATAGTGGCAGCGATCGAAAGATCGCAAGGCAGTCTGTATTCGGAAAAAGCGACGGGCATCGTTCTTCCTATGATTTCAGTCAAGAGCTGCCAAGAAAAATATGGGAAGAGAAAGTGCTTGTTTATCTTGAAAAAGAAGATGCGGCACATATCAAAATCGGAAATAAACTAAAAATAAAAGGAAAGGCGTCTGCATTTGAGACTGCACGTAATCCGGGCAATTTTGATCAGAGAGCTTATTACAAAAGGCAGAAAATAGGCGCATATGTATGGGCGGATGAAGTCGGTATATTATCCGGGCAGACTGAATGCATCAGACAATTCCTGCATGAATTCAGGCAAGGTTGGAAGAAACTCCTTGTAGGGTGTTTGGGCAGTTATTATGGAAACACGATAAGTGCGATCCTTCTCGGAGAAAAAGGAGACCTTGATCCATATATGAAAAAGTTGTATCAGAAAAACGGGATCGGTCATCTGCTGGCCATATCAGGGCTTCATATGTCCTTTATCGGAAGCGGTCTTTATGGATTTCTGAGAAAAAGAGGAGTGGGATTTCCGGTGTCAGGAGCTGTCGGAACGATTGTTTTGCTTTTTTATACAGTAATGACCGGAGCGAGTATTTCAGCTTTAAGAGCGCTTATTATGTTTTCCGTTCGGATGGGCGCTGAAGTGACAGGAAGAGATTATGACCTTCCCACAAGTCTTGCTGTGGCAGCGGCGCTGCTTAGTGCAAAAGATCCTCTCTGTCTGTCAGATGCAGGATTTTTGTTTTCTTTTGGATCACTTTGCGGAATTTGTATGCTGACGCCTTTGTTTGAATGTTTGTTCGGGTGTGGTACGGAGAAAAAGAATATATGGACGCATATGGGGAAAGCGGTGAGCGCAAGTTTGGCAGTGAATCTGTTTTTGCTTGGTCCTATGCTGTACTTTTATTTTGAAATCCCGCCGTACTCGGTTTTTTTAAATTTGTTTGTGATCCCGGCTCTCCCGGTTATTATGGGAACGGGGCTGTCGGGTTCTGTGATGATCCTGCTTGTAAAACCGATCGGTATTATTTTGCTGAAAAGTTCCGGCGTGATACTTTGGGCGTATGATCGATTGTGCTCTGCGGCAGTTATGCTTCCGTTCGGGCGGATAACGGCAGGAAAACCGAGCGTACAATTACTTGTCGCTTATTATGTGATATTGTTCGCGTTATATGGAATGTATCGGCGTTTTCCAAAGAAAATATGGGGGTATATGCTTTTTGTTTCGGCGGCGTTTTTGATTGTTTTATGCGGAGCAAAAACCCGGGATATTGAAGGAATAAAAATAACAGTGCTGGATGTGGGGCAAGGTGATGGCATTGTTCTTTCGGGAAAAGGGAAAAACTATTTGATAGACGGGGGCAGCAGTGATGTAAAACAGGCAGGCGCTCAACGGATCGAACCGTATTTGTTGTCGGAGGGCATCGGATGCCTTGATTATGTATTTGTGACTCACGGAGATGAGGATCATATCAGTGGAATAAGAGAACTTCTGGAAGGGCAGAAGCTGGGAGTTCGTATTGACACGCTTGTGCTTCCTCCCGAAGAATATCATGATGAAAAGTTGGCAGATCTGGCGCGCATAGCGGTAGAAAACGGAACGCGTGTCGTTTCTGTGAAAACAGGAGCAAATATATATGGAAGAGGAGAAAGGCAGACAGAAAAAAACGATTCAAAAGAAGTGATGCGGTTGAGATGTATCGGCCCGCTTACGGACATACCGCAGGGGCTGACAAAACCAAAGGCGGGAAATGAGGCGTCTCTTGTGCTTGAGTTTTCTTATGGGAATTTCGATATGCTTTTTACCGGGGATGTGGAAGGTGCGGGAGAGGAACTTCTTGTTAAAAGCGATGTTTTGAGAAAATATGAAATTTTAAAATGTGCCCATCATGGATCGAAAAACTCGGGTACAGCTGCATTTCTTGAGAAGACAGATCCAAGAGCGGCTATCATCTCGGCAGGAATTGATAATCGGTACGGACATCCGCATGAAGAGACGTTAAATAGGTTGAAAAAGAGAAAAGTGAAAACATATAATACTCAGACAGACGGGGCTGTCACAATAAAGTCTGACGGAATACAGATTAGTATTGAGAGTTTTCTCTTGTCAAAATGATTGTTTTTCCTTTATAATACAAGAGTTATGAAAAGCTTAAATGAAGATTTGAAAACGGGACAATTTAAACAGATTTATCTTCTGTACGGAGAAGAGTCATATTTGAAGCGACAGTATAGGGAACGGCTTGTCAGAGCGATGATTCCGGAAGGCGATACGATGAATTATGCCGTCTATGAAGGAAAGAACATAGATATAAAAGAGGTAATCGATCTGGCGGAGACATTGCCGTTTTTTGCATCGCGCCGTCTTATTGTGTTTGAAGATACAGGCTTTTTTAAAAATGCAGGAACAGATCTGGCAGATTATATTACGGACATCCCGCCTACTACTTATTTTTTATTTATAGAAAAAGAGGTAGATAAGCGAAACAGGCTGTATAAAGCGGTAAAGGCAAAAGGTCATATTGTCGAGTTGACGGTTCAGGATGAAAATACGCTGCGGCGCTGGGTGCTTGGTCTTGTAAAGAAAGAAAAAAAGCAGATGGAAGGCGCAGATGCGGCATATTTTCTGAATAAGGTCGGCACGGATATGGAGAATATCACACAAGAACTGGAAAAACTGTTTTGTTATACGATCGGAAGAGATCGGATTACAAGAGACGATATTGATCAGATCTGTGTCACTCAGATTACGAACCATATATTTGAGATGGTCAATGCGGTTGCAGGAAAAGACCAGAAGAGGGCGTTGGATCTTTATTATGAGCTACTTGCCCTGAAAGAACCGCCGATGCGTATTCTGTTTTTGATGACGAGAGAATACCGCCTTTTATTTCATGTCAAAGGTCTGATGGCGAATGGATACGGGAAGAAGGAAATCGCTTCAAAGGCAGGGATCCATCCGTTTGCTGCGGGAAGGTATATGGATGCGGCGAAACGATATGAACTCGGAGAGCTGAGAACTGTTATGGAAGAAGGGGCGCAGTTAGAGCAAAATGTTAAGACCGGACTTATGACAGATACTTTGGCTGTGGAACTTTTTATTGTGAAGAATTCGGGAAAGCAGTGAAGTTTATCACAAAATCAAATACAGAAATCATATAAAATATGCAAATAATGGAGGAATGAAATTGTCAGTTATAGATCAGAGTAAAATAAGAAATTTTTGTATTATCGCGCATATCGATCACGGAAAATCTACGTTAGCAGACAGGATTATTGAACAGACAGGCCTCTTGACGAGCAGAGAGATGCAGTCTCAGGTGCTTGACAACATGGAGCTTGAAAGAGAACGCGGAATTACGATTAAAGCACAGACGGTTCGTACCGTATATAAGGCAGACGACGGGGAGGAATATATGTTTAACCTGATCGATACGCCGGGACATGTAGACTTTAATTACGAAGTTTCAAGAAGTCTGGCTGCGTGTGACGGAGCGATTTTAGTAGTTGACGCAGCTCAGGGAGTAGAAGCACAGACATTGGCGAATGTATATCTTGCGTTGGATCATGACCTTGATGTGATCCCGGTGATCAATAAGATCGATCTTCCGAGTGCAGATCCGGAGAGGGTGAAAGAAGAAATTGAGGATGTGATCGGTATTGAAGCGGAAGATGCCCCGCTTATTTCAGCTAAGACAGGACAAAATATCCATGACGTATTGGAGCAGATCGTGAAAAAAGTTCCTGCGCCTCAGGGAGATCCAAAGGCTCCGTTAAAAGCGCTGATCTTTGACTCCGTCTATGATTCTTACAAAGGGGTCATTGTATTTTGCAGGATAAAGGAAGGAACGGTGAAGAAAGGAACTCCGATGCTTATGATGGCGACAGGCGCTCAGGCAGATGTTGTGGAAGTCGGAACTTTCGGAGCGGGAAGATTTATACCATGTGAAGAGTTGAGCGCCGGAATGGTCGGATATATTACTGCCAGCCTGAAGAATGTAAAAGAGACGCGGGTGGGCGATACAGTGACTGATGCGTCAAGACCGTGTGACTCGCCTTTGCCGGGATATAAAAAAGTAAATCCGATGGTATACTGCGGACTTTATCCGGCAGACGGAGCAAAGTATCCGGATCTTCGAGACGCTCTTGAAAAATTACAGCTCAACGATGCGGCGCTGCAATTTGAAGCGGAAACATCGGTCGCTCTTGGGTTTGGATTCCGCTGCGGATTTCTCGGACTTCTTCACCTTGAGATTATCCAGGAACGTTTGGAGAGGGAATATAATTTGGATCTCGTAACAACGGCGCCGAGTGTAATTTACAAAATCCATAAAACAAACGGAGAAGTGATCGATCTGACAAATCCGACGAATATGCCGGATCCGGCGGAGATTGATTATATGGAAGAACCTATGGTAAAAGCGGAGATCATGGTTACATCGGAATATATCGGTGCGATCATGGATCTTTGTCAGGAACGCAGAGGCATTTATCAGGGAATGGAATATATCGAGGAAAAACGTGCCGTATTGAATTATCATCTTCCGCTGAATGAAATCATCTATGACTTTTTCGATGCATTGAAGTCAAGATCAAGAGGATATGCGTCATTTGATTATGAGATGATGGGATATCAGAAATCTGAACTTGTGAAGCTTGATATTCTTATTAATAAAGAAGAAGTGGATGCATTGTCGTTTATTGTATTTGCAGGAAGCGCTTATGACCGCGGAAGAAAAATGTGCGCGAAATTAAAAGAAGAAATTCCGAGACAGCTTTTTGAGATTCCGATACAGGCGGCAGTCGGAAGTAAAATCATCGCTCGTGAAACAGTAAAGGCAATGAGAAAAGATGTGTTGGCAAAATGTTATGGCGGTGATATTTCACGTAAGAGAAAACTGCTTGAAAAGCAGAAAGAGGGAAAGAAAAGAATGCGTCAGGTCGGCAGCGTAGAGATACCGCAGAAAGCATTTATGAGCGTACTGAAGTTGGATGACGAGTGATTTTTGTTGTCGATGTATAAGTGAAAAAGTGATGTTTAAAACATCTTAAAGAGGTAAAGGAAAATATGAAAAAAGAACTGGAACTGTATGTGCATATTCCTTTTTGCGTAAAGAAATGTGCGTATTGTGATTTCCTTTCGTTTTCTGCAAAGCAAGAGGAGGTTTCTGCTTATGTGGAAGCTCTTGCGGAGGAGATAAAAGGAAAAAAAGAACAGTTTTCGGATTATTGCGTGACAACGATTTTTTTAGGCGGTGGAACTCCTTCTATATTAGAGGGAGTATACACTGCCTCTATTTTTCGTGCTTTGCGGGAAAGTTTCGATATTGCGGAGAATGCGGAAATAACGATGGAAGTAAATCCCGGAACTGTGTCGGAAGAAAAGATAAACATGTGGAAAACATGCGGAGTGAACCGGTTAAGTATCGGTCTTCAATCGGTCGATGACGGAGAACTGAAAATGCTTGGACGTATCCATACATATGATGAATTTCTCACTACATGGAAGATGGTAAGAAAAGCAGGATTTCATAACGTTAATATCGATTTGATCTCGGCGATTCCCGGGCAGACAAAAAAGAGCTGGGAAACAACGCTTCGCACAGTTGCGCAGTTACAGCCGGAACATATTTCCGCATATAGTTTAATTATAGAAGAAGGAACTGTTTTCGGTACGATTTACGGGGAGGATGGGGAGCGGATATGCCAAAAAGAACTGTTGTCCCGCGAGAGTAGTATGCCGGAAGTATCAGATAAAGACGGTAATATAAGAAAAGACAGACAGATACTTCCGCTTCCCGATGAAGATACAGAACGGGCGATTTATGAAATAACAGAGAAGATCCTTCGGGAATACGGGTATGAGAGATATGAGATTTCAAATTATGCAAAACCGGGATATGAGTGCAGGCATAATTTAGGGTATTGGGAGCGAAGAGAATATCTCGGACTGGGACTGGGGGCGTCCTCTCTGATTGCCGAACACCGATTCTGCAATACAGATAAAATGGATGTTTATATAAGACTGAATAAGACTGTAGATCCGGACGGCAAAAAAGAAGAGAGTAAAAAAGCGGTATGGGAAAAAGCAGAAGAAGTAAGTGTACTGTCAGTGCAAGAGCAAATGGAAGAATTCATGTTTCTCGGACTGCGGAAAACAGATGGAGTGTCGGAAAAAAGTTTTTTTGAAACATTCGGGGTGCAAATAGATACGGTTTACGGAGAAACGATCGGAAAACTTGAAAAAGAACGTCTTTTGATAAAAGAAAAAGGGCAGATCCGCCTGACAGAGCGGGGAGTTGATATAAGCAACTATGTAATGAGTGAGTTTTTGTTTTGAAAAAGCGGATGCTGTGATTCTGCCTCTTTCGGATAATAGGAAATTCAGATAGAAGACATCGTTTCGGATGTACAGAAATAAATAAAAAAATAATAAACACTGTTGACAAAAGGAAAATGCAGTGCTATCTTAATATACGAAAGGTGTTAGCACTCGAAAGAAAAGAGTGCTAATAGCGAGAGAGGAGGAAAAGCTGTGGCGGTCGATACGTCGTTAAGTGAAAGAAAACTTACTATATTAAAAGCGATCATACAGAATTACCTTGAGACCGGAGAACCGGTTGGCTCGCGGACACTTTCTAAATATACAGATCTGAATTTAAGTTCCGCGACGATCAGGAACGAGATGGCAGATCTTGAAGATCTCGGTTATATTTTTCAGCCGCATACGTCGGCGGGAAGGATTCCTTCGGATAAAGGATATCGGCTTTATGTTGATATGCTGATGGAAGAAAAAGAACAAGAGATTGCAAAAAGAGAAAGCGCGATGTTGGAGAAAACCGATAAGGTTGAGAAAGTATTACAGCAGGCAGCAAGAGTTTTGGCGACGAATACGAATTATGCGACGATGGTATCGTCTCCGATTAACAATCGGAATACGCTGAAATTTATTCAGCTTTCTCAAGTTGATGCAGAACAGATCGTAGCGGTTATCGTACTTGGCGGTAATGTAATCAAGAATAAGATCATCGAAGTAGGGGAAATGTTAAGTAATGAGAATCTTCTGAAGTTAAATATGCTTCTTAATACTACATTGAACGGACTTCCGATCGATCAGATCACACTTGGATTGATCGCAAGGCTGAAAGAGCAGGCAGGCATTCACAGTGAGGTTGTCGCTCATGTACTGGATGCGGTGGCAGAGACGATCCATGTAGAAGAAGATATGAAGATTTATACAAGCGGAGCTACGAACATCTTTAAGTATCCGGAGTTGAGCGATAAGCAAAGCGCACAGGAGATCATCAGTGCATTTGAAGAGAAGCAGCAGCTCGCCGATCTTGTGACAGAGACACTGGCAAGTGAGGATAGTCACGGAATACAGGTTTATATCGGAGATGAGACTCCGGTTAAAACAATGAAGGACTGCAGTGTCGTGACAGCGACGTATGAACTTGGCGAAGGCATGAAAGGAACGATCGGCATTATCGGACCGAAACGGATGGATTATGAACATGTCATGAAGACGCTGAAAATTCTGCAGGGAGAGTTGGATGCGATTTATAATAAAGATCCAAAAGGATAGAAAGGTGGAAAGCCGGTGGGTGACAAGATGAGCAAAGAAGATATGATAAAAGAAGCTGTCGAGGAAGCAAAGGCAGAAGCGGCAAAGATGGAAGACGAAGCGGCTGCAGATGAGCAGGACGAGGCGGCAGAGACGAAAGGATCTGTTGAGGAGGAAGCTTCAAAAGAGACGGAAGAGTCTCAGGATACAAAAGATACAGAATCAAAAGAAAAGAAAAAGTTTTTCGCAAAGAAAGAAAAAAAAGATAAAAAAGACGAGAAGATTGAAGAATTGACTGATCGTCTCACCCGTCAAATGGCAGAGTTTGATAACTTCCGCAAGCGTACAGAGAGAGAAAAATCTCAAATGTATGAAATCGGAGCGAAAGATATCATAGAAAAAATTCTTCCGGTTATCGATAATTTTGAACGTGGTCTTGCAGCCGTGCCGGAGGAAAGTAAGGAAGATCCTTTTGTAGAAGGAATGGAAAAAATCTACAAACAGATCATGACGACTTTGGAAGGGGTCGGTGTAAAACCGATCGAAGCGGTAGGCCAGGAATTTAATCCTGATTTCCATAATGCGGTTATGCATGTGGAAGATGAGGAAGCGGGTGAAAACATCATCACGGAAGAATTTCAAAAAGGCTATATGTATCATGACAGCGTCGTAAGACACAGTATGGTAAAAGTAGCAAATTAGTAGAAAAGCAACTTTATTTCAGAATAATAAAAAGCGATAAGAAGCAGGAGGAAAAAATCATGGGAAAAATAATCGGTATTGACCTTGGTACAACAAACAGTTGCGTAGCTGTTATGGAAGGCGGACAGCCGACAGTGATCGCAAACACAGAAGGCGCAAGAACAACGCCGTCAGTCGTAGCGTTTACAAAGACAGGAGAGCGTCTCGTAGGAGAGCCGGCAAAACGTCAGGCAGTTACAAACGCAGACAAAACAATTTCTTCTATCAAAAGAGAGATGGGAAGCGATTTTAAAGTGACGATCGATGAGAAAAAATATTCTCCTCAGGAAATTTCCGCAATGATCCTTCAGAAATTGAAAGCGGATGCAGAAGGTTATTTGGGAGAAAAAGTAACGGAAGCTGTTATTACAGTTCCGGCATACTTCAACGACGCGCAGCGTCAGGCTACAAAAGATGCAGGAAAGATCGCAGGTCTTGATGTAAAACGTATCATCAACGAGCCTACGGCAGCGGCTCTTGCTTACGGCCTGGACAATGAGAAAGAGCAGAAAATCATGGTATACGACCTTGGAGGTGGTACGTTTGACGTTTCCATTATCGAGATCGGCGACGGCGTGATCGAAGTTCTCTCAACAGCAGGAGATAACCGTCTTGGCGGTGATGACTTTGACCAGAAGATTACAGATTATATGCTGGCAGATTTTAAGGCAAAAGAAGGCGTTGACCTTTCAACGGATAAGATGGCTCTTCAAAGATTAAAAGAAGCGGCAGAGAAAGCAAAAAAAGAACTTTCTTCCGCAACAACAACAAATATCAACCTTCCGTTCATTACGGCAACTGCCGAAGGACCGAAACACTTTGATATGAATCTGACAAGAGCAAAATTCGATGAGCTGACAAGAGATCTCGTAGACAGAACGGCAGAGCCGGTAAGACGCGCTCTTTCCGATGCGGGACTTACAGCGGCAGATCTCGGTCAGGTATTGCTTGTAGGCGGATCTACACGTATTCCGGCAGTACAGGAAGAAGTAAAGAGACTGACAGGAAAAGAACCGAGCAAATCTTTGAATCCGGATGAATGTGTTGCTCTTGGAGCTTCTGTTCAGGGAGGAAAACTTGCAGGAGACGCAGGAGCAGGAGATATCCTTCTTCTTGATGTTACACCGCTTTCTCTTTCTATCGAAACAATGGGCGGAGTTGCCACAAGATTGATCGAGAGAAATACAACGATCCCGACAAAGAAAAGCCAGATATTCTCTACAGCGGCAGACAACCAGACAGCGGTAGATATCAATGTCGTACAGGGAGAAAGACAGTTCGCAAAAGATAATAAATCACTCGGACAGTTCAGACTTGACGGAATCCCGCCGGCTCCGCGTGGAATCCCGCAGATCGAAGTTACTTTCGATATTGATGCAAACGGTATCGTCAACGTATCTGCAAAAGATCTCGGAACAGGAAAAGAACAGCATATCACGATCACAGCAGGTTCTAATATGTCAGATTCCGATATTGATAAAGCGGTAAAAGAAGCTGCTGAGTTTGAAGCTCAGGATAAGAAACGTAAAGAGGCGATCGATACAAGAAATGAAGCTGATGCAATGGTATTCCAGACAGAAAAGGCAATCAAGGAAGTCGGCGATAAACTGGATGCCAACGATAAAGCGGCTGTAGAAGCCGATATGCAGGCGTTAAAAGACGTGCTGGCAAAATCAACTCCGGAAAATACATCTGAAGCCGATGTGGCTGAGATCAAAGCTGCGAAGGAAAAACTGATGGAAAGCGCACAGAAACTTTTCACAAAGATGTATGAGCAGGCAGGCGCAGCGGCAGGTGCAGGTGCAGCAGGACCGAATCCAGGTCAGGATGCAGGACCGGCTCCGGAAGGATTCAACGGAGATGATGTCGTAGACGGAGATTATAAAGAAGTTTAAGATATCAGAGGAAACGAGATAAAAGCTTGAAATATCAGGCAAAATGTAAAATAAAAATTCTACGGGATCGTGTAAAAAGCGGTTTCGTAGAATTTTCTTGAGGAAAGGTAGAGTATTCGTATTATGGCAGAGTCAAAGAGAGATTATTACGAGGTGCTCGGCATCGGGAAAGATGCTGATGAGGCGGCGATCAAAAAAGCATACCGTGTACTGGCAAAGAAGTACCATCCCGATATGAACCCGGGGGATGCCGAGGCGGAAAAGAAATTTAAAGAGGCATCAGAAGCATATGCTGTTTTAAGCGATCCTGAAAAACGACAGAAATATGATCAGTTTGGTCACGCGGCATTCGATGGCGGCGCGGGCGGCGCAGGCGGTTTCGGAGGCTTTGACTTTAGCGGTGCGGATTTCAGTGATATTTTCGGCGATATTTTCGGCGACCTGTTCGGCGGCGGAAGACGAGGCGGAAGAAGTAACGGACCGATGCGAGGCGCAAATGTCAGAAAAAGTATAAGAATCACATTTGAGGAAGCGGTTTTCGGATGTGAAAAAGAATTAGATCTTATTTTGAAAGATCCATGTGAAACATGTAATGGAACAGGGGCAAAACCCGGAACATCTCCCGAAACATGCCCGAAATGCGGGGGCCGGGGGCAGGTTGTCTATACATCCCAGTCTTTTTTCGGAACAGTTCAAAATGTGCAGACATGTCCTAACTGCGGAGGCTCCGGTAAAGTGATTAAGGAAAAATGTTCAAAATGCGCAGGAAGCGGATACATTGCAAACCGAAAGAAGATCAAAGTGTCTATCCCGGCAGGAATTGATAACGGCCAGAGCGTTCGTATCAGAGACAAGGGAGAACCGGGAGTAAACGGCGGACCACGGGGAGATCTTCTTGTAGAAGTGAATGTTTCGGCGCATCCGTCGTTAAAACGACAAGATATTCATATTTTCTCTACGCATCCGATTTCATTTGCGGTAGCGGCGCTCGGAGGAGATATTCGTATTCCTACGGTAGACGGAGATGTGATTTATAATGTAAAACCGGGAACGAAAACAGATACAAAAGTGCGCCTTAAAGGAAAAGGAGTTCCGTCTCTTCGTAATCCACAGGCAAGAGGAGATCATTATGTGACGCTTGAGATCCAGACTCCGGAAAGATTAAGTTCGGAGGCGAAAGAAGCGCTGCGAAGATTTGATGAATTGACGGGAAATACACTTCATGAACATGATGAGACAACAGGGAAAGTCGAGAAGAAGAAAAAGAAAGGCTTCATGGAAAAAATGAAAGAGATGAAAGAAGCCTTGGAAGACTAACAGGTAAGAGGATGTCAAAATAAGGCATCCTCTTATTGTATAGACGGAGAAAATGGGAATCGTTTGCAGGGAGAATGATTTTGATGCCAAAGCGGCAAAAATAAAGGAATAGAACTTCTGCTTATATATATCTATAATAAACGATAATAGCAGGCATATGAAAGAAAGTATTGACTTATCGCCGGGAACTCCTTATCCTTTATAAGGTGAAAGATAAATAGCAGAATGAATTTGATAAATTTACAGGAGGCACATAGAAAATGGGTGGATTTTTCGGAGTTGCATCAAAAAAAGACTGTGTATTGGAGTTATTTTACGGCGTGGACTATCATTCTCACCTCGGAACGAGAAGAGGCGGAATGGCTGCGTATGGAAACGGAGAGTTCTGCCGTGCGATCCATAATATAGAAAATGCTCCTTTTCGTACAAAATTTGACAGGGATGTAGATGAGATGAAAGGCAATCTTGGAATCGGATGTATTTCTGATTACGAGCCGCAGCCGCTTCTTATACAGTCGCATCACGGAAGTTTTGCGATCGTTACGGTTGGAAAGATCAATAATGAAGAAGAACTTTTAGAAAAAGTGTTTGAAGAAGGGCATTCCCATTTTCAGGAGATGAGCGGAGGTAAGATCAATGCGACAGAGCTTGTGGCATCTTTGATCTGTAAGAAAGAAACGCTTGTGGAAGGAATCCGTTATGCGCAGGAAACTGTAAACGGCTCTCTTACGCTGCTTCTTATGACGAAAGACGGAATTTATGCGGCGCGTGACAGATATGGAAGAACTCCGGTTGTTGTCGGTAAGAAAGAAGAGGCGTACTGTGTTTCTTTTGAAAATTCGGCGTATATTAATCTCGGTTATGAAGCGTACAAAGAATTAGGGCCGGGAGAGATCGATCTGATTACTCCGGAAAGCGTGGAACAGTTGGTAGCTCCGGGAAAAGAGATGAAGATTTGTTCTTTTTTATGGGTTTATTATGGTTATCCGACTTCCTCTTACGAAGGCGTCAATGTAGAAGAAATGCGTTATAAATGTGGAAGTATGCTTGCAAAGCGCGATGGAGATTCTGTGCATCCTGATATTGTAGCCGGAGTTCCTGATTCTGGGATCGCACATGCGATCGGATATTCTAATGAATCGGGAATACCGTATGCGAGACCGTTTATTAAATATACGCCGACGTGGCCGAGGTCATTTATGCCTACAAGCCAGAGTCAGAGAAATCTGATCGCAAAGATGAAGCTGATTCCGGTGCAGTCTCTGATCGAAGATAAGAAACTGCTTTTGATCGACGATTCTATCGTGCGCGGAACGCAGCTTCGGGAGACGACGGAATTTCTCTATAAGAGCGGAGCGAAAGAAGTGCACGTACGTCCGGCGTGTCCGCCGCTTGTGTACGGTTGTAAGTTTTTGAATTTTTCAAGATCCAAATCAGATCTTGATCTGATCACACGCAGGATCATTCAAGAGGCAGAAGGAGAAAACTGTCCGGCAGAAGTGCTTGCGGAATATGCCGATCCGGACAGCTGCCGTTATGCGAAGATGGTAGAAGAGATTCGGAAGATCCAGAATTTTACGACTCTTCGTTTCCACCGTCTGGATGATCTGATTGCATCGATCGGAATCGATCCGTGTAAAGTGTGTACGTATTGCTTTAACGGAAAAGAATGATCGAAAAACAGCTGCAGAATCATTACAGGGCAGCAAAAGAATAAGTAAAAGGTAGTTTACGGAAAATATCATGCTAAAGAGAGAAAATCATATAGAAATTGACCGGAGAAAGTTTTACAAAACGGTGCTGGCGCTCGTTGTTCCTATGGCTCTTCAAAATCTGATCAACGTAGGCGTGACGGCGGCAGACGTCATTATGTTAGGCGCTGTTGGAGAAAAAGCTTTATCCGGCGCATCTTTGGCAGGACAGATTCAGTATATTATGACATTGTTCCTGTTCGGTCTGACCTCCGGAGCGACGGTGCTCACGGCTCAGTATTGGGGAAAAGGCGACCGGGATGCGATTGAAAAGATATTAGGAATGGCAGTAAAAGCAGCGGTCTGTGTGACGGCGCTTTTTACTGTGTCGGCTCTTGCGGTACCGGAACTGTTAATGCAGGTATTTACAAACGATCCGGTTGTTGTTTCGGAAGGAGTTAAATACCTGAGAATTGTGGCGTTTACCTATATAATGATGGGAGTTACGCAGGCATATTTGTATATTATGCGGAGTGTGGAACGGGTTGTTGTGGCAACAGTTGTCTATCTTCTGTCTCTTATATGCAATATCATAATGAATGCGATTTTCATTTTTGGTCTGCTCGGACTTCCGAAGATGGGTGTGGCAGGAGCGGCGCTTGGAACTCTTTGCGCCCGTATTCTGGAAGTTGTGCTTGTTGCGATATATGCCCGTTTATTTAACAGGGAGATCAGGCTGAGGTTCAAATATGTGCTTCATACGGATAAAATTCTATTTTCTGATTTTATGCGTTATGCCCTTCCGGTTGTAGTCAATGAAGTTTTATGGGGACTTGGAACGGCGGCGAACACAGCGATACTCGGTCATATGGGAAGCGCGGCTGTGGCGGCAAATTCAGTGGCGCAGGTGGCAAGACAGCTTGCGACAGTTGTATCGTTTGGGTTGTCCAGCGCGGCGGCGATCTATCTTGGAAAGACGATCGGAGAGAAAAAGACAGAGTATGCGAAAGCATATGCAAAACGGTTTCTTATATTGAGCATTATCATGGGAATATTGGGAGGAACTGTGATTCTTGCGGTTTCGCCTTTGGCATCGGCGGCACTGACTTTGAGCGGTACGGCAAAAGAATATTTGAGGATCATGTTTTTTGTTATGTCTTATTTTGTTGTCGGCCAGGCGATTAATACAACGCTTGTCGTGGGGGTGTTCCGTTCGGGCGGCGATACGAGATTCGGATTGATTCTCGATATGACGACGATGTGGTGCTGCTCGATATTGTTCGGTTTTCTTGCGGCATTTGTATTTAAGCTAAGTGTGCCGGTTGTTTATGTGATACTTATGAGTGATGAGATTATTAAAATACCGATCACATATAAACGGTATCGAAGTTATAAATGGCTCAACGATGTGACAAGATAACAGTGGAACGGTTGTAAACAGACGTTAAATGAATATGAATAAATGATTAATAAATGAGAAATGATATTCGGGCAAAATCAGTACAAGATTTTGCCCGAATGTGTTATACTTAGAAAAGAGTAAATTATAGAAAGAGGTAGCAGATCATGCCAGAACAGCAAAATACAAACGGATGTACAGAAGAATCTTGCGCAGGATGCGCACATGCAGATTCATGCAGCAGCAAAAAAGAGGATTTCCGTGAACCGGAAAACAAATATTCATCTATTAAAAAAGTAATCGGTGTAGTCAGCGGAAAGGGCGGTGTCGGTAAATCGCTTGTGACGGCGTCGCTCGCAAGAATGATGAGAGAAAAAGGATATACAGTCGGAATTTTAGATGCGGATATTACAGGTCCGTCTATTCCGAAAATGTACGGAATACATGAGAAAGCAAGAGGAACGGAAGAAGGGATTCTTCCATGTATTGCAAAAGATGAGACAAGAATTATGTCGGTCAATCTTCTCCTGGAAGACGAATCCGCGCCCGTTATTTGGAGAGGTCCGATTATTGCGGGAGTTGTGAAGCAGTTTTGGACAGATGTTATGTGGGGCGATATTGATTATCTGTTTGTAGATATGCCGCCGGGAACAGGAGATGTTCCGCTTACGGTATATCAGTCAATTCCTATAGACGGAGTGGTTATGGTTACATCTCCGCAGAATCTTGTTAAAATGATAGTTATGAAAGCTGTTAATATGGCATCGAAGATGTCAGTTCCTTTACTGGGAATTATTGAAAACTATAGTTATTTTAAGTGTGAAGACTGTGGCAGAATATATGAAATATTCGGAAAAAGCAAAGTTGCAAAGCTCGCTAAGGAGCTTAACACCACGGTTATTGCAAGGATTCCTATTATCCCTGAAGTGGCACAGTGCGAAGATAAAGGAATTCCGGTCACACAGGATATTGATATGGACCTTTCAAGTTTATTATAAGGAATATATATGAAAAGAGAACGAACAGGAAGTCTTATATGGAGACTTATTTATCCACTGCTTATTTTTTTAGGAGTGGAATTGGTTATAGAGCTGGGTGCAACCATAGCATATTTTGCGGTTAAGATACAAAGTGGTGCATTTGAGAATCTGAGTGAACAGGGAATAGTTGACGCAGCTACAGCATTTCTTACAGGGAAAGCATTGTATTTTACCCTTATAAGAGGTGTTGTCCTTATTCCGCTTTATCTTTGGATAATGAAAGTGGATACGAGACTTGACGTATACTATGAGAGAGATTTTAAATATACGGATTACCGTAAGACATGGCTTATTCTGCTTGTACCTGCAGGAATATGTGCGGCTATAGGTTTTAACGGACTTGTTTCGCTATCCGGAATTGAGAAATTTTCCAAAGCATATCAGGCTGTAGAGAAAATTACTTATTCAGGTAATCTTTTTGTACAGATAATGGCATC
>OGZA01001405.1_pt1 | contig 16266 bp, 7 predicted proteins | sample 1576591 | NCBI WGS metagenome assembly OGZA01 (sample SAMEA3541565, study PRJEB24748) | human gut metagenome | biome: human gut; feature: human-associated habitat; material: faeces | place: China | collected 2012
CATTCGCTGACAATACAAAATGTTTCTATGTAGTAATATTCCCCTTCCACCACAGAAATTGTTTTATCTACAACATAGTCACCAATTTCATTACAAATGGAAGCATAATAGTCTTGGTTTGCATCCATAACTGTCACAATGAAGTTTCCCGTACCGGAATAGCTCCCCTGAAATCTGAATTGATTATCAGCCATACATACCTTCCAGATTTTTTTGCCATTTGAATTAACTACAACTTGGTCTTTTTTTGCATTGATAGCTTCCTGATACTGCCGTTGCCGTTCTTCTTCCTCTTTCCGTTTCTCGTCCTCTTCCTTCTTCTTTTCCTGATAATGTTCATAGCAGTATTCCGTATCATTATATCTTAACTTTTTACAGCCTGTCTGGTGACATTCGTGTTTACTGCAATACGGACTACCAAAATTCGGACAACCTGCTACATCACAACGACATTCATCACTATATTCAAACTCTCCCGAATACTTTTTCCCACAATTACTGCATCCGTGAATCGCACAATAATCACCATCTGCTCTTGTTTCGTTTTCACAGTTTTCCGCCTTACAATAATGTTTCTCACAGTACTTGTGCCCTTTTGCCTTTAATTCCGGACACCCCCGTCTATCACAGGAATGATCTACACAATATAATGCCCCTTCACAGCCCTTTCTTTCCTTATCACATAATGCACAGGAAAAATGCTCTTCACAAAATCTTTCCCCAATTTTTTCATTTAAACATCCTTCCTCCTGACAAAGATGTTCTCTACAGTATTCTGCTCCTTCTATATGCTTATTCAAACAATCCTTCGCTTGGCACAAATCGGGATTTTTCAAACTACATCCGGATAGAGCCATACTCATAACCAATAAAATAAGCCAAATTACAGTTTTCTTTTTCATAATACCTCTCCCTCTTAATTGTATTCTATTTTCGATATCTATTTTAGAATATAGAATAAATATAACAAACCAGATACAATTTAGCAAGAGGGAGGTGTAAACAAATGACTGTATTTCATCCGAAAAAACCGGAAAAGGAAGTAATCTCCATGCGGATTCCAAAGGATGTTCTGGAAATTCTGGATCAGAAATCTGCACAGGCTAACATCAGCAGAAACGAATTTATCAATCAGTGTATTTTGTTTGCCCTTGCCCACATGGAAAACGAAGCATAAAAACCACAGCAAAAAAGCCCAGACCTTACGGTCTGGGCAATTTTTTTGACTTCGCTTAAGCGTGGTCGCTGACAACAAACATATTCATTTTTTTCAGAAGGCGGATATCCTCCTTAGAAACCTTGAGCTTTTCCTTCAAATCGTCCGTTTCCTCCAGAATATCCGATACCATCAGAAATTTGAAGCAGGCAGGCAAAATCGGCTGCGTGGATAAGCAGCAGCAAAGTCCTTCCATTCTGCCGCCATTATTAAAGGAATTGATGGCGTACATAAACATTCGCTCCACCTTATTATTCTGGTTTTCAAAATTGAAATTGATGAAGGTATCACCCTTGCGCATCGTGCCGTGATAAAGGAGCTTACACTGATAATAATTGGATAAGTCCTCAAGCGAAGCATACATATTCGCGCTGAATACACCGCTGTCCTCTCCGCCATCCTGCACCTCAATAACATTGCGCGCAATGCGGCTGCGTCTGCCATCGTAAAAGTACATATAATATTTGCTTTTGCTGAGGTTGTGCTTGATGATTTCGCCCTTCTCGCCCTTTTGACCTTGATCCCCCTGCGGGCCTGGGGGTCCTTTAATATTAACAGGATCAGGCACCATCGGACCCATTCCCGCTTTAGACGGGAACCACTGCAACTCCCCGGTTGACGAATCGACGGAAGGCGTCCACCATCCGCCGTCCTGCCCATCCTCTCCTTTGGCCCCGTCGTCTCCGGGGTTTCCCTTCGGACCCGGTGGGCCGACAAATTCCCCGTTATCAAGCTTTTGCTGTACCGTATCGGCCACCGCCTGCGCCGCATCTGCCGCTGTCTCCGCATCTGCCGCTGCTTGATTGGCCGCATCCGCCGCGTCCTTCGTGTCCGCGATCAGCCCCGACAGCCCCTTTTCATACTCCGTCTCCATCGGCGTACCCGTATCCCGGGACGCAAATTTGAGGCGTCCGGACAGGGTGTACGCCACCTGTTCCTCCGTGTTGTCCGCGCCAAGGATTACCGCACAAAGCCGGATGGTTCCGGTCGATCCGGCGCCTGTCCAGTTCCCCGGCAGCAAACACGATGCCTGGCTGTTTTCCAGGGCCACAAAGTCCGTGGTATCGTACCCGCCCGCGCCGTCCACAAACTCGAACCGGTATTGATACGCCGCGTTCACCAACGCCTCATCCAGCGCAAACACAACGGACGTGGCGTTGTGGTCCCCCTGCACCCCCGCAAATTGCGGCTGGTCCGGCGTTACCCCAGACGGGGTTGCCGAAAAGGTTACAGTCCTGATGGGTGTACTCATCTTCATCACCTCATTGGAAACGGCGGGGCTGTTACACCCCGCCGTCCTTTATTTCTCCATGTCTTGAATCCATCGTGTGAAGTCCCCGGATTTGTAGCCAATCCCCAAGCCAACCAGCGTTTCCCGGAGCTTTCTCATACCGGCCTCATCCTTCCTTTTGTACAAATCCTGGTAGATCGGCTTGTAATACCTAGTCACGGCAGACCGGATACTGGATTCCTCTTTCCCGTTGTCCGTCATCTCTTGTATGACGGCCTTGGCTTCTTTCGTGTTTCCGGCCTCGAGCGCCATCACCACATCCGAACCCTCGAACAGGCCCTCGTACTCTTCCTCATCGTCTGCATCATTGGCCGGTCTCTTCTTTTGACTGTCGGCTAACCTGTTCACGGCATCTTCGGCCCATTCCTGATCCGCCCCGCCGTCCGTGATTTCCTCCAGGCTTTCTTTAAGCTCCTTGGTTTTCCCGTCCGCCTTCTCTTTTGCCGCGCTTTCGAGCTTGGAAACCCATCCATCCACAGCACCGACCACCCACTCCCGGTCAAACCCATCGTTCCGGATTTCCCCGACGATCCGGGCATACGCCGACATGTTCCCGTCAAGCTTGGCCCGCCCGGCCTCGGCAATCCGGTCGTCCCGTTCCCGGAGGTTCTTGCGCATGTAGTAGACGATTTTTTCCTCGCTGATTCCGCCTTTTTCCATCGCCTCTAGGATATCCTTCGCCAGCTTCGGGTTGTTTTCCCGGTATGCGTCATAGGCACGTCCCGCATATCGGGAGGCGTTCTTAGAATTCACGGGATAATAGAAGGTGTCGAGGATATATTCGAGCCGTGCCGTCGGGACCCCGAAATCTCCCAGTGTGCGGATGCTTCCACCGACCAGCGCTTCCAGATCCCGTGTAGCCGCCGCCACCGGGATCCCCGTGAGTTTGCTGATGCTCGCCGCGCTGTTTTTTATCAGCCACGCGACCGAATACTTCGAATCCCCTTGGAAATAGGACATCCAGGCCCGCCCCGCGTTCACGACATCCGTTAGGCCCGCCATTTCCTGCCGTGTCAGGTTATACCCGGACAGAAGGGACGCCACATCTTTGAGATATGGCAGCATGTTCAGGGGGCTCAAGTTGTCCAGGGTGTTTTCGCCTACAGCGGATAAGTACTTTTCCCACCACTTCTTTTCTTCGTCATCATCCCGAACGGCGTCTACCAGGGCCGCCAATAACGCCGTCAAAATACTCGTTGCCGTGTGGGCGACAGTTACCCGAACCAGCCGCCCCCGGCCTTTCTTCCATCCGTTTTTCTGCACGTCCCGCACTGCCGACCGCAGCATGTTGTAAGCTTTGGTCGGTTCGCTCATGAACGATGTGACCGTCTTGTTGATGAAGTTTTTGCTCCGCATCATTTGAGACCGGTGCAGAACCGAATCCACCACCTGTGTCCGGTCGATGATCTCCGAAAACCGCTCCCCGGCCGCTTCCAGGAACTCCACCGTCCCGGGCTTAAAATCGGTTGTATCCCGGATTTCCGCTTTCACCGCGTTCCAGAGCTTTCCCCAGGTCTTGGTGTCCGCCCATCCGGCCGGCTTCATGGCGATATCCCGCAGCCCTTTCTTACCCATCAGGATATCCTTCATCCCACGGGCCGTGTCCATCTCGAAAAACCCGAGGTCCTTCCAGTAGGCAATGGGGGCATACTCGTTCATCTCGTCGATATCCGACTTCGTAGCCAGCCCCTTCGCCAGATACTTCGGGTCTATCAGCGCTGCCGCCCGCAGATATGCCGTAGGTTGCTGAATGATGACCCGGAGGTTTGCCCCGACTGCGGCCGCCTTCATGTTTGACAGCAGCTTGTCGCCGATAGTAGGAGGGGTTTGCTTCGACACGCCGTTGATATCCTCCACCAGCTTGTTCCAGTAGGCTACCGCGTCATGCCCCAGCGCCCGTTCCAGGCTTTCCTTGATGCTCCCTTGTACCTCGCCTCCTGGTTCCGACGCCTTAAAGTTGAACACCTTGCTCAAATCCGACAACGGCACCACAAAAGCGTTGTAGCTCCCCATCTGGTCCGCCTGACGGGTGAACACGTCGAAGATATCCTCCACCATGATTGGGTTGTTGGCACCGGCCACGGTGGATTTGGTCATACCCAGATTTTTGAGCACGGCATCAGGCCGTTTGAGGTCCCCTTGCATGGTGGTGAGGTAGTTCTTGTCGGACACAATGGGGAAATAGTTTTGCTCGGTGAATTTCCGGTATCCATACAGCTTCATGGAGACTTCGTTGCCCCACTCGGCCGTCACCTTGAAGAAATCTGCGATCCCGTCCGCCACCGCCCGCTGTTCCGGCGTCAGCGTCCCGACGATTTCCTTAAGGTCCTGCGCCGTCAATGCCACCGGCCGGAACGTTTTGTCGATCCGCATCTTCTTCACGGTATCCGATGGGCGGATACCGCCGCCCAGGATATGCCCTCGCGCCTGGTCACGCTTCGACAGCTCATACAGGCTCATGATCTGCGCCGTGGTCAGGGATACGGTCCCACCCCTAACCTTGAAGGTATGCTTTTCCGCCTTCGGGCCGCTCCAGGTATCGGTGTCGATCCCCTTCAGCAGCCGCTGCATGTACGCGACAGCCTCCGTCGTGTTCTGGATTTTCCGGTCGAATCCCCTGCGCAGAGGCTTGTATATCTCCCGGTATGCCGTCTCGCCCAGCTCCTCGAAGTAGCTCGGCGCGTCCATCATATCGTAGTTTACCAGCCGTTTCCCGAGGCCGAGCAGGCCGGTATACTCCTTGGCTTCTTGACCCATCAGGTCCATGTGGATACCCTTAGCCACCTGTTCCGCCGCGCGTGTCCGTTCCCCGGAGATCAGGGTGTTCGCGTTCGTCAGCATACTTTTCAGCGCCGCCACCACATGAGCCAGCTCCCCGAGCTGCGTCCCGGTCATGTCCTCGATCCGCACCCGTTCGGCGTTTTGGATGAGGTCGGCCATGTTCGGGATCAGGTCGGGGTCAGCGCCGTCAAATATCGCCTGCGCCTCTTCAAAGGTCCCGCTTTCGCTTTTCAGGATGGTATTCATCTGATTAAACAGCTTTTGCATCGCCATGGTCCGCATGGTGGGCTTGCCTTTGCTGTTCAGCCGGTCGGAACTAAAATCGATGGTGTTTACGAACTCCGCCACAGCTTTCCGGAACGGCTCCGGCACATGCTTCTTGTCGGTGGGATGGGTCAGCCATCTCCCAAGCTCCATCGTGTCACGGATGATCCGGGGCTTATACCGGCGCACCAGGGCGCTTTCCCGCCTCTTATCGGCGGCAGCCTTCCGCTGCTCACGCACCTTTTCCATCTGTGCCGCCAGGCGCAGACGGTTTTCATCCTTCAAATCCTTCCGTTTTTGGCGCTGCTCCTGGACAAGTGCCTGTTCCTTGGCCTTGTACCCTTTCCGGATCGCCTGAATGCGGTTTTCGTACTTGGCCCGGAGCTGGGTGAGCTCAGCCTTTTTCTTGTCCGCGAAGGTGTGGATTTCCGGAAGGTTGAAGTATTCCTCATACACCCGCATGGCCAGGTCATAGGCGGCCTCCGTCGCGTCCATCCCATAGGGGTTGACATACGACGGCCTTACCGTCCGCAGCGCATCCGCCACCACCTGGGGCTGGTCCTGGATGGGGGTGTCGGGGGAAAAGAACTCCGGCCAACGCCCGCTGATCTCCGGCCACAGGCTATCGAGGCTCGTGCCGTCGTTCGTCAGACGGAACCCGCCGAAATGTTCCTTCCGGAACCGCTCGTAATCCATCCCCGCCCGGATATCCTCATCCAGGGATATGGCCGTCTTGCGGAAATATTCCCGCATGTCCCGGTACTTCTCGTACAACGTAGAATCCAGGGCGGAGGATTCCCGCAGGACGCTGTTCGCAATTTCTACCGATACGTCCATGGCCTCGTCAAAATTGGCGTCCGGATCGTTGGCAATATACGAAAACAGGGCGTCCAGGTTTTTCACCAGGGTTCCCTTGTCGTAGGAACTGCTGGTTTCCTTCAGGATGGTATCGGCCAGTTTCCCGATGCTGGCGGGTTTTACCTTGTGCCCCTTTGTCAGTTGGAACTCCCCGCGCAGGGTCTCCACCTGTTCCCGGAGCGCCTGGTTTTCTTCCGTCAGTAGGTCTACATCCACGGGGGATATGTCCTCTAGAAAAAACCGCAGCTCCGGCGCCTCGTTCAGTGCCCGCACCCGGTCGGCATCGTCCCCGGCCTTGTACTCCACCGTCTTGATCCCCGCCGCTTCAAGCTGGGTTTTCAGATCCTCGTTCAGCGTGTCCGGCACCACGGCCGCTTTGACCTCTTCGAACCCAACGGCACGTTGAGGCTTGGCCTCGAAATACGTTGTCGGGGCGTTTGCCATATCTTCAGACAGGGACAGGATATCCGAGACGATCTCGTCCGTGACCGTGAACTGCCCCCAGCTTTTCAAATCCTTCTTGATCCCGGACGCGGTCTTTCTTTTCGCTAGTGCTTCGGTGATCGCTTCCGTGGCGTTCGAGATATGGGAAAAGATATTCCCTCCTTTGATCTCCGACGTCATACGGGACACGATATCCGACAATCGGTCCTCAAACCCCTTCTTTACCGCCTCCTGCTCATCCTCTGTCATCCGGGACAACCGTCCCTTATCCTGATTGATCTCGGATATAGACCCATACTCCCGCGTGGACGCCGCCGCCACCGTACTGGCGGAATGAAATAAGGCGCCGCCTTTTTCAGCGTCGCCTTTCATGGATTTCACGATATTGTCCAGGGTGTATTCATCGTGCAGGGCTTCAAAGCTCCTCCGGTTTCCGGACGGGGTAAACAGGTCTTTGCTGTTCCGGATTCCCTTTTTCTCCACCACTCCGTCAAACAGGTTTTCCAACCAGTCCCGGTATTTGGCCTCGTACTCCGGATGCTCTTCAAACAGTTCGTTCAGCCCGTCCCGTGTGTCGTAACGGTCAACGACCTCCGGCACACCCTCTTTCCGGATATTGACAGCATCCCGCAGTGCGGCGTCCAGCTCTCGGAATCCCAGCTCTTTGTCGAAAATGGATTCTCCTATTTTGGATTGGTAGTATGAGTTTAGGACCCCCCGGACCTTTGGCTCGTACTGCATGATCTCATCATATCCGGCGTAATTCTCCATAGCATCTACCGCGTCCGGCACTTGTTCGATCAGGAGTTCAATGGCCTCCGCGTCGTGGCTGTATGTCTTTGGATTAGTAGACGCCTCGAATGCAATCCCCTCATCCCGTAGAAATGCCAGCCTCAGCGCATCGTTTCCCTGGTACGCTTCCACAGCATCACCGCCACGGCGGTTCACCATGTCGTCCATGTTGTCCGGGTCCAGAGCAAGCCGAAACTCTCTCTGAATATCCGAATCGACCAGTTTATCAATCCTGCGCCGGATATTCGACACCTTCTTATCGCTGATCTTGTACTCCACCGTGGGGAATGAAGGTGTCCAGGCGTCCCCGCTATACACCTTGTTCCGACGGTCTGCCGGGTTGATGGTTTCCTTGTCGAAGATTAGGCTGATGTCTCCGAATTTTTCATGCCCCATATCCGCCTTTGTCACCGCGATACTGGGCATCGGGAACCCGCCTAGACCGAACGCGCTTTCCAGCTTATCCGCAGACAGGTTGTGGACAGCGATGAGGTCTTTGACCTCCTCGGCCGTATCCTCCATGTAAAACCGCATTTCTGGCTTTACCGATTTTTCCCCGCTCTGCGTCGCCTCCCGGTTGGCTTCGAATACCTCCCTTGCCTGTTCCGCCAGTGTTTCCAGGGTGTCCCCTTCAAACAGGCCGTTCAGGCGGTTGTACATCTTCTCCGAGCCTGATTTGGCATATTCGCTCAAATCAGACGCGATTTCTTCGTAAACAACATCAAGCGTAAAGGCGTTTCCGTATTGCTCTTTGCACCCCTCATAATATCTGTCCCACATTTCGGCGGTATAATCTATTTGTCTTTGCACAGCCTCCAAAAAGCGCCCTTCGCCGTGCTTGTTCTGCCGCATGAACTGGTGAAACAGCTCGTGAAAGACATAATCCGCATCCGTGTCGGCTTCGGCAAAAATCGCGTCAAACCCGCTCCGGATAAAAGCCGTCCCGTCCATGACACGGGGCTTCCCGTCAAAAAGAATCTCCGATCCACTGGGGACATGGTACAGGTCGTACCCATATTCCTTCGCGATGGCGGCATTGCGCTTCTGCTTTTCGTTCAGGCTTTCTTTTCTGACGGACTCGAATTCTGCTCGGCCTGCCTCAGTTTCAATTGACGTTCGATGGCTTTTTTGGTGTCCTAATTCTTCTATATTTCGTTTCAGATTCTCCTGAAACTCCGGATCGTTGTCCATTGCCCGTTTCTCTTCCTCCGTTAAATCCTCTAACGGAACCCGTATCTTGTCGAACAGAGACATTGTTCATCCCTCCCGTAGCTACATTCTCCGCCCCCATGTTACCACGGGAACCGGAGGATTGCAAGTTTTCCCCTGCGAAATAGGCGGTCTGCCTGGATACGGGGGACATCATCTGTCCCGCCAGCCCCGCGTGTTGCATGGCCTCGTCCATCGAAACCCCGTGTTTCGCCTGCGTCACGAAGTAGTCGAACGCCGATTGATAGGTCGAGATCGGCAGCGACCCGTCGAAGCCGGAAACAAACGCCTTTGCCGTGTTCGTGTCATACTTCGCCGCCGTGTCGTATAACTGCCGAATCTGCGGGTCGGCGATTTCCACGTCGTAAAGAGGAACTTTAGTTCCATCCGACAGGGTGACGGTCACGTCCCCGTCCTGGACGGATTCAACCCCTTGCACCGTAACGGCTGAGTTGCCCATCCTTGCTTGCGCGTCCAGGGGCTTTGCCGCCTCCACATTGACTGTGTATGGAACGTTAGTTTGAACATCCGCGTTTGCCGAATGGCCGTCTTGGGCGTTTGAAGGCCCATTTTGGGCGGTTTTGGATTTGGTATACACCGTGCCGAGCAGCGCCGATTCGTCGCCGTTTTGCGTGTCCCCGCTCAATGTGCGGGCCATCTGGCCGCGCAGGGATTCAAGCCTGTCGAGGGTTTTGGCTTCCAGTCCGGTTTCCAGTTGCCCGACCTTTTTTGGGGAGAGCGGCTTGCCCTGGTTCTGCCTTTCAGCCAATTTTTCCGCCAGCTTGTACAGCGGATCATCCGTATCCAGTCTCAGACCGTCGTCAATGGTTTCGTCGGTCAGCCCGGATCGCATGAGTTGGTTTCCGACGTTTCGGTTATTGACGCCCTGATTGGCTATGTTGAGCGAACCCGCAGCCCCGCCCATAATTCCGCCGGACAAAGCGCCTCCGGCACCTGCCCACGCCACTTGGCCGATACATTCGAGAAACGCTTTCTTCTTCGCCTCCGATTCACTCAAGCCTTGTTCTTGATACGCCTTGACGGAAACGGAAAAGTCCGAACTTTCTCCCATAATGGCTGAATCGGATAGGATGTTGGCAATTTCGGTGAGCATCTCTTCCGATGCTTCCACGCCCGCCTGTTTGACCGTTTCCTTCAGCAGCGATTTCCATCCTGTGATGGATTTAGGCTTGAGCAATCTGTCAACACTGATTTTTTCAAACAAGGCTTCCGCCGCGCCGGCCGCCAACCCTCCCCAAAACGCCTGGCTGTTGCTGCCGCCGCGTTCAATGACGTTTTTTGCCTGATTTGACGCAGCGGATGCCCCCATGAGGAATACCGCGCCATTTCCGAAAGCCGCTATTTGGGCCGCGCTGTCCGCTACGCTCATGCCGGTCTGATACAGGAAAGACGCCACGTTTTGACCAAACAGGTTCCAATCCGTGTTTTTCTCGATATTTTTGGATACTGTGCCACGGATCGCGCTCACGTAATTTGTGGCGTCCATGTCGTAGACATTTAAAGGCACATAATTCTCAGGATCGTTCACATTGTTTTTGCCAACATTCTCAATTCCAAGGCGCAGATAGTCCAACCCTTGAAAAGGAGACATAATAACCGATGAAATAGACGACGCAATCGGGTGCTTGGTGGCGTACTGCTCCCACTCTTTCTGCTTTTTCCGGTACTCTTCCGCATCCACCAGGCTCTGTTCATATCCGGTCATCCGGTCATAATCATATCCGTTTTCGGCAAGGCGACCCTTGGTATCCGTCAACTGTTTTTCCAGTTCTTCATAAAGCTGCCAAAGGTTCCCGTATCCATTTTTGGAGTTGATGTACCCGCTCCCGCCGCTGACGTAATTCTGTATTGCGTCTTCCGTCAGACCGTATTTATCTTTCAGATATTCCTTGTATGCTGAGACTTCCGGATCGCCCTTGTGATACAGGGCCTCATCCCCGACTGCGGAAACCTTTTCCATGTCGGAACGCAGCACATTGGCCGCATCATACAACGCGCCGGATTCCGGATCGCTTTTTATGGTTTTCAGCTTATCTCGGTTTTCCGTTGTATAATAGTACCGGATGTACTGGTCTTGAAGCTCTTTTTGCCGCGCCTCCAACTCCTTGATCTGATCTTGTATCGGTTTTCTGTCGGACAACAGGGAACTAAGAGTTTTCGTGTACCACTTATCTCCGGTCTTTTCCAACTGTGCCCGGAGCTCCGCCAGCTTTTTCTCGTTTTCAGCCTTGGACTTTTCCAGCCCGGACATGACGGATTTCGCCGCCGCCTCGTCCCCACTGGCAATCAGATAATCCTGAAACGCCTTTTCGCCCTCCAGGCTATTCCTGAAATCCCTTTCCTGGGATAACCCAAGCCTCATTTTTTCAAGCTGCTGTATAACCCCGTTGATATTTTCAATTGTGTCGTCCGACGAACCCTCTCCGTAAATGGCGTCATAAACGCTCTTGTTCTCGGAAAACCGCTTGTGCAGGCCGAGCCCCGTGCGTATGATGTCGTTGATGCTCTTGGTGGACTGGTTGACGCTCGTATCGATTTCCGATGGAGTTATATAGGTGTTTTTCCAGCCTTCCGCCTGCTTCGCAATGGAATCCAATGTGGAAGAGGAATCCTGAAACCAGGTATTGAGATCAGGCGCCGGGCTCCGCATCCCTTCTATATACCGGTCCAGGGAAAACCCGCCTTTGCCTGTGGCTCCGATGCTGTTGGCCTGCCGGACGCTTCCGCCGGATTTCTCGCGGATGTAATCGTCAAGAGAAAATCCCATATTCCCCGCTCCTAACCCATATACATGTCGTACACCTTGGCTAAATACTCATAATAATTCTTGCTGCCGAGCGTCAAACTGTACTTTCCGCCTTTCCCAAAGGCCTTTTCCTGGTTGAACTGTGCTTCAGTGAGGACGGATTTGTCTCTCCCGATCTTTTCAAGAAGCTCATCCCGGGTAACGGGCACATATCCGTTTTGAGATGAACCGGCCAAATCCCCGCCAACCTGTACTTGATAGATATAGACCGCATCGTCAGGCGATATATACCCGTTATTGACCATATTTTCTAGGTAGCTTTTGGCTTCTTCGGGAGTTGGATAGTCGGATGCCTTTTTCTGCACGATCGATAGCATTTCTTTTCTAAGAGCTTCTTTCGACGCCTCAGCCTCCGCTTGCCTTTGTCTTTCCGCCTCGGCCGCGGCGGCCGCCCGTTCCTGCTCTGCGTTGTACAAGCTGGTTCCCTGCTGCTGGGCCGTACTGTAGAAATTCGACAGCAGGGTATTGTACCAGTCGGAGGTGTTCGCGCGGATAGACGCCTCCTGCTGCTGTTTTTGTGCCGCCGCGTTCTCCACGAGCTGGGATATCTTGTCCTGGAGCTCCTGGGTCTTTTGCTGCTGTGCCAGCCGGACGCTAGCGTCCGCGTTCCCGCGCTGCACCGAAAGAGCGGTTTGCTGCGTCCGGTTGAGCCCGGAATCAGTCAACCCCATGTTGGCCATCGCCTCCTGCACCTGCCGCCGCCCCACCAGCTCCTGCACGGCGTTTGCGTCAAACAGCGATTGATACTGAGACGGAAGCTGCTCCATCTGGGTTTTGTATGGGTTTGTGGAAGACGCGGTAGCGCGATCAATGGCGGCGTTTATCTGCTGGATGACCTCGTCATCCGATTTCTTCCGCTGCTCGTGAAGCTGTCCGGCCACCCCCTGTGACTGATTGTATAACTTGTCGATATACTCTTGCGCCGAATTGGCCATTTAGATTGCCTCCCCGCCGATCTCATACCGGATGACCAGGCCGTCCACGCCGATCTCCCCGGCGCTGCTCACCAGGACGCCGAACCGGCATACCCTTGACACTCCGGGTGTGAGCATACGCCCCACCATTGCCCCAGTGCCGGACATGGACAGTTCATACACATCATCCATCGTCCCTTTTTCGGTGACGTAGGATACCGTGATACGGGCGTTAGACGTGTCGGCCATGTTCATATGAAGCCGGTGAATCTTCTTTTTCCGTTCCTGAGACCCGAAATCAAACACCTTTGTCTGAAAACACGATTGGATTTCCCGTTCTTCCACTGATATATCAAACTCTCCCGTTTCAAACGCCGGTCCGCTCGGGTGAAAGACACAATCCCTCTCCCCGTCCAGAAGATAGGCGGCGCCAAACAAAGCTTTTTTCGGCATTCCGGAACTATCTGTATACGGATAATTTCGGATACAGAAAGCGGACAGTCGGTCCCCCTTCGGCATAACGGCCGCTGGCATACACTCCTCCGGGAATTCCCAGCAGTACCAAGACATGTTCCGCTGCGCCTTCCGTTCGTCGGAGTAGGTTACGTAATACTGAAACACACCGTCCATATAATCCAGTAGATAGACCCGGTTCCAGACAAACAGCATGTAATGCCCGTCTACATCACAGGAGAGGGCGCTTTTTAACAAATACCGGTCTTCCGCCTTCAGACGGCTTTCGATCATAGCAGACAGCTTGCGCACATTCCGCTCGCTCGCCTGGTTTGCCGCCATCAGGCCGTATACTGCCCCGTCGGAGGTTGCCCAGATTAGACGGTTGTTGCAAAGCTGAATCGTGTTTGGGCAGTCACAGCCGATCCCGGAATTAATGGGGGTAATGGGAAAAATGGCGGCGTTGGCGGTCACGTCCACCACCTTGCCGTCGATCACATCCTGCGCCGTGTAGGTGTTTCCAGATACATACTCCGCGCTGTAAATCTCGTGTTCCTTGAAAATCACCAGAATGTCCGTCTGCTTTCCGAACCCCGTCACCTTTTGGGAGGATTCCCCAATATAGGCGTAGTTGTTTTCTGGGAAATACAAGGGGTTGTTGATATCGCTCCAATGCACCAGGTTCGGATGATCCGGGTTCCCGGACGCAAACAAGCGGGTCCCCCCGTTTATGCCGGACCGGTCCCCGCCGAACCAAGTGGCAAACTGCATATTCGATATCTTTTTGGTGGCCTCCGGATCCGTTTTCCAGGCCGTGACGATAAGGTTATTTACACTTGTGGCCGGAAGGGCATAAGCCGCCCCACCATCCGATTTATAAAAATCAACCAACCCGGACCCGTAATATATCCGGGCAGTCACTTGTTCCCCTTCCACCGTTGCAGTGGCCTCTCTATATATCGTGCTTCCGCTGAATCCGCTCCATACAACAACGTTGCCACCAGAATCCGTATATTCGATTCGTTCAGGCTCCTGACTGTTCTGCGTCAGGTCTTCTGTTGGAAGCTTGAAACGTACAGCACCCCCGTCTGTCGTAAATGCCGTACGAAACGCACCAGTTAACAGGTTATACCCCTCAAAAAAGGTTCCTCCGCAGGTCAGCGTCCCAACAAAAGATAGGTCATATCCTTTTGCATTTACCACCACTAGCGGGGCATAGAATGCGGACTTTTCGATTTTTTGAAGCTCAAAATTCTTATTCATGCTGTATATGTCGCCGCTGTTGAAGACTGCGTAAAGACCGATACCGTCCTCCGTGGGGTTTGCGGCAAACATGAACATGCCGGTGGGATATGGGTCGCCGTCGCCTGGAATGAGCTCCTCATAAAAATACAGGGCGGATACATGCGTGGCTTTCCCGCTTTCATCGAATTTGTAAAAATGGTATGCGTTATTAGACCGGCTCATTTCGAACTCACAATAACAGCACACATAATCCTCCGGTTTTCCATCCCGGTACACCCTCACCGGCGGATGCACCTGGCAAGAAAGGGAATCGCCAATGCCGGACGTCTGAATATGGAACGAACGCTCCACGGTGGTCGCAAGCCCCGCCCTGGTCCGCAACGCCTGATCCTTCCACCACATATTCAAAACGGCGGTGAGCTGGTTGTCCTCCACCAGGTTCGGCGCATCGTTCAGGTTCACACCCCCGTTCAGGGCCGGGACAGACACACGGTATTGATTGCTTTTCGGCATTTTCGGGATCCTCATGTCAGTCCTCCCATACTACCGGCAGCACATCGCCCCTGCGCTTTGCCGGGCGATGCACATAATTGCGTTTTTGCTGATACAAGGCCGCGTAAAACTGCTGATTGGCCCCATCCCCGTCGGCTTGGGCGAGCATCATCGCCACCCCATACGGCATCACCGTCTCCACGGCATCCGTGGATAAGGGGATCTCCTGCCCTATCGATGTCAAGGGTTGAAATTCCCCGCTTTTTTCAAGCGGCCAGACCTCCGCGTAGATCTGATTGACGGTTTCCAAGCCCCGCCGATACAGCTCCGCCGACAGCCCGGCGTCAATCTCACCGGACGCATTGGTATACCCCAGCAGATTCATGGCCCGTCTCAGGATGTCCATTCCCGTTTTCATGCCGTCACCCCTATCTGAGCCAGCAAGGCCGCCTGTTCTTCCGGCGAAGCGGCGTCGAACACCGCGCGGTATTCCGGTGAAAGCCCGTCAATCACCGACTGCGCATCCACGCCTCCCTGCCCTATGGAACCTTGTCCCATGGAGCCCTGTTGCGCCGCGAGTTCCGCCGCTCGCTCTGCCTCCTGCATCTCCCGGATCAGCCCACTCAGGTTCGGCACCGAACCCTTTGGCAGCCGTTCCAGGTATTGCCTCGGCGTGATAATCTGGGATGCCAGCAGGTTATCCAGCGTCTTGACGCTCTGTATCTCGCTCCACATCGTGGACGCTCCCACATCAATCTTAGTGGATATGAGCAAATCACGGTATTTTTGGCCGTCAAAAGGAAGATACCATATTCCGTTTTCATCCTCGATTTTGAGCTGCCGCTTTCCGTACATCGACACCCACATGTCCGCCCATACCCGCGCCACATCCTCGATAAAGGAATAAAACCGGTTTTGCACCGATTGCATCGGCATAGTGGCGGCTTCCCGGACGGCGACGATCGCCGACGTGTTGTCCGGCCTGACATCCCCCAGCGCCGCGTCGTTGGCCCCTGACTGAGACAGGGTGTTGGATATCAGGGAGGTGATGTTGTTGTCAAACGCCGGGGAAAAGTTTGGCGGGTTGACATATCCAAGGGCGTTCCCGATGCTTTCGCCCGTCCCGATGTTTTCCACTTCCAGAATCTGTCCCGGATCGTTTGTGACAGTGGCATACGGGATCATGTTTTTGTTGACTAGGGTAATCGGCATACCTAACGTCAGGACCGCCCACACACTGGCCGTAATCATGCGGTTGATCGCAATCTGGTTCGGGATGAGATAGGTGATCTCACTCTCCCCATAGGCACAATTCCGCCGCCGCTCCCAACGGAATACCGACAGCGGGTACAGACGGAGTTTGGTGTCCCATTTCGCGCGGATTGTCGCGCCCTTAACCACCACAGCCGCCAGGATACGGCCCCAGTTCGGGTCAGAGGCGAACAGCGCCGTCTTGATCAGCGGCGAATGCGCGACGGTG
>OGZA01001412.1_pt1 | contig 16197 bp, 15 predicted proteins | sample 1576591 | NCBI WGS metagenome assembly OGZA01 (sample SAMEA3541565, study PRJEB24748) | human gut metagenome | biome: human gut; feature: human-associated habitat; material: faeces | place: China | collected 2012
TGCGTTGGGCATTCTTTGATTTCACCTCCGTTAGAATTGTCGGTGCGTTCAAAAAAGGAAACCGTCCTCATGCCAAAGGACATGAGGACGGTAAAAGCAATCAAAATGACTTGCCATCCTCGGCAGGACTTACGGCTTTCGCCACCTGCTGTCTTTGGAACGCAACCAATATTATATCCAAGGCTTCACAGCTTGTCAAGCCAAAGATAACAATTTTCCGGCATTTTCAGGACACTTCCTGAAAGCGCCCCGGGTACCAAGATACCGAGCCGCCGTTCAGATCTCCGCGCAGATTTTTCGCTGGGCAAGGCGAAGCCTCGCAGGAATACTTTGTGTATTTCAAGAGGCTTCAACGCAGGCCGGCGGGAAATCTGCCGGTGAGCTGTGCGGTGGAGTCGGTATCGCGGTGCCCTCACAAAATTACAGCTGCTTGTTGGCGTTCATCTTCACGCCGGGACCCATGGTGGAAGCGGCCACGCAGGACTTGATATACTGGCCCTTGGCGGCGGCGGGCTTGGCCTTGATGATGGCGCCGATGAGGGCGGAATAGTTCTCAAACAGCTTGTCAGCGCCGAAGGACACCTTGCCGATGGGGCAGTGGATGATGTTGGTCTTGTCCAGACGATACTCGACCTTACCGGCCTTCGCCTCCTGAACGGCCTTGGCGGCGTCGGGAGTCACGGTGCCGGACTTGGGAGAGGGCATCAGACCCTTGGGGCCCAGGACCTTACCCAGACGACCCACAACGCCCATCATGTCGGGGGTAGCGACGACCACGTCGAAGTCGAACCAGTTTTCCTTCTGGATCTTCTCCACCAGGTCCATCTCGCCCACGTAATCGGCGCCGGCGGCCTTGGCAGCCTCGGCCTTGTCGCCCTTGGCGAACACCAAAACGCGGACGGACTTGCCGGTGCCGTTGGGCAGCACGATGGCACCGCGGACCTGCTGGTCAGCGTGACGGGAGTCCACGCCCAGCTTGACGTGCAGCTCCACGGTCTCGTCGAACTTGGCGGAAGCGGTCTTGCAGATCAGCTCCATACCCTCCTTGGGGTCATACAGCATGGCCTTGTCGATCTGCTTGGCGCTCTCTTGATATTTCTTACCTCTAAACATTTCTTACACCCTCCTTACTCGCCGACCACGACGCCCATGGAGCGGGCGGTACCGGCGATCATGCTCATGGCGGCTTCCAGAGACGCGGCGTTCAGGTCGCGCATCTTCAGCTCGGCGATCTTCTGAATGGAGGCCTTGGAAATGGTAGCGACCTTCTCCTTGTTGGGAACGCCGGAACCGGACTCAATGTTGCACTCCTTCTTGATGAGGACAGCCGCGGGAGGGGTCTTGGTGACAAAGCTAAAGGAGCGGTCAGCGTACACGGTGATGACCACGGGGATGATCAGACCCATGTCATTCTTGGTGCGCTCGTTGAACTCCTTGGTAAAGGCAGCGATGTTGATGCCGTGCTGACCCAGAGCAGGGCCAACGGGAGGTGCGGGAGTTGCTTTGCCCGCGGGGATCTGCAGTTTTACGTATCCAACGACTTTCTGTGCCATTCGTAGGCACCTCCTTCAATATAATGTGGTAGCGGCGGGGATACAGTTGCCGCTTGGCGAGACGCGCAGCGTCTCTCCCACTTGCGCCGGAAAGCTCCGGCAGGCGCGTCCTGTCGGCGCGCTCAGTTGGCGCTGACCTCGACCTGATCCAGCTCGAGATCAACAGGTGTTTCGCGTCCGAACATGGATACGACCACGCGCACCCTGTTCTTCTCCGGCTCGATCTCCTCCACCGTGCCGGTGAAGCTGGACAGCGGGCCCTCGGTGATGCGCACCGTGTCGCCCACGTGGTACAGCACGACGATCTCGCGCTTCTCCACGCCCAGCGCCGCCACCTCGTCCTCGGTCAGGGGGATGGCCTTGTTTGCCTCGCCCACGAAGCCGGTGACGCCGCGGATGTTGCGGATCAGATGCCAGGTATCGTCGGTCATGACCATTTTGATGAGGACGTAGCCGGGGAATACCTTCCGCTGGACTTCCTTCATCACGCCCGTTTCCGTCACCTCCGTCACCGTTTCCAGGGGGATCTCGATCTTGTGGATCATGTCCTCCATGCCGCGGTTGACGACGGACTTCTCGATGGCGGCCTTGACCGCGTTTTCATAGCCGGAATAGGTATGTGCTACATACCACTTTGCGTTATCAGCCATGCTCCCGTTCCTCAGGCGAACAGACCGATAAGGGTATCCACCGCCAGCACTGCCACTGCATCAAAGATCCAGATAGCGGCGCCCACGATCAGGGAGCACAGCAGAACGGTGCCCGTGTTCTTGGCGGTAGTCTTGCCGTCAGGCCATACGACCTTCTTCAGCTCGCTTCTCATCTCGCGGAACCACTTGCCGCGATCCTTACTGACCTTTTTTTCTTCAGCCATCACAAATTCTCCTTCCGATTATTTAGTCTCGGTGTGGACGGTGTGCTTTCTGCAGAAGGGGCAATACTTGTTCAGCTCAAGCTTGTCAGGGGTATTCTTCTTGTTCTTCATCGTGTTGTAGTTTCTCTGCTTGCACTCGTTGCATCTCAAAGTGATCTTCACGCGCATTAACGGCACCTCCTTATTAGATTAGGCTTCCGTTCCGGAACGCCCTTTTGCCTCCCTGCCGGATGATCTCCCTCTGCGCCCCCGAAGCGAAAAAGCGCGCAAAAAGAAAGCACCCACTCACAGGTAATGCCCACTATACCACACTTTCCCCCGCCGGTCAACCGCTTTTTGCAGAAAAATCCCGTATTTTTCGCGGTTTCGTCCCATTTTCTGTTGCTTCCCGCCGCCATTTTGTGTATGATAGAGCCAACGTGAAAAAACGCGGCGGCGCACGCCGCGAAAAGTGAGGTACATCCCCATGAAGATCATGGCCATCGACTACGGCGACGCCCACACCGGCATCGCCATTTCCGACTATACCGAGACGCTGGCGGGCTACTCCGACACCCTCCACTCCCGCCGGCAGGAGGAGGTGCTCTCCGGCATACAGCGGCTCATCGCCGAGCACGGCGTACAGCTGCTGGTGCTGGGCTACCCCCGGAACATGGACGGCACCGAGGGGCCCCGGGCCGAGAAATGCGCCGCCTTCGGCGCGCTGCTGCGGCAGGCGACCGGGCTGGAGGTCATTCTCTGGGACGAGCGCCGCACCACCATCGACGCCCACAACATCCTGTTTCAGAACGGGCAGAACGCCAAGAAGCGAAAGAAGACCGTGGATGCGGTGGCCGCCGCGCTGATGCTGGAGGGCTATCTGACCCGCCGGAGGCTGGAGGGCGCGAAATGACGGATGTTATCGTTATCGGCGGCGGCGCCAGCGGCATGATGGCGGCGCTGACCGCCGCGGAAAACGGCCGCAGCGTCGTCCTGCTGGAACGGCAGAGCCGGGTGGGGCGCAAGCTGCTGGCCACCGGCAACGGCCGGTGCAATCTGACCAACTACCATGTATCTCCCGATCATTACCATGGGGAGGACAGCGGCTTCTGCGCTCACGCGCTGTGCGCCTTTGACACAGGCACAACGCTGCAGTATTTTGCCTCACTGGGACTGCTGACGGTCAGCGAGGACAGCGGCCGGGTGTACCCCATGAGCAACATGGCCGGCAGTGTGCTGGACGTGCTGCGCTACGCGCTGGAGCGCCCCGGCATCCGGGTCTGCACCGGGCAGGCGGTCACCGCCGTAAAGCACGCGGCGGAGGGCTTCACCGTCAGGACCGAGACGGAGGTCTTTGCCGCGCGGAAGGTCATACTGGCCGCCGGCGGGGCCGCCGGCAGCAAGGTGGGCGGCGTGATGGACGGCTATCGTCTTGCCAAAATGCTGGGACACCACCGCACCGTGCTGTATCCCTCCCTGGTGCAGCTGAGGACCGATCCCACCTATCCCCGGGCGCTGAAGGGCGTCAAGGCCGAGTGCGGCATCGCCATCCTCCGGGGCGGCGAGCGTGTGGCGGAGAACCGCGGCGAGGTGCTGTTCACTGAATACGGTGTCAGCGGTCCGGCGATCTTCGACATCTCCCGGGCGGTGTCCACCGGCGGCGAGGGGCTGGTCTGCGCGCTGGACTTCTTCCCCGACTGGGAGCCCCGGGAAGTGTTGGACTGGCTGCGCCTGCGGCGGGAGACCATGGGCACCCACGAGGCCTCCACCCTGCTGGTAGGCTCCTGCCACACCCGGCTGGGGCAGATGCTCTGCAAAGCCGCCGGGTTCACCAGCCAGCGCGCCGCCGACCTCACCGACAGCGATCTGGAGCGTATCGCCCGGCAGGTGAAGCGCTTTGCGCTCCCTATCACCGGCACCTGCGGCTTTGACCAGGCACAGGTCACGGCGGGCGGCCTGCGGACGGAGGAATTCCATCCGGAAACGCTGGAAAGCCGTGTCGTTCCGGGGCTGTACGCCTGCGGCGAGGTGCTGGACGTAGACGGCGACTGCGGCGGCTTCAACCTGCAATGGGCCTGGTCATCCGGGCATCTGGCCGGGCTGCTGCTGTAATTAGTTGACAATAATATTTATTATGGTAAACCTGTAAACTGCCCGCGGCAGCTTACAGGTTTACTTTTTCGTCTTAATAAAGTCTTAATCCTCCCCCTGCTTGTTTCTTAAGAGGCATTTCGGTACCATGGAGCCAGAAAGGAAAGAAAGGAAGTGCCCCTATGGAACCCACGCTGCGGACCATCAATGCCGTGATCTCGGCGCTGTTTTTTATCTGCTACACCTATCAATTTCTCTATATCCCGCTGGTGCTGCTGAAAAAGCGCCGGCCCCTTCCCCGCCCTGCCGCGTCCCATCGGTACGCGGTGCTCATCGCTGCGCGGAACGAGGAAAACGTCATTGCCGGGCTGCTGGACTCACTGGCCGCGCAGACCTACGATATGTCCCTGGTGACGGTGTTCGTGGCCGCGGACAACTGCACCGACAGCACCGCCGCCATCGCGCGGGCACACGGGGCGGTGGTGTACGAGCGCTTCAATCATGTGAACGTGGGCAAGGGCTACGCCCTGGATTTTCTGCTGCAGCACATCGGTGCAGACTATCCGGAGGGCTTTGACGGCTACTTCGTGTTCGACGCGGACAACATCCTCTCGCCGGACTATCTCGAGCGCATGAATGAGAGCTTCTCCGCCGGAAACGAGATCGTGACCAGCTACCGCAACAGCAAAAATTTCGGCGACAATTGGATCAGCGCCGGGTATGCCCTGTGGTTCCTGCGGGAGAGCCGCTATCTGAACGGCGCGCGGAACCGGCTGGGCAGCAGCGCCGCCGTAGGCGGCACCGGCTTTCTGTTCTCGCAGCGGATACTGGACGAGAGCCATGGCTGGCGGTTCTATCTGCTGACGGAGGACATTGAGTTTTCCATCCACCACATCCTCCGCGGCGAAAAGATCGCCATCTGCGAGGACGCGGTGCTCTACGACGAGCAGCCCACCAGCTTCCGCCAGTCCGTCCGCCAGCGGCTGCGCTGGGCCAAGGGCTACATACAGGTGTTCCGCCGCTACGGCGCGGAGCTGCTGAAGGGCACGGCCAAGGGCAGCTGGAGCTGCTTCGATATGTCTATGTCCATCCTGCCGGCGTTTATCCTGACGGCGCTGGGCCTGCTGGCCAACCTGACGCTGTCGGTGCTGGGCCTGCTGCAGGGCGACGGCGTGTGGTTCGCCATGCGGTCCCTTCTGGAGTGCATGTGCAGCATCCTGGCCACGCTGCTGGTGCTGGGCGGCATCACCGTGGCCAGCGAGTGGCGGCGCATCCACGCACCGGCGTGGAAAAAGATCGCTTTCACTCTGACGTTCCCGCTGTTTATGCTGACGTATCTGCCCATCTCGCTGGCGGCGCTGTTTATGAAGGTGGAGTGGAAGCCCATCCACCACAGCGTGAACCTGACGTCGCTCCCCTCCCCCGCTGTGAAGAATTGACCTTGTGCAAAGGCGGGAATAGGGGTATGATAGATGTATTACTCCCACAGGAGGTCCCTCTATGTACACGATTTTGGTCGTTGATGAAAAGGATATTGTCTCCGCGCTGGAGATCTATCTCAAGGCCGAGGGCTACCGGGTGCTGTCCGCCTGCAACGGGAAAGAGGCCCTGGCCGCGGCGGCGCGGGAGGACGTGCACCTCATTCTGATGGATATCATGATGCCCGTCATGGACGGACTGACCACCATGGCCCAGCTGCGGCAGACCAGCAACGTACCCGTGATCCTGCTGACCGCCAAGGGCGAGGACACCGACAAGGTACTGGGGCTGAACGTGGGCGCGGACGACTATATCACCAAGCCCTTCAACCCGGTGGAGCTGCTGGCCCGGGTACGCTCACAGCTGCGGCGGTATTTGCAGCTGGGCGGCGGGCAGGTGCAGGCAAGCACGCTCATCATCGGCGGTATCTGCCTGGACGACAACGCCAAGACCGTCACCGTGGACGGTGATCCGGTGGCGCTGACTCCCAAGGAGTATGACATCCTGCGGTTCCTCATGCGGAACGCGGGGACGGTGTTCTCTCCCAATGAGATCTACCGCCGGGTGTGGGAGGATGTGCCGCTGAACGCCGCCGGGGCCATCGCCGTGCACATCCGCCACCTGCGGGAAAAGTTAGAGATCAACCCCTCAGAGCCCCGGTACATCAAGGTGGTCTGGGGCAAGGGCTATAAGATGGAGGGCGGCATCTCATGAAGGGATTTTTAGACAAGACGTGGGCGAAGGCCGCCGCCTTTGTGCTGACGCTGGTATTCGGCGTGCTGACCGTTCTGGGCGGCGTGGGTGTGGGTATCCTTATCAGCTACGACGTGTTTCTGGACGGCGGCGACTTCCTGCGCCAGACGATGTACGAGGGAAACTGCGTCAGATCCATCGACACCGCCGACAGCTTCCTGCGCGGCACGCTGGCCAATGCGGGCGTGCTGGTCAGTGACGGTACCTATGACTACAGTACCGTTGAAAGTGGAGATGTCACCGAGGAGGAGCGGGCTCAGGTGATCAGCGACCTGCCCCGCGTTTTTGCGGAGGAGTTCTCCCGCGATGCCGCCGACTGTCACCTGACCGTCACCGTCAGAGGAAATGGGGAGGTCGTCGGTACCTTTGAAAATTTTGAGCTGACAAACGGCGACAAGCCGCTGTACGCCACGCAGGAGACGTTCACCTATCAGCTGAACACCGGCAACACCGCCATGGTCACCATTGCCGCCGATCTGCTGCGCACCGAGGAGGCGCCCTCTTATTCCTATCTGCTGGACATGTGGCTGGTGGAGCACACCACGCTGACGGTGTTCCTGACGGTGCTGTTCGCGGCGCTGGCACTGTTCTTCTTCTGCTTCCTCATGGCCTCTGCCGGCCATTGGGCGGGGCATGAGGGCATCCATCTGACGTGGCTGGATAAGATCCCGGCAGACGTGTGGCTGATCGTACTGCTGTGTACGTTTTTCATTGGCTGGGAAGCGTTCTATTACGGGTGGGGACGCGTTTTCTTCTGCGCGGCGCTGGTGCCGCTGGTGCTGCTGTTCCTGTGCGCCTTTGCCGCCCAGTGCAAGGCGGGCACCGTCCTGCGGAGCGCGCTGATCGCGCGGATAGCCCGGTTCCTCTGGCGCATTGTCCGTTCGCTGTTTCTGGGGCTGTGGCGCATCGCCAAAAATCTGCCGCTGGTGTGGAAAACGGCGCTGGCGGGACTGGTACTGGCGTTTGTGGAGTTCTTCCTGTTTGAGCAATCCCGCAGTGCCAGCGAAAGCACCGTCATCTTCCTGCTGCTGAAGCTGGTGGAGCTGCTGGCCATCCTGTACATCGCCCTGAATCTGCGGATGCTGCAAAAGGGCGGCGAAAAGCTAGCCCGGGGCGACTTCTCCTCGCCCATCGACACGAAGTACCTCATCGGTGACTTCAAGCGCTACGGCCAGGAGCTCAACGATGTGCAGTCCGGCCTGGAGCAGGCGGTGCAGGAGCATATGAAGGCCGAGCACCTCAAGACCGAGCTGATCACCAACGTGTCCCACGACATCAAGACGCCGCTGACCTCTATCGTCAACTATGTGGATCTGTTGAAAAAGGAGGACATCCCCTCCCCGGAGGCCCGGGAGTACATCGCCGTGCTGGACCGCCAGAGCCACCAGCTGAAAAAGCTCACCGAGGACCTGGTGGAGGCGTCCAAGGCCTCCTCCGGCGCCCTGAATGTGGATTTGCAGCCCACGGACGTGAACGTGCTGTTCTCCCAGATTCAGGGGGAGTATCAGGAACGGTTGGCCGCCTGCCAGCTGACGCTGGTTACCCAACCGCCAGCCCCCGGCACTATGATCCGGGCCGACAGCCGGCTGTTGAGCCGGGTCATGGACAACCTGGTATCGAATATCTGCAAATATGCCCTGCCCGGCACACGGGTCTATGTGGTTTCCACGCTGTCCCGGGAGGCCGTTACCATCAGCTTCAAGAACGTCTCGCGGGACGAGCTGAATATCTCCCCCGACGAGCTGATGGAGCGTTTTGTGCGCGGCGATGCCTCGCGGCACACAGAGGGCAGCGGACTGGGGCTGTCCATCGCACGGAGCCTGGTACAACTACAGGGCGGCCGCTTCGACCTGGCCATCGACGCCGACCTTTTCCGCGCGGATATCATCTTCCCGCTGTCGGAGAGCGCAGCAAGCTAAGCGTTTTATACAGATCTGAATAAGGTCGTCATCAGCAGGCAAGCGCCCGCCGATGACGACCTTATTTATGTAAACCAAAAATTTTCTCTTCCCTTCCACCCGCAGCTGTGGTATACTGAAAAAGTATCCGGGTATAGCGAAGTTGGTATCGCGCCTGGTTTGGGAGTGCCGTGGCGGTATCCGGGACGGGGCAAGGCGAAACGCCGCAAAGCCTTGTGACACCTGCATTTGCGGGATTTCCTCCGATTACCGAAAGCGGCATAAAAGCGGCTTTGACCACATGAATGACCACAGACAGAAAAATCTTTATTTTTACCGCTTGCCGTGGTATAATGGCAGAAAAATGAATATCCGGGTGTAGCGCAGTTGGTAGCGCACGTGATTTGGGTTCACGGGGCCGAGCGTTCGAATCGCTCCACTCGGACCAAAGGACGGTTATTTTGATAGAATAACCGTCCTTGTTTATTTCCTTTCAAGCACTTTCAGCCCAATGGTTTCCGAGGATATATTATAAGCCGTCAAGGAGCAGTTTCTTTGACGGTTTTCTTTTTGCTTTTGGCACACATGCGTCTACCGACCTGGGTTCAGTGGACTAACTTCCTATGTAACGCAACTTTGGGGGATAATCAACTAAAGCTGTGCGCTGCTAAACAAAACAGCGTACAGTTCAATTTTTTTGAAGAAAATAAAATTAGTTGTTGACAACACGGCTCGTGGTGTCTTAGTCTCTAATTGTAGGGAGGTGTTGGTGATGAAAACAGTAACCAAAGCAGCTGATATCGTTGGTCTAACTGTTCGTATGATTCAAGAATATGAGAAATATGGAGTAGCCATTAAACCAACTGAAAGAAACAAATACGGCTACCTGATGTATGACGACGATGCCATTGACCGCTTGTGGCAGATCCGTTTTTATAGAGAACTGGGTTATGACAAGAAGGCGATAAAGGCTGTCTTTGATGACCCTTGCTACGATTTTTCAACAACGCTCGAGACTCAAGTAAAGCAGTTGGAGCAAAAAAGGCAGGAGATTGATAACCTTATCAATATTGCCAATCTCATGAAGGAAACTGGCCTTACTCCAAAGGCGCTTCATTCACAAGCCGCTATGATGGGTGCCACCTTCAACGACACCTTTGGGGTCCTGGGAGCCGTGACTCGGCAATTTGCAAATGATGAAACCAAACCCGGAGATTGCCCCATCACGGACGAAGAATTTGAGCATATGTTTGAGGCATTTGAAAGCGTACTTGACCTTTATAAGAACGGTCTGGCTTATGATGAAGATCCTGTTCAGACGGCTGTTCAGGCATTCCACGAGCTCGCGAGTCCCTTGTTGTCCAATGCGGTCTCTGGACTGATGATTGCCTCATTCCTAATAGCACCTGGGAGCAAAGGTGCCGAAGAAATCGAAGCCGAGTATAAGCTTCCGGGGGCGGCAGAATTTATCCAGCAAGCGGTTAACAAGTACATTGAAGATAATATCGACAAAGGCCCCGACAAAGTCTTAAACGATGCTCTTGAGGAAATTGTTTCCTTCGGCAAGCAAAAATACAAGCCGTGGTCGTACGAGGTACAGTCCGTTGTTGATAAAATTTATAACTTTTACGCAAAACTCTACAACCAATCGTTCATTTCCCCGAAGGAGCTTATGCGGCAATCGGTCCAACTTTATGCCGACCCAGGCTACTATGGGTTCTTTGATAAGGCAACTCACGGTAAGGGTGCCGGAAAGTATGTGTCTGCAGCATTCAGGCATTACTGCAAAAATTTCGACACGCCGGAACAAACCTAAACTCTGTGGCATTCACCTCTCCTTTCAAATCTTCCACTGCCCCTTCTGCCACAAAGGAGCCACCCTGGGCAAGGTGAGAAAATGCCTATCCTAAAACCATATGAACGGAGGCACCAAGATGAATACTACAGCTGAGATTTATGATCTGATGGAGACAACCGGTAAGAGCGCGCCAGACATTACACAGGCACTAAAAAACATCGGCGGGGACATGCAGACAGGCGTAAAGAAAATCGCGACCTATTTTCTCGATGAAGGAAGATATGAAGGGTACCAAGTCGGCAAACAAATCGGAGAAAAAAGCGGTCTGCTTAAAGGCACGACTATCGGGCTGGCCATTCCCGTACTATTCGGCACCGGGTACTATTTGTATGACAAACACAAAGTTAAGGCCGCCCAGCGTGCGCATGAAGCAGACGGCAAGGAAATTCTGGATGGATTTAAGTCCGCAGCCTCTACGGAGGTAGAAATCGTTTCATCTCCCTCCTGTAACACCTGTACCAGCGATACAGAAAATACGCATAATAAAGGAGGTGAAAATAATGCAGATGTGCCCTAACTGTGACAAGGTGTATGATGAATCGGAGTACACACACTGCCCTTACTGTTCTGGCGAAATTGAACCGGAGGCCGAAAAGTACAAGGATTGCCCCGAATGTAATGGAATCATGTATTGGGATGGCGACTGTTGGAGCTGTTCTAATTGCTCGCATGAGATTCATACCGACGAAGACGACTATGACGGCATTATCGAACCTTAACTCTGATGGTGAACATCCCAAGTCCCCAATCCCCCCCCCTTAACGCCCAGGAGTGAACCCCTTGGGCGGAAATATGCACCCCAATGCAAAAGCCTCTGAAATCGGTTGATTTCAGAGGCTTTTGCTTATTCCTTGTTTATTGCGGCGCACTTTTTGCGTTAACATCTGTGATAATAGAGTTTAGTAAAGTGCGGATCCCCGGACTTTGCCCCGGGAATCCGCACTTTACTTTTTCTAAGAGTCAACATGACGATTTCAACCAATTTGATACAGTTCCGCGTATTTTGTTACGCTTTTTTGCATTTTGGTACGATTTATATTGACTTTGTTTCGTGCATGTGTTAAAATAATACGCACAGGAGGGTACTCAAATGTTTTATTCTGAAATATTAAGAATTATTGAAGCTGGCTTAGACCGGGACAAAGATAAAGTCAAGAATTATGCTTTGCTTTTATCTAAGAAATTGGCCGATGATGGTGATCTAAAATCAAGCAAACGAATAGACTCACTTCTTGCAAAAAAAAACAATGGATCTGCTATGACCGATGCACTTGTCGCACCTCCGGTAGATCAAGAGAGTCGCATGGGAATTGTAGACATTGACTATTGTCCAGCTCAGCCTGAAATTATCCTATCGCCAGCTATACAGGCTCGATTAATAGACTTTGAAAACACAATTAAGATCAAGGATAAATTAGACAACATGGGGATGCCGTTTAATATGTCTCTGCTTCTGTATGGCCCTCCGGGATGCGGAAAAACCAGTATAGCATATTATCTTGCGCATCGTTTAGGGTTACCACTTGTAACCGCCAGATTGGACGCATTGATTTCTTCTTTGTTAGGAAATACTGCAAAAAACTTAAGGCGGGTATTCGACTTTGCAAATCGACAGCCATGTGTTCTTTTTTTGGATGAGTTTGATGCAATTGCAAAAGCGCGAGATGACCAGCACGAATTAGGCGAATTAAAGCGGGTCGTAAATAGCCTGTTGCAAAATATGGATACCTATTGTCAACACGGGGTGTTGATTGCAGCCACTAATCACCAAGAATTGCTTGATGATGCTATTTGGCGAAGATTTCAAACCGTTATCGAAGTTCCGAAACCTGCAATTACTGAGATTCAGCTTTATTTCTCTAAAATTACAGCGACGCTGAACACTGATGATATTGCAGATAAGCATATGAAAACTATCTTTAAACAGATGCAGGGATTGTCATATTCGGACATTCAGGTTCTCGGACAAAACGTTGTAAAACAAAAACTAATATTAAACCAAAATGATGTAAGTGCTATTGATTTTTTGATAGAAATTCTTTTGTTTAAACGGCACGGCAATGTGGAAAGGCCCGAATTAATTCATTACCTTTTGAAATGCGGAATTGCCCAACGAACAATTGCTGAATATTTTGGAATTTCAGTACGTCAAGTACGTAATTGTATTGGCTTGAAAGGGGATGAGCAATAGTGGCAAAGAAACATTTACCAATTCAGTTTTTCGAGAAACGAAAAGACTATGATGATCGTTCTACTGAAGGGGGAGGCAATTCTGCTCCTCCAAGTTGGGTTTTAACAGGCGATGCCCTGACTGCTAAGTCTTCTGCCCTAACCAGTAGTGTGGGTGATGTCATTACAGTTTTCCGCGAACGGCAGAGCCAGGAGAAGAAACTGCCTCTGGTGGTATGTACCACCTTGGAAGAAAAGGCAATTGCGAAATCCCATCGCAGCGAAATTACGGGGTTATATATAGACGAAAACGGTAGCAATGTTCTTGGATTCGCTGGAAATCGCTGTCTGCTTACGATGGTTTCAAGTGAATCAACTTTAGAAACCATTGACCGCGCGCTTTCTGACACTGAGACCCGTGCGAAACTGATTTCCTCGATTGTAGATATCGAACCATTCTATCCCGCAGTAGACAAATTCGATGCAAGCATCCGTTATTATAAAGTCCGGCTGATAAACTATAATAATTATGATTTAAATTGCGCAACGAAAATAGTTTTCGAGCAACAGTGTGCAGCTGCTGGAATCGCTATTGAACAAAAAACAAAATTTACACCTGATATGACGGTGTATAGAGTTTGTATCGATAGCATGGAACAACTGAACTTGTTAGAAGATTTTGAAGGAATCTACACTGTTGAGAAAATGCTTCCCATTTCTGTAACTCTCGACACCCTCACATCACCTACAACAATCGTAGCGAAGGCTCCAATTGAAGGTATAGAATATCCTGTTGTTGGTATTTTGGATACCGGAATTGCAGATAATCCTTATTTGAGTGCGTGGAAAACGGCAGATTCATTCACCAGCTATCCCGATCAATACAAAGATCCTTCACACGGTAGTTTTGTATCAGGAATTATCGAGTACGGTGATGAACTAAATGGATTATCAACCACGATGTTGCCGGGTGTCCATCTCTTTGATGCAGCAGTATATCCCGATAGTTCTAAGCAAACTATCTATGTAGATGATCTTGTTGAGCACATTCGAGAGGCTGTAGAACGAAACCGGCACATTAAAGTGTGGAATCTTTCTCTTGGAACAAGTATTGAATCAAGTCTGGATGATTTTTCTGATTTTGGAATGGCGCTTGATAATATTCAAGACGAAAACAATGTTCTCATTATTAAATCTGCAGGTAATTGTACCAACTTTACTCGACAGTTGCCAAAAAGTAGAATTGCCCAATCGGCTGATTCCGTTCGCTCTGTTGTAGTCGGCTCTTTAGCACATGCAAAAGGGCCTTATGACTACGCGGAAGTAGATGCACCTTCCCCCTTCACAAGGATTGGCCCGGGACCAGGCAGTATTGTAAAACCTGATGTTGTGTTTTATGGCGGAAACGCCGGTATGAATGCTGGTAAACTCGAAAAAACAGGAATCAAATCTTTCTCGATTGATGGCACCCCTGCCTACAATGTCGGAACAAGCTTCTCTACGCCTTGGGTTTCTCGTATGGCTGCAGAATTAACCCATTTGGTCAAAGAGGAATTTGATCCATTATTGATTCGGGCTCTTTTGATTCATAATGCCAAGTATCCTGCTAACAATTCCATGTCAATGACCGATAAAGTAACTCAAATGGGATTTGGTGCGCCTTCAAGTGTCCAAGAGATGCTTTATAATTCAGAAGATGAAATTACTCTGATTCTGAGAGACACACTCGAAAAAGGAAGTTTTATCGAGATGTTCGATTTTCCATTTCCTGAAAGTTTGGTGGATAAAGATGGAAATTTCGTTGGTCAGATTATAGTCACTTTGGTTACAAAATCTTTGCTGGACGATAAGCAAGCTGGAGAGTACTGCCAATCTAATATTGACATTCTCTTTGGTACCTATGAAACCGAAACTGATCGCGATACATCGAAAAAGGGTATCAAGAATCCAAAGGGGTTAGAAGAGCCTCAGAACATTTTGCTTGAGAGTCTATATAGTGCACGTGTAAAAGGAGCACATCCTTTCACTGGTTTTGAACGAGAGTGTACACTTGTAAAGTACGGAAAGAAATTCCACCCCGTAAAAAAGTATGCCATTGATTTATCTGAAATGACTACATCGAACAGGCAACGTTATTTGCGCGGCGACAGAAAGTGGTATCTGAAGATTGAGGGACTCTATAGAGACTTCATTGAGCAAGATGCTCGCGCCCGAAACTATCAACTGTCGCAAGAATACTGCCTTCTCCTGACTATCAGGGACCCAAACGGAAAGGCCCCTGTTTATGATGAGGTTGCGCAGCAACTCGATTATAAGAATTTCCTCCATCATAATATTCAGCTTAGAAATGTTGTTACGATTGATGGAACGCTCTAATTGTTAGGCTCAATTAAAACTCTATTTAGACTGTTATCTCGCGCTTTTCAAAAAGCACCATCAGGCATGCTGATTGCTGTATACCTGGTGGTGCTTTTTTCTTGTCGCTACATGCTCATCTCGCTTTCTTCCGGTCTTTCTTTTTATCCTTCTCTATCTCCTGCAACGGAAGCGTCCCCTCCGCTTTCTGCCGCTTCAGCTCCGCCAGCTCTGCCTTCATCTCTACGATCAACACCTTCAGTTTCTCCTCACACTCCTCACGAGTATGGGCGTAGACATTGCGGGCGTGCTTTTTGCCGTCGGGCCATTTGGGGGAGTAGCGTCCCTCGAAGAGGTGGTCGTTGATCTCGGTGACGCAGCCGGTGCCGGACTTGCGCTTGCGGCCCACATAGGGCTTGAAATCGGTCATACTCGGCTTTTCCGCCTGAGCCGGGGCAGTTTCCTGTCCTGGCTCTGAAGCGTCCTCCTGCAGCGCTGCTTTGCCGATGCCACGGTCGATGTTAGCGGCGGCTGTGAGCCGCATATCGTCGGTGATGTGGGTATAGATGTCCAGTGTGGTGGCCGCCGACACATGGCCCAGCATGGCGGAGAGTGTTTTCACATCCATACCGTTTTCCAGCGCCAGCGTTGCGAAAGTATGGCGAAGGTCGTGGAACCTCACATGCTTACAGCCTGCGTGTTCTAAGATGAGCTGCAATCTGCGACGCACCACGCCGGGCGTGATAGGGCAGTCCTCCTTCACTGGGGATGGGAACATCCAGCGGGAGTCCGCTGTCTCTTTGTACTCCCGCAGCACCGCTACCACAGCGGGCGGCAGGACAATCTTGCGGACGGAGTTTTTCGTCTTGGGCGTGCTGATCTGAAGCTGGCCACGCACATCGTAGACCTGCTTATTCACATTCAACACACCGGTTTTGAAGTTTAGGTCATCCCATTGCAGTGCCATGAGTTCGCCCCGGCGCAAACCTGTCGCCAAGTCCAGAAGGAACACTTCGTAGTAGCCCTCGAACTTTGCCTGAATGAGAAACCGCTGAAGCTCCTCCCGCGTCAGCACCTGCATCTCCCGTGCCTTCTTCGGTGGCAGCTTGCAGCCGATGGCCGGGTTCACACGGATCAGTCCATCCTGCACCGCTTTCTCCAGCGCGGAGCGACAGGTGGCGTGACACA
>OGZA01001420.1_pt1 | contig 16124 bp, 11 predicted proteins | sample 1576591 | NCBI WGS metagenome assembly OGZA01 (sample SAMEA3541565, study PRJEB24748) | human gut metagenome | biome: human gut; feature: human-associated habitat; material: faeces | place: China | collected 2012
TTGTCGGAAAAGTATCCTCGAATTTTTTCAAAAATCAAAAGTATCGGATTATACATCTTTTTTCTGACAAACCGCATTACAAGCAAGAATACAATTGCCAGCACAACAAACAACGCAAGAACTCGCATTGCAGTATAGAAAATGATTTCCGTATAAATCTGCGTCAGCGAATAGTCCGCACCGATTAATGCAACAGGCTTGCCGTCATTGCCTTGAACTGCTGAAAATGCCGTGTAAAAACTGCCGAAGCTGTCGTTCTGATATTCGTAAGCCGTGACAAGGTTAGGATTTTCCCACGCCTCTTTTTCAGCATCCCACAAGCTGTGGTCAACCTCTGCACCTGCACTTCTCACATTTAAAGCATTCTCGTTTTCGCTGTCATCATCAGCAACAGTCATAACATATGTAACCTTGTTTTCGTCAAAATTCGGAATGTAAATGTACATATATTCAAGGTGATTCGTCTGACAAATCCACCTCAAGGTCTTAACGGCTTTCCGATATTCTTCGGAATCGGGATTATCAAGCAATGCGTTTATATCGCAGCGTTCAAAAGTTTCTGTTGCAACCTTTGACGCACTTTCGGTCAGCTGTCGTGTAAACCGCCTTGTGCGCTGAATGTTTTCAATGCAATTGAGCGTACCCGAAACAATCACCGCCAAAATAAACAGTACAAGTATGTGAAAGAAAAGCCTTTTGAAAATCGACTTTTTGACTTTTATTTTGCCGATTGGTTTTTCGGATTTTTTCATTAACAGTCACCGCTTTCTTTCCACACACTTTTTCATCTTGTATTTTAACACGAATGTATGATAAATGCAAAACATAATAAATGTCATAAAGTAATTGTCAACCCGTAGCGGCGGTCAGTGACCGCCATTTGTTTTGTGTGCAAACACGAAACAATTCGTAGCGGCGAACACGGTTCGCCGCTACAAACAATCCATAATTTTCATCACATCAAAACATTTTAATAAAACAAATAGTTTCATCAATGCGGGCGTCCAATGAACGCCCCTACGGGTTTGCGGCATTTATAAAATTTGTTTTGGCATACAATTTCTGCCTTTACCTGCGGTCGCAAGGCTACCCCTACAAGTATACATTTACTTTCATATAAAGCAATATAAAGCAAAAATTGCATCAATGCCGTATTCGGGCATCTGATGCAATTCCTTTATCCGAGTATCTTCTCGAATAGATTGCGGTGGCACACCGCCGACCACAATTTTCCATTTTTAATTACGCAAAAACAGCCGACTGCTTTGCAATCGACTGTTTAATAATCGGATTATATATCAATTACCATCTTGCATCAAGTTCGGCTTTGGTGGCTCTTTTTTTCTTTCTTGCGACATATCTTGAATATCTTGAAAGCTTTCTGTCACGAAGGAAGAATACAAAAGCAATTGCGCCGAGGATAACTGCAACAAGCACAAACCAAAGACCTACATTTGCGGATCTCTGAACTGCGGCAACAAGAGTCGGTGTGCTTGCGGCATTTGACTTTGCAAGAGCCTTGTCGGCAGATTTTACGGACTGAACGGCAACGCTTGATGCTGTGTCCGAGTAGTTCTGATTCTTTTCATTTGAAAGAATGAACTGCGATGCACCTGTTGAAGAAGGCATCTCAATCGGAGCGGCTGAAACCGCCGGAGAAACCTCACCGCTTACAACCTCTGTTTTGGGGTTTGCAACTGCGTTGTCGCTGAACAGTGCGTTGTATGTTTTCTCATCAACAATACCTGTTGAATCGAGTGAATTCTGATTCTGGAAATTTGCAACGGCCTGCGCTGTATATTCACCGTAGTAGCCTGTTGCATCCATTGCAAAGTAGCCGAGTTTTATAAGCTGCTGCTGAATTGCAGTTACTTTATCGTTTTCGTCACCGTTCTGATACTGAACTGCCTTTGTTACAGGCTCTGTTGTCGCCTCTGTGGGAGCAGTTGTTTCTTCTTCGGGCTTGTCCTCAGTCTTTGTTGTTGTATCGGCTTTTGGAGCTTCGGGAGCATTCTCCGAATAAAGTGTATTTCTCGAATTGCCTGCAATACCGTCAACTGTAAGACCTGCGGCTTTCTGGAATGCCTTATAAGCCTCTTCTGTTGCGTCACCAAAGTAACCGTCAACTGCACCGTCATAATAGCCGAGGTCAGCAAGTCTTTGCTGAATCTTCTTTACCTCAGCACCCGATGAACCGTTCTTGTAAACACTCGGTGTGTTGCTTGAAGACGATGAGCTGCCTGATGAACTTGAAGAACCTGATGAGCCTGATGAGCTTGAACCCGATGAACTGCTTGAAGAAGTGTTTGAAGGAGTCTTGCTTGATCTGCCCTGTGAATCAAAGTAATATGTAGTACCGTCAATTGTTCTTGAAGTATTTACAATGTACTCGCCGTTTTCGTAGTAGTAGTAGTTGCCGTTAAAGCTTTCCCAACCGTTTGTTACATATGAAACTGCGGCAAGCTTGAACCAGTATGTCCAATTGTTATAACCGCCGATTGCCTCGTAGCAAACACCGTATTCATCACCTCTTGCGTCAACCTCCATACCGTTGCCGACATAGACACCGACATGACCGGGACGCCAAAGTCCAAGACCGTGAACATTAGGAATGCCTGCACTTACCGAACCTGTTTCGGTAGCTGTTTCAAGCTGTGGATTACCGCATCTTTCGCCGCCGGCATATGAATAGATAAGACCTGAACAGTCAACCGCTCCGGGGGTTGAACCGCCGTAAACATATGACCATCCGCTGTTATAGGCATTGAGTGCCCATTCTGCAAGACCTGCACCCGTGCCTTTTGCACCGGCAGAAAATGAAGAACCGAATACGCATACACTTGAAAGTGTGAGAACACTCAGAATGATTGCAGTAATCTTTTTTATTCTCTGCATCGTTAATTACCTCCATTTTTTCAGAGAGTCAAAGCTCTTACAGAAAAATAACGACCGACTCAAAGTACAGTCCGTTTTAATCTGTACGGAAGATTTGACCGAAAAATTGTTACCAAATCTGACAGTAAATTACAAATCAGGTTACACCTTGATAACAACATTGTAACCATTATAACATCACCCTTTTAAAAAATCAACCCCAAAACCTGTATTTTTTGCTAATTCAGAAAATTTGATGCAGTTTCACTCACAAAATCTTCATTTCAAGCACCAAATTAAAGCGAATTATTACAAAATTTGTAACCTTTTGTAATATTTACAGCGTACCGTCAACATAAATTTCGCATCAAAAAAGCAGCTCCCGCACCAAGCATTTGGAGCGGGAGCTGCTTTTATTCGGTTTCCGTAATACAATTATGAAAAAAAACAGAGGAGAGAAAATTTCAAAATGAAATTTTGCTGAGTAAAATATGAATTAAAAATACATTTATACGGCATTACTGGTATTCGCAAACACTTGCCCATTTGAGAAGGAACTCTCTCTCTTCGGGTTTGCCCTTAACAGACTGTGATGCGGCTACAATCGGAAGCCAGCGGTCAACATATTGACGGGCTGTGTCGGTCTTTGTGCAGTAAAGCTTCATATACTTTTCTGCAAGCTCTTCCTGATGATTCAAACGGAACAAGAGGTAAGTTCTTGCGGCATCGGCTGAACCGTTACCCTGTGTTGCGTGTGACCAGTCAATAACATACGGTGTACCCGACTCGTCAATAATAATATTACTCGGGTTGAAATCGCCGTGACAAACCTTTGTGTGGTTCGGCATACCGTTAAGACGGGTTTCAAGCTCATATCTTGTTGTTGCGTCAAGGTCGGTTTCGCTGATTTTGCGTTTCATCTTATCCTTGAGTTTGTTAAGCAACGGTGCTTTTTGGCTGAGGATTTTAACCTGAATATCAACAAAGAGATTGAGGTATTCGTCCTCTTTTTCGGGATGCTCTGCCATAAGCTCCGCAAGAGTTTTGCCCTCGATGAAGGTGGAGATGATTGCCCATTTTCCGTCAATCTTTGTAACCTCTTCAATTTTCGGAATATTGAGTCCTGTTTCCTCAACTCTTGCCTGATTAAGAGCCTCGTTAAGAATATCTGATTTCGGATAACACTCGTCAAAAACTTTGGCTGCAAGCGCACCGTCTTTATAAACTACCTTGTTCTCTCTTTTTGCAAGAACTGTATCTAATTTCATAATAAAGCCCCTTTCGCTTTAAAATATTAAAAATTCATCAAGCAATCTTTCATTGCTTCGGTTATATTATACAACAATTTCAGGGGTTAGTACAGTGTAAAAATAACAAAATAATTTTAATTTTCTTTGTGCATTTAGCAAATACAAATAAAATATTTTTTACCTTTCAAACAAAAAGAGCAAGATATTTTATGCGAAGTGCATAAAAATTCGTTAAACTTTTAACTAAATATTTGTGAAACTTTTAACATTCTTTTGTGCATTGTGCATAATAGTTTGTAATATTAAAAGCACATTACGCCCGAGCGGAAGTTTATTTAAATTGAAAGTTGAAAATGGAAAATTCCGGTATTATCCATATACAACAAAACACCCTGCCACGGGGGCAGGGTGTTTTATAATTATGCATTACGAGATAGATTAAACAGTCTCGCTGTTGTTGCCATAGTAAGCATTGAGGTACATCTGCTTGATTTCCTTGAAGAGCGGATATCTTGGGTTTGCACCTGTGCACTGGTCATCAAATGCCTGCTCTGTCATAGCGTCAAGACGGTTGAGGAAGTCCTCTTCGTCCGGAACATAATCCTTGATAGAGCTCTTGATGCCAACTCTTGCCTTGAGGTCGTTAACAGCCTTGATAAGGTTTTCAACGCTCTCTGTATCGTTCTTGCCGCCGAGGCCGAGGTAACGAGCTACTTCAGCATAACGAGCGAGTGTGTGCGGGTGATCATACTGTGGGAATGTACCCATCTTAGCAGGAACTTCTGCTGAGTTGAATCTGATTACCTGCTCAAGCATAAGTGCGTTAGCAATACCGTGCGGTACATGATGGAAAGCACCGAGCTTATGAGCCATTGAGTGACAAACACCGAGGAATGCGTTAGCGAATGCCATACCTGCCATTGTAGCAGCGTGAGCAACCTTCTCACGAGCAACAGGCTCGTTCATACCGTTGTCATAGCAAGCAGGGAGATACTCGAAGATAAGCTTGAGTGAACGGAGTGCAAGACCGTCTGTGAAATCTGTAGCCATCATTGAAGCATAAGCCTCAAGTGCGTGAGAAACAGCGTCGATACCTGATGCAGCTGTAAGTCCCTGAGGACCGCTCATCATGTTGTTAGCATCAACGATTGCCATTTTAGGCATAAGCTGATAGTCAGCAAGCGGATACTTAACGCCTGTATTCTGGTCTGTGATAACTGCGAAAGGAGTAACCTCAGAACCTGTACCTGATGATGTTGGGATAGCAATGAAGTATGCCTTCTCACCCATCTTCGGGAATGTGTAAACTCTCTTACGGATATCGCAGAAACGCATAGCCATATCCTGGAAGTCAACTTCCGGATGCTCATAGAGAACCCACATAATCTTGCCGGCATCCATTGCTGAACCGCCGCCGAGTGCGATAATGCAGTCAGGCTCAAACTTACGCATAGCCTCTGCACCCTTCTGAGCTGAAATAAGTGATGGGTCAGGCTCAACATCTGCGAATGTTGTATATGTGATGCCCATTTCATCGAGCTTGTCTGTGATTGGCTTTGTGTAGCCATTCTTATAAAGGAATGAGTCAGTAACGATGAATGCTCTCTTCTTACCCATTACATCCTTGAGTTCCTGAAGAGCTACAGGCATACAGCCCCTCTTGATATAAACCTTTTCAGGTGCTCTGAACCAAAGCATATTTTCTCTCCTCTCGGCAACTGTCTTAATATTGATAAGGTGCTTGCAACCAACATTCTCAGAAACAGAGTTGCCGCCCCATGAACCACAGCCGAGTGTGAGTGAAGGAGTAAGCTTGAAGTTGTAAAGGTCACCGATACCACCCTGTGAAGAAGGTGTGTTAACAAGGATACGGCAAGTCTTCATTCTTGATGCGAACTCGTCAATCTTTGCTCTTTCGTTTACAGCGTCAACATAAAGTGAAGATGTATGACCGTAACCGCCGTCAGCAATAAGATGCTCAGCCTTTGCAATAGCATCTTCAAAATCTTCAGCCTTGTACATAGCGAGTACAGGAGAAAGCTTCTCGTGAGCAAACTCTTCGCTGATGTCAACTGATTCTACCTCACCGATAAGAACCTTTGTTTCCTCAGGAATTGTTACACCTGCAAGAGCTGCGATTGTAACAGGCTTCTGACCAACAATCTTAGCGTTAAGAGCGCCGTTGATGATGATAGTCTTTCTAACCTTCTCTGTCTCTTCCTCGTTAAGGAAGTAGCAGCCACGAGCCTTGAATTCCTTCTTAACTTTGCTGTAAATCTTCTTTTCAACGATAACAGACTGCTCTGAAGCACAGATCATACCGTTATCAAATGTCTTTGAGTGGATAATTGAGTTAACTGCGAGTAAAATGTCAGCTGTTTCATCAATGATAGCAGGTGTGTTACCGGCGCCAACACCGAGTGCAGGCTTACCTGATGAATAAGCAGCCTTAACCATGCCGGGGCCGCCTGTTGCGAGGATGCAGTCAGCTTCCTGCATAAGTGTGTTTGTGAGTTCGAGTGAAGGAATATCAATCCAGCCGATGATACCCTCCGGAGCGCCTGCCTTAACAGCAGCTTCAAGAACAACCTTGGCAGCCTCAATTGTGCTCTTCTTAGCACGGGGATGCGGGCTGATGATGATACCGTTTCTTGTTTTAAGACAAACGAGTGTCTTGAAGATAGCGGTTGAAGTTGGGTTTGTTGTAGGAATAACGGCAGCGATTACACCGATTGGCTCAGCAATCTTCTTAATGCCGTAAGCCTTGTCTTCCTCAAGAACGCCGCAAGTCTTAACATTTCTGTAAGCATTGTAAATATACTCAGATGCGAAGTGGTTCTTGATAACCTTATCTTCTGCAACGCCCATGCCTGTTTCTTCAACAGCCATCTTAGCGAGCGGAATTCTCATCTGGTTAGCAGCAGTAGCGGCAGCAAGAAAAATCTTGTCAACCTGCTCCTGTGTGTAGGTAGCAAAAATTTTCTGAGCTTCTCTTACTCTTGCAAGGGCAGCTTCAAAGCTTTCTGCGTTATCTACGATAGGATACTCTTTTGTACTCATTTAATCTACCTCTTATCTTGCATAATTATATTAGATTCAGCAAAGCTGAAAATGATATCAAATTAATTTGCCTCAATTACTCGGCTTTCTCGGCAGCCTTACCGCTTGCCTTTGATGCCTTTGTTGCCTTTGTTGAAGAACTGCCTAAGTCAGCCTTGAATTTAAGGTTGTTTTTCTTAGCATAGTTCTGGGCATATGAACCGCTTGCTCCGTGGATTGTAACTTCCTTACTGCATTCTGCGAATACATTGTCGGGAATACTTGTAATACAAGCCGGAATTGTAATGTCTGTAAGCTCACGCGACTGATAAAAAGCATATTCATCAATCTTTGTAAGTTTACCGCTGTCGGGAAGAACAACATTGTTAAGTGCCGCACCCGAAAAAGCGCTCGGTCCGATTTCTTTGAGTGTACTCGGAAGCTTGATTTCTCTTAACTCAGAGCAGTTAAAGAACACGCTGTTGTTAAGGATTTCAAGACCTTCGGAAAGATTTACCTTTGTGAGGCTGTGACAGCTTGAAAAGGCATAATCTTCAATCTGCTTGATACTTGACGGAATTGTTACTTCCGTGATTTTGGAGCCATTGAACACGCTTGCACCGATTACGGTAACTTTGTAGTTCTTGTAGCTTTCGGGAATTTCAATAACCGTGTCAGAACCTGTGTACTTTGTAATCATAAGTTCTTCCTGATTGATAATGAAAAATCCGAAATCTCCGTCTGTAAGGTCAGGCTCTGTCGGCTCAACCTTGTAGCCGGGCTTACTGCTACTGCTTGATGATGTGTTGTCGTCACAACCGCATCCCGAGAGTCCGACCGCTGCTGATGCGCACATTGTGCACGCCATCAGAAAGCAAAGAATTCTTTTCATTTTTCTGGATCCTTTCAATTGTTGTTTCAGAATTTAGCTAATTCTCGATTGATTCTATTTTATCATCTTTGTTAAATATTTGTCAATGTTTTTTTGACCATTTTTCTACTTTTATCGGGTTCAATAATAATTACAAAAAGATTACACACTTATTGTTGCACTTCTCACAAAAAAGATAAAAATCCCGTAAAATCCGCTGTTTTTTGCGGTAAAAAATGTAAGAAAAATCCTCAGAAACTGCCGTTTTCGGCATATCATTGACGAATTAATCGACCAATGTCATATTTTCACAATAGGCGTTGTAAAATCAAGACCGCTCCTTTTTGGAATTTCATACGCAAGTGCCGAAATATCGTAGGCTAAAATGTCCTTTTCAAGCAATGCCTTTGTGTTGCCGCCTGTTCTGATACCGTTGCTTGCAGAGGTGACAATATTCAGTCGGCAGTCTTTGAGCAATTCCGCACCCTCGTTTGTAAAGCCTAAAACACGGACATACTCAATCGGGATTTGCGTATGAGCTTTTTCAATTCCGAGCAATGCACAGGCAAGTATTCTCCGTATGCGTGCATGAGTGTAGCGCTTTGTCTTTACAAGGTCGGCAATTTCTGATGAGGTACTGCAACGCACTGCCGCATCGGCAATTCTGTTTTCAAGCCCCTCACCCACATCGGGCAGTTTTGCAATGTCCTCTCTTGTCATAGTACGCAGGCGGTACAATAACGGTCTGTCAAGATTTTCGGGAAATGTGAATTCATCGGGAATGTATGGAGCGTACTTCTTCGCATTTTCACCGTTACGCAACATTTCTCTTATGTGTGACGCAGACGCAAAGCCCTCGCCCGCAATTCGGCTGTCGTGTGCAACACCTGTTCTTGAAACCGAGAACGGCTCAACACCCGTACCGTTCAATGCCTTTATATACTCAACGCCAAGAATATTGTTCGGTTCGCAGAGTACGGACGAAATCTCATCTCCGAAAACCGTTTTGACGGCGTTTTCAAGTTCACGGGGGTAGTATCCGCCGTTTTTCATTCCGTCACGCACAAGAGCCTGTACCCTTTCATCACAAACAGCGTTTGCGGATTTTTTGAGCAATTCGCAGTCACCGCTTTCACTGCCGAAAGCAAGGTAATTTGTGCATTTAAAAGCCGACGCAATCGCAACACCTGCCTTTGCAAAGCCCTCAGCCCCCGAAAGTGAGAACACAACGGGCAGTTCAAGCACCAAATCCGCACCGTTTTCAAGGGCAGATTTTGCACGGACAAATTTGTCGCACACAGCAACCTCACCACGCTGGGTAAAGCTGCCGCTCATAATTGCTATGACCGGCTCTTTAAGCACATTTTTTGCACTTTCGAGCAAATATTTATGACCGTTGTGAAACGGATTGAATTCGCAGATGACAGCTGTTGCCATAACTATTCCTCCGAAGCCTTTATTTCGCATACATATTGTAAAAAACACTTGAAAACATACATAATTTGGAGTATCATATGTATGTGTGACCTGTCAATTTTGAAAAGTCTTTTTCTGATTTACATTATAGTATAAAATATGACGACAGGCAAATATATTTCTTATATTTTAAACTGAAAACAACTACCAAAGGGGACGATTGTAATGAAAATTCTCGTAATCAACGCAGGCAGTTCCTCGCTCAAGTACCAGCTTATTGATACTGACAACGAGGCAGTTCTCGCAAAGGGTAACTGTGAAAGAATCGGTCAGAACGGTGCTTTCATTGGTTTTAAAACACCCGACGGCAAAAAAATCAACCGCAAAACACAGATGCTTAATCACACTCAGGCTTTTGAGGCTGTTAAAAATGCACTCATAGATCCCGAATACGGTGCAATCAGCGATTTGTCCGAGGTTTCCGCCGTAGGTCACAGAGTTGTGCAGGGCGGTGCATACTTTGACAAGTCGGTGCTTGTAAATAACTCGGTAATCAACAAAATCAGAGAGCTTGCTCCTCTTGCACCTCTTCACAACCCTGCACATCTTCAGGGCATTGAGGCCTGCACAAGAGTTTTCGGTCCGAAAGTTCCGCAGGTTGCGGTTTTTGATACTGCTTTTCACCAGACAATGCCCGAAAAAGCATTTATGTATGCAGTGCCTTACAAGTATTATGAAAAGTTCGGTGTAAGAAAGTACGGCTTTCACGGCACATCTCACCGTTATGTTTCCGAAAAAATGGCTGACCTTATGGGCAGAAAAAAGGAAGAGCTCAAGCTTATTACCTGTCACATCGGCAACGGTTCTTCAATCACAGCCGTAAAGGGCGGTAAGGTTATCGATACTACAATGGGACTTACTCCTCTCGGCGGTTTTATGATGGGTACCCGTTCAGGTTCACTTGATCCGTCTGTTATCACATTTATCGCTGAAAAAGAGCATCTCACTCCCGAGGAAATGTCAAAGATTCTCAACAAGGAATCGGGTCTTTTGGGCATTTCGGGCGTTTCGTCTGACGACCGTGATGTTTGTGCAGCCGAGGCAGACGGCAATATGAGAGCTCACCTTGCCCATGAAATGCTTTACTACCAGATTGCAAAGTACATCGGCAGTTATTATGTAGCGCTCGGCGGTTGTGACGGCATCGTATTCACGGCAGGTATCGGTGAAAACCAGCCTATGCTCCGTGAAAAGGTTTGCGACTATCTTGAATGCCTTGGCGTTAAGTTGGATAAGGAATTCAACAAGCAGGCTACATGCGGCGTTACAGGCACGCTCTCAACTCCTGATTCTGCAATCAGAGTTGAACTCATTGCAACCGACGAAGAAATGGTTATCGCAAGAGATACAAGAGCCATTGTTGAGGCACTTTAATTGAAATAAATCTGCCACGCAGTAAATATTACATAAGAAAACAGGTTGTCATATGACAGCCTGTTTTTTGTTTATGGTTATTTTACGGCGAGCCGCCGTTCCCCTTTCGTGTAGACAGTTTGCAATGTAAAAAACATATTATGCCCGAGCGAAAGTTTTTTGAAATTGAAAGTTGAAAATGGAAAATTGAAAATTGCGGTCGGGCAGACAGTTTGCAAAATGCAAATCATTGTTGCCCGACTGTTTTTGTATATATAGAAGTTGCGTTTAAATGTATGGGCGGATATCATCCGCCCGCAAGGCTACCACTACTGCAAAAACTACGAATCCGCAACTGTTCCGTCCGTCACGGTGTCGCTTGTGTCCCTGAATAAAAGTGTAATGCACCAGATTGCGGAAAGTCCGACAAGGATATAAACAATACGGCTTATGATTCCTGTCTGTCCGCCGCAAATCCACGCAACAAGATCAAACTGAAAAATGCCGACACTTCCCCAGTTGAGTCCACCGATAATAAGAAGCGTCAATGCTATTTTATCGAGCATTCAAAGTCCTCCTTTGTATTTGCTGAAAATAGTATTGACGCAATTTTTCGTTTTATTCAATTTAAATCAGAATTTAATTAACAATGCAAGGAGCAAAATCAGCACTCCCAGGAAAATTACCGCACCGCCGATTATTCTTGTGATTTTTACGGCTTTCCGAATTTTGAATTTTGAAATCATATTTTCCGTGGGAAACGGAAGAATAATGAGCATAATTCCGAGAATTACACAGCTTGCAAGTGCGACGGTAAGACCGACCTCTCTTGCAAACGAGAGCATAAAAAGTCCGATTGGAATTCCGAACACACAAATCATATTGATTACCGCAAACAGCTTGCCGAAACGCTCGCCCTTTTCGTAAAATTTATTTGCTTTAATATGACACTCATCATCACAATACTGGTCAAAATACGATATCTGTTTTCCGCAGAATTCACATTTTTTCATGGACACACCTCGTTGTTTCATTTTAAATCGTTCACAGAATATTTTAACACACAAATCGACATATTTCAACTTGAACAAATGTACATTTTCGGGTATATGCTTTGTTGAAAAAATTTTTGCAATGTGGTATGCTGAAAAGAGGTGATTTTATGGAGAGCTTTTTCGTTGCGCTTAATGCGGTTCTGCCGATGTTCATAATGCTTTTCATCGGTTTTCTTGTGAGAAAATTAAAAATTTTGCAGGACAGCTTTCTGCCTCAGCTTAACAAAATTGTTTTCAATGTATTTTTTCCGTTTCTGATGTTCAATAACATCTACGGCTCAGATTTTTCAAGCGTTTTCAGCCCGAAGCTGCTTGCCTTTGCGGTTATTGGAGTGTTCACGATTTACTTTTTGTCAATCGGGTTTACACTCCTTGTTGAAAAGTCAAATTACAGCCGTGGTGCGATGATTCAGGCGATTTACCGCAGTAATTTTGTCCTTATGGGACTTCCTATTGCGGCGAATATTTTCGGCAAGGATAAGCTTGGCATGACAGCCGTGCTTGTTGCTGTTGTTGTTCCGATTTACAATATGCTTGCCGTCATCACGCTTGAAATTTTCAGAGGGCAAAAGATAAATGTGCTGAAAATTTTAAAAGGCATTGCCAAAAATCCTCTGATTATCGGCTCTGCACTCGGACTTTTGTCTGTTGCGTTCAATATAAGCCTTCCGGAAACAATTGACAAAACGGTTTCGGATATTGCGGCGGTTGTGTCTCAGCCAGAGTACGCTTTTCGGCCCCCGTGTCTTCATAATCATAAACATTTATATAATCAGCCAGGGTGATGCGTGCTTTATCGGAAGCATCTCTTCCGTAAACGTAATAACACACGCGGAATGTGGAATCCGGAACCGGAAGCCCCTGATAAGTCAGCCCGCTTACTGTCAGATTAAAATAATACTGTCCATTACCATTTCCGCCAAATGCGGTCCAGTCAGGGCCGCCTTCACTGTACACTTCTGATTCGCTGCCTCTTACCTTGGTACGCGTAAACAATTTTTCCACTTCCGTCTCGTCAAAATGGAACTCATACCGTCCCTCAGACCACACAGCTTCATCAAGCCTGACAACCGGATCTGTAAATTCGTCCACGCAATAACCGTCTCCAGCTGTCATTGCCAGCGTCACAGCCTCCGTATTCACATCATCAATTACGGTTTCTTCAGGCATTGTCAGATTAAAGTATGCAACGGCGCCGGTCACCGCTGCCGCTCCAGAGGTATTTGCCGCCACCACACCTTCGGAAGCGTCAAGGGTAATATCCAGTTCCGGAATCGTATAACTCCCCACATTTACCTTGGCCGCCTGTTTCTCCGGCTGAACATACATTGCAACAGTCCCTCCAGCGGTGAATCCCTGAATCGCCGAGGCATCTAATGTAATTTCCATTGACGTCCCGTTTTCGTTTACGGATTCCACTATGGCCACCCCGCTGTTCGTAAAGACTGCATTACCAGACTGTGTGACAAACCAGTCCGTCACATCCTCTCCGCTGGCAGCGTCAAATGCGCCCTTTGTAGCTTTCAATGTAATAGTCAGGCTTTCGTCTCCGCTCGTCAGCTTCACAGAGTCCCCCGATCGTTCAAATACCAGTTCAGAGGTATCCAGTTCACGATTCTCCACATCAACCGTCTCGGCGGCTGAATCGGCTGATGCCGCTTCTTTCTTCCCTTGATCAGAGGAAGTACTGCATGCAGTCATCGCCAGGACCAAAGTCCCGGCAATAGCAGCCATTATTTTCACTCCAAAAATATTCTTCTCCACTGTATTCTCCGTCCTTTTCTTGTTATCTGCAGATGGTGTCAATCCATGTGAATAATTCCTGTAAATCATAATCTCCGCTGTGGGGAAGCCCCCAGGGCAGGAGAAAATCTACATCATACCCTTTATTTTTAAGAAGAAGGGCTAAAATAACCGGAATTGCAAAAGATGTATCCCGGTCGAATGACCCGTGACGGATCCGCCAGTGTTTTGCCGTATCCGCCTTTCCAATGTACTTTGTCGGATTGAGCATACGAATAAGCTGCTCGGGAGCCATCTCCGCCTCCGTCTCCGTATATTCCATGGAAAATTCCGAAAAATGCCTGGCTTCCATATCCATCGAACCAAATTCCTCATTTTCGGGACTCTTGAGATCTGTGGCGTCAAAGGCAGGGGCCGGTTTCATCCGGGTAATCTCTTTCATATAAGCCTTCCAGTCCAGCCCGACCACTCTTTCTCCCAGAATTTTCAGGGCCGGAAATGTATTAACAGCGCTTCCTGGCGCTGAAAGCCCTGATAAGTGATTGGCTGTTTCATGGAATGCAAGCTCTCTGCCGGCAGATTTTAATATTTCTCCCTTGATGTATTCCAGAAAGCTTCCCTCCCCATTTTCATCCAGATTCAGACTGTTTCCATTTTCATCTTTCAGTTTCAGGCTGTTTAGGTATGCCGGAAACAGTTTTTGCAGTTTCCCTGACAGCTCCATCTGCCTGTCCGTCATAGTTCCATCTTCCTGGATCCGGACTATCCCATGTTCTGTCTTCTTATGGCGTGTACGGCAGTAATCGCGGATACCGCCAAACTGCCATTCATAGGCCGAATCGGAATTTTCCAGATTATGAATCGGACAGTAGCAGTTCGCTGCAAAAACATCGTCACGTTCATCTGCTGCACCGATTTCCTTCAGATAAGGGACGTAATCCCGGCTGTTTCCGGTTGCGCCAGCCAGTGCAGACAACGCTCCGCCTGCACTGGTCCCGCTGGTGATGATCCGTTCCGTATTTCCGGGAATCAAACCTCGGTTATGGCGTATATACCGGATGACCGCCTTCATATCAACAATCAAAGCCGGTGCTTTACCTACCATTTTCCCATTATCCTGTCCGGTATCATCGACTTTCCCTCCCTCAAAAAACTCTGTACTTTTCATTCCCGAGGTTCTTCCGCGCACACCGCCGGAAACTACTACACAGCCGTGCTCCAGCGCTGCAAATATGGAATTGGGCATTCCCGTTCTGATATTCAGTCCCGGCTCTTCCGCCGGCCCCGGCAGATAGCCGCCAACCGTATTGGGTACGAAGATTGGAGCGGTAAGCTTCGTATATCCGCCGATCATTCCCCCCCGGTCATACACCTCCGGAACAAATATATTCAGCTTCTGGACAGGATCGGCCGGCCGTTCACAGTATACAATTCCAAGATAAGCTCTGCAGGTGATTTTTTTACCAGCCGCTTCATACGTTCTGGTCTCACCTCTCTCTGCATCAAATTTTAAGATGTCATTCATTTTTATTTTCTCTTCATATTCTTTATAGTCCTGCTTCATTACAGAAGCTTCTTCGCCTTGTCGTTATTATAGATCACCAGTTCCGCAGCAAATGCAAAGATACAGCCTGCCGCTACACCGATACAGTACTTGATCAAATCCGTTGTACCACTCGCTGCGCTTACGAAGTTGGGGAAGGAAAACAGCCCGCTGCCGCCAAACATATAGATCCTGGTTCCCAGAAGTCCCAATACGGCACCGCCTACACAGCCTGATAAAATATTTAAGTATAATTCTTTTTTAAGCGGAATTAATACCGAATACATCAAAGGCTCTCCCACTCCGCAAATCTGGGACAGCGTTCCCGGAAGCGCTAAGTCCATGACCTTCTGATTCTTATGACGAGCTGCCGCCAAACAGATTGCAATTCCCTGCGCCATACCGATCATCGGTCCGATGCTGCCGCATGCCAGCATGTAATCAAAGCCCTGAACAGCAATCGTGGAAAGCCCCAGAGAGATAATAACCCAGTGCAGTCCAAACATAACGAGGATACCAAAACCTCCGCCGATTAAGGCGCCTGCAATAATTCCGCCGACAACCGGAATATTGTAAAGAAACGTAACGAACATTGCAATCACGCCACAGATGCCCATGGAAACTGGTCCAATCACCAGGTATGTAAACACTACGGTTACCAGCAGAACGATAACCGGTGTCAGAATTCCCCTGATAGCTGCCGGAAGACTCTTTTTCAGCGCCTTCTCAAGCTTTGCCGCTACGTATACCGCAATAATGATTGGAATCACACTGGAAGTGTATCCGCTTCCCGGCATGACGATGGGAATTCCCAGAAATGTATTATAATAGCTCATTTCAAACGCAGTGCCTGCAAAAATAGTTCCGGAAACCGCCAGATTGGAAGCAATATTGACCATACTGGGGTAGACCAGAGTTGC
>OGZA01001426.1_pt1 | contig 16104 bp, 14 predicted proteins | sample 1576591 | NCBI WGS metagenome assembly OGZA01 (sample SAMEA3541565, study PRJEB24748) | human gut metagenome | biome: human gut; feature: human-associated habitat; material: faeces | place: China | collected 2012
GGAACACCACAAGGATGGACAGGGCGAACAGAGCCGGAGCCTGTGATCCGGAAAGGCGTTCCTGATAGGACAGCCCGGTCCATTCGTAGCCGATGCCCTGAGGCAGCTGGCTGGCGAGCTTCTCCATTTCCAGCATGGCCGTACCGGAGCTCACGCCCGGCGCGGGCTGCCCAAGGATTTCCACGGACGTGACGCCGTCGCCCTCCTGCAGCGTCCGGAACACAGAGCCACACGAGTCCGTCACCTCCGCGTTTCCGCCGGTACAGATGACCACCACATAGTACTCCGTGGAATTCTTCATCTGCACCAATTAGATGGCCGTATCCTCTCCGCTGAAAAAGCCCTTAATGTCGGTGCCGTTCTCGCCGCACAGCTTCCAGCCGTCCGCCGCTTTGGAGAAAACGCGCATCTGATACTGGCCGCTGCCGCCGGTGAGGAACAGGGCGCTTTCCTCACCCTCCACCACATCGGTCACATCGCCGAAACCTACATAGTCTGCCGCAGCCTTCGGCGTGGGGAAGGTATATACCGCGTTTTCCAGCGGCGTATTGCACAGCAGCACATCCGCTGCGGCAAAGACCGCCACAGCAAGAATGATGGCCGTCCGCTGCTTCAGCTTCTTCCGCAGCAGCAGAAACAACGCCAGCGCCGCCAGGCCGGCCAGCACAAGGCGAATCAGTTGAAACAATGACACTATGCCACCTCACTTCCCGCCCAACTTCTTCACCAACTCCCCGTCCGGGTCCACGTACATGGTCTGATAGGTGGTGTACACCACCATGCCCGGCCTGGCCCCGGCGGGCTTTTTCACATACCGCACCGGGGTGTAGTCCACCGGCACCTTCCCGGCCTCCCGGCCCTGGGAATAGTACGCCGCCAGGCAGGCCGCCTCATACAGGCTGGTCTCATCCGGCTCCTGGCCTCCGGTGCACAGGATCACATGGGAGCCGTGGATTTTCTGGGTGTGGAGCCAGATATCCCTCCGGTCGGCCTCCTTGGCGGTGAGCCGGTCGTTCTGCCGGTTGCTGCGGCCCACCAGGATCCGCAGCCCGGCGGAGGACACAAACTGCCTGGGTTTGGAGGCCCGCTGAAAGCCCGGCTGCTTTTTGCCCCGGTTTTTCAGATAACCGCCGCTCTCCAGCTCCGCCCGGATGTCGTTGAAATCCTGCTCCGCCTCCGCCTGGGACAGCTCCTGCACCACGCTTTCCAGGTACGTCAGCTCCTCCCGGCCCTTGCCCAGCTGCTCCGTCAGAATTTTCTCGGCGGTCTTGGCCTTGGCGTACTGCTTGAAATACCGGGCGGCATTCTCCTGGGGCCCCAGCCGCACATCCAGCGGGATGTCCATTGGCGGGCAACCGTCCTCATAGTAATTTTCTGCCGTCAGGCGGTTCATGCCCCGCTCCATGCGGTAGAGGTTGGCGGTGATGAGCTCGCCGGATATCCGGAGCCTTTCCCGGTCCCGGGTGGCGGCCAGCTCCTTCTCCTGGGCCGCCAGCTTCCGGCGCACCCGGTCCCGGGCGGCGGAGGCGGACTTCATCAGGTCCTGACCCTTCTGCCGGACCCGGTCCGCCTGGTCCCGGCCCTCATAAAATTCGTCCAACAGGCTGCCGAAGCTGTCGAAGCTCTCCTGCTCCACGGCAGCGCCGTACTGGGTGATGGGGCAATAGGTGAAATCCGTCGGCCGGCCGGCCCGTCGCAGCAGAGTGGGCGTAAAATCCCCCCGGGTGATTTTGTCCCGCCAAAGAACGAAGCTGTCCCACAATTTTTCGCCCCTGTCCCGGGACAGTCCGGCGTCGACAGACCCATATGCGGCACAAACCAGCTCCCGGGCCAGCAGCGGCGGCAGGGCCGTGAAGGTGTCCAGCAGCCAGCCGTCCAGCGGCGCGCCCTCCGGCAGGGCGGAAAGCAGCTCCAAAAACTCCTCCCGGCTCACCTCCAGGGGCGATTGCTTTTCCTGACGGGGCGGCAGGTGATAGAACAGACCCGGCAGCACCTGCCGCTGCTGGGACATCTCGAAATCCACCCGCCGCAGGCAGTCGGTGATGCGTCCCTGGTGGTCCACCAGGATGAGGTTGGCATGGCGGGGCATGGCCTCCAGGATCAGCCGCCAGGGCCGCTGCTCTCCCAGTTCGTCCGCCGCCTGTATGTGCAGCGTCACCACCCGCTCCAGGGGCTCCTGCTCCACGGACACGATGCGCCCTCCCGCCAGGTGCTTGCGCAGCAGCATGCAGAACATAGGCGGCTGGGAGGGATTGTCCCGCAGCAGAGCCGTCAGGTGCAGGCGGGGCTGGGTGGCTCCGGCGCACAGCAGCAGCCGCCGCCCGCCCCGCAGCAGCAGCACCACCTGATCCCGGGCAGGCTGCTGGATTTTCTCGATGCGGGTGTTTTCCACCTGGGCGGCGGTCTCCCGGACCACGGCGCTCAGGCAAATGGCGTCCAGCGGCATGTTACTCCCCCTCCATCATCCGGCAGAACAGCTCGTTGACCCGGTCCCGCCGCCCCTGGAGATACAGATAGCCCAGCAGAGCCTCCAGGGCCGTGGCCTGCTGGTACTGGGCCCGGCTGGCGTGGGCCGGGATGGAATGGACGTTGGCGTTGCGGCCCCGGCGGAACACGTCCTGCTCCTCCTGGGTCAGCAGGGGCAGGATCTTCTCCGCCAGCTCCGCCTGCCGGGGAGCGCAGACCAGGGCCACGGTGGCCCGGTGAAGTCCTCTGCCCGTGGCCTTGCCCCCGGCGCACAGCCAGGTGCGCACCAACAGCTCGAACACGGCGTCCCCCAGGTGGGCCAGGCCGATGGAGCTGATGGCCCGGATCTGCTCCGGGGGCAGCTGCACGGCAAAATAATCAGTCATTGCGTTTGCTCCTTACTCTCGTTAAAACCGGTCAGCCCTTAGCCGCCAGCCAGTTGCGGCCGGTGTGGGCCTCCGCCAGCAGGGGGACAGACAGCTCCGCCACCCCCTGCATCTCCTGCTGCAAAAGGGCCTCCACCCGGGGGGCCTCCTCCTCCGGGCACTCCACGATCAGCTCATCGTGAACCTGCATGATGAGCCGGGCGGCCAGGCCCTCCGCCGCCAGGCGGCGGTGGACCCGCACCATGGCCAGCTTGATGATGTCCGCCGCCGTACCCTGGATGGGCATGTTCAGGGCCACCCGTTCGCCGAAGGACCGCATGTTGAAATTGGAGCTTTTCAGCTCCGGCAGTGCCCGGCGGCGGTGCCACAGGGTCTCCACATAGCCCCGCTCCCGGGCCTGGGACACCACCTGCTCCATATACTGTCTCACGCCGGTATAGGTGGCAAAATACCGTTCCATATACTCCTTGGCCTCCGCCACGGTGACGCCGATGTCCTGGGACAGGGAGAAGGCGGAGATGCCATAGACAATGCCGAAGTTCACGGCCTTGGCCCGGGAGCGCATCTGATGGGTCACCTGGTCCTGGGGCACATGGAACACCCGGGCGGCGGTGACGGTGTGGAAGTCCTCCCCGGACAGGAACGCCTGCTGCATGGCCTCGTCCCCGGAGATGTGGGCCAGCAGCCGCAGCTCGATCTGGGAATAGTCCGCATCCACCAGCACATGGCCCGGGGCCGCCACGAACATCTCCCGCATTTTGCTGCCCAGGTCCGTGCGGGTGGGGATATTCTGAAGATTCGGCTCCGTGGAGGACAGGCGGCCGGTGGCCGTTACCGTCATCTGGAAGCTGGTGCGGATGCGGCCGTCGGGGTCGATGACCTTCAGAAGCCCGTCGGCATAGGTGCTTTTCAGCTTGGCATACTGCCGGTAGGTCAGCACGTCGGCCACCAGCGGCTGATCCTTCAGCTTCTCCAGCACGTCCGCATTGGTGGACCAGCCGGTTTTCGTCTTTTTCCCGTGGGGCAGGCCCAGGTCCTCGAACAGCACCTTTCCCAGCTGCTTGGGGGAATTGATGTTGAATTGCTGTCCGGCGGCGGCGTAAATGCGCTCCTCCAGCTGGCGGATGGTGTCGGACAGGTCCGCACCGAACCGGGCCAGGGATCCGCCGTCCACCAGAAAGCCGCTGCGCTCCATATCCGCCAGCACCCGGCACAGGGGCAGCTCCACATCGAAGTACAGCTTTTCCATGCCCTGCTCCCGGAGCCGGGGCAAAAGCACACCATACAGGGCCTCTATCGCTGCGCCATAGCTGTGCAGCGACGCCCAGGCGGCAGCCCGGTCTCCCAGAGGGGAGAAGGCGTCCGGCTCCAGATGGGCGGGCTTTTCCAGCTCCTGGTTGAAATACGACACAAACAGCCGCTGCAGGTCATAGCCCCCCGCCGTGGCATCCAGCAGATACGCCGCCAGGGCCGTATCGAATACAAAGCCCTCCGCCGGGAGGCCGCCGTCCAGCAGCGCCCGCATCAGATCCTTCACGTTGTGAGAAATTTTCCGGATGTCCCCGGAAAGCAGCGCCCCCAGCAGGGCGTTCCAGTTCCCCTGATAGCCCCCGGACCACAGCTCCGCCGTCTGTGCCGTGCTCTCGCCGGTATCCCAATGGACGGAGATGGCCGTCAGGTCTGCTGCGGCGTACAGGGCCACGTGATCGGCCCTGCACCACTCCTCCAGCAGAGTCCGGGCCTGCTCCTCCGTTTCCACGGGGACCACCGTGGTGGTGTACTCGGGCTTCTCTGCCGTCTCCTGGTGGGGCCGCAGGTGATATCTGTCAATGAGCTTCTGAAATTCCAGCCGCAGGAACAGGTCGTAAAGCTCCGGCCGGAACGGCCTGCGCAGGTTCTCCGCCGGGTCGAAGGCTAGGGGCGCATCGGTGACGATGGTGGCCAGCCAATAGCTGTGCCGGGCGGACTCCTCCCCCTCCGTCAGCTTGCGGATGACGTTGGGCTTGGCGTCGATATCCGGCAGGCGGCGGTACAGTGCGTCTATGTCGCCGTACTGCTGCACCAGGGCCATGGCGGTCTTTTCCCCCACCCCCGGCACACCGGGAATGTTGTCCGACGTGTCCCCCATCAGGGCCTTCAGGTCGATCATGTGGATGGGGTCGAAGCCGTACTGCTCCCGGAAGGTCTCCGGGGTCATATCCTTGGTGGTGGTCTGGCCCATGCGGGTGGACACCAGCTTCACCTTGGTGCGGTCGGTGATCAGCTGGAGGCTGTCCTTGTCGCCGGTGACAATGACGCAGTCCCACCCCGCCGCCTGGCATTTGCGGCTGATGGTGCCGATGAGGTCGTCGGCCTCGTACCCCGCCAGTTCATAGCAGGGCACGGACATGGCCTCCAGCACCTGCTTCATCACCGGCAGCTGCATGGCCAGCTCCGGGGGCATGGGCTTGCGCTGGGCCTTGTAATCCGCGTCCGCCCGGTGGCGGAAGGTTGGCTCCCGGCGGTCGAAGGTGACGCACAGGGCCTCCGGGTTTTCCTCGTCCAGCAGGCGCTGGAGGGTGGTGATGAAGCCGTATACCGCGTGGGTATACAGCCCCTCCCGGGTGGACAGGGGGCGGATGCCGTAATAGGCGCGGTTCAATATACTGTTGCCGTCCAGGACCATGAGCTTCATGGAAGGGACCTCCTAATTCGTTTGATCCGTTTTATTATACCTCTTTTTATTCCTTTGCACAAGGAGTAGAAATTCGCCAAGCCCCGTGATAAAATAAAAGAAAAAATTTTGGGAAATTTTTTTCGGGGGACGCAATAAAACCGCCTTGCCGTGCATTATCCAGATGACAGGAGACAAAAGAGATGCTGCACAGGATTGACAACACAACTTCATCCCTCCCCGCGGAGGAGGCGCAAGAGCTTCGACGGCTGCTTTCGGGAGTGGCCGCAGGAAGCCAAGACGATCTGGCCCAGCTATATCGCCGCACCCGAACGGCGGTGTACGGTCTGGCCCTGTCCTATCTCCGCAATGCCCACGACGCCCAGGACCTGACCCAGGACGTGTTCGTTCACATCTGGGACACGGCGGGACAGTACCGGCCCACAGGCTCGCCTGCTGGGTGGATCCTGGCGGTGTGCCGGAATCTGTGCCTGATGCACCTGCGGCGGGAGAGCCGTCAGGTGACCATGGAGGACCAGGAGTGGCACGCCATCCCCGACAACTGCCCGGGGCTGGACAGCCAGGAGCGGTTGCTTCTGCAGGACGCCCTGGCGGTGCTGGGAGAGGAGGAGCGGCGGATCGTCCTGCTGCACACGGCAGGCCTGAAGCACCGGGAAATCGGTCAGGCGCTGGGCCTGCCCCTGGCAACCGTCCTGTCAAAATATCACAGAGCATTGAAAAAGATGCGAGCTTACATGGAAGGAGATGACGCCCGATGACCAACGATCAGATGGAACGCAGGCTTTCCGCCGCGCTGGACAAGACCGCGCCGGACGACGTGGACGGCGTGCTCTCCCGCTGTACAGAGCGGAAAGGAACGGTAGTCCCTATGAAAAAGAAGAATAACCGAATGAAGAAATGGATGCAGACGGTGGCGGCCTGCCTGGCGGTGCTGCTGCTGGGCGGCGGCGGTCTGCTGGTGCAGCAGGCCCACGCCGTGACCTCGGTGGTGTCCCTGGACGTGAATCCCAGCATCGAGCTGCGGGTGAACAGCCGGGAAAAGGTGGTGTCCTGCCAGGCCCTCAACGATGAGGCCGCCGCCGTGCTGGAGGATATGGACGGCGGCAGGGACCTGAAGGGCGTCAAGGCGGACGTGGCGGTGAACGCCATCGTGGGCAGCCTGGTGCGGTGCGGGTATCTGGACAGTCTGTCCTCCGCCATTCTCATTTCCGTGGAGGATAAGGACCAGGCCCGGGCTCAGCGGCTGCAGCAGGAGCTGACCAGTGTTGCGGGCGTCGCTTTGGGCGACTCCCAGGCCGCCGTGCTGAGCCAGACGGTGCAGCAGGACAAGGAGCTGGAAAAGCAGGCCAAGGCCAACAACATCTCCACCGGCAAGGCGGCCCTGATCCGCCAGGCCATGGCCCTGAACGGCAGCCTGACCTTCGAGGGGCTGGCCCAGCTGTCCGTGGAGGAGCTGCGGGATCTGATTGAGGCCGGTGCGCCGGGGATGCCCATCGGCATGCAGGCGGCTCTGGAGGCGGCGGCCCGGTATGCGGGCCTGACCACGGCGGACATCACCGATGCGGACGTGGACCCGGAGCTGGACGAGAATCCCGCCCACTATGAGGTGGAGTTCCAGGTGCCCGGCAAGGGGGAGCTGGAGTATAAGGTGGAGGCGTATACCGGCCAGGTGCTTAGCGGCCCGGCCAATGTGCAGCCCTCCACTCCCGTGAACCCCTCCGGTGACATTGGCCTGGAGGCCGCCAAGAGCGCCGCTTTGAAGCACGCGGGTCTGTCCACCGCCGTCTTTACCAAGGCGGAGCGGGACTATGACGACGGGCGGCTGGAGTATGAGCTGGAGTTCCACACCGACACCGCCGCCTATGAGGTTACCGTGGACGCCGCTACCGGCCGCGTGCTGGACTATGAGAAGGAGAACCTTCGCGGCGGCACCGGCGGCACCGACATCGGCGCCCAGGCCGCCAAGGCCGCGGCCCTGAAGCACGTGGGCCTGTCCGAAGGCCAGGTGCAGGAGCTTCAGGTGGAATGGGACAATGAGCATGGCCGCGCCGTGTACGAGGTGGAGTTCAAGTCCGGCGGAATGGAATATGAATATGTCATCGACGCCGCCACCGGCTCCGTGCTGGAGCATCAGGCAGAGCGGCACGACTGAGCGCAGTAAAAAACCGGGGGCGGACGAAAGTCCGCTCCCGGTTTTTGCCGTCTGGACAATGCATCCCGGATGTATAGGGCGGAAGGTTTGACTTTTCATCCAATTTTGGTATAATATGTGCAGTAAGTTCTATTCAATCGAAAGGGAGAAAGGATATGGAACGGAAATTTGTACTGAGCTGCTGCTCCACGGTGGACCTGCCCTATGCGTACATGGCCAAGCGGGACATCCCGGTGCTGTTTTACCACTACATTGTAGACGACCGGGAGTATGTGGACGATATGGGCCGGGATCCGGCGGCTCTGCCCCGGTTTTACGGGTTCCTGAAGGCGGGCCAGCTTCCCCAGACGTCCCAGGTCAACGTGGCCGATTATCTGGATTTCTTTGAGGAGCAACTGAAAAAGGGCGACCTGCTGCACATTGCCTTCACCTCCGGCCAGTCCGGCTCGGTGCGCAATGCCCAGGCCGCCGGAAAGCTGCTGCAGGAGAAGTATCCCGACAAGAAGATCGTGGTCGTCGACTCCCTGTGCTCCTCCTCCGGCTACGGTCTGCTGGTGGATACGGCGGCGGATATGCGGGACGCCGGGGCCACCCTGGAGGAAACGGCCCAGTGGGTGCTGCAGAACCGCAACAAGGTGCACCACCAGTTCTTCTCCTCCGATATGACCCAGTTCCGGCGCACGGGCCGGGTGTCCGGCGCGGCGGCCATGGTGGCCACCATTATGAACATCTGCCCCATTATGCGGCTGGATGACAAGGGGGCCATCAAGGCCTATGGCAAGGTCCGGGGCAAGAAGAAGGCCGTGGAGGCCACGGTAAACGCCATGGAGGAGCACGCCCAGGGCGGCCGGGACTATGACCAGCGCTGCTTCGTGTGCCACTCCCAGTGCCCGGAGGACGCGCAGATGCTCATCGACGCTCTGGAGGAGCGGTTCCCCAGGCTCCGGGGCAAGATCCGCCTGTGCGACATCGGCACCATCATCGGGTCACACAGCGGCCCCGGCACCGTGGCGGTGTTCTTCATGGGCGACGAGCGCCCGGCGATGGACTGATCCATAATGCTCCCGATGCAGGCATCCGTGAAACGGGTGCCTGCATCTCAGCTTGTCAAAAAGGCCTCGCAGAGTTTGCCGTCCGCAGGCGGCAAATCAAATGTGATTCATTTTTTGCCGGGGCGTGTACCTGGCAAAAAATACTTCTCAGTCTGCAAGTGTGGAATTTGGTCGCCCATGGCGAACAAATTATGCGCGCGGCAGACTGCAAGCCTTTTGTTCAAAAAGGGCCTTGCCCTTTTTGGACAATCTCTGACGGGCGGGGCTTCGGCCCCGCCCGTTTCAGCGCTTCACTCCCCCTTCCCTGCCGTCCGCTGCCGGAACCGGCGGGAGGCCGCGTCCCAGTCGATGATGGCCAGCGCCGCCTCCACATAGTCCTCCCGACGGTTTTCATAGTCCGGGATAAACGCATGCTCCCACAGGTCCACGTTGAACAGGGGCCACAGGGGCAGCGGCGTGTCCTGGTTGGCGGTGCAGGTGACCTGCAGCCCCCCGGAGCAGCACACCAGCCACACCCATCCGCTGCCGAACACGCTCATGGCGGCGTTTTTCAGGCTGCGGTGCAGCCCCTCCATGGAGCCGAAGCTGTGCTCCACCTCCGCCAGCAGCTCCCCGGAGGGCTTGGTGGTCCGGGCCGGGGCCAGGGAGGAAAAATACAGCCCGTGGTTATACACGCCCCCGCCATAGCGGCGCACCGCCTGGCCCAGGGTCCGGGGCAGCTGGCACCAGTGCAGCAGCAGCCGCTCCAGCGGCCAGTCCTGATATTGGGTCCAGGGGACCAACGCCCCGTTGAGCCGGTCCACATAGGCGGCAAAGAACGCGTCGTGGTGCAGCCGCACCGACGAGCGCCCCAGGTTTGGCTCCAGAGCCGCCGGGGCATAGGGCAGCGGCGGCAGGATATAGGGATAAGTCATGGCAGGCAGTTCCTTTCCGAAAAAATTTCCTGCTTCCATGGTATGCCGCCGTTGACAAACCATGCCTTTTGGTGCAAACTGTAAACAGCCGCCCGGCGGCAAAGGAGGAAGAAACATGCGAAGAAAAGACAGAGAACGGGACCGGAGCTTTGCCTGGAAGGTGCTGAAAAAGGCCCCCTACGCCACCCTGTCCCTGACGGACGGCCAGGGCCGCCCCTACGCCGTGCCGGTGAACCAGGCCGTGGACCAGGAGTACCACGTGGTCTATTTCCACTGCGCCGGAGCCGGAGAAAAGTGGGAGCTTCTGAAGGACGGCACGGAGGTGTGCCTGTCGGCGGTGTCCCACGCCACGGCGGTGCCCAACGCCTTCACCATGGCCTATGCCAGCGCCGTTCTGCGGGGCCGGGCGGAGGTGGTGACGGACCAGGGCGAGTGGACCCGGGCCCTGCTTCTGCTGTGCTCCGCCTTTGACCCCAAGGGCATGGGCCGCTTCACGGAGTCCGTGGAAAAATACGGACCCGCCACGAAGGTGATCCGGATCACCCCCCGGGAGCTTACCGGCAAGGAGAACACTGCCGCCGAAGCGCCCCACCATCATCACGACTGAGGAAACACTATGGCATGCTATATTTTCGGTGCAGGCAGCTTTTACGGCCTGGACCGCTGTCCCCGGGCCGACGACTTCATCATCGCCGCCGACGGCGGCTGGCTGGCCTGCCGCAAGACCGGCATCACGCCAGACCTGCTGCTGGGGGATTTCGACTCCCTCAGCACCCAGCCCGACTTCCCCAACATCCTCCGGGTGCCGGTGGAGAAGGACGACACCGACACCATGCTGGCGGTGAAAACCGGGCTGGAGCGCGGTGAAACGGAGTTTCACATCTACGGCGGCATGGGCGGCCGCCGGACGGACCACACCATCGCCAATTTCCAGGCCCTGCTGTACCTGGCCCGGCAGGGGGCTCAGGGCTGGCTGTATGGCCAGGGGGAGCGGTACACCGCCGTATGCGGCGGCACCGTCACCTTTCCCGCCCGGGACCGGGGGATTCTGTCGGTGTTCTGCCTGGGAGCCGACGCCAGGGACGTCAGCATCCAGGGGGGCCAGTATTCCCTGCACCACGCGGTGCTGACGGCGGAGTTCCCTCTGGGCGTCAGCAACCACTTTGTGGGACAGCCCATTACGGTGTCTGTTCGGGACGGCAGCCTGCTCATAGGCCTGGTGGAGGACTGACCCGGGCGTTTTTTGCGTTCCCGGTTGCCAAAGCGGGCCATGCGTGGTAGAATAGACAGGAATGGAAAGGGGGCTTCTGCCATGCTTTTGGCCATTGATATCGGCAATTCCAACATCTCCGTGGGGCTGTTCGACCAGAAACGGGACCTGAAATTTCTGTCCTCCATCGACACCGACAGCCGGAAAACGGCGGATCAGATCAGCATCGACCTGATGAACATCTTCTCCCTGTATCAATTCGACCTGCGTGACGTCAGCGGCGCCATTTTCTCCAGCGTGGTGCCGCCCATCAACTTCATGATGGCCAAGGCCCTGACCCGCCTGCTGGGAAAGCCCCCCATGATCGTGGGCCCCGGGGTCAAGACCGGGCTCAACATCCGCATGGAGATCCACAACCAGTTGGGTGCGGACCTGGTGGCAGGCGCCGTAGCCGCCCTGGACAAGTACCCCACCCCCATCATCATGATCGACATGGGCACCGCCACCACCATCTCCTATATCTCCAGCAGGCGCAGCTATGAGGGCGGCCTGATGTTCCCCGGGGTGCGGCTGAGCCTGGACGCCCTGTCGGACCACACCGCCCAGCTGCCGGACATCTCCCTGCAGCACCCCAAGAGCCTCATCGGCAAAAACACCGAGGACTGCATGCGCTCCGGCATTGTCTACGGCACCGCCGGGATGCTGGACGGCGTCATCGACCGCATCCGGGAGGTCCTGCCCCAGGGGGAGACACCCACCATCGTGGCCACCGGCAGCAACGCCCCGGTGATCGTGCGCTACTGCCGCAACAAGGTGCTCTATGACAAGTATCTGCTGATGGAGGGCCTGTGGGACATCTATCAGAAGAATCACTGATAAAAAGAGCTTTGCTTTTTTGACAGTCACGGCAAAGGCCCCGGACTTTCGTCCGGGGCCTTTGCTTATGCAGTTGGCGTATGAGGAAGGCTGTCACAGCCGGTTGGGCAGGGCTGCGGCCCCCTTCTTATAGGTGGGTCAGCGGGCCTTGCGCTTCAGGGTCACAGCGGCGGGGATCATCACGCAGCTGAAGGAAGCGGCCAGCACCCAGACGATGATGTTGGAGGAGTCGCCGGTCTTGGGAGCGTCGGGCTGACCGGGCTTCTCAGGCTCCTCGGGCTTGCCGGGGTTCACGGGATCGGGATTCTCGGGCTGGGCCACACCCTCATAGGCGGTGGTGGTCAGGCTGCGGGAGAAGATGAAGTTGCTGATGAAGGTGTACTCGTCGGTCTGGTGGATCTTGTGGTTCAGGACGTTGGCGAACAGAGCGATGTCCAGGTCGCCGTTCTGATACTCGAAGCCCACCACGCCGTTGTTGTACTGGTTGAACTGAGCGGTCAGCTCCTCATCGGGCAGGCAGATGCAGCCCTGCAGGGGGGTCTTGCCGGCGTTCTGCACCAGAACGGTGGCGCCCTCGGGGAGCTTGGTGAACCAATAGGTGCCGTACTCGTACATCACGTCGTCACCCTCGTTGATATAGGTGGCGTTGACCAGGGTGTTGTTAGGATATACCACCCGGCCCAGGAAGTCGGTACCCTTGTCGCAGGAGGAGATCTCCACGCCCAGCTCCAGCATGAGGGCAGATTCGCTGATGGCGCCGGTGCTGTAGCCCATGTAAGGCGTACCGGCCTTCACAGCGGCCAGGGCGTCGTCGCTGAGGGCGCGGGAGCCCACGATGACGTTGGCCTTGCTCAGGTCCTCGGTCATGGCAAAGCCCATGGCGGTCAGAGCCAGCCAGTCGAAGCGGTAGTTATAGGAGCCGGAGCGCAGGGTGGTCTCCACGTAGCCGGAGGTGTTGTCGGCGGGCTTGCCGGGCAGATACACCTGGGGATTGAGGATTGACAACGCCAGCTTGTATGTTCTAAACTACTCACACCTACTTCTTTCATGAATTAGTCTCCTTGTTTTTGTAAGTCTTGGTCGGCAAACCTTTGCCTTACTTTAACTCGGAGACTTTTTCTTGTCTACTCTCCCCCTCGCCATTGGCTTGCTTTCTCCCCCGGCAAAGCCGGGGGTTGACTTTGTCTAACAACGCAAAGCGGTTTTCCTATCGTTTTGGAAAAGTCCAAAAAAGATATTAAACTTACAATCTGTATGACAATTCCAGCAAAAACAGCGATATATATTCGCGGGGAACATAGCGAGATTTTCAACTGATGACTGCAAACCCTAAACATCTTTTAGCCTCCTTTTTACGCCCCAGCAAAATATGCAGATCGCGGCGGTTAATAATATCCCTTGATAAATAAAGGGGTATGGTAAACAGGGGAGAAAATCTGCAAAAGCCGTTAGCATATTTACGGGGCTAAAAAGTAATAGGCTGCCCGTTTTATATAAAATGAGATGTAGGGAAAAATACAAGGCAAATGGGGTTGCCAATGCAATATATTTATTGGGGATAAATGCAGAAATACACAACCCGATATTTGACCATACCGCCCCAAATAAAAATGAAAGCAGAAGTAGCAGGAACACAACAAGTAAGCCGCCCCATATAAATTGAATATTTGCAAAAATACCCTCATCTAAAAATGTTTGATACCCCAAATTGTTTTCCAATGTGTTAGGCTCAAAGCATATCACCATAACATTCTATGATTTGAAGTCACTTTGCAGCGTTGATGCTCTTTATCTGGTTTTCTCCACCGCTTCAGCGTAGGATAATATAAGAAATCCCCGACCGGAGTCGGGGATTTCTTATATTGGCAGCAACGTGCAGTCCTTAGCCTTAGCCGAGCGCGGAGCTTCCGCTATCCGGGTTTGGACGCCAGCCGTCCATGAGCTTGTCGTTCTCCATGATAAACGGGCTTGCCGTATCCTGTCCCCACGAGGTGTCATATTTCCCCATAAGGTAATCGCTCAGCGCCGTTCGGTCCGCAAAGCGCAGCATCCGGTACGGCTCCTGGAAGGCGACCTTTTCTACGAAATACAGCGTCCCGTCCTCCGCTGTCAAAAGTACGCCAACATGCCCGACAAACAGCAGGGATTCCTCCTCGGTCGGCTTATTATGGAAGAATACCGTGATGAGGCGGATCCGTTCATTCTCCCGAAAGGTAACGCCGCGGGAAGCCCATTCCTCTTGTACGGTTTGTACATGACGCTTGATCTCCGTGGTATCCTCCGCCTTCATGGAGGAATACAGTGCGCGGAAATCTGCAAGGCTGCTTCCGCCCAGCGCATCGGGATCTGTTTTCAGCGCTTCCTCGTCCACAAACAGCACATCTTCACCGGCATTGATTTGAGAGTCTGCGCTCACGGAGAGGAAGTCCCCAAACAGGTTCATGGCGGTGATCCGGCAGTTATAGCCCGGAAACGTCCCGTTCTTCGCCGTCCATTCGTCCTGCATCGCGTAAGGGTCATATTTCGTATACAGCAGCTCCGCTTCCTCAAAGCCATCCGTAAGCCATTCCTGCTTCACGCTGTCATGAAAGCGGTCCACACGACGGAAAAAGTCCTGAACACGCCCGTCTGACACGCCTGCATCGGAGAGCATCTCCTGCAAGAGCTCCCTCGATCCGCTGTCGTTCAGGTTTGTGTACTCGATCCTTTCCAATGCCGGACGCTTATCCGGCAAATCAGTGTCCGAGCCGCAGCCCGCGAATGCGGAAGCGATAAGAATAACACATATAGCCAGCATTGTCTGCCGAAATGATTTCATAATCTGCTCCATCCTTTCCTTTGACCATCGACCATTTTGCAAAGCTTATTATACCATTCAAGCATAAGGTCTATGTTAAGCAAGAGGTCTTTGGGGCGATCGGAACAGTGAAAGACTGGCTTTCACCACGCGGCTGACAAAGCGGATTATCTCATCCTTGCTGTACTTGTCATAGCCCTCCACAACGACATGCATCAAACCATTTGACAGATGGGTATACATCATCTCAAGATCTGTTTCGCTGGCATTGGGCAGCTCTTTCCGCCAGTAGGCAATGCTGTCCTCCTTGGCCAGGGCAATCATCCGCATGAGGACCGTTGAGTTTGTATTCCCCAAAATCAGGACGCGGCACGCCGTTTGATTCTGATCGACCATATCGTAGATGGCTTCGATCAGCGCCGTCACATCAAACGAATTGACATAGCGAAGGGATTTCTCAAATGCGTCGATGAGTTCATTCTCAATGCTCTCCATCAGGGCAAAGCAATCGCTGTAATGGGCATAGAAGGTGGCACGGTTAAGCTGCGCCAGCGCACAAACCTCCTTCACCGTAATTCTGTTTACAGGTTTTTCCTTCAGCAGCTTCAGAAAAGACTGCTTGAGCACCATTTGCGTATAGCGTTTCCTTGCATCCATCTTCTCCATATAGAGCCCCTCCAAAAAAGTTTACAAAGAAAAGCAACGCTTCGACAGAAAGTGTTGCTTTTCTTTCAGCCGTATGGCAAGTGCTGATTGTTTCTGCCTTTCTTCTCAAGTATACTGTACTTGTGAAAGATAATCAACACTTGTATGCTTATTTGAGGAGGCTTTTTACATGTATGATAAATATCTTGTTACAGGTGCCACCGGCTTCCTTGGCAGAGCTGTTGTAGAAGCGCTGGTACGCCGCGGCACACGAGTGTATGCGCTTGTGCTGCATGATGACCCTTATATCAATTTGCTCCCGAAGGGGGTCCACACCGTCATCGGTGATGTGTGTGCGGAAAACTCGCTGACAGACTTCTTCGCGGATGCGGACAGCCGTACCTGTGTGATTCACTGCGCCGGTATCGTCTCTGTCGCGTCCAGACCCGGTTCGAAACTCTATCAGGTCAATGTAGGTGGGACATGGAGCGTTCTCCGGCAATGTATGGAGCGTAATGTGGGCAAAATGGTCTATGTTAGTTCCGTCCATGCCATACCGGAAAAGCCAAAGGGCTGCACCATTACGGAGGATTGCGAATTCTCCCCGGGGCTTGTGGACGGAGATTACGCCAAGAGCAAGGCAACCGCAACAGAGCTTGTCTTCAATGCGGCAGAGCGCGGGCTGAATGCCAGCATTGTCTTCCCCTCCGGTATCATCGGGCCGGGCGATATACAGGGAGGGAGCTTCACCTCAATGGCGAAATCGTTTCTTTCCGGAAAGCTGCCCTTTGCCGTTTGCGGCGGGTATGACTTCGTGGATGTGCGGGATGTGGCAAAAGGCATTCTCGCCTGTTCCGAAAACGGAGAGCCCGGTAAAGGATACATTTTGTCCGGCCACTATGTCACCATTCGCAAGATGCTTCAGCTCGTGG
>OGZA01001431.1_pt1 | contig 16072 bp, 13 predicted proteins | sample 1576591 | NCBI WGS metagenome assembly OGZA01 (sample SAMEA3541565, study PRJEB24748) | human gut metagenome | biome: human gut; feature: human-associated habitat; material: faeces | place: China | collected 2012
CCGTCCATGGCGGCGAGGCAGGCGAAGGTGGCGTCCACGTTGCCCTTTACGGCGGCGGTCAGTGCCGCCTGCCCGCCGTTCTCCGCCAGCCATGCCACGCTGTCCGCCGTGCCGGGGAAGAAGCTGGAGTCGGCGGTGGTCATGCTGGTGTCGATGGTCACGCCGTACTGCGCTCTTGCGTACTCGTTGCCTGCTTGAATAGCCTCCGCGATGGAGTAGATGTTCCCGCTGGCGGCAGGCTTCGGCGTGGGCGCAGGTTCTGGCGTAGGCGCAGGTTTTTCCTCCTGTTTCTCTGCCGACTTCTGTGTAGGTGCCGGTGTGGGTGCGGGAGCAGGTTTATCCTCCGGCGCAGGCGCGGGTGTTGCCGGCTCTTCCGGTGCAGTGGGCGGTGGTGTTTCAGTGGGTGCAGGCTGCTTTTCCGCTTCTGCATCCGTATTCTCTGATGCACCCGCCCGCTCAGGAGCGACGCTGCTCTCAGATGTATCGCCTCCATCTTCTGTTTGCGGCAGCAGGGATTCGGCCACCGTGCGCTCCTCTTCATTCTGCTCGGCCTGACTTGCTGCATAGGCAGAGACCTTGGTGTTGGACTCGGACGAATCCGAGACCGGTGCCGGCTGGACTGCGCAGCCTAACAGACACACGGCACTCAAAATAAGTGAAACTAAACGCATTCTTTTTCTCCTCATGGGCGTTCTCTCCTTTACGTAAATATCGCAGCACTGTTTAATGTGCTTTGAAGATATTTACGACTGGAGCCTCGCCTTTTTCAACACTATGTACTGTTGTTTGGGTTTTGCGGTGATTGCATTTGCCGCTCGGGCGCGAAACGCTGCTCTGCCTACCACATATAAAACACCCTCTTCCTGTATGCGAAAGACCGCCGAGTTACCACCCGGCGGTCTTTACAATTTTGACTGTACCAAGTATAGCACATGGTGATTTACGGTGAAATCGCAAAACAGTGCCAATCCATTGCCATACCCTGCCGATACCGTGTCAGATCAGACATGCTGCTTGATAATTCGGGTGATGATCCCCAGTGCAACGCCGTGTTCCTCATCCAGGTGGGTAACGGCAAAGCTGACATCATCCTTTCGTCCGGGTCTGCGCCGATCATAGCAGGAATGTGCTATAGCATTGGCCCCGTTGCTAAGGCGGATATACACAACGCCCTTATGGATATGGGTGACCTTCCCGGCATATTTGCCCTGAATACGGCATTTCTGGAGATTGTCATTCTTGCTGTTGCCGGATACGCTTTTGATGTCGGCTTTAATTCTGATATGCTCCGGCTCTGTGCGGTCAATCTCCAGCACGCGTACCAGAGTCTTGTCGCCCACAGCATAGCGGTCATGGGCATCGCCGATCCAGTCCCACGAAAGATCGCGAGCCAGAATGGATGTCTCCACGCCAAACACTTCGACCCGGACGACCTGCTCCGCCACGGCGATCACACGGGCTTCTACCACGCGTCCGTCATAGATACGATACTGTCCGTCACTGTCCTTGCCAAAATAGTAGATCTGCTGCTTCTTCAGCATGGCGTCTTTTCGGCTGGCAACAACGGTTCGGCTTTTGGCGTCGATGCCCTTGACCATAAGATCCACCTCTGCGCCCAGCATCTTATTGAGGATCTTCTGGTGTCGGAGGATCATCTCATTATAGTCAGCACCGTACATATCTGCCGGGAAGTCCAGCACCATCTCCTTCAAGGGGATCACAATGCGGAATCCTTTGTAGTCCACAATGGCAATGGTTTTCCCCGCCTCCGTTCTTTCAATGCCGCTCAGCATACCGGAGAGCATGCGCCGGGTGCGGTAGGCATTGTGGATCTCGTGCCAGATAATGTCCTCCATCTGCGCCTGCGTTTCCACTTCGCCCCGGGCATCCAATGTCAAAATATCTCTCTGCTGGACAGCGGCAGGGGCAGGTTCAGCAGAGGCGGCAGCATCCTCAGCAGGCGGCGTAGCCTGTTTCTCCACCTCTACCGTCTTTTTTGCAGCGGTTCGTTTGCGGACAGCGCGCTTCGGCTTTTCAGAGGGCTGGGGATCCTCCGGCACAGTCACCACTTCCGCAGGCTCGTCGAGAAAACTCTCTGTAGGTACAGTATCCTCCACAACAGGATCGGCTGCGGTTTCCGGCAAACACTCTTCTGTCACCGGCTGTTCTGCCGCTTCCTCGGGGACGACGGGAAGTGCCAGTGCTTCCGGCATCACGGCAAGTTCTTCTGTTTTCTTTCTCGGCATATTACTTTCCTCCTTAGCTCACATTTTGGTTGACATGATGGAATCCTTATCGGTTTTTACAAACTCACTGCGCCTGTTCGGCACCTTCTTTGACTTAATAGGCTGCTCTGTTTGTTTCGGTGCGGGCGAAAACACAGGGCTTTTACGCCATTCCGGGATATGGGCGGAGGCCTTGCAGTCCCGCAGTTTCTTTGCCTCGTAGTGATTGGTATAGTCGTACTTATCTACCTGCAGCACCTTGTTGCCGCGTGCGATGACCAGCGCGCGGTTTACCGGCAGGCGCAGCACCTCATCCATAGTCAGCAGCTTGCGCTTGCCCACGCCGCTGGTTTCGCGGAACTCCGGCGTGTAGCTGCTGATACGCCATGTGCCCAACTGCTTGGCCTTGCTGGAGACATGGACACTGACCTCCCCGGTGCGGTCACTGAGGAATTTGGCAGTCAGCTCATCGGTGCAGCCCAGCGCAAGCTGATAGTCGCAGCAGCCCAATATCTCCTGCCATTGGTTGTAGGGATACCGGTTCTGCAAGCCCGCCAGATTCTGAAACACGCAGCTCATGCTGACGCCCCGCGAGCGGATCACACTGATCTTCCGGCTCAAGTCTGGAATAACGCCGCAGGCTGTCAACTCTTCGCCCAGCACATGAACGGGGACTGGCAGCCTGCGGTCGGCACAGTTTTTATCCGCGTAACGGATCAGCTTGATAAACGCGAAGGACAGAAACAGGGACGTGAGAAAATCAAAGGTACTGTCCTGATCGGATGTGATACAGAAATAGGCACAGGGCTGCTTGCCCGGCAGCTCCATGTCAATTTCATCATGGCTGGTGATCTGGCAGATGGGCCGATTCTGAAACACCTGCAAGCGGCTGCCCAGCCCAATGATAACGCCGCTGCGCACCGTATCTGATGATTGGCTGAACAGCGCATAGGGTGCTCTGGCAGGATGGCTGGCAGGCAGCATGGAAAAACGGTTGTCCAGCTCCTTCTCCGCGTTCAGCACCAACAGCTTGTAGACCTCACCGATGTTCCGGCTCTCCGGTGAATAACCCAGCGCCACATACAGTACCAGCGCTTTCAGCAGGTTCATCTCGGCAGCGTTCCAGAAATGGTCGCCTTTCTCGCTGCCGGTATTCCTGATGATAATGTCGCAGAAGATTTGCGCCATCAGCTCATCACCCTCAATCTCCGCCAGGCAGTTCCATGAATCAGAGTTCTCCGGCTGGATCAGGTTGAACACCTTTACCACGTAGCCCTTGCTGCGCAGATATTCGCTGGTCTTTTCGTAAAGCTCCGATTTCGGGTCGGTGATGATCAAGGACTCCTTGTGGCCGTTGTGGGCCTCGGACGCGCTTTGCAAAATGCGATTGATGCAGTAGGCTCGCGTTTTCATGGAGCCGCTGGCGCCGAACACGGCGATATTGCCGTTAAGCCGGGAGTTCTCGGGAATACACACCACCTGATTGTCCAGCTTGCCCAGTATGACGCCGCTGTGTTTGCGGATATCGGACACCAGATCAAGGACGCCCTTCATCTCCGCTTTCTCCATGAAACCAGCCGTTCCGTAGGTGCCTTTGTTGGAGTAGGTCAGGTTGCGCTCCGCGTCATACTCCCCAACATCGGAATAGCCCATGCGCATCACCATGACGATCAGCAGGCCCAGCAGCAACAGGCAAAGCCCTACGCCGATGAGCCCGTTCTTACTGAACAGTGCTTCGCAGCAGGCGGAGAAGGACAGCACCGGCGCGGCCGGGGAGCTTCCGTCGCCTGGCGTTCCGCCCGCGTCCTTCCACTGTTGATAGTTCCGGGCGAATTGCGATAGATAGCCACCGCCAAACAGCAGCCCTGATAGAAATAGCGGGAGGGCGAATAGCAGAGTTCGCAGTTTCTTTTTTTCTACGGAAAAAACCTCCTCTCGAACGCAGCAAAGTCAATGGCCTGCACAACAGCCCTGTCGCCGCAGTAGCGGCGCAGCACTTCAGCCTGATGGTCGAAGCAGATCAGGATGCCATAGCGATCCTGAAGCCGCAGTGCCGTATCGAACCGCCTGATCCGCGGCAGGTCACAGTCATAGGCAAACAGCACCGGCGCACCATCCGGCGTCATGGCGTCATTCTCCACTGTTTCACTCAGCTGCCGGGGCTCCAGATCAAGGAGCAGCAGCTCGCGCAGGTCATTGTCTAGTTCTTTATCACAGAGGAGGCGCAGCAGCACCTCTCCATGATGGTCGTTGGTCAAGAAGCAGAATCGCTCATAGCTGCCATCCAGAACGAAATAGTTTTTGCCACCCTGATCAGTCAGCAGCTCATAGGCCAGTTCCATGCTATCACCCAGCAGGAGACCCCGCACCGCATCCGGGTAATACTGGTGCGGCATTCGTTCACGGCACAGTACCGTCTGCATGAGTGCCTTTGTCCGCATCTCAGCTTTATAGCTCCATTTCATCAGCGCGTTGCCCATGTTGTAAACCACGTGGATATGCTGCGGTGTCAGCAAAACGCCCACGGACCGGGCACCACGGATTTTAACAAAGGTTGTCCCCATCTCCTTGATCTCACGGGATGAGTAGAAGGCAGGGGTGCAGATGCTACCAGTCGCTGTTTCACCGGGACGGAATACGCCGGGTTTTTCATCGCGGAAGATACTAACGTTGGCGTTACGCATGGTGATCAATGTCTGAGAGACACGGTGGAGTCGAAGCCTCTGCTCTGGCTCACTCCTGATGTGGTTGGTGGCACAGGCTCCGGACAGGTAGAAAGAAAACCTCTCCGGGTTGTGCTCCAGCAGCAGCTTTTTCGCCGCGGCGGTGAGCCGGTATCCACGCAGTCCGTTCTTATAGTAGGACAGCAAAAGCCGCTGACGCTTCAGCGACTTGACCACGTTCTCTTTGTAGCTGGTGCCACCGGCGAGCCTGCTCAGTTGGCTGGCCGGCAACTCACCGGACAGGGCGACCAGCGCCAATAGCTGATAGGCTTGTGATAGGCTACCGGGAGCTTTCTGTGGTAGGGTACTCATACTGACCACCTCCTTCTGGTGTGCAGTACCCAGACTGCCATGACCACGGTATTTTTCGCCCGCACCGGTCATGTGGAAATGCCCGGAAACACAGGCTTTGCCGTACCATTGTCATGTGTACTGTTTTTGATACGGTCGAAACACTATAAATCGGATATAGATCTGAGCCGATTCCCGCGGTCCGAAAGCCAGCCCTGAAAACGCTCCTTATCCATCACCGACACGCGGGTACAGTCACCGTCGCCAATCTCCGTCGTGTTATAGGCATCGCACAGCAGACCTGTATCATCCTCCATAACGAAAATGGCAATCACATCCAAAAGCTGCTTGAGCTCCAGATTGTCATAGTCACGCACCCGGTTGGGGGACAGCTCGCGGCTGTAGATATGAGAAAAGCAGACAACACAGTGCCGGAACTTGGGCAGCGTGTGTGTCTGCGCATACTTACTAAGCGTGTAGTAAATGGGGTCTGTCAGATACTCGCAGCTATGCTTCTTGCTCTTCTTAGGCAGTAGGCAGGGGAGCGTGATTTCCAGTATGCCATCTTTCTCTATAACAGAGATGCCCTGCATGACACCAGCCGATGTCAGATACTCGGCTTTTCGGATGGTGGTCGTCTCATAGATCAGGTGCCGCAGCCGGCAGGCAATGACCTCACCCCGCAGTGCGGCCTCGGTGGACAGCATTTCATAGTTATCTGAATGCCGCTGGATATTCGTGTTGTCCATAGCGTAGAGCGTGTTGGACAGGCGGGTGATCTCATTCAAAATGCTCTCTATCCGCTGCGAGAGGGTGGCTCTGTCCACAAGGTTCCTCCTTCCTGAAGTACTGTACGCAGCCCTGCTCATCCACCATGCAGTAGGCGGCGATATGAGGGATGTGCAGGCGCTGCATTTGGTCTTCTTCCTCAATGATAACGAGCCGTTGCCCGGAATCATCTTCCGCGGCCAGCGCGTGCTGCAGCAACGCTTCCTTACCCGGGCCTACATAGACGACCTCATACACCTCGCCATCGGCGAAGAATACCAGCTTTGCCGGCATATTGTCAGGGCTGTGATACTCCACCTTTTCGATAAAGTCTATCAGCACCCATAGTGCCGCTGTCAGTTCTCTGTCCTCGCGGCAGTCAGGGACATCTCCGTAGCAATCCCGGTCAGTGTTATAAAATATCCGCTGCTGCTTGACCAGATAGCGCAGCAGGTTTTCAATCACGCCCTCCTTGCCCGGATACAGGCGTAGAAGCTGGTCACGGCGCATGCAGTGATAGACGGTTATGTTCCGCAGCAGCTCTGCGGCCTCCTGTCCATAGATCTGCTCTCTGTTTCTCATAGGCGGCATCACCTCCGTAATGCGTATTAACTCCGTATTAAATGCGTATTGATTTTGTAATGCGTGTTATCTCCGTATAAACGCCGTATTAGGCTTCCGGTCGCTTCATGCGGCGCAGCAGGTCAAGCAGCTCACGGCGGTCTGTGGTGATAAGGTCGCGTTCCAGCGGACTGGCCTTGAACTCTACCGTGATATTGTTGTTATTGCTGCTGATCAGGCCGTTACCCCGCTCAAAGTGGGTGATCTCCATGACCTCCGCTTCGGAGAGATGCAATACCTGCTGAACGCGTTGGGCCTCTTCATCCTCCAGATTCAGTATGACTTTCGTGCGGCAGTTGTTGATAATTCCCTTGCCGTACTTGCCGTTGTCCAGGGAGAAGAAGTCGTTCAGATCCTGTGTCGCACAAATGCCGCTGCCGGAATAGGCGCGGATGGTCTTGAAGATCTCCAGCACCATTTCAGCCGCAAGACGGTTGCCGACGCCGAAGGTGCCGGAGCCGCCGCCAATGAGCTGCCAGCATTCGTCGATGAAGATGGCCTTTTCCTCCGTGCGGTTGGCTTTGGCTTTATCCCACACGAAATCCAGAGCTACGAACATGCCGATAGGCAGCAGATCACCGCTGAGTTCCGAGATGTCCAGCACTGTGAATTTGTTGTCCAGATTCACATTGGTCTGCTGGTTGAAGGTGCTGGCCGAGCCGTGTACAAAGCGGTTGATGATGTTGGAAAGGCGTTTGGTATCGCTTTCCTCCTTCAGAACGTCGTAGAGGTCTCCCAACACCGGCATCTGGCGGTAAACGTCGAGGTCATCCGGATCACGGAGAGAGGCATTGTCGTGGGTAATGCCTTTCCGCGCATAGGTGCGGATCAGGGCGTCATCCAGCAGCTGCTTTTCCTCATAGGACATATCCGGGATCAGCAGTGCGAAGAAGATGTGAAGCCTCTGGATCTTGGCTGCCAGTTCAGAGCGTTCGATGCCGGGGCCATCCAGCATGGTTTCTACGGATTTGTCCACCTTGCGGATCTCCAACACATTGATACAGCTCTTGGAGGCGGGGGAGATACTGATGAACTCGCCGCCCGTGTTGACGCAGGCACGGTGGAACTCATGACCCTTCAGGGGTGCCAGCATGAAAACCTGTATGCCCTTGCGCCGCATACGGAGTGCCATCAGCAGGATCAGGAAGGTCTTGCCCGCGCCGCTGGTGCCGCATACGGCAATATTGGCGTTTTTATAAACCTTGGAGTCAAAGATGTCGATGATGACCGGAGAGTTGTTGTACTTGTTCAGTCCGAACAGGATGCCGTTTTCATCACTCAGCTCATAGGACGTGAAGGGATAGCAGCTTGCCACGCCGGTGGTCAGCGCATTGCGCTTGGAGCGTTCAAAGAGGTGTTTCTCCATGCTGACCAGCGGCAGAGACGATAGAAACGCCTGCTCCTCATGAAAGGCGCAGCTGCACACGTCCATATCTCGGGACACGAGCAGTTTTTTCAGTTCATTGACCTTCCATTCCAGTTCATCCACTGTGGGAGCTGTCACTGCGATCAGCAGATTCAGGTAATAAAAGTCCTCGTTGTTGCCCAGCCCTTCCTTCAGGAAGTAGCCGCTTCGGATAGCACCATCCAGATCATCAAAGTCCGTGTTGGTATCGCTGGCGTCCTTGATCTTACTGCGGTTGATACGAAGCTGCTGTCCCAGCCGCTGTACCATGCGGGCTTTCGGCTGGCGGCTGATGAACATATCCAGGTCAATGCCATCCCCGGCGTTGACAATGAGAGACAGCCAGCCGGCCGGCACCTGCGCCTTATAGCCGGTGGAGGGCACCAGCAGATAGGCATAGTAGAGTCCGTCAATACAGATATGCCGCCCGTTGGTGAAGTCGATGCTGTCAGGGGCGAAGAACTCCGTACAGGGAATGGCGTCGATCTCAGATTCCAGTCCTTTCTCCTGATACTGGGCAACGATCCGGCGAACTCGATCCGGCAGCGATGTAGTGGTGTTGCGGCACAGCAAATGGTAGAGGGTATCGACCGTAAATTCATCATCGTTTTCCGGGATCAGCACCTCATTGCCGCATTGCTTGAGATAATTGACTGCGGTGCGGGCTGCCGTTTGCAGGGAGGCGATGGCCTCCGCTTCCTCGTTATCCCGTTTCCGGCCTGCCCATGCCTCATATTCAAATACCATGAAGAACCGGCGCGAGGTGGCTTCCCGTGCACCGATCCGGTCAATGAGCGTCAGGTAGTCCTGCTGCAGCAGGCGGCAGTTTTCATCGGTTTCCTGTGCCATCTCCTGCTGCACGATCTCTCTGTGCCGGTTCAGGTCGGCACGCTTGGCAATGACCTTGATCTGCATTTTGACCGGGCTGATCTTCAGAAACGAAATAAATGAATAGATGATGTTTCGCTGCTCTCTGGCACTGCGCAGCAGGAAGTTGATAGGTATAACTTCGACAATCTTCAGGTAACGGTGATCCCGTGTGTAGATGATGCCGTTTTCGATCTTCTCCACAGGCAGGTATTCCGCCACTGGATTGATGTACTTGGGCGCGTCGTCACCGCTCTTAGCTTTATGCTTCTTCCGTTTCTTTCGCTTGCCCTGTTCTTCTTCGTTGCGTGTAATAACGCGGCGGTTATGGAGATATTTCAGGACATGAAAGATGAACGAGGAGAGGCTTTCGCCGTTGATGCCAACCAGTGCGATAATGCCCAACGGCAGCGCGGTCAGGCACAGAATGATGATTTTAGCAGTCAATGTCAGGGCGGACACCGAGAACACCGGTATGCCGATAGCCAGCACGATAACCAGTGCCTCGGCTGTGTTGCGGAGCTTCAGCAGTCCGCCGAAAAAAGTCCCGCCTTCAATAAAATTGGGCGGGATGATATAGGTGTCATATTCATTTGGTTTACTCACATTTAGTTCTCCTTCCTACCCTATGATCCAGAAAGGCCCACCAGCACCGGCACGGCCGCTGGCTTCATTCAGGATGATAGCCAGATCCCATGCCTGTTGGCTTCGGGTATAATTGGCAGGGTCGGCCACCAGTATCTTTCCGTTCTCCACACCGCGCAGCACGATGAAGTGTCCTGAGCTGGTGAAATGACCTTTCAGCATGATTGCCACCACCAGCTTGCCTTGAGAGAGCGCATCCACAATGCGCTGCCCTTCTGTTTTCCCGCAGCCTTGTACCGGAAGCCCCCACGCTTTGGCAGCACCGGGGATCAGCGAATGGTAGGAACCGCTTCTACTGCACCAGTAACCGTTTTCATAGGCCCAACGTGCCATCTCAACGGGATCGACCGTCTCGTTGGTCAGAGAAGATACCACCATTGCCATACAGGTAGGTCCGCAGCCGTAGGTGCCGATGTCGTCGGTGCCGTAGGGCTTGTGCGCGTACCGCTTGTCCAACTGATTATAGTAGACCACCTGCGTCGCGCCATCCGAAAAGCGAATGTCGCCCAAAGATACAAGGCCGGCGGACTCGGCGGGCAGCAAGCCCTGCATCATACCATCGCCCAGGAATACGCTCAGGTTCTGGGCGTAGTTTTCCGCCAATCCCTTTTGTTCGTCCGACAGAGCGAATATCTTATCCTCAAAATAGGCCTCTCCGTTGTAGACGATGGTATATATCTTCCATATCTCTGTTACTTCCGTTTCCGTCACCGTGACCTTACCGGTTTTGGGATCTGTATTCGTTTCCGTTACCGTAGTCGTGCGAGACTCCTCCGTGCTCGTGAAGGTATAGAGGGCGTCCTTGGCCTTACGGATCACATCCTCCATATCCTTGAGGGAGATAGATGCGTAGTCCTGATTTTTGGCGGCACAGTACATGGCAATGAAGCGGTTGGCATTGTATGCCGGGGAGCTTTCGTATGGATTGATGATCTCCTTCTGGTCAGCGCCGGAAGCGGTAAAATCCGTGTCAATCCGGGCGCGAACATCCTCCTGCCCTTCCTCCAGCAAGTCGCTGATCGCCTGCGAGATCTGATTGATGTTCTCCACAATGGCGGCGTTGTCATTAAGAATCGGTGTGTCTGGACTTCCTTCAACCCCTGCCTTGGTCAACCCGCCGAAGATCAGGGAGGGCAGCAGCATGATGAACAGGACGGGAAGCACCAGCAACCCGGCAATGATGGCAGCAACCGCCTTGCGATGTGTCCAGAGTGCCGCTGCCGCCGCACCGTAAGGGCCTGCGGCAGCAGCACCTTTTGCCGCGCCGCTTACCGCTTTTCCGGTTTTGATGGCGCCGCGCACAGCGCCGGCAGCGTGTGCGCTGATCTCAGCGGCTTCGTTCAGACCGCTGCGTTCTTGCTGGGTCATATCAGGTCTTGTCCTTTCTGCGAGGCGGGTCAGGCAGACGCCGGATCAGGCTCTCACGATAGGAAATACCGCCATCCGGATTCTGATAGGGCTTTTTCTCCACTACGTCCTGTGCGTACTGCCTATACCATTTTGCGCCGTCCACAGTGGTGACGGTGGTGTATTCCCGTTTTGGCTCCATATACTGTTCAGTGCTGTACATGGCAAAGGCACGACCGGCAGGTTCTTCCTCAGAGGTCTCCGTGCCGGTGATATGCCCACCGCCGATCTCCACATTGGAGAAGTTCGGAATATCCGCCGCGCCTTCACCAAGAGCCGTATAGCCCATATAGGACTTGAGAGCGTCCGCCGCCATATTGCCGGACATGACATCCCCAGATCCCGCGCCGCCGGTGGCAATACGACTGATAACGTTATTGGCAATATCGCCGCCCTTGGTCATAGAGGCACGGAACGCCATGCCGCCAACGCCGCCGCTGCCTGTGCCGGTGGCGTTTCGGTATGCGCCGTTATAGAAGCTGCGATTGGCAACACCGGCCAGACCGCCTTGCAGGAAGGTATTGCTGTCACCGCCACTGCCACCGGTGCTTCCGGCTCGCCCTGCATTACCGCCTCGACCTCGTCCAGCGACGCCACGGGCGGCAGCGATGCTCCGCGCGGCCAGCATCGCCTCTGCCAGCATAGAGCCGCCTGTATGGCCCACATTGATGCCAAGGCCCTGCATGAAGCTGTCGATCTTCTGTGAGATCTTCAAAAATGCCACTGCGCACAGAAACCAGACGAACAGGTTTCCGGCCACGCCTTCTTTACCGGAGGCTGAGACCTGAGACTGCACATCTGATCCCGTCAGAGCAAAGGCCGGGATCGTGAACGCACATATAACCAGTACGGACAACACGATCCCTGTGGTGTATTTCGTTTTTTGATTCATGATCGTCTCCTATAGGGATAAGGGGTTTGCCAGGAAGGTTCCCACCATGGTGATGAACAGGCGAAGGCACCATGCGTTCATCAGCAGCAGAAATATCTGGCCGCCGAACATTCGGCACCACGCCTTGAAGATGTTGGAGGTGGCCTGCGCCGCGCCCGTAGCAAAAGCCACCGGTGCCGTGAATACCAGAACGCCCAGCAGTACATAACGCTCCGCCGCCTCAAATAGCAGCTTGATATAGTTCCACGCCAAAATGAGCACGAGGATCAGGGCGATTAGAGCCACCGCGCCGTTGGCGCAGACCCCAAGGATGGTAAGTATGACCGAATTGAAGTCGGCAAAGTTCAGTGCGGGCAGCTCAGACGACATGATCCACGCGTAGGGTGTCCCGCCGATTTTCAGTATCAGCTCCACGATTTCATCTGCGAAATAGGCCAGTAGGATAAACAGCACGGAGCGGATCGTCAGTTTTACCGGGTCTTCTGCTTCTACGCCTGCTATAAGGCCGTAGTTCTTGAATAGCTGCCAGATCAGGTTCAGCAGGATCATGCCGATAGCCAGTGCCACGAAGATGTTGTACATCGTCTCCGCGGCGGGGAAGTAGCGCAGGAAGGTGGTCATGTCGCAGCCCAGAGCCCCCAGTACAGAGGTGTTGATAAGGTCAAGACCGTACATGACCTGTTCCGCGATCCATTCTACAATGCCATCTAATATGCCCATAGCACCTCTCCTTTCTCAACCGGGCAGCTTGGCGTTATCCGTTCCATCTGCCATCTGCGAAGAAGGGCGTCACATAGGACATGATGAAGCCCAAACCGTTAAGGATCGCCCATGTGATGATGATACGCTTGAGCCATGCGCGGCTCTCGTCCACAGTGCGGCCGCTACGGGAGAAGTTCATCATCAGCAGTGCCACCGACGCGGTGACAATGGCGGCAATGGTGGAGATAAGAAGAATCTGGTTATAGACATCCTTCATGATCTCATTGGCCTTCTCCCAGACGGTGGCGGCAAAGGCAGGCTGGCAAAGCATGGCGGCCATGGTCACGCCCGCGAAGGCCGCATATAGTGCCATGCCGGGGCTTGCCCTGTGGAGATGTGTCTTGGTCAGGTCATGTTTTTTCACTCGTGATACCTCCTGTGATAGAAAAGATGTGGAGGGGCTACTCTCTAAAAGTCGCCCCTCTTGGACTGCCCAAATACCCGGAAACAAAATAACACCACCCCGTAGGATGGTGTTACTCGTATCGCCTTGGCATAGTTTTGAGCATACACAGTATAGCACACTTGGATTTACGCCGAAATCGCAAAACCGTGCCAATGTTGTGGCGGGAGAGTGCCATTGGAGATCGGGTCATGTATTTGCTTCCGGCACAAACTTCTCCAGCATTGCCAGGCTCTCCTTCGATGAATAACCCCACAGCACCGAACTCAGGGCATCAATCGCCATCTGACGCTTGCGGAAGTAGGTGCGGTAGCTGATGTCCCGAATGTGCGGCTCCAGCTTTTCGATGATCTCCTGCGTGTTCGCCAACTGCTGCGGCGACAGGTAGGTGTAGTACAGGAGCCAGTAATAGCTCTCACCGTACTTGTGCTTTGTCCGCAGCAGCTCCACGGAGGTATCCAGCAACTTCAGCATTTTGTAGCTGCGCTCGATGCAGCGGGCATGATCCTCAATCGCCGAGCCCTCGAAGGTGATGCCGGCCACATAGAGGGATTCCAGAAACTCCTCTATGCTGCTGCCATACTCGATCTGGAACTGCCGACGTACCTGTTGAACGGACAGCTCCAGGCTCCACACCACGTCCCGGTACTTGCGCAGCAGCATCCACGTATCATGGTACAGAGGATTCTCGGTCACTTTGGGTTCTTGTGCAGTCTTTTTCATCGTTCGACCTCCTTATCGCCGCGCATCCCCGTCGGGTGCAATCTGAGTTCAAAGTGATAGACTTCATGAGCGTCACCGCAGGTGACCACCAGTTGAAGCCACCGGCGCAGCGGAGGCACCCCTTCTATCGTAACCTCGCAGTCGTCGGATAATGGTAATAACATATATTTGGATTTCGGGCATAAAGCGCACGGCAGTCCTTGTGCCACAAGGATTTCACGCATCTTCCGCTCGATCCGATGACGGTTCACTTCTGAAACGCTACCGGACTCATTTGAACCGCTTGTTGCCGTCGTGGTCAGGGCGGTTTCCTCCTGAAGCTCCAGCTTGATGCCAAGGCTCATGGCAATCTCTTCCTTATCCACCACGATGTCAGAGATCTGGAACATGGTGGAGAGGTAGTTCTGTAGATAGATCGTGGTGCCATGTGTGCCGGGGAAGGCTGCCAGCTGCAGATAACCCCGTTCAGCCATGCGCTTGAGGTATCGGCCGGCAGTTGCCTTAGAGACGCCCCAGCGGGAAGCCAGCTCCGCATAGCTGACCAGCGGGCAGCCTGTACCGTTGCGGAGATAGACCACCGGCCCGACGTCTGAACCGAGGACCTGCGGATCGTTATAGACCGTGTTCAGCCATAGATCCAATACGGCGTCCATCTCCGAGCAGTGACCGGCGCTGACCAGTTCTGTGGCCGTAGAGACAGGGAAGAAGAAAAAGCCGGTATCCTTCTGACATGGCGCATTGTAGTCGAGAATCGTGTTGTGACGCCGCCACCCGCGAATCTTGAATTTGACCAGCTTACCATGTCCGAGAACAAGAAAACTGATAAGCCCTTTCTTTTGCAGTCCCTCCAAAGCGGCCAAGGTCTGGCGGCGGAAGCGTGTGCGGAAATACCGGGACAATTCCTCCATAGACATAATCCATTCGCCGGGGTAGATGGTGTAACTAATGCCATCAATGCGCTTGTATGAGGTGCGGAAGTTGGCATAGGCGCATAGCACGACAAAATAAAAAAGGCCGGAGCCTCCGCTCACGCGAATGCTCCGGTCTGCTATCAAGGCTTGTACGAACTGCCGGTAGATCCGGCATCGTGGATAGTCTACAATCTGTTTGATCTCAAGTGTATATTCTGACATGAAAACCTCCTGAAATGCGCTTCCATAATGGGAAGCCGTGTGTTATAATTGGCATAGAGCAAAAGCGGCGCAGCATTACCGAATGTGGAATGATGTTTCGCCGATAATGCTGCGCCATTGCGCTATTTAGATGTTGGTACGATTCATGTGTGCCTGATGGTTTGTTATCTTGTTCTGTCTGAACCCCAATGAACTGAATCCCTTAGAGGTAAAAACCTAAAGGTGCGTTTCTTGCGTGGTTGGGCCAACAAAATCGGCCATCTCATGGCTCAACTCTCGGAGTTGACACCAACGCTGACACCAACCGCTACAGGATTTCATGGTACGGGATGGGAAAGAAGAGGAATGCAGATTCCTCAGAACCCTTGAAAACACTGACTTTCTGGGATTATATACGCCGCTATGGGACTATAAGAAATTCGCGGTGCATTTCTCATAACCCGGAGGTCGGAGGTTCAAGTCCTCTCTCCGCAACCATATCGAGTGACCAAAATAGATACACTCACCTGAAACCCCTGAGAAATCAGGGGTTTCAGCGTTTTTATGCCCTGTTTTTTCAAAGCGTGTTTTATAGATACGCAAGGGCATTTCAGAGCGTCAGGCAGGACTTGAACTAAATTCTCGGCTGATTTGGCCTGCTTTATGGTGGGCTCTACGCTCTCGGATACTTTTTATTGCTCGTCTTTCCTAAAGAATTTGAAACTTTTTATTGAAGAGGTTGGTATCAAAAAATGATACCAACCTCTTTTCAGTTTATTCTGAAAATACGAACAAAGTTCACATGCTGCTTTCGACTCCGAATATCAGCCAACATCTATATGAGGACGGAAAATGCAGCGGCGTTTGAAAAGAATATTGCTTTTTTCTGTTCAAGGCGTTATAATCGGTATATACCGAAAACAAAGGAGGAAGGCGTCCATGCCAAGACCGCCACGGTGCCGTCGGATTTGTGGTGCACCACAAGTTGATACCTTCCGCCCCAACGGGTGCGAGAATACCGAGCCGATCCTGCTGACGCTGGACGAGTACGAGGTCATCCGGCTGGTTGACCTGGAGCAGCAAACCCACGAGCAGTGTGCCGCGCAGATGGATATTTCCCGCTCTACCGTGCAGGAGATTTACGAAAGCGCACGGCGCAAGATCGCAGCGTGTCTTGTCCACGGGAAACCGCTGCACATCACCGGGGGAAACTACCGCATCTGCGGAG
>OGZA01001436.1_pt1 | contig 16042 bp, 13 predicted proteins | sample 1576591 | NCBI WGS metagenome assembly OGZA01 (sample SAMEA3541565, study PRJEB24748) | human gut metagenome | biome: human gut; feature: human-associated habitat; material: faeces | place: China | collected 2012
CCTGAAAACCCCAGATTCGTCGCGCTAGGTGCAGTTCGTGTAGGTCCAAGCACCGTGCAGATGCAGCTTTGCTGCCTGTCCGTGTCCTGCTCTTGGGTTGTGGCAGTGGCTACGGTCGGGTTTCTTGGCACCAACTGCACTTGATGCGACGGATTTGCCTGATAGTGCGTGGTTGTGTTGCGTTGGGTGTAGTTGGTGTGGTGAGGAGGCGGGTTTTGCGTGCACGGGCTGCATCTGATGCGACACTTTTGCCCTGAAAACCCCAGATTCGTCGCGCTAGGTGCAGTTCGTGTAGGTCCAAGCACCGCGCAGATGAAACTTTGCTGCCCGTCCGCGTCCTGCTCCTGGGTTGTGGCAGTGGCTACGGTCGGGTTTCTGGGCACCAACTGCACCTGACGCGACGGATTAGTGTCTGAGGGCGTGGTTGTGTCGCGTGGGGTGTAGGTGGTGCGGCGAGGAGGCGGCTTTTGTGCTCCGAACTGCACCTGACGCGACATTTTCGCACCAGGACGCTTTATAGGTGCCAGATCTGGGCTACTGTACCCGTGAGTGATACTTAAGTCCCCTTCTTGTGCGTTTATAAAGTTTGTGCTGTCCGTATGTGCCATGTTGCGCTCCCCCCCTGAAGGGTAAGGTTCCTGGGTACCTATCTATTTTCCGCGCACTGTTGTGATATTTTTGCGTCTTTGGCATATGTGGGTGTGCGGTGAAAAATAAGGAGGATCCATGGGGAGGAATCCAGTATTCAGGATCAGTGCCACTAGTCACGGCACTGTTCGTGTTGGTAATGCGGGGCGAGTGCTGGTATGCATAGCACTTGTTGTAGCTATGCTGGCGGCATCAGTGATAGCTGGTCTGCAGCGGAGTGCGTTTGCTGCTGGTTTCCCGAATGACGGGCAGGGAGTTTCGGGGGATTCGAAGTATTATTCGGCTGGTACATCGAATCGTTTGAGCATGGTGACCTCGGATGAGAAGCATGAAATTGTAGAGAATTTCGCGTTTTGTCTTGCGAATGGTAAAAAATTCCCCTTTATTTCTGAAGATGGTCAGCCGCACGGTATCTTTGAGCAGCAACGTCACCTTGATAAAGAGTCAACGTACGCACTCATGAATGATAATCATGTGTATTCAGTTCTCCCTCACTCTAAAGATGCGTACTGGGATCGTTTCACGAAGTTGACCTATATTTATCTCGAAGATCCCACTAATATTGTTGGGCAAGTGTGGAATGGAGATTATGGTAAAGCACGCGATCCGTTCTATCAGGTTATCCAAAATGAATTCTGGCGTTTGACGGACGGTTTGAACGTTAGTCCTGACGCAAACCCCTACCTTTTCGATAAGTTTTATTCGAAAGAGCAACAAGCTGCTTTTTATCTAGTTCGATCTGCGTTGGATACGGTGCAGGTTCCATTTGAGAAGATGGAGTTTCGCGGCTATAAGCCCACATTTGTATCGGGTCTTGGCTATCAGGCGTTGTTTACTGGTCGTTTTAAGGACGATCCTGTAGATATTACTGTGACGAAAAAATGGGAGAATGTTGCGACGGGCGTGAAAACTCCTGACGTATATATTCAGCTTTATCGTGGCGACACTAAATTCGGTACGCCACAAAAAATGGTAGACAACCAGACAAAGTTTACGATCCAATCCAAACAATCACTCGCAGAATATTCTGTGAAGGAAGTAAAACAGGATGGTTCTCCGTGGTCTGCCGAAGGATACACTGCAGGCGAAGTAAAAAAGACGACGGGTACATCATTTGAGGTAACAAACACGAAGACTGCGCCAACCCCAGGTGTTGTGAAAGTGTCTAAAACTTGGAAAAACATGAGCGCTGATGCTAGCGCTGCTCGTCCTGAGGTGTATTTCCAGCTCCTTCAAAACGGTAAACCAGCGCCAGATGTTGAGAAGAAGAAGTGGACTGGCGAAGATATTATTTTTAATATCCCAGATAAAGATGGGCTGGAGACCTATACTGTTGCAGAGGTTGATGCAGGTGGTCAAGCGTGGAAGAACGATAAGTTTGATCAGCCTCTGATTCAGCAGAAAGCTCCTGGTGTGTTTACTGTGGTAAACCGTCAAGCAGATGGTAAGAAACATGAGATTACTGTTAAGAAAGTAAACGAAAAAAATACTCTGCTTGCTGGTGCGGAGCTTATTGTGAGACGCGTCTTTGAAGACGGCTCCGGAGAATACGTCGACGGCATTACGGGTGCATGGCAATCTAGCGCTAAGGAAGGTAAGAAGGTTTCACTGCTTCCTGGCCGATACCAGTTAGAAGAGCGTAGACCCCCTGCTGGTTATAAGCTTGCTGCCCCGATTGATTTCATGGTCGATGGTGAAGGTAACCTTTCAATTAAAGACGGCGATACGTATAAGTCGCAAACTGATAAGACGGTAACGCTAGCGAACGTGAAAGAGGATCCGAAAAAGTATCCAGTTACTTTCCGCAAAACTGAACAAAATAACGCAACCAAGTTACTTGCGGGCGCTAAATTTACAGTCACGTCCACAACAGACGGCACTAAAACGTACACATGGAACACGACAGGTGGTGAGAGTAAACTCGAACTCAAAGCAGGCAAATATACTCTTACTGAGGTAAAAGCGCCTGACGGATACAAAAAACTCCGCGACAGCGTAGAATTCACCGTCACTCAAGATGGCAAGGTTGTGTTGAATACCTTTGATCAAGAGGGGAAAGCAACTCTGCCTACGGTTGATACAGATAAGGCTGCATTGTCGGTAGCTAATGAAAAAGTGCCGTTCATCGGGACAAGCGCCTCGCTCCAACGCGGCACTGAGCAACTGGGTAAAAATACCTCTGTCGTCACTGGCTCCAAGGATTTAGACAACTTGACTGTGCAGGATACCGTCTATTATTCAGGCTTCGAAGCTGGAAACTATGTGGCTGTCGCAACGCTCATCAAAGACAAAGATGAAGCGAATACTGTCGGTTCTGCTCAGCAACCTTTCACGGTCAAGAATGGCGAAGATACGGGTCGGGTGACTGTACCGATTCAGATCAAGGCAAAGCATATTACTGACGGTGAAAATGGTTTTACCGTTCTCGAACACGTCTATAAAGCAGATGCCGTTAATAAAGATGGAAAAGTTAAGGATGGAGCGCAGCCTATAGCATCGCATATCGATCCTAAAGATGATGCGCAGACGGTGGTTGTCAACAGGGTTGCTAAGAGCTACGTCTACGACTTCCAAAAAGTGGACCAAGACGGTAAACCGTTGACGGGTGCTCGCCTGAAAGTTACGTATGAGAACGGTGGGGACGTTCCGCGTATGGGCTGGAATACACTCACTGTTCCTACTCCTGTGACGCTCGAAGCAGGCACCTATATTCTCACAGAAGTAACAGTGCCTCGGGGTTATGCGAAACTAGCTGACACCAAGTTCACTGTTAAAGAAAATGGAACTATTGATTTCAATGGTTCTGCAGGTATTACTGTCGAAACGCGCGATAAGCAGAATACGCTTGTGAAAGTTACGAACACGAAAAAACCAGATCCGTTCGTGAATCCAACAGGCACGCTCGCGACAACCGTCACCGCCAATGGTAAGGCTGCGGCTAAGGATCAGCCGGTTACTCTTACTGCTGATCAGGTCAAAAACAATGTGCCTGTGACGGATACGATCACCTATAGCGGCTTCGTTAAAGGTGAGGAATACACGGTGACTGGTACGTTGAACAAGATCACCGATAATGGCACCAAGGCGGAAGCGGTAACGACCAGAACCGGTACTTTTACCGCTGATCCAACAACGGGTAACGGTACGTGGACGGTCAATTTTGGTGATGTGAAGCTCGAAGAAGGTACAACCTATGTTGTCTTCGAAACTGCAACATCCGTTAAGGCTAACCTCTACGACAGTGATAACGATGGGCGCCCTGATTCGGCACATGTGGTGAAGCATGCGGATATGGGTGATAGGGCTCAGACGGTTGTTGTGTCGAAGCCTGATGTGCCTGAGCCTGGTCCTGGTCCTGAGCCTGGTCCGGGGCCTGAGGTTCCTGGTGTTGATAGGCCGGCGGATTCGTTGTTGAAGACGACGGTGTCTGTTGATGATAAGGCTGCGTCGGAATCTGCTCCGTTGTCGTTGGTGGTTGATGGGAAGACTGCTAAGACTGTTGTTGATACGGTGGATTATGCGGGTCTTGTTGTTGGTCAGTCGTATACGTTGTCTGGTCGTTTGATGAAGCTTGGTGAGGGTGTGGATCCTCAGCAGGTGGCTGAGTCGTCGGTGAAGTTTACTCCGGCGACTGCGGCAGGTACGCAGACGGTGACGTTTGAGAACGTGACGGTGGAGCCTGGGGTGTCGTATGTCGTGTTTGAGACTGCGACGTCGGATAACGAGATTGCGTTTAAGGGTGAGGATAAGCCGTCCAAGCATGTGGTGACGCATGAGGATAAGGGTGATAAGGCTCAGACGGTTGTTGTGTCGAAGCCTGATGCGCCTGAGCCTGACCCTGAGCCTGGGCCAGCGCCTGAGCCTGGGACTCCTCGCCCCAGTAATCCTGTGGATGGATCGAATGGTAAGGGCGTTCGTGGGCTGGCGAATACTGGTTCTGCGTTCTCTCTGCCTGCTTTGTTTGCCGCTGGGCTGATGTCTATGGCGGGTGCTGCCATGGTCGTATACAGGCGTAAGCGGCAATAGTTGTGCCTGCTTATCTCCTACTTATTCGTGAGCGAGAAGTAAGAGATAGGTGATGGACGCATACTAGAGTGATGAGATGCTGGGTGTTTTGTGAAGCCTTTTGGGCTGCGCGGAGCACCCAGCATCTTCGCAATGAGACTGTTCATGCTATGTCGGACTGGTTCGCGTTGCTTCGCGTGCTCTTTTCGCTTGCCGACGCCGACGCTCCACGTGACGCTTTCCTATTTCATCGAACCAGGGCCGGAGCAGATCGGATGGAAGGACAAGTATCGCTACGCTTCGCATGGCCTTCGCTTCGATGTGAACAAGCCAGGTGAGAGCCGGGATGAGTTCGAGAAGCGCATCAACGTCAGCGTTCGCGATGAGGACGAAGGCAAAACGTCAAGCGGCTCTTGCGACTGGTTTCTTGGCGTCAACAATCGAAACGTGGGCTCGATTCATTCCGACTATAAGTATGCATCCGCAATTGAGCTGAGCGATATCGAGTTTGTTGCCGTGTATCCAGTGATTGGCTGATGGAGGTCCCGCAAGTACCTCGGAAGGATTGACTCCGAGGCGCGATACTCGCTGATAGTAAGCATCGAGACGCCTGGCATGGAAACTGATCTCTATTCGGAGATTACCCAGGTGATAGAGAGCACGTCGGCAACGGCCGTCCCTATCACTGTCCCGGCATACAGCAAGCGGGTCTCTAGAAATCTTGATCAGACCGATATCGTTAAGACTCGTTTCCTCAGTTCAAGGTAGACGACCTCCATTCGAGTATCCTGCGATTCCAAGGAGTCGCGTCTTTTGGATGGACATGCAGAGATGTGCCTGTTGAGAGGGGTGCATGCAAAGCTTTGTGATGAGCCAGGTACGTCATGCTACGGCTTGATATGAGCGTGAATTCTAACGGCACCACAGTGACTGGGAAGCGTTCTGCCGCCACCGTTTCATGGGTGGACTGGCAACATCAGTATGACGGTTCATTTCTTGCTTGCAACGTAGATGCGCGTTTTCTATACGATAAGATTTTTCCAAGTCATAGGTTGCGTGCGAAGACAGAATGCCCCATGCGCATCGAAAGGAAAAAGGGACTTGGTGTTTGATACGGCCGATAAGATTCTTCGCTTCAGAAATGAGTTCCATAGCAGGGGGAAACCCTCCAAGGTAGAGTGGCGTTTCTATTACGACGAGACGAACAACTTCAGAAGACTTAGGGCTGAAAAAGCCGTAAAAGAGTCTGCTGACAGCCTCGAGAAGAGCTTCGTAATAGGCGGGGTTGCGTTTGCTACCGAGGAGGCCGAGGAGACAACCAGGCGGGACTTTGACGCTCAGCAGTTCCCGACTTCGCTAGATAGGCGAAGCGGCAAACACGAGACGAAATGTAAACAAATCTGCATCGGGAATACTGCGATCCAAATCCTAAACAACACCAGATATGGGAGAGTGAATGACTTCCTGAGACTGCTGGACAGGGATGGCGTCTACGTCCACGTCGGCACATCCAACGCCTTCTTCTATTACATCGTCTCTGAAATTGTCCAGAAACTGACGTGGATTCTGGGAACAGACGACAAGGGCATCGACTACAGCTCGCATTTCCTAGAAGACGTGCTCTACGACATTGCGAGAGACGACAAGGCGTGGTTTATAGAAACCCTTAGGTGCTGGGGCTATCCGTCTATGGACTGCGCACCGGACATCAGAAAGTTTTGCGATGCCCTCGAGAAGCATGTGGAGAGTGCCGGGGACTCGACTCTCTGCGGCTATTCAATTAAACGCGACCCAATGAGATGGTATGAGCTGGGACGGCTGCTTCGTCACGTTGCAATGAAGTGCATTCTTATAGGGGAAAGCTCTGATGAGCGGCTGAGGATCGGTTCGGGAGACGATTACATAGTCGACTCCCTCTGCGACTTTTACTGGGCACCCTGCCTTGTGTGGTATCCCTCCTCGCACCATGTGTTCGATGAGGAAGGGACTGTCAAAGAAAAACTGGAGTCATTGCTCCCCGAAGGAACAATCGTTAACGGTGAGATGCGCAATTCCGCCGATGACACGATGATCCAAGTCTCGGACATCTGGGTCGGCCTATACGCCCAATACGAAAAGCTGCTGGATGATTATGTGGCAAAGACAATTCTGCCGAATTACAGTGTGAACCCCAGACGCATTTCAATGGAGGGCGCAACGAGGGAAATTATTGCGAGAATCGAGGCAGAGAAAGAACGGCTTGAGGTCCTGCATAGAGCAAACGGTAACAGAATTGCGCATAATGTTGCCCTGAAGGGACTGCAAAACAAGCTCGAAAGGGAGCTCGACGCCAGTGTACGCGAGCTAAGCCTCCCAAATACAGATGAAGCCACTAAGCATGCCGCCGATGCTATTCTGGAGCAGCTGAACGAGACGGGTAAAGAAAACATTCGTCTGATTAGCAGGCTCATCATCAAATCAGTCGATGCGGACGAATACATGTACCGCATCGAAGATAGCGAGACTACCTATTGGCTTAGGATGGGTCTGGTGAAAGCTCTTGCCGCATCTTAAGTTACTAAGGAATCTGCTACAACAACGGCGTCCACAGCCAATCGTAATGCCGCGTGCCCTTTTGAAAGACAGCAGGAGATGGAACTCAGCTGCGTGTCACATTTCGATGATTCTGCAGACCGAGCATCTACTCTCCGATAACTTGCATTTATTCTCTGCTATTGCGTGCTGAAGTGGAACTCAACCCTGAGTTCCAACTGAGTTCCAGTTTCGGAACTATTTCACGGAGTGAGGAGTAAATAAGGTCGATGTTCAGGCAGTATATTGGGTTCATGCTTCCCTGCCTTTTGGCAATTGAGTGGGAGTAGGGAGATAGCCCGTTTCATCTAGTCGCATCCTGCACGTCTAGTCGCGGTGGCTTGCAACTAGTGCCCTGTATTGGACAAAGCCACCGGGACTTTCGGGGAGTGACAAAAGCAAACAAGCTCTTAAATCTTCGGATTTCGGGGCTTGTTTTATGGGTGGTAACCTGCGGAAATACTCTTCGCTACACCGCGCTGGGGTAACGCGTTGCGACCCGTTGCAAAGAGAAGCGACTAGATGCCAAGACATGACAAAGCGAGAAGAGTATTTTCATCGCGTTTTTAGCCGCAAGCCTGTTTTGGCTCGACTCATGTAGTCACTTTGTAGTTACCCCGCCTTTTCGGCCTTCCGTTTCGCAAAGCCGCAGGTAGGAGTGAAGAGTGACAAATCGCTAAAACCTGCGTTTTGCGGCGATTCCGGGCCGTTTTCGGGGCATTCGGAACGCTGCTTGTCACTCTCAACACCGTATGCAATAGGCGACTTCGGGCCCTTTTTCGGCCCTGAAAACCGGCAATAGTAATGCGAGAGTGACGATTTGCGGCAAAGAAAGGGGGCGCCGCAGCGTCCCTGAAAACGCTCTACACCCCGCCTAGCCCCTGAAGCGTGCCTTCCAGGCCTCGTAGTCGCCCTCGTCTATCTCGCCGGCGGCAAGCTGCTCCTTATGTGCTTCCACGCCTTGAGGGCCTGTGCGGCCTTCTGCGAGCCTTCCTTTGCGGGTCGGGCGCCACAGCCACGCAGTTGCCGGTGACGACAGGCATGAGGCCCAGCTCCCTCTCGTAGCGGAACGGGGCCTCGAGGGCGCCCTTCGCGCCGCTCACGCCTATCTCGCGTATGGAGTCGGCGGAGACGTCCAGGGCCTCGGCTATACGCTCTATCTGCTGGTCGCTGGGCATCCTGATGTTCCGCTCGTAGTTGCGGATGGCGGACTCGGTGAGCCCCACCTCGTCCGGGAGCTCCCTCTGCGTCATGTCGCCCTTGTTGCGGTACCTGCGTATGCGGGCTCCTATTGTCATTTTTCCTCCTGAAAACGTATGTGTACAGGATATTGCAGCACGTTCCGCGCGTAATCGATTGGCAGCACGAACGTGTGCTGTTGCTGTACATTCCTGCGAATGATTGCGAGGGGCGGTGTATGTCGGTGAGGATGGAGCCAAACGGGACGTGGGCGGCGCAGGTGTGGTACCGCGACTATAACGGTGACTCGCGGCACACGACCAAGCGCGGCTTCAAGAGCGAGGGGGCGGCGAGTGCCTGGGAGGAGAGGAATTTTCCTCGAACGCGCAAGGCTCGGTCAGCTCCACTTTCGCCGCCTTCTACGAGGTCTACGAGGCGGACATGCGCCCGCGCCTGCGCGAGCACACCTGGTACACCGAGAGCTACATGATCAAGGGCAAGATGTTCCCGTATTTCGGCAATATGCGCGTGGACGAGATTGAGCCCATCGACGTGGTGTGCTGGCAGAACCGACTCGTGGCCCGCCGCAACGAGAAGGGCGAGCCCTACGCGCCCACCTACCTGCACTCGGTGAACAACCAGCTCTCCGCCATCTTCAACCATGCCGTGCGCTACTACGGTCTCAAGAGCAACCCCTGTGTGAAGACCACGCGCATGGGCTCGTCCAAGGGCGGCGAGATGCTCTTCTGGACGCGGGAGGAGTACCTTCGCTTCGCCGATGCGGTGTCCGACAAGCCGGAGAGCTACTACGCCTTCGAGGTGTTCTACTGGTGCGGCCTGCGCCTTGGTGAGCTCCTGGCCCTCACGCCGCCAGACTTCGACTTCTCCCGCTCCGAGCTCAAGGTGACGAAGTCCTACCAGCGCCTGCACGGGCGCGACGTGGTGATGCCCCCCCCAAGACGCCCAAGTCTGTCCGAACCATCGTGATGCCCAAGTTCCTCGCCGACGAGCTCGAACAGTGGGTGGGATCGCTTCCCATCGGCGAGGATGAGCGCGTCTTCATCTTCACCAAGGCCAAGCTCCACCACGAGCTCGACCGCGGCTGCAAGCGCTCGCACGTCAAGCGCATCCGCATCCACGACCTGCGCCACAGCCACGTCTCGTTGCTCATAGAGATGGGCTTTCCCACCGTGGCCATAGCCGAGTGCCTGGGTCACGAGAGCTCGGACGTGACCTTCCGCTACGCGCACCTCTTCCCCGACAAGCAGGGAGAGATGACACGCGTCCTCGACGTGACCAGGGCGGGCATCTGATGCCGTGCCCGAACGACCGCAGGAGGCGGAGCGCCACGGTGGCCTTCCGGATGATGCCGGAGCGGAAGCTTTGGCTCGACCGGGTGGCGGCCGAGAGCGGCATGAGCAAGCAGGACTTCATCATGGCGAGGCTGCACGACGAGGCGATCACCGTGGTGCCGAACATTCGGGTGTACCGCGCCATGCGCGAGAACATGCTGGAGCTGCTGTGGGAGCTATCGCGTATACGCGCCGTCGGCACCGTCGACGAGCGGCTTCACGACGAGGTGGAGCGCCTGACCAAGGAGTTCATCGACCTGCGCGGGGAGGTGGACGCCGCCACCGTCAACACCGAGCGCCATGACATCCTCGAGATGAGCCGTCGATAGCCCTGCATGCCTGGCAGAGAGCAGAACCACAGTCCCTCGTGGCAATGGGGGCAACGTCCACCAGCGCACGCATCCTCCAGAGCCCAAGACACCCCTGCAACGTACTCTGATGCTACCTTAAGCCCCGTGCGAGCATCCAATGCCTCCTCGCACCTAGGAGGCTCTCCTTGGACTCTTGCAGGCTCGCCGGGAACCGCTTACGGCCGCAAGGGCCGCAAAACTTTTCGCCGGGCACGGGGCGCCCTTGCGAAAACTTGGACCCTCCGGGTTTTGCCTTCCCTCTTGCACCCGCGTGAACCTCGCCGGCATGTGAGCCACAAGGCGCGCTACGGGGTGGGCCGGGAGCTAAGGAGGACGTTATGGAAACCATCGACACCAGGGTCATGAGGGGCATCAGGGTCTACCTCGAGCGCAGGGGTTTCGAGATCCTGGAGGAGGGCTGGGCGCACGGCGGCGACGTCGTCGACTTCATCGCCCGCGACGAGGAGGACCTGGTCTTCGTCTCCTGCCAGGTCGTGCAGAACGGCGGCGAGGGATTTCCGAGGAGAACGCGGACCGCACGGCGCTCGAACAGCTGGCGATAGCCTGCCTTGCCGAGCGCCTGGAGTTCGAGGACATCCTGGTCAGGTTCGACGTCGTGAGCATGCTCACCGTCGGCGAGAGCCGGGCACTTCTCCGCCAGCACCTCAACGCGCTCGGCACGCTCTAAGCGCAGGCGCCCCCGGGAGCTTCGGCTCCCAGGGCGCTGGTCGCAACCGTTCACAATGCTAAATTGACGAGTGTGCGCCTTAGCCAGGTAACGGGAATTGAAAGCCGCTGTTATTCATGAACTGGATAAGCTGAGCGACAGCAGCTGCGAACTGAGTCCCGCCGTTGACTCCTCGAAAGAAACCAAGCGCGCTCTTGAGAACTCCTCGCCTGGGTTCGCCGCTCCCTATCTGTGTACGAACAATTTCAGCGTTATCGCGCACGTCTTCAATCGTTTCAGCATCATTAATCTCTGTCTCTGCAGCGCTAAGAATCGCATCGATCAATTTATTCAAGTCGTGCTCGTCTATGCCGATATTCTGAGTTGCATTGATGGTTGAGTTGTCAGTTGCTTGGTTCATTTGCAGGTTGTGCACAGACCCGAAATTGTTTGTCACTGAATCTCCGCTATCGAGTCCCATCTCAATTCCAATCATGGTCAGATGTTCGGTTATGTTTGCGATGAGGCGCCGTACAACTTTGTCCAAGAAACCTTTGTACATATCTTCGAATTTGTTTCCGCTTGCAAAGGTGTAGTAGAAATAGCTCCTACCATGAATTTCCTGGGCAATCATTTCCTTGAGGATGAGATACACTTCGACGCTCTCTTCCTCGGGTATGGTGCTGAAATTAATGAAGGTAGTTCCAGGGTCCCCCGCTACCTCCCGGACATCTTCTCCTGCATTGAAACCCTCAGGGGTATGGTTATCGACGCAATCTTCGAGATATGCCTTTACTTCTGGCTCCGCTTCGATGCGGTCAAGAAATCGCTTAAAAGGTGCGGGTGACTCTTTCCAATCAGAGCGTAAAAGTGTGTTCGCCTCATGGTTGAAGCGGTAGAGGGTCTTCTTAAAGGCGGTCTTATCGGTCATTGAAATTGCTCACCCCACATAACGGACATACGTACTTCGACATTGAAAGGAGCCGTGATACTTTCGACTGCTTTCCGCAGTACTTGCAGGTCGTAATAGCAAACGCGTCTATAGAAGGCTGTAAGATGGGTTCGTTGTCTGGTCTTGGCTGTTTACCTGCCTTGAACGACACAGTTTTTCCCCTGGTCTGTCTCTCGAGTTTCTTCAGCTCTTTATGAATTGCATCGAACGCCTTGTTCTTGCATATAGCCATCGCAAGGTCTATGACGTCCTCGGTCAGATAGTTATCGGATGCGATACCGCAGGCGGGGCAGCAGACTTCAAATACGTCATCCGACTCGTAGTCATCCGGTCTCAGCTTGAAAAACTCGCCGCATTGCGGGCATTGCAGTAAAACGAACCCATCTTCATCGCAAGGTATCTCTATGGTGAAGCTCAAGTCGTCACTCATTGCTGCCTCCACTATCAATCTCGCGCAACCGTAGAATCCACCTTTTCATGCTCCCGTTCTCGAAGAATTCGAGCAGAGTTCCGTCACAGAAACGTTCTGCTCTCACGGCTCCCAGCAGAAGCGCCATCACTGCTTGGCCATCAAGTTTCGATATATCAGCCTCGGACATTATCTGGTTATCCCACTTGAGCCCGTTGCGTTCGAGTATGTCGCGGTAATGCGTGAGCTCGTATTCGGGATGCTCGTCGACGAAGTCATAAATCGCCCGTTCGACGGCCGTGACCGTCGTTCCGTAGTTCACATAGGACATCTTGATCGGCTCGTCCATGGTGCCCTTGCTCTCTCGGTCTACGACCCAGCTGCCAAATCCCTCGGCATCCTCAATTGCGGACAGATGTCTCGTCAGGTTCTCAAACATGAGACACCCCTTTCGGGAAAATGCTCTTCCGCAATCGCGTCGAGCCGGGCCGCAATCTGGTCGAAGGACAGGTTCAGGTCGAGCGTGCGCACGCTGATCTGATTTCCGCTCATCTGGTACATACCATCAGGCTGCACATCTTCGTCGGTCTTAGCGTAGAGCAGCATGCCAGAAACGCTATGCGGCTCGGGGGCACTGGCAAGCTCAGCTTCCTTGTTCTTCACGTAGGTGAATATCTGATACAGGTTACCCGAGTGGATGCCACGCTTATCGAATCGCTCCTGGTAGTGCAGGTTTCCAGACTTCTCGTAGTACTTCGCGTCGATGATGAGGACGGTCCTGCCTCGCCTGAGCGTTATGTCGGTGTGCATGGCAGGAAGCATGTCGTCGAAGCCGTCATCGAGCGCCCAACTGATATACGGCGCACCGGCGGAAAGCTCGGGATGCTCGCGCCTGTAATACTCGAGGATGAACTTCTCGTATAGGTGGCTCATGCGCTGCTCATCGAGGAAGTCCATCATGCGAAGACTCCCGTCCCCATGCGTCTGGAGAAGGCCCTTTGCGACAAGCCAGCACACGTTCATGAGCATGCGGTAGGACTGGTTGTTCCGGTCGAAACGCAAGTGCCAGTCCTCGCCCGAGAGGCCCACGTCGTCCACGTCCGCAAAGTACGGGAGGAGCTGCCGGAGTGCCTTCTTGCGCGTCCGGCCTATGTCCGAACGGATCAGGAGGACGATCGTGGCCTTGAGGATGCGGTTCATGCGCGTGTTAGTGCTGAACTCGTCGTAGCTGCAGACCAGCTGCCTGCGGAGGATTGAGCGCGTCTTCAGGGAATCGGACAGCTCAATCTTTCCCCGTGGGGAGGAGAGAGCCTCCTCATGGTCAACATATGCGCGGCCAAGTCCGCGCTTGAGCTGCAGGCTCACGCCCCTCACCAGTATCTCGGTAAGGAGGTCGGCGGTATTGTCGAACTCCTCGGCTGCGATATCTCGGTAGCTCTGCCCCCGCAGTGTCTGGAACGCATAGGCGAGCATGTGGTAGATGTTCTGTACCCGGATCACTGTATGGGCCTGCGCAGCCTGCCTGCCCACTCATCGACTTTGGAGGGCTCGTCGAACCAGTATTCGCGCAACATAGGAATGAGCTCGTAGTCGACGATTGCCGAGAGCCTCTCGTCCGTCACGTCATCCGAAGATATGCGGCAGAAGTAGCTGTGGCCGATGCAGAAGCCGTCGCCCAGCGACTCGTCGGATGCGATTGCCTCGTTCAGCTTCACGATGCAAGCGATGAGCCTGTCGAACTTCTCGCTGGCAAGTCCCTCCTGGTAGGCGATGAAGCTCTCCGTGTCGAAGGCGGGGCGGAGGTCAAAGAACGCGAAGCGGCGGCGCAGGGCATAATCGAGCATGGTAAGCGAGCGGTCCGCCGTGTTCATCATGCCTATGATGTAGACGTTGCTTGGGACATAGAAGAGCTCGTGCGAGTAAAGGAGCTGCAGCGTGTTCCTGGGGCCGCGCTTGTCGTTCTCGATGAGCATGAACAGCTCGCCGAAGATCTTCGAAAGGTTGCCGCGGTTGATCTCGTCAATGATAAAGAAGTAGTCGTTGTCAGAATCGTCTTGCGCCTTCTTGCAGAAGTTGTAGAACGCACCCTTCTCGAGATCAAAGCCTTGCGCTTCCGGCCGGAACCCCTCTATGAAGTCCTCGTAGCTGTAGCTCTGGTGGAACTGCACCATCATCACGCGCTCGGCGTCCTTCGCGCCCATCATGGAATAGGCCAGGCGCTTGGCGGCGAAGGTCTTGCCCACGCCCGGGGCGCCCTGCAGGATGATGTTCTTCTTCGCGCGCAGGATGTTGACGAGGGTCTTGTAGCGCTCGGAGCCCATATAGACCTCTGAGAGGAAGTCATCGGGCGTGTATACCGGATATTCGACTATGGCCGAGTCTTCCTCGGGCTCGCCGCCCTCATCCTCGAAGAACGAGTTGAGCTTTGCGACAAGGTCGGGATAGGCCGTGATGTCCGTCAGGGTCTTCACGGCAAGAAGGTCTTCTGTGTGCCACTCTCCGCTGTGCGTCCAACGCACTCTGCGGATGTTCGGATAGGAGTCGCCGCCCTCGTCGAATTGGTAGTCTCCCTCGACGACACCACGGCCTATGATCACACCGCGTCCACGCTTTGCGAAGATGATGTCGCCCGGCTTAAGCTCGCGCGAGAACTGCCAGAGCGCGAGCGCGGAGTTCTTCTGCGAGTACTTGTTGTTGTACAGGGTGCGCAGGCTCTTGTGGATGTCTTCCTTGCTGGCATATCGCTCGACGTTGCCGAGCTTGCCCCAGCCAACGCCCATGATGCCTCGTGCATAGAAGTCATCCCACCTCTCGGCCCCCTCTCCCGGGGAGTAGGTCCAGTAGTGCGTGGTCTCGATTCCCTCGTCACCGAGGGCGTTTTCTTCGGATTTTCCGGCTGCGGCTTTCTCGGCAGCCTTTCTCTCTTGGTTGACGCGCTCCGACTCCTTGAAAGCGGCAGCCGTCAGCGAGGGGAAATCCGCATATGGGCATTCGCCGCTTCTGAGCATCGACTTGATGGTGTCGCAAATAGCAAGGTAGCGCTCGCCGTCCTGAATCGGCGAGTCCTTCTCTTTCGGGAAGACGTTAGCGATGGTGGTGCCGGCTTTTGCGACGTCGGCCATGAACCAGCGGTTGCGCGAGTCGAGGCTGACAAAGTCGTAGGGTCTTGCCCAGAAAAGGCCCATGGTGAGCTTCCAGCCAAGCGAGAACTGAGTGACAGTGGCATTGAATGCCTCGACAAAAGCTTTTCGGTTCTCCTCGCTATCATTGGCCGCTAGTGCGAGCTCGGTCTCGAACACGCGCCAGAGGTTGTCGATATCGTGCTCGCCGCGCCGGTCGTCGTTGGCGAAGGCGTAGAAGGTCGCGTTGAGGTTGTTGAGCACGGGAATGCCCTCGAAATCTGAGGGTTGGTCCGCCGCAATGCCAAACACCTCGGTGACGCCAGCGATGATCTTCTCACGATTGGCGTTTGTGATGCCCTTGTTGAAGAGGCCGAAGACGGTGAACGGGTCGATGTCGAGCAGCTCATCTGCCTCAAGCTTGGGGAGGCTCATTCCGATCGATTCGTAGATGGATGTTAGCTTGTTTATCAGGTTGTCGCGCCTGTTTCGATAGGCCAACAGCTTGTCGGCCAACTCTTCATAAAAGCCAATCCAAGTGAATTGTGTGTTGGTCATTATTTCACTGCCTATCTTGTGCCTCTGCCGAGTCGCCGTGCTTGTAACGTCTTCCATATGCGCCTACACGCACGACAGATATCTTCATCGAATCCGAGTGCGGCAACGAGGATCTTTGCGTCAAGGTAATTAAGCGCTTCGTCGATATTGTGCCCATCTCTTACTACTCTGTCAATCACGCGGCGTACCTTACATATTTTGAGCGCGAAAGCGGTGTGGTGCCTCACATAGT